>JGI12210J13797_11071897_pt1 | contig 57686 bp, 43 predicted proteins | sample ElkSlonscriptome_3_FD_13797 | JGI IMG/M metagenome (IMG submission 13797) | reverse complement strand
TACCGCTCTGCTGGTGCGCCTCGACGCCTCGCTGAGCAAAGCGCAGCGGCGCAAGCTCATCGACCGACTGGTTCGGTTGCGTCGCGACTTCATGGCGCTACAGCGCAGCGCGAGCATGGCACCGGTTGATTGCTGATCATTTATGCAGGTACCCTGTTCGGCCGTCGGCTGCATCGAAAGGCGCCCGCCATGCTGCTCGACCAACCGCGCGACGATCGCCAGCCCCAGCCCAGTGCCGCTGGCCTTGGTGCTGAATAAGGGCTCTGTCAGGCGCGCTAAGCGATCCGCCGGGATCGGGGTCTGCGTTTGCGGGGTCAGCGGCAAGAAGATCGCATCGCGCATGCCGAGCGCGACCAGGTGGCGCAGCAACTCATAGGCTGGATTGGCACTCGCCCGCTCGGCCATGGCCTGGACATATAACGGCGTCTCATCGGCCAAGACGCGCTCGAGCAGCGTCCCCTGCAGCCGGTACAACCGTTGAGCGCCGGGCCGCGGCAGGCCGTCGAGCCAACTGGTCTCGACGCGGGCGCTGGCCCGGCGCTCATCAATGAGCACCGCCACCAAAGACCGCTGAAAGATTCCACCAGCCCCCCGGGTCTTTAGCGAGTGAGAGCCACTGACCAAGCGCAAGCCGACCGGGGCTGCCGTCAGGGCTATCAGTCTACGAACCCTATTTCTTTCGGAGTGATTCCATGTCCAAGCAGATAATGACCCCCGCTGCCCTGATGGCCGGCGCTACCCTCGTCGGCAGCCTGAGCGTCGCCAATCTGGCCCAGGCCGGCGACAACCCCTTCGTCACCGAACAGCTCGAGAGCGGCTATCTGCAGCTGGCCGAAGGCAGCTGTGGCGAGGGCAAGTGCGGCGCCAAGGATGACGGTGAAGGCAAGTGCGGAGAAGGCAAATGCGGTTCCAAGGATGGCGGCGAAGGCAAGTGTGGCGAGGGCAAGTGCGGCAGCAGCTAAGGCTCGCGCACCGCTGACCGACTCCACACGCGTCTGAGTAAGAAGCCATGAACACCGATGTCTACCCTGTTCAAGGCGCCGGTCTCGGTCTGCGGCGTGTATTCATTGCCGCCGCAGCCGAACAGCCTCCGTCGGAGGTCTCCTTCTGGTCCGAACGGTGATCTGCTCGATGGCGTGCCAGCGATCTCGCCGCTGGCCTGGAATCTCAGCTACCGCTTTCCGGCGCATTGCCTTAGCGCGGAGTTCCAGCCGCAAGCGCCCGACCCGGAGCCGACGCATCTGGTCCTGTACCGCAATCGCCGGAAGCGCATCGAGTTTCTGAAGATCAACCGCGTGACCCAGCGGCTGTTCGTGCTGCCGCGAGAGCACAAGGACCGGACCGGGCGGGATCTGCTCAACACTATCGCGCTCGAGCTTCAGCATCCCCGGCCAACCGAGTTGATAGAGACCGGTCGCAGTATGCTGGACGCTCTGCGGGAGCGTCAGATCCTCCTCGGCACGCGCCGCCTGTGACCCCGCCAACCGGAGCCCGTCATGCCCGATGCATCAACGACTGCCATTACGGACCCCAACCGCAGCCCGAGGATCGTCATCATCGGTGGCGGCTTCGCCGGTGCCACCGCGGCCAAGGCCCTCGAGCGGCGTCTGCGCTCGGCCGAGATCCATCTGCTCTCGGCCGAGAACCATCTGACCTATAACCCGCTGCTCCCAGAAGTGGTCGGCGCCTCGGTGCTACCAGGGCATGTGGTCGCACCCTTGCGCCAGATGGTCCGCCGCGCCAAGGTCCACCAGGTCCAGGTCACCGGCATCGACACCGACGCGCGCTGCGTGCAGATCCGCAACAGCTCCGAGAGCGGCCACCTCGACTACGACCATCTGGTGCTGGCCTGTGGCAGCCGCGCCAATCTGCACATGATCCCGGGCATGGCCGAGCACACGCTGCCGCTGAAGACGGTAGGCGATGCGCTGCATCTGCGCAATCGCGTCATCGCCCGGCTCGAGGACGCCGAGCTGACCGAGAACCCGACCTTGCGCCGCTGGCTGAAGACCTTCGTCGTGATCGGCGGCGGCTTCTCCGGGGTCGAGGTCGCCGGCGAGATCAGCGATTTCCTCACCGAGAGCCGACGCTGGTATCGGCATTCGCAGTTGGAGCCAGCGCGGGTGGTAATCGTGCACGGGGGTCCACACCTGATGCCGGAGTTGCCAGAGCGATTGGGCCGCTTCACCGAGCGTCAGCTGTCGCGCCATGGCGGGGTCGAGGTGCGGCTCCGGACCCGCGGCGAGGCCATTGATGCGCAGGGCGTGACGCTCAACAAAGGCAGCCGTATCGATGCCGGCACCGTTGTCAGCACCATCGGCACGACGCCGAACCGGCTCATCGATGCCCTGCGCGCGGAGAAGGAAGGCGGTCGCTTGCGCGTCGAGGCCGACATGTCGGTGCCCGGTCTGCCGGGTGTCTGGGCCATTGGCGATTGCGCGGCGGTGCCGAACGACCGTGCCAATGGAGCGCCCTGCCCGCCGACAGCCCAGTTCGCGTTGCGCCAGGGGCCACAGCTCGCGGCCAATATCGCCCGCCAGGTGCGCGGTGAGCCGACCCGCCCGTTCGGCTACCAACCCAAGGGCCTGATGTCGGCCATCGGTCACAACCGCGCCGTCGCCCGCGTCTTCGGCGTCAATCTGTCCGGGTTCATCCCCTGGCTGCTGTGGCGCGGCTTCTACCTGCTCTATATCCCGACCCTGGCGCGCAAGGCCCGGCTCTATCTGGAGTGGAACTGGGCGATGTTCTTCCCGCCGGATATCGCCCATCTGCGCTTCACGCGCACGCTCGATGACAGCGAAGAGGCCGCGCAGGAGGAAGGCGCCCAAGGCGTCAAAGAGCGCTCACCGACTCCGGTTGCTGAGCGTGTTTGACGCCCCGCTACCTCAGTCCGCCCTCCAGACCGCCAACTTCTCGATGCGCATCACCCAGTGATCCACGCGCTCGACCTCGGCCGGCGAAGTCGAGCTCAAGCAGGTTCGAGCGCGCCGCTCGCGCGCGCTGAAGCACCCGGTCAGCCTTTTCGGCATCGAGCGTCCGCCTCAGGGCGGCCATCTCGGCACGATCATGGAAGAGATGCCCTCGGCGAGCTTCTCGGTGGCCATGGCGTCCTCGTTCAGCGCCCAGCGGAAGCTCGGCTCGTCGAATGACACGCGCGCCTCGGTGTCGCTCTGCGCTGCTTCTGGATCGAGTATACGCGGCACCTCGCCTTCGGCCTGGTCGAGCTCGTCCATCAGCGCTGGCGCGATGGTCAACAGGTCGCAGCCGACCAGGGCCAGGATCTGGTCGGTATTGCGGAAACTCGCGCCCATAACCCTGGCCTCGTAGCCATCGCGCTTGTAGTAGTCGTAGATGCGTCGCACCGAGCGCACGCCGGGATCATCCTCGGGTGCGTAGTCATCGACGCCTTCCTTCTGCTTGTACCAGTCGAGGATGCGCCCGACGAACGGCGAGATCAGCGTCACCCCGACCTCGGCGCAGGCCACCGCCTGAGCGAAGCCGAACCTCAGGGTCAGATTGCAGCGTATCCCCTCACGCTCGAGCACCTCAGGGGCGCGGGTGCCCTCCCAGGTCGCGGCGATCTTGATCAGGATGCGCTCCTTGCCAATGCCCGCAGCATCGTAGGGGCCCATGATCTGCATGGCGTGGGCGATCGTCGCTTGGGTATCGAAGGACAGCCGGGCGTCGACCTCGGTGGAGACGCGCCCTGGCACCAAGTCCAGGATGCGCACGCCCAGGCTGACCGCCAGCTCGTCCATCATCAGCCGGCTTTGCTCGCTGCGCCCATCGCTGCGACGCTGGCCATACTCGACCGCTTCGTCGACCAGCGGCTGATAGGCCGGTAGCTTGGCCGCCTTCAGCAGCAGTGAGGGGTTGGTTGTCGCGTCCAGTGGTCGGTGCGCCTCGATCGAGGCGATGTCGCCGGTATCGGCGACCACCGGTGTCATCTCACGCAGGGCATCGAGTTTGCTCATCATGGGCTCCAAAGGGGCTGCGGACCAGAGTGTTCGCAAGGCATTGCGCGGGCGCTCGCACTGCTCCATCAGATTCGCCAGCGAGTGCGCGCCCTCGATACCATCCTCGGCGGCCACGGCCGCAACGGCCCGCGAGTCGAGGTCATAGACGACACAGCGGTGCCCGCCGCGCGCGAGCCGGCGGGCCATATTGGCGCCCATGCGCCCCAAGCCGATCATTGCGATCTGCATCAACAGACTCCTGACTCTCATGAAAAGGGGTTGCAACAACCGCCAGCAGGCGGGCGGCGGTCCGTGTCATGAGCGGAGACCGGATCGCCTGCGCTGATGTTTCGCGTCTGCAAGCGCCCGACGGGATTGATTGCAGCGCACTGCGCTGCACGCGAGTCCGCTTGGCTCGATACCGGCGGCTCAAGGACGCAGCCAACGCAGCACCAGCGGCATGCTCATGGCCTGCACCAACAGGGTCCAGAGCACCACGCCATAGGCGATGGACTGGATCGTCCACCAATACGGCAGCTCGATCGGCAGCAAAAGATGGAAGATCAGGTCGTCAAACCATCGCCAGTGAAGGCCAGCGTCGCCGCCGATCGCGACCCAAGCCTCCGAGCCGACGAAGCCGAGCAGCACCAGGACCGCGCCCACGGGCACACCTAGGCGCTGTACCCAGGGCTCAAGCACCAAGGTCAGCGCCAGTAGGACCGCGTAGAAGGACAGGACCGCGAGCATGGGTGGGACCTCTCGTGTGCGGCCCCGGCGCGCCTCACCGAATCGGGTCGAGCAGCTCAGGGCTGTGGCGTGAACCTCGTGCCCGTCGAGGAGCGGCAGGTACTGACCGCCAACGGCTCAGACCGGAGCGGCGCAGCTGGCCCCCTCCACCGAACGGCCCAGGTGCAGCAATTCGATGCGCTCGGGGCGCTCCAGCAGTTGGCAGGCAACCAAATAGCCAGCGGCGCTCCAGGTCTGGCGCCGGCGTGCCTGCTGACCGACCAGGCGGCCGCGACGGCCGTCGTAGTATTCAGGCCAGTCGTCTTGGACCAACCGCCGCTCGGCGTCGATGAGCGCGCGCTCGACCAGCTCATCGGCACCGGTGCGCAGACCGACCAGGGCCAGCAGCCAGAGGAGCACCGGCCAGTTGCCGCCATTGTGGTAGGACCAGGGGCGATTCTTTGGGTCGCAGGTTCAGCCGCGCGAGGTCGAGCCAATAGTAGGTGCGCACATGATGGGCCAGATGCGGTAGGCGCTCTTTAAGGGCCGCGCGATAGCGCGCGTTCGCCGGCTCATCGACGTCGAGCAGATCGGCGGCCGCACAGAGCGCGGCGAAGAACTGCGCCTGGATGTCGATCGGGTAGCCATAGACGCCCATGCGCCGGTCGATCATGAAGGAGCCGTCCGGCACCAGCATGGTCGGGAACATGTCGAAGCGGCTGGTCATGCTCAGATCGAGCACTAGGCGGATCGCTTGCTGCACCGACGCCTGATTCAGGAAGGCGCGGTCCTCGGTGACCTGCACATAGGCCTGCAGCGTCAGCAGCCACCAGAAGCCGGAATCCACCGGCGCAACGCGAGCAATGGCGTGCTCGCCGAAATCGGCGAACAGCTCCTCGCCGTCACCGTCATCGGTGACCTTGAAGCTGGCCGGGATCAGCCCCTCGCCGGGCTTGAAGCAATCGAGCTGACGCTCATGGCTCTGCAGGCGCACGGCCGTGGCCAGGAAGTGGCGCACGATCTCGGGGCGGCCATCGAGCAGGAAGGCGAAGGCCGAGATGGCGAAGTCGCGGGTGAAGACCTGGTCGTAGTTGAGCGCCTCGGTCTCGGGATCATGGGCAGCGACGGTCCCGACCGGCTGGCCGCGGTAGGTGACCACGGATTCTTCCAGCAGGCGCCAGGCGCGCGCTCTGGCCTCTGAGTTCATGGCTAGGCTCCTGTGGTCCGCTTGAGCGGACTCGCTTGAGCGGTCTCTCTGGTGAATCAGCGCACTTAGGCGCGGAGGTTTTGCTGTCCCTGCTCGGCGGCAAAGGCACAGCCGTCTGGCCCGATGCGGATCTCGCCGGCCGTTTCGGCCAATGCCTCGGTCTCCACCCAGGTGTCCATCTGCTCGAGCAGACGTTGCAGCCGCAGTCCTAGCTCGGCGCGGCGTGCGTAGGAAAAGCCGGTGACGCGCCAATGAATCGAACCATCGGCTCGCCAACCACCTGGCCGGCGAACAGATCCTCACGGACCATCTGCCGGTAGTCCGGGGTTGGGTCGGAGCCGGTGCGTCGCGCCAGTTGTTCCAGCGCCATCGCCTCGGCACGATGGCCGCTAGGGACGAAGCCGCAGAGGAGATGATCCAGCATGTCATGGACCAAGACCGAGGTTGGGATGGCGCCGCTGGCATCGCTGGTCGCGGCGATGATCTGAGGATCATCCAGGTTGGCATTGAGCTTCCAGCCACGCGCTCCAAAGCCATCGCTCCAAGAGGCGCGATAGCTCACCGGGATGCTGACAACACTGCTCTCGAGCCGCAGCCAGGCGCGCGGTAGCAAGCGCAGGTCGCGCAGGGGGTAATTGCAGGCATTCGCGTTCATCATAGGTGTTTGGACCTGCCGCGACGCCGCTTTATTTCAAGCCTTCGGCGTCGAATCGATTCCGTGGGCTCGAATCGCCACCCGTGAGTCTGCTGCATCGCAAGCAGGAGCATGCGCAGACTCCGCAGCGAAAGGTCTGACTGGGTTGAAAGCCAGACTGAAAGATGGACCAACTCGGTTGAAAGAACTCGGCCACCACACCGGTCTTAACGGGTCAGCTCGTAGCAACTAACCTTGACCTCCGTGCGCAATGATCAACCAGGCTCGATCCGCTTGCGCAACCATCGCCCTCTGGCTGTCACCCCTTCTCGAGAGACCATCATGCAGAAGCAATCCTTTCCCCTGATCGCACTGATCTCCTCCTCACTGCTCTTGGCGTCAGCCGCGCAAGCCGAGACCGCGAGCGACGCGCCGCTGCCGAGCTATCAACAGGCACTGGACGCCTTTCAGGCGGAACGCGCCAAGACCGGCGGGCCCAAGCTCGATGCGGCAGATCGGGCCATCATGCAACGGGCCGCGGAGGATCTGGCGACTGCAATGCCAGAGCCGGGACTAGCGGTCGGTGTTCAAGCACCCGACTTCAGCCTACCGAACGCCTTCGGTGAGCGCGTGCGGCTCTCCGATCTGCTCGCCGAAGGACCGGTGGTGCTGACCTTCTACCGCGGTGCCTGGTGTCCCTACTGCAATCTACAGCTGCACGCCTTGCAGCAATCCCTGCCCGAGATCGAGGCCCGCGGCGCGCAACTCGTCGCGGTCACGCCGCAATTGCCGGACAAATCCCGTGAGCAGATCAAGGACGACGGCTATGCGTTTGAGGTGTTGAGCGATTTGGATGATCGTGTGATGCAAGCCTATGACCTCTATTTCGAGGTCCCTGCCGATCTGGATGCCGTCTACCGTGAGCGTCTCGGCTTGGACCTGGCTGAGTACAACGGCCCTGATCGACAGGTCTTGCCGGTGCCGGCGACCTTCGTGATCGATGGTGACGGCATGATTCGCGCTGCGTTTACCGACGTCGATTATCGCAAGCGCATGGAGCCGGCTGCGATTATTGCGGCATTGGATCAGGTCGGCGATTAGCGGCGGAGACGAGCGCTCCATCCCGTCGCGGATGGGAGTACTGTGAGCCAGATCGCGCGGCATGAGGCGCAACTCCAGGCGCCTCACGCGCGATAGGCAATGTTGGCAACGACCGTGCCATGCTGCATCTGTTCTTTTCGGCCGGGCTTAGGGTCTCTGAGTTGGTCGGTTTGCAACTGCAAGCGCTCGAACTGAGCCCTACGCCGAACGTACGGGTCCAAGGCAAAGAGCTGGACGCGATGAATGCCGTGGTTCCCCCGGCACTCAAGAAGGGTCACTTCCGCGCCCCGGACAAACTGATCGCCTCTCTCCGCGGTGCCTGAGAAATATGCAACGCACTCCAGACTCGAAGAACCTCTGCGCTTCGGCTCTGGAGAGATGCTACTCTGCATATTCTTGGACTTCTCATATCGCCGAATATGTGCTGCTGCGCATATTCGGCGGTTTGGGCCAAAAACCCCAACATGCAATGGTGGATAGGCAATCTGACCGAGGCGCAACGCGTCATCGTACGCGAAGTCACCGCGTCCATGCCAGAGACCGCGACCTGGTATGCGTATCGCGATGCCAAACGCGACGCGCTGATTCGGTTGCTGCGCTCCGGCGCATCGGTTCAACGCATCCAGCGTTTCCTGACGGATTGGTTAATTGAGTATCGCGATATGCCCGCCTCGCCGCGGCTAGCGCAGACCGAGCTGCGCACAGGCTTTACCGCTCTGCTGGTGCGCCTCGACGCCTCGCTGAGCAAAGCGCAGCGGCGCAAGCTCATCGACCGACTGGTTCGTTTGCGTCGCGACTTCATGGCGCTACAGCGCAGCGCACGCATGGCGCCTGTTGACTGCTGATCATCAGTCCGCACTGCGGTACCCCTGTCGCGATCCCTATTTGGAGACCAAAGATGAAGACCCTTGGCGCATCACGACACCGAACAGGGCGCCAAGCCACTCAACTCCCGCAGGGTGGTAACCAATGACCGAAGCCTCCGACGATCAGCGGCAAAGCGAAATAGCAGACGACAAGGAACAAACGCCAAGCAACGCCGCCGGGCCTTCTCTACTCCGTCGTTTGGGCTCATCGCGGCTGCCCTGGCTGCTCGGGCTGATTCTGTTCGGAGCGCCGATCTTGCATCTGGCCGGGCTGATCAAGCTACCCTTTGCACCATTTACGACCCAAGGGGTGATCTACGTCGACAGCCCGGAGATCTACACCAGAGAACGGCTGGTCAACGACCGCTACGATCAGGACTGGTGGCTGCGCAGATACTTGGAACAACTCAACAGTGCCACGGCTACCGATCTGGTCACGCGGGACATCAGTCGGTCCACCAGCGCCGCCGCTGGCACCGCGACCCTGCCGACCGGCGATGACAGAGCGCCCGCTGGAACACAAGGCCGTCATCTAACCTTCGCACAGCGCTTTGCCATCCTCACCAGCATCCGCGACATGATTCGCCAACAGATCCTGGAGAACATGCTCGACGACCGCCACGATCTGACCGGCAACTCGGTCTACGGCCTCAAATTCGACACCACCGTGATACCCGGCGCCAACACCCGTCAACGCGCCTTCGTCAACATCAGAGTATTGCCGGATACGCTATTCGCAGGTCCGCGCATGATCTACACTAGGGTCGGTCCGCTGCCGGAATACCTCGACACTTTCGTCAAAAAGAGCTGTTCATTGTACAACGCCAAAGGCGGCGATCGGCTCAGTTGCTGTGCCGAGGACTGCGGCCCGAACTGGGACGAGCAAGAGCGGCGTTACCGAGACCAGGAGCGCTACTACTACGCCTGGCTCACGGATATCATGAAGCGCCTCAATGAGATGGAAGACTCGCTGTTCAAGAGCATGCCCGCTTGCCCGATGGGCGACGGCTCGGCGACGGCTTCGATATCGGGCGACAGTCGCGCCCTGACCGGGCCCGAGTTCTTCGACGAACTCACGCGGCGCACCCTGCGCGTGGTGCTGGGCATCCCGGAGGAGCGCTTTACCTCGTTCAATCAACCTGCGCAGACGCTGGGACCCGGCCAGGAGCAGGCAGAGGAAACGGGGTCCGCTTCTGAAAAATCAAGCATCGCTCTGCCCACCCCCTGGGCGCGTTTCATGAAAATTTCGCGCAAGCCGTTGCCGGTGTCCCGCGACGGCAAATGCCCCCACAGGGTCTGGTTCGAGGTATTCGAACTCACCGAGCAATTCGACGCTGCAAGGCGCGACGACAAAGACCGTACCTGTGCGAGCCTGCTCCAACCCTGCAAGACAAGCTGCAAGGTGGACTGCCCGACAACAGACCAAGAGTCACTGAAGGCATGCCAGCAGGCATGTAGCAAAAAGTGCAGCACGGACTGCCTCAATCCATTTGGCAACACCGCCGATCGACACTGGACACTGATGACCACGGCAGCGGGTCTGCGGGCGAGGCGCGATCTGTTTGGTACGCAACTCGCCCCCAAGTTTGCACTGCCCGGCGCGGCGCTCAATCTGTTAGCGGCATTGACGGCAGAGTCGAAATCTGGGCCAACGGCAACGCCGGGATCAAAGCCAGGATCTGGAGGGCAGCAAGACGCCGCCGCCCGACCCCCGGCCACGGACGAAGCCCTCAAGCCAGTGCCCGAGCCAAGCGAGCCGCTCCATCTCACCGTGCCCTCCGGCTTCCTGAACTTCGTCAAGCACATGAGCAGCCTTGACGCCTATTCCTACGCGATCTTTCCGAAGAACGACGTGATCGGGGTCCTGCGCGCGCAGCGCACCAATATCGCCGGGGTCAGCGGCGAGGGGATCATCGGATTCGCACAACGGCTATTCGAAAGCGACACCCAATCGGTACTGATCGGCTATGGTGACGGTCGGTCCGAGGACCCAGACACACTGGGCAAACAGCAGGTCCGCTTCGGCTGGATCATCTCGGCCTCAGAGGAGATGCGCCCGACGGCGAAGAGCCAGCTTGCGCTGGTATCGGTACCGGCTTGGACCAACCTGCTGCGACTTCAGGTACAGACGGGCTGGATCGGATCGAACGGCGCGCCGATACCGTCGCTGATCGACTCATTTCCGATGGCGGTTAGCGTGCCGCCAGACCTTGAGACCTTCGACTCAGTCTTTCGCGAAGATGCCGGTGTGACCAGAGGGCCGCGCATCCTTGATGATCAGATGGATCGCGACATCTATGTCGTCGCCGGACGCAGCACCAGCGTCCTGATCCCCGGCTCACGACTTTGGCGCAGTGCTACCGTCACGCTTGGCGCGCAGAGCGCCGACCGCATCCGCGTGCTGCCCAACATGGAGGGGATCATCGCGGAGTTCAGTGAGGTCGACCTCCCCTACGCGGTCTACCAACCGCGCGCAATCGGGGACGATGGCTTTAGCACCGAAAAAGACGAGGCAGGACCGCAATGTCTGCTAGAACAACCGGCACTGGCCAAGCTCGCGGCGCGCCCAGTGCGCCTACGTGTATGGACCAGCGAGGGCGTGGCTACGGCCAGCGGGAGGATCTGCGTCATTTACGACCCGCGCTCGCAAATCACTGACTTGATGGCCGCCTCAGGATCAGCGGACAGTGGTGCCCTCAGCACCGTCCCCGGGGCAGGTGCAGACGCTACCGATCAACTGGGGAACATCAAGCGGGCAGATACCGTTGGCGGTGGCGCAGCGGTACCCGTAGTCCCCCTGGGCGAATAGCCGCGCCCCCGACGACTTCACCGAAGCACGTGAGACCTCGCCAGCGAGGCCCTGGTTGGAGCGCTGATAAAGCATGGCGCTACCGAAACCCAGCACAAAGGCCGCCAACAAGCCCATCACAGTGAATAATTTCAATTTCATAGCGGTGACTCTTCAGACCATGTATCGACAGTTTAGCATCCACTGCTACCGGTCAAAAGGCCCGCGACACCCGCCAGCGTTGATAGTTTGGCTCAACTAGATAGGCCTTGCTGGTGATGTAATTGAGCACGTTTCGCAACCGATAGAAGCCGACAACGGAGTCCACGCGCAGCAGTTCCTGACCCTGCTCATCGAAGAACAACACCGAAGGCGCGTAGAACAGCCCCAGCCCTGCGGCCCATTCACGCGCGGTGGTGCGCTCCCCGGAAGGCGTAATCACCGGCGTGTCCGCCCAGATGTCGAGTTGAACGCTGTCGAACTCTCCGAACTGATTCCTGATGGCGGGCTCGCGCAGGGCCTCGCCATGCAGCACGTCACAGGCATGACAGTCGCCCTGCTCGAAAAACACCGCGAGCGGCCGCTCGCTCGGCATCAGGGTGCGGTTGAGGTCATGGGGCGGCAGGGCGAAGAAATCCTCTTCGTTGAGGTCTCCAAGCTCGAATACCATCCGATTTTCGCCACGCGCCAGATAGTCGCGGAAGGTCTCGCGCTTATAATGCGCGTCGGCGACATACTCGAGCGCGGCGCGAAACTGATACGGCGGATAATAGCCGCGCAGCATCAGCACCTCTGCCCCCTCGGCATCGTAGAAGATCAGCGACGGCGTGAAGTTGGTACCCTCGCGCAGTGCATAGTCACGCTCGGTGAGGGTCTCGCCCTTGAGGTCCACCACCTCGTCGACACCCCAGATATCAATGGGCACGATGTCGAAGTGCCGCCTCGTATAGTCGACGATATCGGCCAGGCCGAAGTTCTCGTCCATCAGCTTGTGGCAATAGGCGCAGCGCTTCTGTCCGAAATACACCACCAGGTCCTTACCCTCTGCAACGGCGGCGGCATGGTCGTCCGGCAGGTTCAGAAAGGGTTCATTAAACCAGTCCGGGTATTGCAACAACTTTTCCCGGGGCGAATCATCGAAGCTGAGGGGTTGTTGTGGCTGCTCGGCATCAGTGGCTGGTGCCGATACGCAGGCGCCAAAGGGCACCAACAGCGACAGTACCACCCATAGCATGACCCATGACTTGACCCAATGCGGGGCCTGACGCCGAGTTGCGCGTTGCATGCTCAAATGATCTCCGAAGGTACTGATCCGCGCTGCGCGGATTGTTATCGACTGCCTGGTCTCCGGTATGCTGTGAGGCATGTTGACCCAGCGAGTTCTCCCATGCCTCAGTTGACATTGCGCTGCTGAAGTCCGAAGTCGGCAAGCCGGCCCAGGGCATCGACGAATTTCCCGCCATGGCACACTTTGAAGCCTTGTTATCGCAGCTGGGCTAGCCCGTCGGGGCTCCATCGGCAGCCGGCTTGCGGCGACGGCGACGGCGCGGCTTTCGTTGAGCGGGCTGATTGGCGCTCGCTTGGTCGTTCGCATTTTGGCGCGGGCTCTGGCTCGCCTGCCGCGATCCGTCTGCTGCCGTGGCGGCTTCCACCCGCTGCCGACCGTCCGCCTGCGCCGGGTCATCCGCCCCGCGCTGGCCGCGCGAAGCTTCACCGCCTTGCGAATGCTTGTCGGGTCGTCCACGCCGTTGCGAGCGCGAGCCTGGGCCCGGGCCTGTGCGCGAACCAGGGCGCGAACCAGAGCGGACGCCGCGATCTTCACGCGGACGCCGCGGCACATGCACCCGGCTTCGGTAGTCGATATCCGCCAGCATCGATTCCGAGACCGGACTGACATCAATCTTGCTGCCGATATAGCGTTCGATATCAGGGAGACAGAAGGCGTAAGTCTCGCAGACGAAGCTGATGGCGTCGCCGGCCTCGCCAGCACGCGCGGTACGACCGATGCGGTGGACATAATCTTCGGCATCTTCCGGCAGATCGTAGTTGATTACGTGCGTGACCCCGGTGATATGCAGGCCGCGCGCGGCAACATCCGTGGCAACCATGATGGGCAGTTCGCCCGCCTGAAACTGACGCAGCAGGCTGAGCCGCTTCTTCTGCGGCACATCCCCCGAGAGCATCGCGGACTTCAGGCCGTTGCCCTCGAGAAAGCCCCACACCCATTCGCCCTCGCGTTTGGTGTTAATAAAGATCATAATGCGGGCGTCCGCAAAGCCCCGGATCAAGCCGATCAGCAGCCGCACCTTCTCGTCGTTGGCCACCATGTAGCAAGACTGGCGCACGCGATCCGCGGTAACCTTCTCCGGCGCGATCTTGACCATCCGCGGCTGGTTCATGTGCTCGTAGGCCAATTCGGTCACCCGATAGGACAGGGTGGCCGAGAACAACATGCCGAGACGCTCGGCGGGCGGCGGCATGCGCCTCAGCACGAAGCGAATGTCCTTGATAAAGCCGAGGTCGAACATGCGGTCCGCCTCGTCGAGCACGACAACCTCGATCGACTTAAAGTCGAACACGCGCTGCTTGAAATAATCGATCAGGCGCCCCGGCGTCCCAATCAGGATGTCGACGCCCGCGGCCACTTGGTCGCGCTGTTGCTGATAGCCGGTGCCGCCATAGACCAGCCCAAGCCGAAAGCCGGCATAGCGGCCAATCGATACGGCATCCCGATGAATCTGTACCGCCAGCTCGCGCGTCGGAGCGAGGATGACGACTCGTGGCTGACTTGTCCTGGGGCGAGAGCGGGGGCGCGAGGGTTTCGACTGGAGTGACGATGGCGGCTCCGTCGGCCGCTCCCGGTCTGGATGCGCAATCGAGTTCGGTAGCACCGGCGCAGGGGTAAGTTCCAGCTCAGGTTGCGACGCTGGCTCTTGGACAGACTCCGGAGCAGAGTCAGGGGCAGACTCCGGAGCAGACTCCGGAGCAGACTCAGGGACTTGTTCGGAAGGCGGTGGATGCGTCAGCAACCGCTGCATGGCCGCGACCAAGAAGGCAGCGGTCTTGCCGGTGCCGGTCTGCGCCTGGCCCGCGACGTCGCGGCCGGCCAGCGCCAGCGGCAAGGTCTGCGCCTGAATCGGCGTGCACAGGGTAAAGCCGGCCTCGGAGATGCCGTCGAGGATGCGCTGATCGAGGTCGAAGCTGTCAAATCGGATATCGGAGAGGTGGGTCTGAGGCATGTGGATATTGCTGCCGGAACTATGTTGACTGCCTAAATGGCGCGCGGGACTTGCAAATCTTGATATCTTTGGCTCAAATAGCATCTTAACCCTGGGGGCAAGAACAAAGCCAATCCACCCCACCCTCCCTTGGCCACGGTCGTCCCTATTCTGCAACGCCACCTGAGTGAGCGGCCCGCGCCTACAACCAATCTGGAGAACCACCAAAGTGAGCGAACGCATCCTGCATGTAACGGATGAGACCTTCGAAAACGAAGTGCTCAAATCCGACGAGCCGGTACTTGTCGATTACTGGGCCAATTGGTGCGCCCCGTGCAAGATGATCGCACCCGTCTTAGAAGAAATTGCCGACGAGTACGAGGGGCGCATTAAAGTCGCTAAACTCGACATCGATCAAAACCGCGCCGTGACCGAAAGATTCAACGTCCGCGGTATCCCAACGCTGATCCTGTTCAAAAACGGCGAAGCCGAAGCGATTAAGGTTGGCGCCGTGTCTAAGTCGCAATTAACGGTTTTTATTGACAGCAACCTCTGAGTCGCCTCGACCGGCGAATCCGTCGACCGACTTCGAGGGCGCTGGCAACCAACAGCGCCAGGCCAAACGCGGCAAGCCGGAGCTGCCGCAAGCCAAAGATGCCCTTAAGAATGTTGCGCTAACCCGCTTTAGCCAGCCTTTAAGGATGATTAGAACCGCTGTCGGGTGACCCGACCGGGCGCCCCACACCACCCTCCATTGCCGGCCAATCTTGCATTCCCCGGCTAGTCTCCATCGGCCCGGGCTTGGGCTACCCAAGCCCGGCGCCAACCTAAGGAGATGACCCAGCCGGCGGCCGACCACCGTCATCGTTAGTAACCGAAATGAATCTCACAGAACTCAAAAAGATGCCCGTGCCCGCGCTGGTTGAACTGGCGCAGTCCATGGAGATCGAGGGCATCGGCCGCTCGCGCAAACAGGACCTGATCTTCGCGATCCTCAAGGCCCAAGCTAAACGCGGCGAAGATATCTACGGCGACGGCGTGCTGGAGATCTTGTCCGACGGCTTCGGCTTCCTACGCTCCGCGGATGCCTCCTACCTGGCCGGTCCGGACGACATCTATGTCTCGCCCAGCCAGATACGACGTTTCTCACTGCGAACCGGAGACACCATCTCCGGCAAGATTCGCCCGCCCAAGGACGGCGAACGCTACTTCGCGCTGCTCAAGGTCAGCGATATCAATTTCGACCGGCCCGAAAACGCTAAGCACAAGATCCTGTTCGAGAACTTCACGCCGCTGTTCGCCCAGGAGCGGTTGCAGTTGGAGATCGGCAACGGCAGCACCGAAGACCTCACGGCCCGCGTTGTCGATTTAGTCGCACCTATCGGCAAGGGCCAGCGCGGGCTGATCGTCTCTCCGCCCAAGGCCGGCAAGACCATGATGTTGCAGAACATCGCCCAGTCCATCGGCCACAACCATCCGGACGTATTTCTGATCGTCTTGCTGATCGACGAACGACCCGAAGAGGTCACCGAGATGGCGCGCTCGGTGCGCGGCGAGGTCATTTCCTCCACCTTCGATGAACCCGCGACACGCCATGTGCAGGTCGCCGAGATGGTCATTGAGCGCGCCAAGCGGCTGGTGGAACACAAGCGCGACGTCGTCATCCTGCTCGACAGCATTACGCGCCTGGCGCGAGCCTACAACACCGTGGTGCCGTCCTCCGGCAAGGTACTCACCGGCGGTGTCGACGCCAACGCGCTGCAACGCCCAAAGCGCTTCTTCGGCGCCGCGCGCAACGTCGAGGAAGGCGGCTCGCTGTCCATCATTGCCACCACGCTGGTCGATACCGGCTCACGCATGGACGACGTCATCTACGAGGAGTTCAAGGGCACCGGCAACATGGAACTGCACCTGGACCGGCGCATTGCCGAGAAGCGCATCTTCCCGTCCATCAACATCAACCGCTCGGGTACCCGTCGCGAGGAACTGTTGATGCCGGCCAACGAACTGCAAAAGATGTGGATACTGCGCAAGATCCTACATCCTATGGACGAACTCGCAGCCATTGAGTTTCTGCTCGACAAGCTCAAAAACACCAAGACCAACAACCAGTTCTTTGACTCGATGAAGGGATGAGCGCCCAGTCAGCGGCCCAAAGACCACATCCAGGACCGCCATCGAGCTGGCGATGATGACAACCAACACCCCGCCCCGCGACCCAGCGCGCATCGGCGCAGCCCTCCTCTCCGCGGCGCTGCTGATCGGCGCGACGCTCCTGGCGTTTCATCTCAGTGTCGATCTGCGCCGGCTGCAAAGCCTGCAAACAGACTTGGCCGAGCTTCAAGACGTGCGCTATGGCCTGCTGAACGCCGAACTCTGGGTAGACCAGATCGCCGACATCCTGGCGCACAAGATCGACAGCTTCGAGGTCACCGACGCCAACCGCCCGCTGGTCAAGCGCAACATCGAGATCCTGCTCGATCGATTACTGGTTGAGGTCGAGCACTACCTGCGACGGCGCAACGCGGCCGGCGACAACTGGGTCGAACGCCTGCAAGGGTCGCTGCGCCAGGGCGTGCAGGACCTTCTGCTCGACTTCACCGAGTTGCGCGCACGGGTGCCGGTCTATGCCGACGCGGTCATCGACGAGCTGAACCGCCCAGCGACCCGCGCGATCATCAAACAGCAACTGCTGCAAGCCCTCGACAGCGCCGCCGCGGCCACCTTGTCGCAGACCGATCTCACCGCCTTCGAGCTCATCCTAAGCCGCCAGGGCTGCACCCGGGCCCCCGCCTGCGTCGACGCCATGCAGGCCGAGAGCGCCGAGCTGCGACAGCGGACCGTCATCACCGCGGTTTGGGTGACAGCGCTGATCACAGTCCTATTTGCACTGGCGCTAGGGCGCCGCCGGACCCTGCCGCCGGAGACCATGGCGCTACTCACCGGCGCGACACTGGTGCTGCTCGCGCTAGGCGTCTGGACACCGATGATCGAGGTAGACGCGCGCATCGACGCACTGCGGTTCCAGTTGATGGGCGAGCCGATCACCTTCACCGACCAGGTCTTGTACTTTCAGAGCAAGAGCATCCTCGATGTGGTCGCGGTGCTGGCGGACACCAGCGCGGCCGACATGATCCTGGTGGCGGTACTGATCACGCTGTTCAGCCTGGTGTTTCCGACCGCGAAGGTCATCGCCGGATACTTGTATTACTTCGACTTCCGGGGTCTACGCGGCAACGCGCTGGTGACTTTTTTCGCGCTACGCTCCGGCAAATGGTCCATGGCCGATGTGTTGGTCGTTGCCATGCTGATGGCCTACGTCGGTTTCAACGGCCTGATCGCCAACCAACTCCAGAGCATGGCCGGCGCCAGCCCGAGCGTGGAAGTGATCACCACCAACGGCACGGCCCTGCAAGTCGGCTTTTATGTGTTCCTGGCCTTCGTCATCGCCAGCTTAGTATTGTCGTCGATGCTAGAGGCGCGGCTGGAGCGACGGATATCTTAACCTGAAGCAGGTCTTGTATTTTGCATCTGCCTCGCTAGGCTTTGGAACGGCATTGAGGCTGAAGGGTGGGCCCTACTCAGAGATAGCGCAGCGCATCCGCCGTCCGAATGCCATCCTCGTCGAAAATAGCCGCGATGGCCAGAAGCTCAACGCCGGGCGAGATAGTGGGCCAGTAATGCCTTGGTAGAAGCGTCATGGTCATCGGAGACCCGGCCGGCCATCAGTTCACCTAAGATTACGCCGGCCAGCTTCTTGCCCAATTCCACACCCCATTGGTCGAATGAATTGATGCCCCAGACGATGCCCTGGACGAAGATCTTGTGCTCGTAGAGCGCGATCAGGGCGCCTAGGGTGCGCGGCGTGACCCGATCCATCAGGATGGTGTTGGTTGGGCGGTTACCGTCGAACTGGCGGTGCGGCGCGAGTCGTTCCACCTCGGGCTCGGGCACACCGGCCGCGCGCATTTCCTGCTTCGCCTCCTCCAGCGTGCGTCCGGTCATCAGGGCCTCGGTCTGTGCAAAGCAGTTGGCCAGCAGCTTGGCGTGATGATCGCCCACGGGGTTGTGGCTGTGGATCGGGGCAATGAAATCACAGGGAATCAGTTCGGTGCCTTGATGGATGAGCTGATAGAAGGCGTGTTGGCCGTCGGTGCCGGGTTGGCCCCAGACCACTGGGCCGGTGGCATAGTCGACGCGCACACCGTCGCGCATGACGTGCTTGCCGTTGCTCTCCATGTCGGCCTGCTGTAGGTAAGCAGAGAAGTATTCCAGGTATTGGTCGTAGGGCAAAATGGCTTGGCTGCGGGCGCCCGCGAAGTCGATATACCAGACACCGAGCAGGCCAAGGATGACGGGCAGATTTTGCTCCAATGGGGCGTCGCGGAAGTGCTCGTCCATGTCGTGGGCGCCGGCCAGCAGTTCGACGAAGTGCTCGTAACCGACGGCCAGCGCGATCGGCAGTCCAATGGCGGACCAAAGGGAGTAGCGCCCACCGACCCAGTCCCAGAAACCGAACATGTTGTCGGTATCGATGCCGAACGCGGCCACCTGTTCGGCATTGGTCGAGACGGCGACGAAGTGATTACCGACCGCCGCCTCGCTGCCCAAGGCCGCCACCAGCCATTGCCGCGCACCCTGGGCGTTGGTCATGGTCTCCTGCGTGGTGAAGGTCTTGGAGGCGACGATGAACAGGGTCGTCTCCGGGTCCAGGCCGCGGACCGTCTCCATTAGGTGCGTGCCGTCGACGTTGGAGACAAAGTGCGGCCGCAAGGTCTTGGACTGATAGGGCTTGAGAGCCGCGCAGACCATCTTTGGCCCCAGATTGGAACCGCCGATGCCGATATTGACGACATCAGTGATGGGTTTGCCGGTATAGCCCTTCCATGCGCCCGAGCGTACCCGGTTACTGAAGGCCTCAATGCGGGCGAGCACGGCGTTTACATCTGGCATCACGTCGACGCCGTCGACCAAGATGGGCCGGTTGGCGCGGTTGCGCAGCGCCAGGTGCAGCACGGCCCGGTGCTCGGTGTTGTTGATAGGCTCGCCTTGGAACATCCGCGCCCGCCAGCCTTCGAGGTCCGCGGCTCGGCCCACGTCAAACAGCAACTCGAGCGTCTGCGCATCGGCAATCTGTTTGGAATAATCTAGATGCAGCCCGGCGGCATCGACGGTCATGCGCGCGGCACGCTCCGGGTCTTCAGCGAACAGGTCGCGCATCCGCACCTGCGACATCCGCGGCCAGTGCTGCGCTAGGGCTTTCCATTGGGGGGTGCTTGTAATGAGTGACATCGGGGACTCCAGTGCAAAGGGGCGGTGCCGTGAGGATACGGCCTGGATTCGGCAGTTCGCGTCGACCATCTGACGCGACCAACAGCTTGCGCGCCCGTTGTAGGTGCGACTTCAGTCGCGCGGAAACGATCGAGCGTGCGATTCGATTCGCAACTGCACCAGGAACAATTGCCGGATTCAGGAAACAGACAGGCTGCGACAATGTTATTGCATGCAGAGGTGCCGCCATCCTGGCGGGCAATGAGATGCTCTCCAGTGCACTGAAACCGGCTCACTTCCTTTCGATGCAGGCTTCCCATGCAGGCTTTCCATGCAAGCCAAAGTTCTCACGAAATTCGGAGGGATTGGACTGCCACATCGGCATGTTGCAGTAGTAGCAGCGACCCTTTTGACGCAAGATATCTCATGACAACGCCGTCCTCAAGCAAATTGCCCGGTCGATGAGTCAAGCGTTTGCTCTTCCATCCCGTTGCGCCAGTCTTGATCCTCCCGATCGAACAGCCGGGTCGCTTCGATCGGCCCCCAACTGCCGGCGCGATAGGTATGGATGTAGTGACGTTCGGTGGCCCAGAGCTTGAGCACCGGATCGACCACGCGCCAGGCATAGTTGACCTCGTCATAGCGTAGGAACAGCGAATGATCACCCTGCAGCACGTCTAAGATCAAGGCCTCGTAGGCATCGATCTGATCGCGGCCGATGCTGCAGGTGCTGGCGTCCAGACGCTCGGTCTGGGTGCGCATGGTCAGGCCGGGCTCTTTAACCAGCAGTTCCAGGCGCATGCACTCGTTCGGCTGGATATTCAGCAACAGCCAGTTCGGGCGCAGTTGCTCAATCCGAGTATCGCTGAACAACTGCTGCGGCGGATGCCGAAAGCGTATGCTGATCAATGAGTTGGTGGCGCCCATGCGCTTCCCGGTGCGCAAATAGAAGGGCACGCCGCGCCAGCGCCAGTTGTCGATATAGAGTTTCACGGCCGCATAGGTCTCGGTGGCGCTGCAGGGATCGACGCCGGACTCTTCCAGATAGCCCGGTAGTTTCGCGCCCCCCGCCTCGCCGGCGCTATATTGCGCGCGGAAGGCGTGTGCGTGCACGGCCTGGCGCGGGATGGGGCGAATCGAACGCAGCACCTTGACCTTCTCGTCGCGCAGGGCCTCGGCATCCAAGCTTGGCGGCGGCTCCATGGCCACCAGCGTCAGCATTTGCAACAGGTGGCTCTGGATCATGTCTCTCAGCGCGCCGACACCGTCGTAGAAACCGGCGCGGCCCTCGATGCCGCGCGCCTCGGCGTGCGTGATCTGCACATGGTCGATGTAGTTGCGATTCCAAAGGGGCTCGAATAACAGATTGGCGAAGCGAAACACCAGCACGTTCTGCACCGTGCTTTTGCCCAGATAGTGATCAATGCGATAGATCTGATCTTCGCTAAAGTGCCGATGCAGCTGTTCATCCAGAATCTCAGCGCTCTCCAGGTCGTAGCCAAAGGGTTTCTCGACGACCAATCGCGACCAGCCCTGTTGCTGGCCATTGAGCCCTTGAGCAGCGAGTCGGTCGGCGGTTGTGCCATAGAAAGTCGGGGCGACGGCTAGATAAAACACCAGATTGGTCGAAAAGCCCTCGTCACCGCGCAGACGCGTCGCCAGCCGCTCATAGCCAGCGTCGTCCTCCATGTCCCCCTCGACAAAGTGCTGTCGTTCCAGCAACCGCTCCAGCACCGCGGCATCGAGCCGCGCGCCGACTTGCTCCGTCAGGATGCGGCGTACCTCGCCGCGCCAATCGTCGTCGGACCAGTCTCTTCTGCCGAAGCCGAGGATACGGATCGACGGGGCCAGATGATCGCCCTGCTCCAGATGGTAGAGGGCGGGTAGCAGCTTGATCTGGGCCAAGTTGCCGGTGGACCCAAAGATCACCAAAGTACAGGATTCGTGCATAGACCTTTCTCCTAATGCTCAACTTTTGTGCTAACGTGATGCGAAACATCCTGCCTGACTCAGGCCATCAAAAACGCACATATTCCAATGGATCAGAATCTGGACTACAGACTGGCGGCCGGCCCCTGGGGCACATCTGGCTACAACGTCCTGGTCGCTAGCAGTGAGGCGCACCCACTGATCAAGACCGGCGGACTCGCGGACGTGGCCTCGAGCCTACCGGCGGCGCTGCGAGAACTCGGCCACGACGCCCGCCTGGTGGTGCCCGCCTATCCGCAGGCCAAACGCATGGCGCGCGAACTAAGGCGCGTCATGGAGCTGCGCATGCCCGGCATCGCCGCGCCGGTGCAGATTTTGCACGGCCTGCTGCCAGATCGCGACCTGCCTGTCTACCTTGTCGATGCGCCGGACCATTTTTGCCGCGAGGGTAACCCCTACACCGACGTCAGCGGCTACGACTGGGGCGACAACCCGGAGCGGTTCCTGCTCTTCGGCCGAGTCATCAGTGCGCTGGCCATGGGCCTGCCCGCCCTCAACTGGGAGCCGGATATTCTGCATTGCAACGACTGGCAGACGGGCCTCGCACCGGCGTTGCTGCGCGATCTAGACGACCGCCCCGCCATTGTCTTCACCATACATAATTTGGCCTATCAGGGCCTTTTCGATCGCGTCACCTTCGACCGACTGCATTTGCCGCCCGCGCTCTGGTCGGTCGCGGGGCTGGAATTTCACGGTCGTCTGTCGTTCATCAAGGGCGGCATCATCTTTGCCGACCGCGTCAATACCGTAAGTCCGAGTTATGCCAACGAGGTCAAGACGTCGGCGAAGGGTTGCGGCCTTGATGGTCTGCTACGACAACTCGGCAGTCGCTTCAGCGGTATCCTTAACGGCATCGACTACCAGGAATGGGACCCGGCCCGCGATCCGGCCCTGCCGCAGACCTACGACGCCAAACGCATCCACTTGAAGGCCGAGAACAAGCTGGAATTGCAGCGCCAGTTCAACCTGCCGCGCGACGAAGGCGCCTTCGTGCTTGGCCATGTCGGCAGACTGGTGGAACAGAAAGGCACCGACCTGATCGCCGACATCCTGCCGCGGCTGCTCGAGGAGCGAAACGTTCAACTGGTCCTACAAGGGTCCGGAGACCGCAACAAGGAGCGCACACTGGCCGAGGTGGCGGCGGCCAACCCGGATCGGGTCAGTGTTTACATCGGCTACGACGAGACGCGAGCGCACCTGATTGAGGCCGGCAGCGACGCCTTCTTGATGCCATCGCGCTTCGAACCCTGCGGGCTTAACCAAATGTACAGTCTACGCTATGGCACCGTGCCCATCGTCCACAACACCGGCGGCCTCGCCGACACCGTGATCGACGCCTCCGAGGAAGCCCTGGCCAATGGCAACGCGACCGGTTTGCTGTTCAACGATTGCAACCCGGACGGACTCTGGTACGCGGTGGAAAAGGCCATGCACTTGGCTAGTCAGGAGCCCGAACGCTGGCGCAGCATGATCCTCGCCGGCATGCGCCAAGACATGAGCTGGGAGGCCAGCGCGCGGCACTACCAGGCGTTCTACGCAGAAGCATTGGAGGCCCGGCGCCAGCACGCCGAATCCATCTCAGCCTGAGCAAGCTGGAGACGTCTGAGGCCGACGAGCGCAGGGCACCCTGTTGCTTGGTCCATGAAAGAGGGGGACACGTCGGCAGGCCGCCCGCGACGGGGCGCGCGGCCTACCGATCGACTCCGCCGTTGGCGTTTCCTACGGACCCATCGAAGGATCCTGCGACCTAGGTCCAGCCGTTTTGATTGGCCGCGTACGCGCGAATGTACCCTTTTGCGAACGCGGAATGAGAGCCCTTGATGGGCAACCGCGTGGCGTTAGCCTGAACGCGACTTGGGCAACGCGCTGAGCGTGCCTGCCGGACCTGGGGGCTCGCCCACCCGTCCACGGGTCTGCCCCTCGGTCAGCGCACCGGAACGTTTCGTCGGTCGGCTCTTGCGAGACGACGCCTACGCGCCCGGACCGTTTCCACAGCAGAGGTGTCGTGGGATCTACAATAGCAGGAAAAGCGATCTTGGCAAGGTGTCCGCGCCACTATCAGCGGCTGGGGGACAGATCACGCGTGCCTGTCGGCCAGCAGGTTGGCGGCAGCTGCCCTCACCTCGCGATCGGGATCCGACTCGGTGATACGCTGTAGCGGCGTATCGAATGCTGGCCAGTCAAGATAGGCCACCCCGTGCAGCGTAGCCAATCGCACCCGTGCGTCGAAGTGGGCGAGGCCATTTCCCAGGATCAGGAAGCGCTCAGGGTCAAAGTCTAGCGACCCTTGGATGGCCGCCAGAGACATCAACGAGCTCCAAGACTCAGGGTCGCCTACCGATCGCACCATGCGATCCAGTTCCTCTCGATCCTTAACGGGGAACAGCATCGCGACCCAGAGAGCCACGTCCTCCGTACCGTCTCCGCTGACCTCTAGAAAGCGCAAACCGAGTATCGGATCATCCACATACCGGATTGATGCTGGTGATCGGGAAGACGTCCACTCGCGTGTGGTCACGTCCTGAGCCGTTGGCCTCGACGAGGGCAGAGGCACCCAACCCCAGGCCTGCCCGAATGCATCCAGGTCTGATTCTGATGCATCTTCGGCGAGAACCAATCGAACGCCGTTCACAGAATGCCTATGCCTCCGAACAGGCCCTTCTCTACCATGTCCTCGACGTAGTCTTGGAGCTCTTTCTTGATCAGAGTCTCCAACTGCCCAGCGTCCCGAACCAGAGGCTTGTCGACGTTGAGCTTCGAAAAGATGTAGCGACTCATGAGTTCCAACTCGGTGTTGAGCATGCGTTGGACTTCAGCTTTGCTAGCGCTGCGCTTGTTGGCATACTCGCGCTCGGGACGGCCAGTGACGTCCGCCGCTGCCTGAGAGCTGATCGGGACTGCCTTCTTGCGCTCCATGGTATTTCCTTCGGGACCAAAGAGCTCTTCGGTCGTCATATTGCCTTCGGCAGCCATCTCGCGAGCAAGGGTTCCCGTGACCACGTGAGCGGAGCTACGCCCCATCTCGACCTTGTCGAGGCGCAGCATAGATTTGAGGTTCGTAAGCCCTTCAAATTCTGACGGGATCTTACCGGTCTGTTGCGCTACGATCAATGCCCTGGCAACATCCGCGTCGCTCTTCCCGGTCATGGATTTAAAGGCATCTAACTCGGCTCGGATTTCTCCATAACTCCCGCGGTGGCCTTCGAATATGGTCTTGACATGACCTGGACCGGAGCTGTAGGACTGATTCTCCGCAGTCACGCCCCCGGGGGACTGAATATGCTCCATCGTACCCCTGGGCCGTGCCGTACCAGCCGGTAACGACGATGGATCCTTGGCGGCCTTGCCGGAAGGGAACTTGGCGACATCGGCCGCCTGACCCAGGCCGCCCGCACCACCCGGCTCGGTCTCGATGGGATCGTCTTTGGTTTTCCCCTTACCTTTGGCACGCTGCTCGACGATCCGTTCCATGGCCTGCTGCACGTCAGGTCGGGCGAGCATCTTCCGACCGATCTCCCGGATCATCTTGAACAGCTTGGGGCCTTCCTCAATCAGTAGTCGGCTAACCAGATCAATGCTCGGATTGACCGTGGCGCGGATCGAGACGCCAGATCCAGCCCCTCGGATCTCCAGGCCGCTCAGACGATAGCGCGCACGCCAGTAGAGGAGGCGCGCCCGCATGGCCATCTTGCCCACCCCTTTGGAGACCAGCGCATTGATCTTCGGAGGCAATTCCCTAGCCGCCTTGTCGAGACGCTCCTGCTTCTTCTCGGCCTTGGTCTTCTTGGGCTTCTCCTTACCCTTTCTGCGCTTCTTCTTCCGACTGAACTTCCGCTGAATCTTCCGCCCCGCGGCCTTGAGCTTGCGCCCGATCTTCTTCGCCGCCGCCTTGAGCTTGCGGCCCACCTTCTTGGCGGCCTTCTTCAGCTTGGCGAGGATCTTTTTGCCGATCGCCTTGAGCTTGCCGGCGACCTTGCCCGCCGGCTTGCGCAGGCGCCGCAGCAGCCAGTTGGCGACGAAGTCGATGACGACCACGGCGCCGGCCGCCAAGGCCTTGGCGAAGGGCGGTCCGGCGGCGCCGGGTTTGACCGACTTCAGGAAGCTCATGAAGGCGCCGACCGCGGCGATGACCCGCTGCACCGAGCCCCAGGCGGCCTGCAGGCCCTCAATGACGGCCATGACGGCGCCCGCGGCGGGCACGATCATCGACATCAGCTTTTCGACCAGGAGCTGGATCAGGGTCGGCGGGATCGCCGACTTGAGCGCCTCCCAGGCCATCTTGCCGACCTCGGCCAGCGCGATACCGCCCTTGGAGAGGATGCCCCAGAGTGCCGTCCCGAGCCCCAGCACCTCCTCGACCTTTTGGCTAAACCAGCCCTGCACCGCGGTCTTGAAGGCGGGCCAGAGATGATTCTTCAGCCCGTCCATGATCCCGGAGGCGAGGTTGGCGATCCATTGGCCGGGGCCGGCGGCGATGTCCTTGACCAGCACCGCGAACATGCCGAGCGCGTCGGCGACCGCCTGCGCTGCCTTCAACGCTCCCTGCACCGCGGCGGAATAGGTATCGACCACCGCCAGCAAGCCCTTCTCTAGCAGACCGAGGGCGGCATCCAAGGCACCCCCGAGGAGGTCGAGGGCCTTTTGCACCCCGGCCTTGAGCCCGTCGGCGATCCGGTTCACGGCCGCCTCGGCCGCCGTCACGGCACCCTCGATGGCCTTCCTGAAACGATCACGCAGACCGGGGAAGTCCGCTAGCAGCTTATCGCCGATGGCGATCAGCGCTGCGCCGACCTTCTTGATCGCGGCGACAATGGCCGAGCGCGCCTTCTCGATAGCCGCCAGGGCCAGCTTCTTGGCCTTGTCGATCGCGGCCTTGACGGCCGCGCGGGCCTTCTCGAAGGCCTTTTGGATGCCCTTCTTGATGCCGTCGAAAAAGGCCTTGGCCTTGGACGCAAGCCAACCGAAGAAGCCGCTGGATTGCTCCTCGGCCTTCGCCTTCTGCGCCTGTGCCTCGCTCTCGCCCTGCTCGCGGGCGTCGGCCACCTCGGTGACCCCGGTCTCGATATGACCGGTGGCTTCGGCCTCGCCCTGGGTCTGTTGGTCCGAGACCCTTTGGTCGCCCTCGGCCATCGCGGTCTGGGCCTCGCCGCCGCGCTTCTCGACCGCGGCGGCCTGGGCCGCACTCCACTCGCCGCGCATGCCGGCGACCTTGGATTGGGCATTGCGCTGCTCGGTGGATTGATCGGCGGCGGCGGTCGCCTCCAGGGCGGCGATCTCGGCGTCAGACTTGGCCTTCTCATTGGCGACCCGGGTGCGGTGCTCGCCGCGCTTGGCGGCCATGTCCGTCTGCGCCTTTTGCGCCGCGGTGGCGAGCTCGGCGCCGGAGCGCTCCTTGGCGATGATTCCGGCCGCCTCCGGCGGCACCTCGCCCGGACCGCCGCCAGCGGCGGCGCCGCCGCCGGCCGGAATGGTTGCCTTGAGACGCTCGGCGGGGCCCTGACGCTTGGGCAGAATGGCGTCCTCGCCCATCGGCTGGGCGGCATCCTTCGCGCCCTGCGCGCGCGCCTCGGTCATGGTCGCGTCGAGTTCGGCGCGCTGATCCTGCATCTGGGCCGGATCCGCGTCGCCCTGCATGTCGAGCTTGGGCGCCTCGCCGGGGGTCTGCCGCAGCGCCTCATCGGTAACCGGAAGGGAGCCGATCGAGCCCTTCATGCGCTCCACATCGGCGTCCGAGAGCTCACCACCCTCGCCGCCCTGCACCTTGGGCTCGGCAAGGCCCTGAGTGGGCGGCGGCGGTGGCGTCGGCAACGGCTCTGGCTCGGGCACCGGAACGGCGGCACCCTCCGGCGTCGGGGTCACGGCCCCCGCGTCTTCGGCCACCGGCGCCTGACGCGCGGCCTCGGAGGCGGAGCCCCGCGCCGGGTTTAAGCCGTAGGGGCGCGGCACCTCGGGCGGATTGCTGGCGAGGGACTCGCGCTCTCCCCCGACCGCTGTACCAACCGACGCCGCCACCCCGCCCAGGGCCTGAACGGCCGCGGCCGGCTCCAGGCTCGCCAGGGTCCCCATGGCGGCCTCGGGGTCGCTGCCCGAGAGGTCCGGCGGTGACGGCTCCGGGCTGTCCTCGATGGCGCCGCCGCCACCGCCGCCACCTCCGAGCCCACCCCCGCCGCCGCCAGCGCTCTCCGACAGCGACGACATGGCGACGTCGCGCTCCGCCGGGCTGAGTGGGGCGTTGTCGCCATCGGCGGCGCCCTCGGCCTCATCGTCGAGACCGCCGCCGGTATCGGGCTCGACATCTGTCTCGGCCAACGCGGGCGCGCCGCCCCCGAGACCGCTTGGGGGCGTCCGCTCGATCTGCTCCTCGGCGTCTTCGGCCGCGCGCTGCTCGTTGACTGCGTCATCGGCGTCCCGCTCGGCGTTCAACAGGGCGCTTGGCGGGCCGTCGGAGGCCGGGCCGGCGCCCGCGCCCGCGCCCGCGCCCGAGGTCGGGTCTTGGGTCTCCGGGACCAGTTCCTGCGCGGCGCGTTGCGACTCCGCCTCGGACTCCGGCGCGGACTCCGGCTCCGTTTCTGGCGCGGCCTCGGCCTCCTCGTCCGGTCCCGACGCGCCGCCGACCGCCGCGAGGCGCTCCTCCATCTCCGCCTCGCCCTCGGACTCACCGCCGCCCTCGGCCTCGCCCCCTTGCTCCGCGGTCGGCGCCGCTCCGCCCTCGGCGGTCGCTTGCCCGGCAGCTGTTCCGGCCGCGGCGGCGCCCTCCCCGCCTTCGGCAGCGGCATCCTCGATCGCCTCTTTCGGCTGTGCCTCGCCTTGTGCCTGAGCGGCCTCGCCAGCGCCTTGAGCCGAGGGTTCCGCGGCGGGCTTCGCGCCCTCCGCCTCGCCATCAGTGGGCGCGGAGGGCTTCGCCTCCGCGCTCGGTGCCGCGCTCGCATTGAGCCGCCCGGCATCCGCCTGGCCATCGGCAGCCGTCGCGCCCGCCTCGCCAGACTCCGAGGGCGCTACACCCGCGCCCGATCCCGGAGGTGTAGTCCGCGCCTGCTCGCGGTCGGGTCCGATTGCCGCCGCTGGCGCCTCCGCGGGGCTCGGGCTCGCTGCCGCGGTGGCGGCGCCGCTATCGGCCCCGACAGCAGGCGCGGACGCAGACGATGGCTGCGGGGCCAGGCTGGACGCTGCCATCGACTCGGGTAGATTCGCACCCAGAACCGGACTCGCGGCGCTCGGCCCTCGTTCGGTCGATTCTTCGGCGGACCGCTCATCCGAGTCTTGAACCGCCTTCGCCGTCGGTTTCTCGGCCGGCTTCTCAGTTGGGGCGGCCTGTTCCGGAGCCCCGGTCGGCATCCGACCTGATGCGTCACGCCGAGGCCCGGTCTCCGGCCTGGCGGTCGCGCCAGGGCGCTGGTCTGGCGCCCGGTCCCCAGGCGTCTCGGTTCGGCGCGCTCGCACGCGATGGTTAAGAACAGGCTCGGCCCCGACGACCGTCGCACGATCAACGCTGGGTTGCGCTCGGCTGGCGGGGACATCGGTATGACGATCGGCAGGGCCACGAGCGGACCCGTCGCGCCGGCCATCCTGAGACTCGGTCAGCCGGTCGCGCAGATAGAGCGGCATCTGCGCACGCCCTGGCGCCGCCTTGCCGGTCGCGTCCCGATCTGACGACTTCGCGGGGCTCCGCCGGGGCGCCGGTGCCGGCTTGACTGCGGCCGCGGCCTTCATGTCAGGGCGTCCCGTTCAGCACAAGACGACCGGCCGGTGGCGCACCGCACCAGGGTCGCGCAGGCCAGCGCATGCCGCTCAGCCGCTTCCATCAGGCAACCTGGCCGGCAGGCCCTGGTCCGCCGCTGCGGCCGTCGTCGCGGCATCCGGCACGACCCGGATGCCCTCGGCCATCCGCTCGACCTGAGTCGGCAGGCCGCGCCCGATCTTGCGATACTCGCCGCGCAATGCGGCCAACAGCTCGCGCTGGCCGATTGGTGCATCCCCAGCCAGGGCCGAGGCGGTGAGGACGACGTTGCGGATCTGCCCGCCGGCAAGGCCGCAATAGCCGGCGAGCTGCCGGCACAGGGCGTCTTCGGGGCCGCGACTGCCCAGGTGCGAGCGCCACAGCCCAAGCCGCTCTTCGAATCCGGGCAGCGGGACCTCAATGATCTGATCCAGCCGACGGGTGAAGGCGGTGTCGATGCGCTCGCGGCTGTTGGTGGTCAGGACCACGATGCCGGGGTGGTTCTCGATGCGCGTGAGCAGGAAGTTGGTGAGCATGTTGGCATAGCGCTCACCGGTCTCTTTGCGCTCGGTGCGGCGACCGAACAGGGAGTCCGCCTCGTCGAACAGCAGCAGGACGTCATGAGCGGCGGCTTGATCCAGCAGCGCACCCAGGTTCTTCTCGGATTCGCCGATATACTTGTTCATCACGGCCGCCAGGTCGACACGATAGAGCGGCGCGCCCAGTGCGGTCGCGAAATAGCTCGCGATTAGGGTCTTGCCGGTGCCGCTCTCGCCCACCAAGAGCAGACGCAATCCAAGGCTCGGGGAGGCGGCCAGGGTCGCGCCTAGGCCGGCGAGGACCTGCTCGCGTTGACGCCCGCGGGCGATGGCGGCGCGCAACTCGTCGAGCACCGTCGGCGGCAGCACCAGGGCATCGTCGCTAACCCGCCGCTCCACCGGCTGAGCGAGCAGGCGCAGGCGCTCGGCACCGAGCAATGCGCGTGCTTCCGCCAGATGCCGCGGTGCCGGTGCCACCCGGTCGCGCTCGGCCAGCATCCGGGTGCGCTTGGCGAGGGTCGCGATCAGGGGGCCGCCGAGCAGTGCGCTGCTGGCCGTCTCGGCGAGGATAGCGTCAGCGCTGTCTGCGCCCGCTGGTTCGATGCATTGCCCGTCTGGCTGTCCAGCCGATCCTCCGCCCAAATGCCTCAACCAGAGACGGCGGCGCTGCGCCAAGCTGGCGACCGGGAGCTGGATCTCGAGTAAACCCGCCCCTGCCACGGCACCGTCGGCGCCGAGCAGATAGGCGGTGGAGACCTGTGCGACGGGGGCCGGCGGTTCCCATAGCTCTCCAGGCCCGAGCCGCGGACGCAGCAGCGGCAGCCAGCCCCCGTAGCGACAGGCGATAGGCAAGGCCGGGTCGTCGCGCCAGCGTTCGAACGGCACTTCCACCGGCAGCATACCGGCCGCCTTGGCGATCTCTCCCGCGAGCAAGGCGCGTCCGCAGCCTGGGGTACCGCGAATCACCAGCCCGTGAACATGGCCCCGGCTGAGCAGCCCGGCGAGCCTCGGCACCTCCGTTGCGACCGCCTCGGGCAGCAAGCCATCCTGCTGAACCTCGTCGCTCTGTGCGTCGGCACCCTCGCCACGGCCCAACGCGACGGGCGCGCAATCGGGCCAAAGCACTGGGTGACCGTTCAATACCGACCATAACAACGGCTCGATCCTGAGCACGCGAAGAGGCAGCGGTCCGTCGCCGTCAATGCGCAAGACCCCCTGGCTGACTAGGCCCAGGGACTGAAGCCAATGCACATCCAGACCGGCAGGCCCGAACAGCTCCCCTGCAATCGCCAAGGCCAGGTGCGCGCGCGGGCGGGCGCCTCCCTCCGGTGCCTGGAGCCGATCGATCAGCAGCGTCACCAGATGGGATTCCTCGCAGGCCCCGGCGAGCCCGAGCACGAAGAGCCCGGGCGGCTGCAGACCAAGCTCGTCCGCCAGGCGCAGGAGCGGGCTATGCGCCAGCTGCCAGGCACTCGCAAACCCGCCTGACCAGTCGGACCAGTCCTTGACCGGCAGCGCCGCGCGGCTGTCCGCCTCGGCACCGATGGCCGCGATCAAGGGATCACCCTCAGCGAGCACATCGCGCGCGAAGTGCACCAGGGCGCGCCGGACCAGCGCGGCCATCCAGTCGGCGCTGCTCAACACGGCCGAATGAGACAGGGGCGCGTTCATCCGCGCTGGCCGCCGCCACTCGCGTGCCAGCGCTCGCGATAGTGGAACCGCACCACCCGCCCGAGCCAAGGAACCCAGCCGGGGTCAAGGTCTAGTGCGACCTGGCGGACCGGCAAACGGACGCTGGCCAGGGGTAGATCGATATCTAGATGACTGGCGGTGTGATGCAGGCGCGCGGGAACCCGCGGCAATGCGGTGTTGAAGGTGTCGGCACCATAGAGGCGCTCTCCTAGATCGAAGAGTTCCGCCCCAATGGGCAGCCGCGGCAGCTGTTGTAGGTCATCCGGATGGTCCAGGCCCAGACGTTCGGCGAAGAAGGCATTCAGCGCCGCCTCAGGCTCAAGCCCAAGGCGCATGCCCAGGTCCCAGAGCCAGGCCCAGCCTTGCTCGTGAAGGGGATAGTCCGATTGGGTGGTGAGACGCACCTGGGCCTCGGGGCGGGAGAGAAAGTTGATCAGAAAAAAGACGCCGCCAAAGTCACTGGCGATGACACTGGCCTCGGGCGAGTAGACGAGGTCGCGCTCCGGTTCCGCCGATGCGCCCTGGCGCGGCGCGAGCGCGGCGCCCGAAGACTGCTCGGCAGCATCGGCGGATCGGCCCCCCGAGAGCCCGTCGGACGGGGGTTTCAGCACGCGAGCCCGCGACGCCGGAGCCGAGACGCGGACCCGGGCCAAGTCCGCGGCCCTCGCCCGCGCGGCCTTGGGTACGCGCGCCCCATGCCACACAGCGTCCTGCGCCGCGTCCGACGAAGAGTTTGGGTCTCGCTCCCGCGTCGTTTCTGGATCGCGCTGCGGATTTGGTCCTTGGGCGGAAGCATCAGCCTCTTGCCAAGGCTCGGCGGTCGAGTTGGCGGCGCACTCCCGAGCCAGCCCGGGCGAAGGGGCATGCAGACGGCCCGCCGATATCGCCGCGGACGGATCGCCATCGGGTGCCCGCAAGCGATCCGCCCTGCTTTGCGCGACGAGGCGCTCCCGGCTCGCAACATTGCCAACTTCGCCGCCTCCGGTGGTCGCCAGCGCTGCTCCGCGCGCCGATGTTTCGATGGCGGCCTGATCTCGAGCGGGCGTCTCGCTACCCAAGGCCGCGCTGATCCAACCAACCGCCTCGCCTGCCCCGGGGCTAAGCCACAGTGGCCGCCACTCCAGGGTGCACAGACAGGCGGCCAGCCAGCGGCTTGGGTGATTCCAGGCGAGCCCATGAAGCACAAGGGACCAACGCCTAACCAGGGATTGGGGCAACCGGGGCCGGTCATCGGCGGACGCCGGTTGATCTAGGGGACGCGCGGGCGGTGCCGGGAGCGGGCGCCCCAACCAAGCGGCCAAAGGCTCCGCGAGCCGCGCGGCATCCGCCGCCGAGAGCGCGCCCCATACGGTCGCCAGACCCTGGTACCGGGCCAGGCGCTCGGTGGTCGCGGCTAGCGCCTGGGGCTGCTCCCCGAGCAGGGTCGCGATCGCAAGCCCGACCGGCATCCTAAAAAGCGCCGACCAAGCGCGCCAATACCAGCGGGACTGAGCCCGCCCGCTCGCCAGGTCCAGGCTCAGGGCGGCCAGCAGCGCGGGCAGGTCGTCACAACGCACGGCCTCGGCACCGCCAGCGCCTGGCGAGTCCAGCGAGACCGCCGCGCGGACCAGATCGCCCACCCGCTGCCGCGCCCGTTGGCCCAGCGCGGCCTTGGGTGCGGCGACCCGCAGCTCGCGGATCAGCACCCAGGACTGATCGGGCGCGGCCGGCCAGGGCACCCGCTCCAACTCGCCGCGCAAGCCACGCGCCTGGTCCATGGGCGCCAGTAGCCGCAGCCGACGCACCCGCACCAGGTCATGGTTCGCGTGCTCAAGGTTCCAAGGCGGGGTCACTGGATGCCTCAAACAGTCAAGTGCTGGGTCGCGCGGGTCGCGACCACGGTAAAGCGGGTATTGACCCGGGCGCGGGCGTCATCCACCCGCAGCACTTCGGCGATGGTGCCTTGGGCGTCGGTGTCTGTGACCGCCAGCAGGCCCACCACGCGTTGTACGTCGTCCATGATCTGCAACCGCGTGCCGGCAGCGGCAATCCGATTGAGTTCCAGCCGCAAGGGCTCGCCAACCGCCAGTCGTTTCGGCGGCAGGGCAACGCGGCCACGTAGGATCTCGTTGGGGTCACCTTGGGCGGACTCGATCACCACCGCCCGCACCATATGACGCAGGGCGCCGCGACCGGCGGCGGAGGCGTCGTCGCGCAGTTGGCGAAACCACCAGGCGAGCAACTCGGTGAGGGTGCGCATGGCGTTGAAGTCGGCGGCCTCGGCGCGTTCCAGGCCCGGCCAGGTCTCGGGGCGTTCCACGTCCAGGCGGTCGTCCTCGGCGAGTTGCGCCCATTCGAATCGCAGCGACGGCGCGCTGCCTTCCAGACGCTCGACGAGACATTGGAGGCACTGCTGCAAACGCTCGCGCAGTCCTTGCGCCTCCCGTTGCAAGGCCCCGGAGCCGCTGGACACAAGGTCCTTGACCGCGAGTACCCGCGCCGACTCCGCCAGATAGACGCTGGCGCTCGCCGCGTCCGCGCGCGGCACCTCGCTTGCCCAGGACCGGAACAGCATGTCGGTGGAGCGTGACAACGGCGCCAGGCGCCCCGCGGATGGCCCCCTGCTCAGACCCCGCGCCGCATAGCTGGTGAAGCGGCTGCGACGCAGATCCATCCACTCCGGCACGCGCTGTATGGGCAGCTTCGGGACCATGGGCGCGAGCAGCCGCCAGTCACTCATGGGTACCTCCAGCACCGTGTCGAAAAAGCCCTCAAGGGACTCCGGCAGTTGCACCTCGGCATTCCAATCGCAGCCCGGCACCGGATCACCGGCGGTGGCGTAGCGCAACGCCAGCGGGTCGGCTAGCGGTTTGCTGAGCGGTGTCTCGCGCACAGGCAGGTAGTAGAGCCCTCTGATTCCGGTGGTGAGGATGCGCGAGCGCTCCAGATGCTTGCGATAGACCCGCTCCCAGTCCTCACGGCTCAATCCCTGGGCCACGCCATAGTCTCCCAGGCGTTCCGCGCGTCGAGCGTCAATGGCATCGAGTTGCTGGCGGGCAGTGACGATGCGCGCCGCGAGCTTATCCAGCACGCCCTCCAGGCGCAGCCGATCGCGCAGCCCAGCCTCCAATTCATCCTCTAGCCGGTTATAGCGGTCCTCCATGTAGGCGATCTGATGGGTAAGGATACGGCCGGCCTGGAACAATGCCTCGTAGCGACGCTGCGCGTCGGTCTCGGCGTCCTCCGCCAAGGCATCCTCGGTCAGCTGACGATCACCGAGGAACTGGCCGTAGAGGTCGATGATGCCGTTCAGCCGACTCCGGGCGGCAGCGTCGGCCTCAGTGCCGCCGTCGGCAAGCCGGTCGCGCAGCAGACGCAGCCGCGACAGGTCGCCACGACCGAGCGGATAGCGCCGCTCGCGCTGGTCCGAGGCCAGCGCGTTGGGACTCAATGGCACCCCGAAGGCCTCCAGATCGGTGCGCAAGGCCTCGGCCTCGACCTTGTCGAACAAGCCGGCGAGCGTCGCGATCAAGTCGCGCATGCCGCGGTAGGCGGCCTCGTATTCCTTCACCTCGGCCTGGATGTGTTCCAACACGCCGAAGTTATTGGCACGCCCCTCAATGGCCGGCTGCGACAGGGTCTGCTTGGGTATCGCGGCGAGGCGGTCGAGCCGATCGCGCTGCAGATTGATCTCCACCGAGGAGGAGCGCGACCGAGCCACCAGTGAGGAGGCGGTCACGCCCTTGAGCGCCGCACTGCCGACGGCGAAGTCCCTGGCAACGGGCTGGCTGGTTCTAGGGGTGGCCTGCATGAAGGCGGGAGGCGAGAAGGACGCGCCGAGCCCAATCCTGCTCGTCCGCTGGGTCTCGGGCGCTTGCGATGCCGCATCCCCGCGCGGGCCTGGGGATCGCAAGGCCTCAACTGCTGGCGGTGTTGCGCTCGCCAGTGGTCGTTTGAGCTCGGTAAAGGGCAGCCAGCGCGCCACCTGCAGGCCTGAGCCATCGCCCGCGACGCCGCCGCCGAGGGCCGTCAGAGACACGGTCTGGGCGTCAAGCTGCTGGCGTTGCAACAGCAGATAATCGCGCGTCTTCTCCAGGCGCGCGCGCAGCGCCCTGAGCTGATTGTCCAGCGCGCCCATCTCGACCTGGGCGACGCGGTATTGCAACACCAGCCCGCTCTCTCGGGGCGGTCTCGGCGCTGGGGCCGCGCCGTTCACCAACCAATCCAGATAGAATCGCGGCGCGGTCGGCGCTGCCCCATCAAACTGCCCATAGGGCGGAGCTGGCGCCCCATCGACCAGCGGCAGGGCATCGCGGGCGAGGTCCACCAGACGCTGGTAGAACCCGGCCGGGGCCCCTGGCGGGTCGGCGGGGCGCGGCAGGTCCAGGGCACGTCGCTCGGGCCCGGTCATGAGCTCGTCCGGCGGCAAGTAATACAGTAGATCGTAGGCGCCGCGCCATTGCAGCCAAATGTCATGGGCGCGCATGTGATAGCGATAGAGGTCGTCCACCAGGCGGCGGTCGATGGCCGGGATATCCAGCAGGTCCGGGCGGTAGTCGCGCTCGTTGACCGCCAGCAACAGACGCAGGCGTACCCCGGTAGGCCGGCGCAGGTCGATGACAGGGCGCGGTAGATGGCGGTCGATCAACGCGCCGACGGAGGCCTCCGGCAGCGCCACCATGTCGACGCCGATCTGGCGTGGCAGCCAGCGCAGACGCGGGCTGGGCGTCTCCGCCCCCTGCAGCAACGGGGTCGGCAAGACCCCGGCGGCCGGCAGGAAATCCAGCCGCAGGCCGTCTTCCAGCGCTTGGGCAACCTGGGCTGCCTGTAACGCGTCAGGGTCCGGGACGGCATCCGCGGCCGGCGCCGCGACATTGGGCTCGGCGCTCAAGGCCGCATCAATGGCGGCCCCAAAGGCCTCCTGCACCTGGGCGAACAGGACCTGATAACCGCTATCGGCGCGTGACAGATAGCGGCCAGCGCTCTGCGAGACCCAATCCACCTGAAAGCCCGATGCATCCGCGTCCGGCGGCAGCGCATCAACGGGTTGCGGAACACGCCGCGACACCGCAAGCAGGGCCAGCGGCACCGCGCCCTCCAATCCCGCCAAGAAGCTCGCGTCGGCGTTCAACGCGGCGACCTGATTTTGCACCCGCGCCGGTGCAAGCGAGGCGGCGACGGACTGGCTTAGGGCCAGTCGGCGCAGGGCGAGGCTGCCCAGGGTCTCAATGCGGGTGTCGCGCCGCGGGTCCTGCTCGGCGCGGCGACAGGGATCGATACCCAGGTCGGCGTCAATCAGCCCAATGCCGCGGCGCAGGACCAAATAGTAGACGCCCGCCGCCTGCGCTGTGCCATGCTCGCGCATCCATTGCTGCAACAGCTGGTTCCAGGTGGCGCGCGCCGCGGAAAACAGCCCGACCAGGGCGCCCGCCCCCGACAGGGCCAGCCCGGGCCGCACCACGCAGCCCTCCCCCACCGGCGCAGCAGGACGGCGCGGAGGCAGGTCGACCTGTAGGCCCCGCAGGATGCCCGGTCGGGCGCCCGCGAGCAGGGGGGCAAGACGCGCGTCGGCATAGGCCTGCATGCGCTCCAGTTCGTCCTCGCCAAGGTGGCGCCCCGGGAGCGGGTTGAGGCGCAGGTGGCGGTGCGACATCGCACGGGGTGCATTGAGCCGTATCAAGGTCATGGTGCTGTACTCGATCGCTCCGCGAAAAGGGTCGACATCAAGTTACTCAGGACCGAATGGCACTGGCGAGTCGACAACGACAAGGCCACCGGCAAACATCGCATGCGCATGGCATCGATCCAGGGCGCGTTGCTAGGCGTCGGCGCCGAGCTCGCGCCAGCGGTCGATCAGCGCGCCGTCGAGACCGAGACCAGCCCCCAGTTCGGCGATCCGTTGCGCGACAAGATCGGCGCCTGGTGTTCCCTCCGGGCTCGCTGACAGTCCCGCGAGCTCGCCGCGCATCGGCGCAAGCCCGCCGTTAGCCGCCAGCACGGACAGGGTCTGCCAGATCACCGGGTCGAAGCGTTGATCGATCAGAATCAACAGGTCCATGCAGGCGAGCACACCGGGGGCGTCGCTGGCGAGGACGCGACTCAAGGCCGCCAGGGCGTCGCGCCCGGCGTCGTCACGGGGTCGGCGCAGACCTGCGAGGCGTTCGAGCGAGACTTGCTCCAACAGCGCCGCATCGGCGTCGAGCAACAGCGACGCGGTATCGGCTGGCGAGGGGGTGGTATCGATCGGCGGCTGGCCGTCTCCCAGGTCCGGTGCGGACGGCTCCACCGGCGTTCCCGCGGCGATGCGGATGGCGCTGATACCGGTCTCGGCGGCACGCGTGGGCCGGCGCACAAAGACCGGATCGGTCTCGCCGACCGCGGACCAGAGCCTATCCCAGGCGGGCGCATCGGTATCCAGCCGGTGCACCGGGCGCACCGGATAGAGCCGCAGGGCAAGCAGGTCCAAATGGGGCAGCAGCCGATTCGGTGCCCTGCCCGCCGGCGGCCCTGTGCCCGCGGCGTCCGGTTGGCGCTCCAGGGCCGATGCAAGGCGCCCGAAATCACTGCCCGACAGGGGTGCCAGCACGACGATGTCCAGCGGCTCGTCCCGCGTCAGCTCGATCGCCGGCAGCGCCATGGACTCACGCTGTACCAGCGCTAGGTCGCCCTGGCGGATCGGCGCGACGGAGACATTGAAGTGTTCGGGAAAGAACCCCTGGCGCCCGGCCACCGGGTCCAGCGCGGCCTTGGGGATGCGCCCGGTCGGCGGCAGCAGGCGGAAATAGTCCGTCGCCGCGAAGTCGCCATCGAGCGGACGACGGTCGCGCAGAATGTCGGCAAGCAGGGCCTCATAGGCGCGCTGCATGTCCGCCTGGCTATCCCCCATCGAGGGCCGGCCGCGCAAGGGCTGGCGTAGTAACCTGGTGTCCAGCCAATGCGGGCGGTCCTCGCGCACCGCAAGCACCCCGAGGGCGACCGCGCTGTCTGGGATCATGCCCGCATGCAGCCCGCCCTCGGCCTGGCGTTCGATCAGCGCGGCCCGAACCTGAAGCGGGCTCGCCAGCGGCAACGGCAGGGGCAGCGGCATGAGCGCGGCCTGCAACGACTCCAGCGTCGCGTCGAACCTCGGTGTCCGCTCGGCGAGGTCCCTAGGAAAGACCTCGGCGACCCCCTGGTCTTGCTCGGCAAACAGGAGCAGCAGGGCGTAGAGTCCGTGGTCCAGATGGAACGACTGACCGGCGTTCTGCGCCGCGATCCCCACCCGGTCGTTGAGATCAATCACCCAGGGCGCCTGAAGTTCGAGCACCCGCCCCGCGGCGTTGACGCCAATGCCGGGCCGCACCTGGATGCGCCCGCCGACGAGTTCGGCCTCGAGACCGCGGGCGACGCCCGCGCCGAGGACCTGGCCCATCTCGCGCAGGCGCTGATCCAGATAGACCTGATCCCGCGTCAGATCGGCCGCGGTGAGCAGACGGCCATCGAAATAGTGCGTCCGGGTCAGCAGCGGATTGAGGTCCGCCTGGTCCGGCAGACCGGGGACCGGTGGTGCCAGATTGCCGATGGGGAAGAAGGCCGAAGAGGTTGCCATGATCGGGCTCCGGTGCCGGTGAGGTGGACGTTTGGGATCAAGTCTCGCGGCGGGCTGGGGCGGCCTGAACGAAGGGTCGTGCCAGGTTGTCGATGCCGATGCGCGCCGGGTTGACGATGGCGCCGACCGGGTCGGCGGTGCTCAGGGTCAGCCGGGCTAGGGGCAGGCGTACCAGCGCCGCAAGTTCGGATTCCAGTTCCGGCGGGTGCCAAGGGGCGTCGAACAGGTGCAGCAGACGCAGCCGTGCGGACAGCCGCTCGCGCTCGGCGCCCTCCACCGGGTCGTTGGGGTCGAGCGCCGCGAGGAGATCCTGCTCGTCCTGGGTGAGCGCCGGGGGCAGCCCGTCGAGGGCCGGGTGCAATGGCCAGGCGCTGGTGTTCAAGGCCGCATCCGGCGCGATCGCATCGAGCTCCAGCAGGACCCCGTCACTGATCCGGCTCGGCGCCACTGGGTCGGTTCCGAGGTTGAGCTTGCGCGCGAGCACCGGCTGCGCGGCGACCGGGCAGTCTTGAAAACGGGCGCTGATGGCCAGGTGCAGCAGGTCCGCCGCATCGTCGAAGCCGTCGCTGAGGCGGGCCGGGTCTTGGGCATCGAGCCAGTCGCGCAAGTCCAGGCAATGGGTCTCCTGGACCAGGATCTCCCGGCCCAGCCCATCGATACCAATCCCCGGCCCGACCAATAAACGCACGCGCATGTCCTGATCTTGATCGACCGCGGTCGCGGGGTCGATCCAGACCCGCAGGCCGGCCAGGGTGCCCATGCCGTGCAGCCAATATTGGTGCCGAGTCAGACGGCGGCGATGGTAGCCCTGCTCTTCCCTGGTCGCTTCCAGACCGAGCAGCATGCCGGCCTCGTAGGCGACCCGGCGCAGGGGCTCGTCGAGGGCCGCATCCTGGAACAGGGTCGGGGTGTCGCTGCTGGTCATGGTGTTACTCCAGTCTGGTTCGCGGCGGACCGAGTGCCGGCATCTTGGGGGGAGAGGGCGACCGGATTGACCAACAGACCCTCGCGGCCGAGGTAGGTGTCGTTCAGGGTCACCCGGCGCGGCGGCGGGGCGGTCTCGAGGAAACTATCCACGGCGAGCAGCGGGGCAAGCCCGAGCACGAACGGGTGGTCGGTTTCGACAATACGCCAATTGAGATGCGCCGGGAGCTCGTGCTGCAGTACCTCCTCGACCAGAGCGCGATCCCGGCGCGCCTGGCCGTGCAACAGCACGTTGACGCGATGGCTGTAGTCATCGAAGAAGGTCCGCAGGGTGGCCGCATCCTTCGTCGGCGGCTCGGCGGGGTCGTCGCCATCGGCGTCGGCGGCCAGCTCGGGCGCCAACAGGGCCAGAAAGGTGCGGCTGTCCGCATCGGACAGGATCAAGCCGTCCCCGACGATGCTGTTGCCGCTCTGCCCGGTGCCCAGCGTCAGGGGGTGGTCGCGGTCGTCCCGGTCCAGCCCCAGGATGGTAGCGAAGGTGCGCCGCAACCGGAAGTTCTCCACCAGCACCACCTGACCGCGCCCGACTGCCCCGTCGGTCGCGATATCCAGCGCCAGACGCACCCCTGGATAGGTGCCGCGCCATTGTTGGAGCAGACAACCCAGACCGAGCTGACGACGTTGCCTGGCCTCGGGCCAGTGATGCGGCAGGCGCAGCCCCAGTGCCTCGGCGAGTCCGGGCAACAGCGCCGCGGGGGCGGTATCCGGGTGCAGCAGGGCCTCGGACGCCGCGATGCGGCCCTCTAACGGGGTGAGCATGCCTTCAAAGGCGGCGAGCAGGCGCTCGCGCACGTCGGCGCCGTTGGCCGCCCCGTTGTGATCGGCCTCGGTGTCGCGTCCGGCCTGCTGGCGAAACAGCTCCGGAAGATAGGCTTCCTGGTAGCAAAAGCGCGGGGCATGGATGCGCAGCGCATGGATGGCGGGGGTCTGTCGGCCGTCACCCTGAAGCACCAGACGCAACTGCAGATAGCGACCGCGCAGGGTGCGCGCGGCCCCCGCCGGATGCTGCAGCAGCACCTCGAAAAGCCCGCTCTCTCCTGTTCGTGACGGCGCGATCCCGCCGTGAAAGGGCAGCTCGGAGGCGAGCGGACTCCATTGGGGTTGCGGTTGCTGGGCGAAGGGCAGCGCGGTGCGCTCGGCTGGATTATCGAAGGCACGGGCATACAGGGTCAGCCGGCAGCAGACCGGAATGCAAGCATCCAGATAGATTCGGTGCCAGGGGTTGTTCGGGACCGCGGAATCAAGACCAACGCCGTCAGACCCAAGGCGCAGCGTCACCCGCGCCACGCCCGGAAACTCCGGCCGCGGCAGCGGGTGCAGCTCACGTGGGTAAGGAGGGCGATCGGGTCCGACGCCGTCGGCGCCGTCGCCAACCAGGGGCTCCGCCTGATAGCGCACCCGCCCATCACTGGCGCTGACCAGTCGGGCCGAGACCAGCGAGCGCATCGGATAGCGTTCACCGATCAGCCTGGCTTGCCTGGCGCCGCCGCCGGGGTCGCGGGCCAGGGTCAGCACCGGGCAGTCGCGCCGCTCGAAGGCCGCGTCGGCCGGCTCCCGGGGCGCCAGGGCCGCCAGCCGGGAGTCACCGATGATCGCCAGGTCGACCAAAAAGGGGCAGTCTTCCTGCACCGGCCAATGCACCCAGTCGGCCCTTGGGTTGCGGTCGCGTCGGCGGGTGAGAATCTCCTGTGGAGCGTTGCCGCCGTCCACGTCCGCCAGCAAATAGACCTGCTCGGCGTCGGCGCAGAGTGCAAGCGGCACACGCCCGGCGGGCAGCGCCTGGCTCCAGACCGGGGCGAAGGGCCGCGGATTGATCTCCAGCGGCTCGAACCGCGTCGGCAGAGGCTGGTAAGGGTGCGGCAAGGGTTCGCCCTCGCACAGGATCAATGCCTGATCCGTGACACACCAGACGCGCTGGTCGGCATCGACGATCGCCCGCCGAGGCGGGTCGGGGAGCTCCGGCGCGAGCCTGGTCTGCCAGCGCCGCCCGAGGTGAAACAGCAGCAACCCGTGACGCGCCGAGGGGATGTCGCTGTAGCAGGCCACCAGCCGCCCGTCGCCACCCAGAGCGATATCGCTGAAGGCCCCGACCGGTGGCGCGACCGGGCGCAGGTCGCCGTCTTCGAGCGGCCGAAAGCCGCGCCCGGCATCGACCAGGATGCGCACGCCGGCGTTGGGATTTCCCGCTGGCGCGATGACTCCGATCTGGCCAAAGGGATCGCGCAGCAGCGGTGCGGAGGCGTCGCGGGCGGCCAGGGCCTCAGCGCGCGCCAGACGCGGTAGGCGCAGGCTCTGCTGCTGCAACAGCGTAAAGGCATCGCGGCGTTCGTCCCAACCGCACAGGCTGGAGCCGTGCGCGAAGTCCTCGGCGCCGCGCAGCAGGAAATAGGAGCTGCCGTTCACGTCCATCAGCACAGGTCCGGGATCACGGGTGCCGGCACCACGGAATTGGCATCGCCGCTGCCGTCGCCGCCGCCACCCGCGGGGGCGAGACCAGCCGGGAGCCCGGGCTCACCCGCGGTCACCACCGAAACACCCAGCAGCTCAGGGAGCTGATAATCCTCAAGCACGACCTCGGCACCCTCGCCGAGCGCAAGCCAGGTGCCCTGAACGCGGCGGAACAGCAGCAGCGGGCCGACTTCTCGGACCCCGCCGACCCGCGCCACGCGCGTCGCCAACTCGGCCCCGCGCACCCGGCCGCCCATGGGCCAGCCGAACCCCTCGGCGCCGCCGGGCGCCAGCACCCAAAGATACTCGACCAAGGCCGCGCGCACGGCGGCGAGGGTCTCGCGTTCGGTTTCCGGGTCGCGCACCGTCACCCGCACGCTCGCCGCGAGCGGTACGAACTCCGGGCTCAGGCAATAGAGCTCGGTCCCGACCAAAACACGTTCAATCAGATGGCTGAAGCAGTCCTTGAGCAGACCCTGGGTGGGCTTGGGCGTGCGACCCAGCTCGGGCGCACCCGGCGGCAACACAAAGACGCTTACTACACCGGGGATATCGCGTTTGAGACTGCCGAGATCAGCACCCGGTAGCAGACCCTCAATGACCTCGGCACGGGCGATCGGTCGCACCGGGTTGGACAATGCCAGGGTCTGGAAGTCCTGCCGTGTCACCGCACGATTGCGATGGGTCAGGAACTGCGGGATGCGCCGTTCCGCCTCGGCCAGGGTCTCGGCATCCCGCCCGCCGCTCAGCGCGAGCTCGTGGCGGACCGTCAGCCCGGAGACATCGGCGACCGCTTTCAAGGCTCCGGCCGGGAGGTTTCCGGCCAGGCCGCCGCCGTGGCGGTATTCGGCAACCCGTACCCCTACCCCCTGGGACAGCCGTCTGCCGTGCTGCCCGTCGCCGAAGTAGACCTGGCCCGCTTGCGCGTCGAGCCTGAAGATGCGCTCGTCCGCACGCCGACCAGTGAGTACCTCCACGCGTTGCCAGCGGACCCAGCGCGACTCCTCTTCGACGTCCAGCAGCAATGACTCAGGGTCGATATCCCGGTCCGGCAGCTCGAGCACCTGATCAGGCCGCCCGCTACCGATCCCCACCATCAGGTCTCTGCGGCTGGCCTGCCCGACCAGGGTAACCCCATTGATGCCGAGGTACCCAAGCGGTAGGTCCGGCTCCTCCGCGCAACGCAGACGCAACCACAGCGCGATGCGCTCCTGGGGGACCTGGCGCGGCGGCTCGGGAGGGCGCTCGCCGACCCCGGCGAAGAGCGGATCGGGCACCATCAGGGACTGCATCAGCGCGGCGTTGCGCGGCAAGCGCAGGCGCACCACGCCAGTGCGGCGACCGCCCCCGGAGCTATCCGCCAGCACCTCAAGCGGTAAGAACAGCAGGTTGCCGTCGTCCAGGTCCTCGCCGATCAACTCCCAAAGGAGTTCACGGTCGCGCAGGGCAAGTTCGTCCGCCCGCTCTCCGTCGGTCTCGTCGGCCGGGGCCAGCGCGATGTTCAGGGTCTCGCCGGCGAGGGAGCGGCGCAGCGCATCCAACTGGGCCACCAAGGGGCGCGGGGCGGAGAGGGCCAGGTAGTAAGCATGGTCCAGGCTATCGGCTAGGGTCAAAGGCTCGCTGCCGGGAACGAACACCCGCGGCTGGAAGGCCGCGACCCCGTCGGTCGGCAGCAGGCCGTGCTGCTCACGCAGGTCGGTCTCGTCAAATCCGAGCCGGGCCAGGGTCTCGCCCGACACCGACTGTTTGGACATCAGGGTGAGCACCAACGGCGTGGGTTGGAGTTCGCCGACGGTGCTGAAGGTCTGGCCGCCGCCGCTCACTTGGCTGCCGCTCGGCAGCAGCGCCGGCAGATTGACAGTGCGCGGACTCGAATCCACGCAGACCAGGCCGATTGCCGGGCGCGCGCCGCGCAGCGGCACCTGCAGCAGGTTGAGCAGCACCCGACGCTGGCGCTCTGGGATCAGGTTGGCCCGGTAGAGGATGGTCTCGGTGAGCCAGGCGAACAGGTCAACGAAGGCATGCAGCGGGTCGCCCGGTGCAATCTGGGTCAGCTCCGGCAGGTGGGACTCAAGCCGCTGCCGTGCCTCCGCGACCAGATCGTCGAAGCGTCTGTCGTCCAGGCTCGGGACCGGTAGTGGCATGATCGGTGACTCCGCTGGTCTCGTTCTGAGGGGTGACTTTAGGGGGCTGGCTTTCGGGGCTGACTTCAGCGCTGGGCCGGCTGGTTGGCACGCCGGTCATCCCGCCCGGGTCGCCGTGGCGGGGTCGATGCCGAGCGTCAGGGCCAGCCCCAACTCCCGGGACGGCGAGCCCTGTCGCATCCGATACTGGATCTGACAGTGCACCTCGGCCGGGCTGTCCGGGTCCGGCAGCACGTCGACCCGCTCCACAACCACCCGCGTCTCCCATTGCTCAATGGCCTTGCGCACTAGGTTGGCGATCAGCGAGCGCGTGGTTTGGTTGTTGGGCTGATGCACAAAGTCCAGCAACCCGGCGCCAAAGCTCGGGCGCATCAGGCGCTCGCCCGGACGCGTCAGCAGGATGTTGAGCATCACCTGACGCACGCTCTCGTCGTCGCGCGCGGCGCGCAGCCGCCCATCGGCGTCGATGCCGTCCAGGGGCCAGCTTTGGATTCTTGGGATGGGTGTGTTCATTTGATCTTCGGGAATGGCAAGCAGATTCGCACCCAGGGCAGCCAGAAGAACAGGATATTGAGGATGTACACCATGATCATCAGCAGGATCATCGCCACTAGGGTCACCACCGGGATGCTGAAGGAGCAGATCCACTGGATACCCAGACCGGCCGCGTTGGCGGGCGGCTTTTCGGCTAGGTCCGGTCCGACCCCCGCATCGAGATTGAGGCCGTCCATCAGGGTCTGGGTGTCCGGCGGCACCAGCATGGCCGCCCCCTTGGCGAGCCCCCGGCGCAGGTCGCGCAGGCTCGGCAGTTGGATCAGGGTCGGGCGGCTGGCGTCGGGATCAAGGGGCGCGGCCACACGGAAGGGCACGCTGCGGTTGCTCGCTGAGGCCCAGGTGATGCGCTCGCGTCCGTCGTCGTCGCAGGCACGCACGAAAGGCAGCACCTGGAACAGGTCCGCCGGCCCCTGGCGGAACTTCGGGATCAGCAGTTCCGAGCCGGTGCGCCGGACCTGGTCGATGAGTCGCTGGCCCAAACGCAGGCGCCATTCCTCGGCGTCCGCCTCGGCGATCAGCAGATCCAGTTCTAACCTCGCATCCACTTGGCCGCTGCCGTCGCCCGGACGCGCCGGGAGCGGCTCGATCCGCGGGCTGCTGGCAAGCCCGCCCGCGCGATCGATCAGCCGACGCTGCTCGGCGAGCCACGCGGTCAGCGGGTTAGCGTCACCAGCGTCGAAACAGGACTGGAGATAATCGAGCAGACTGAAGCGCGCGCGCGGTCGGATCATCAACGCCTCGTCCCATATCAGCGGCCGGCGCTCGTCCGCCTTAGCCGCCCGCCCTGTCTTGCCCATCCTATCGTCCGCGCTCGCGCCGTGCTGCTCGCGCGGCGCGATGGGATCAGTAAAGCCGAGTCCGCGGGCGGCCTTCGCCAGATCGGCGTTGAGCGGGTCTGCGTCGGCGTCACCGCCGCGGCCGGCTTGGCCCAACCGATAACGATTCACCAAAACCTCCAGGAACGCGAAGAAGGCGGGGGTCGGAGTGCCTGCGGCAACCTGCATGGCATCCGACGCCTGCCAGACCCGCTTCAGCGGACCAGCGTATCCGAACGGCCAGGGTAAGCGTGCCCGATCCGCCGCCGCCGCCTCGGCCTCATCCGCCGCATCGAAGGGGCTGGACCCGGCCATGGCCTGCCCACCGAGCGGTAGGAAACCATACAGCAGGGTATGCAGCCGGCCATCGGCGTCTCGGGCGCTGACCGGGTGCAACGGATGGGTCTCCTCGCCGCTGTAGGCCAGGGGGCGGGTGATGCCGCGACGCAGCACGCCGTTGACGCAGACCCGGCGCCCCAGATCCGGGTCGCGGTCGCCGCCGACCAGCGCTCCCCAGCCCAGGGGCTCGCCCTCTTCCAGGCGCCATTGCTGCTCGCCGTTGCCGGCGCTCTGGCTCAGCGCCCGCGCGGCCGGATTTGAGGCCGAGACCGCGGCTTCAACGGCAGTCGAGGTATTCTCCATGCCCTTGATTAGAGTTGGCTGACGCCCCGCAACAGGCGCGTCCCCTCTGGCCCCGAGACGCCGGATCACGAAGCCGGCCGAGCGCAGACGAGCCGGGTCCAGGGCCGGGGCGCCGAGCCGGTCACAAGCCACCTCGCAGACTACTAGATAGAAGGTGCGATGGATCGGCAGGCGCAGCACCAGCCGATCGTCGTGAGCGCTAAAGCGATCACCGCGCCACCACTCTGCGATGGTCGGGTCCTGGAGGCGTCCGCCTTCCAGTTGGGTCAGAAAGCGCGGGATAAACTCCGGGGTTTGATAGCGCAGCAGCAGCGTGCCGCCAGCATCGGCGACGGCTTGGCTCGCGGCGGCCGAGGCAAAAAAGGGCGTACCGATGCGCAGCGGATGGCCGGCCGCGGCACGCGCGGGAATGGCTGCCGGCGCTTTGCTCACCAGATGTTCCCCGCGCCCGGCGTGTAAGAGCTGGAAACCACCGCGTTGGTAATGACGGTGTCCGCCTGGATCACGCCGCTGAACTTGGACATGCCGGCGTCCACCTGGACCATTCCGGCGGAGATGCTCACCTGGCTGGCCTGGACGCTCACGCTGCCGCTCGATACCACGGCGATTTCAGACGAGGTCAAGGTGACGCTCTGCCCGCCGCGGCTGATGCTCACCTCACCGCCGTCACCATCCGTGACGACGATGCTGTAGCCCTGGGGGGTGCGGATCTCCAGCCGGGGCCCGTCACCATCGTCGAGTTCCATCACCACGCCCTGCGGAGTGCGAAGCAGATAGACGTCTTCCTGCGGGTCGGCCTCCCGCGGTGCGGAGCTGTCGCCGGTCCAGATGCTGCCGAGCACCAGCGGCAACTCGGGCGAGACAAAGCCCACTACAACCACCTCGTCCAGTCGTGGAACCAGGCTCGCCCCGTAGCCGTTGCCTGCCGAGGGGGCGACCACGCTTGCCCAGACCTCAATGTCGGGCAGGGCCAGCAGACGCACCCGCACGCGGGCGCGACCCTCCGGGTCGGAATTGTCGGTGACGCGCCCGAGTTGCAGGCCTTCGAGCGAGCCTAGGCCGTGAGGGGTCATGCGCCACCTCCCCAGTCCGCCCTGGCGACGCGCAAATGGGTGCGGAATCCGTCCGCGGCATCGAAGCGGTGGGTGCAATGGACCACTCGATAGAGCCCGGCCAACCGCGACGACACGCTGGCCAGTTCTACCTGGCGCCCGCCGCTCAGCCGGGGGTCGCCGACGCAGCGGATCTCCCCGCTGACGAAGGCGCGGGCGCGGCGGTCGAAGTGGCCCTGAGCATAGGCATCGGCCAGACCCTGGCTAGGGGCGAAGGGCCGCGGCACCTGCTCCGCGCCATCCCAGCCCAAGCGGCTCAGTAGCTCCGCCGCGCTATCCCCGTCGCCCGCGTCGGAGCCGCGCTTGACGCTGCCGCCAACCTCTGCGTCGTCCCCGACCGCCAGACCCTTGACCGCGGTCTCTCGCGGTTGATGGTTGAGGTCGGCGATCAAGCGAACACTCAGCGCGTTGTCGGCCACATCCAGCACGACCGGTTCGGGGTCCGGCTCCTCCGGGCGCGCGCGCAACAGGCCCCCTTCCAGCCGCAGGGCCGTGCCGAAGGGGCTGACGACCCGGAACAGGAAGGCCAGATCACTCTCATTGAGCTGATGCCAGGTATGACGCTGGCTGGAGACGCCGGCATCCCCGGAGAGGCCGGCCTCCTGGGCGATGGCGGACACCAGATCGTCGGCGCTTTGATCCTCGAAGCTGCGGCTGTGGCGGCTTCGAGCCAGCCGATGGAGCCGGTCTTGGACCAGTAGCACTAACCGCGGCGCCCCGCCGCCGTAGCGCTCCTCAATGGCGGTGATCTCGCCGCTGAACACTATCCACTCAGGGTCCTGACCGAAGGCGACTTCCAGGGCGACGCCCAGGGTGACATCGGTGAAGCGATAGTCCGGCTCGCGGGCATCGTCCGCGGCGCCCCAATAGATCAGATGCAGCTCAGCATGGGACATGCCGTGGAGTGGCCGGGTCACGGTCAGCGCGCGCAACGCATCGCCGAGATCCGGGCGTGACTCGCCCTTGATCCTGACGTTGGGGCGGGCGCTGACGAAGGCATCGTCCACGCGTCAGTCCACCGCGAGCCGCAGGCGGCGCTCGTCGATCAGATCCAGTAGACGGAGCACCTCCTGTTCTTCGACGCTGACCGCCACGAGCTCGGCTCCCGCGCCCGCATCCGAGTCAGGAACCCCGGCAGGCTCTAGCTCCACGACCAGTTCATCAATTAAGATCGGCATCTTGGCAAACTCCTGATCAGTCAAAACCAACGCTAGTGGACACCCGAACGGCCCCGTCAGCGGCAACCGAAGCGTCAGTGGCGCTATCCGCGATCGAGCCGGCCGGAGTCCCGGCAAGGCCGGCTGTGGCGCCGACCCTGCGAGTCGCGGACAGACTGGCGCCATCGAAGGCCCCTGGGATGGCGGTGCCCAGTGACGTCGACGCGCCGAAACTGAAGCCGGGCTTGGCGATATCCGCCTTGACACCGGCCTCGCTCGCAACCATGCCGTCGCCGAGGCTTGCGCTGGCGCCAAGACTGGCTCCGGCGCCGGCACTGGCTCCCACACCGACTCCGGTCGACGCACCCACGGATATCCCAGGCACGGAGACCGCGACCCCCGCCGCCAGACGCGGCGACTCCAGGCCGTTGTAGAGGGCGGTGTCGCGCCAGGCCTTCTCGTCCTTACCCGCCTGCTTGTTGGCGTCCGCGACCCCGCTGGCACCAGAGGCAGTCAGGGTCGGGGTCTCACGGTTGGACTTGCGCGCCTCCCCTTGTCGGAACTGATAGCGGTCTTCGGTCAGTTTCAGCGACAGGGTGGAGCGCAGCGGCGTGCCCTCGGGGGAGAAGAAGTCGAGCGTCTCGTCGAAGGACTGCATCAGGCCCACGAACTCGAAGGCGCCCCATTGAAAGAGACAGCGTTTGGGGGCGAGTTTCTTATCGCCAGACTCCACCGGCTTCATGAAGGCCTCGGCGATGGCCTTGGTGCGGCCGCGCACGTCCTCGTCCTCGATGCTGGTATCAAAGACCAGTTCCACCTGTAGGTTCGACGCGCTCTTATCGACATACTGGGCGGCGCTGGTGTTCTCGGATTTGTCGTTGGCCTTGAGCGAGTTCGATAGCGATACCTTCAGGGTATTCGGGTTGAACTGCACATCAATGGCGGTCGCCGGGTCGCCCTTGTCGGCAGGCCCATCGACCGGGAACAGCTTGGCATGGGTCGGCTCAGTCATGTTGCCTCCTCCCCCGCGCTTGCGCCAGCGACGGGTCGGTCCAGCTCCAGCCCCTCGTGGACCAGATGCAACTCTTCAATGGCCACCTGACTGGCGGTACCGGAGAGGTCCGGCCCTTTGAACTTGGTCGGCAAGGCGTTCTCCAGGCGCCAGGTCATGATGGTCACCGGCCCGCCGGCCGCCTGGCCCGGCGCCGGATTACCCAACACCGCAATCTCGCCACGCAGCCGATAGCCGTAGTTAGACCCGCGGGTGGTGACATCGAACCATGACCAGAGGTCGTTGACCGTCGTCACCCCGCGCTTGAGGATCACGGGCGCGAAGCTGGTGGCGCCGCTGCGCTGTAACTCGCCCCAGTTGCGCCCTCCCTCGCGGATGGTCTTGGCCTCCATGGTTGCCTCCAGACCCGAGACCTCGCTGAACATACCGCCGCAGAGGATGTCGCCGCTCTCGTTGCGTTGGGCCTCCGGGGTATCCGCCGAGGTGGCGCCCCCGGCCTTGTCGGCAGAATAGAGCCTGACCTTGAAGCGGAACGGGATGAAGAGACTATCCATTGGCAGCCGCCCTGACCTCAACACCGACCCCGCCAGCGCTCAACAAGCTGCCGCGCCACTCGCCGTCGGTGTTGGCAAAGGTCAGGCGCAAGCGGTCGATCGGAAAGGCGGGCGCGATCTCGATGTCATAGGCGATGGCGTTACCGGGCCGCTGCCCCGGACGGATGCGGAATGACTCCTCCGGCACCTTACCGCGCAGCGCACCGGCCCTATGCAGGTGCCGAAACAGCTCTTCTAGAAGCAGGCGCGGGCGGGGGTCGCGCGGATCCAGGTCGAAGACCAAGGTCTCCCCCAAACGACGCAGGCGCCGCAGCAGCCAACCAATAAAGCGAGCGATCTCGCCGGAGCGGTAACCGTCGAAGCGCGACGGGTCGCGGGCATCGGCATAGTCGTCCACATGCAGGGCAGGCACCGCCAGCCGCTCGTCCTCCAGCTCTACACGCCCCTGCCGCTGCACCAGCACGCCAACGCCGGGGCGTTCGCGCAATCGCAAGGCGAGCCGTCCCTCGCTGGGTGGATAGGGAACCGCGGCGGTCGCCAGGGCCTGCCCGGCGATAGAGCGCCAGACCCCGTCGCGGCGCGACACTAGTGCTTGGCGGCCGGCAACCAGACCCACCGGACTGGTCAGATCGGCGCCAGGTGCCCAGGGCGCCAAGCCGCGGTCGGCCACCGATGGTCTCGGCGCGCGCAGGTAAGGAAATAGTAACTGGATGCGCTTCAGGCCGGCCCCGGCGCGGCTCAGGCGTCGCGACTCCAAGGCGTCAAGCACCCCGGCATGGACGCCCGGCCCCCGCACCGCATCGGCATACTGCAACGGCAGGGTATGTAGGTATTGGATGTCGGGGCGCACCAGCGCCAGCACGGACTGGATGGAGTCAAGCAGTACCAGGGTTTCGTCGGCCTCTACGGGTCCCGGCATCTCCGCGCCGCGGCGTTGCTCGCGGTGGTCGTCGGCAACGGCCTGCCCGCGGGGCGCAAAGGCTGGAACCGGGTTCGCCAGGCGCGGACGCGGGATGTCGGGCAGTTGGCTCGGGACCAGCAGGCGCTCCAGGTCCGGGGCCGCGATCACGGCCACCTCCGGAATCGCAAGCAGCACCGCCAACCCCCGCAGGGCCAGCGGGTGCTCCAGCGGCAGCGCGGTGGCGGGCAGCACCGGGGCCGGCGCATCCGCGCCCCAGGCGCGAAAGCCCATCCGCGACTCGGCCTCCGGCACCCGCAGCAACCACAGACGCTCTCCGCCGTTGGCGAAGAAGTCTTCCACGGCCCGCGGCAACCAGGCACGAGCTCCGGCGAGCCTGCTGCGATAACGGGTATCCAGGTCGCGCGCCCGCGGAAACAGGTCGTCCAACTCGGCACTCGAATTCAGCGGCACGGGGATGTGATACAGCGCGCGTAACCGGTCGATTTCGGACGCCGGGAGCCGCGGCGCCGCGAGATCGGCGAAATGCTCCAGGGCCTCGCCCCAGCCGGCCGCACGCATGCCCGCCAGGGCCCTCGGGCGCAGCCGATCAAGGCGCACCGGCCCCGGTAAATGCCCGAGCATGCCGACCTCCAGCGCTGGCTCGCGCGCAAGCACGGGACGCGGGGTGAGGCTGACGCGACCGCCCATCAGGTCCATGGCGTCAGGACTGCTCGATGAACTCGACCGCCAACACCAGCTCTTCCATAGCCACGTCCGTGCCGCCCTTTGCGGTGAGGGTGGGTCCGGTCCATTTGATTGGCATGGCGTTGAAGAGCTTCCAGGTGACCACCGCGGCCTGACTAGACGCGTTCTCGCTCTTGAGCTTGACCTCGATGTTGCGCTTGGCGGAGAGATCGCCGCTGCGCGCCAGGGTCAGCCAGTCGTAGAGGTTCTGGGCGCCGATGACGCCGCGCTTAAGGGTCACGTCGCCCGCCTTGTGGACGCCCGGGATCTTGGTCACATAGGCAACCGGGGCATTGCCGTTGCGGTACTCGGCCACCGTGACCTCGGCATTGAGTCCGGAGACCTCGGAAAAGCCACCGGTCACCTCTCCCTCGCTTCCGTCGCCGAGGTTAACCAGATAGTTAAAGGCCGCATAGGGTGTTTCGCGCAGCTCGGGCATGGTCGTCTCCTAGTCAGGGATGCGAAGTCGCGGCGCTCAGGCGTCCGCCGTCTTCTGGCCGATACGAAAAATGACGAACTCGGCCGGGGCAAGCGGGGCCACCCCCACCAGGCACACCAGGCGACCGTTATCGAGGTCGTTCTGGGTCATGGTGCTGCGGTCGCAACGCACGAAGTAGGCCGCCTTGGGTGAGCCCCCGAGCAGGCGGCCATTGACCCATTCGTTGTAGAGAAAGTCTTCTACCGCCGAGCGCACATTGGCCCAGAGGCGCTCACCATTGGGCTCGAAGACCACCCATTGGGTCGACTTCTCGATCGAGCGCTCCAAGAACAGGAAATAGCGCCGGACGTTGAGATACTTCCATTCCGGATCAGCGGACAGCGTGCGCCCGCCCCAGACCCGATGACCGCGTCCTGGGAAGGAGCGCAGACAATTGATGCCGTTGGGGTTGAGCAACTCCTGCTGAAAGCGGTTGACCTCCTGTGCGAAGCCCAGGGCACCGATCACCACCTCGTTCGCGGGCGCCTTGTGCACGCCGCGGGTGACGTCGGTATTGGAATAGACGCCGGCGATGAAACCGGCGGGCGGCACCCTGATGGTGGGACGCACCCCGGTCGGGTCGACGGTGATCACCCAGGGGTAGTAGAGGGCCAGTCGGCTGTCGCTGAAGTTGTCTCTGAACTCCCGCACCTCGGCCTGACTTGAACCCTCTCTGGGCTCGATGATGCCGACCCGATAGCGCATACGCCGGCAGTGCGCCTGCATGGCGTTGATGACACCGCGATGGCTCAGGTCCGAGCCCGTGGTGGCGGCCGGTGCCATGACGATGCTGATGTCCTCAACATCTTCCAGCGCGGCAAAGCCGGTGCTGCCCGACACTTCGTCGGTCTCCCCGGTGTAGTCGATGGCCGCGGGCAGGTTACCGTCGATACCGCCGCGGAGCGCGATCAGATAGCGCGGCCCCGGGGACTCGGTCACCGGGCGGTTCAGATCCGTCGGATCGAACAGCGCGAACAGCGCGCTCTGAACGTCGACGTTCTGCCCGGTAACGGCGCAATAGACAGGCTGGTTCAGTGCATCGGAACGCCGCGCCGGGTCGCGCGACATCACCGCCGGCAGGCTGTTCGGCAGCGGATTGCCGTCGCCATCGCGCAGTGCCGTGGTCATCGCGGTGTAGCTGTAGATCACCTCGCCGTCCGCACCGCCCGAGCGCACGTCGATATCGAAAGCACGCCGCACCAGCACCGCGTTGACCTGATCGCGGATGTGCGCCAAGGCCGCGAGCGGCAGTGCGATGGGCGCATTGACCGTCTGATTCAGGGTGTCGGAGATGGTCATCAGGCCCGCGGCGGCATTGATGGTGCCGCGCAGCACTCGTGCCGTGCCCCAGTGGGGACCGCCGGTGAGCGCGCTGAGATCGGTGTCGACGGCCCCGCCGCCCGCGGGGTTGAGCCGCAGCTCCGCGCTCGTACCCGCGGCGAGCGGACCGTCCACCGGCGCCCGCGCGAACACACGCGTGAAGGTGACCGAGGTGGCCGCGTCGATGCCCCCAGTGATGCGCAAGATGCCCTCGTTCTCCCCGGGCCGCTCGAAGTCGTCGCCCGTGACGGGTTGGTCGTCGGCGGTCTCGAAAAGGGCGCGGTTCGAGTCCAGGACATAATGATCGCCATCCGCGTCGCCGTCGGCCGTCACCCGCCGCACCAGTGCGCGGATAGTCATCGGGAAGCGCGCCGCCGGGATGGCCGCTGCCGGCGCCGCGGACTGCGCCTGCTCGGGCACGCCGATCGCCTCCATATAGACCAACTCGCCGTCGGCAGGGGCGCTCTCGGTCTCGAAGCGCAGCAGATTGGTGCTGTCGCGCCAGGTCAGCTCCAAGGTGACATTGCCCGCGGCGCCGGGAAAACGACTGGCGAAGATGACTGGTGTCGTCGGTGTTTCGTCCTGATTTCGCGTATGCGCGAAGCGCGCGGAGCCGGCGGGTACGCCGCTGTTGGGCGTCATCGGGTCCGGCGATGGCGTCAACGCAGCAAGCTGATTGGCCACGCGGGCGACAAACAGTTGCTTGCCGCCATTGTCGAAGAAGGCACGCGCTGCGATCGCGGTGTGATTCAGGGTCTCGCCGGTGTCGGCAAAGGTCAGGTCGCTGGCATCGCCATAGATGCGCTGAAACTCGGCGAAGCTGGTGACCACCTCTGGTTTGCCGCGCAGCGGTCCGGACCGCGTGGGTCCGACGATGGCGGCGACGCTGGTGCCGACGCCTTCAATGGACTTGGCGCGGAAGCTCACCTCTTCCACGAACACGCCGGGTGCTAGGTATTCGGGCATTGCCTGATCTCCTCGGGCTATCGGTTGACTGGGCGAGCTTCTCTGTGGCTCATTGATCCGGTACCGGAGCGGGACGAATGGCCAAGGTCCGGCCCCCGGCGGACTCGACGCGCCGGATCGCGCCTGGCACCACCGCAAGGGCTATGTTGGCCGCGAATGCGCCAGCGGACAGCGGCGCGACCAGGGCCCCGGCGAGGGTTTCGGGGTCGACGGGCTGGTCGGCGCTGGTGCTGGCAAGGGCGCGAATGGCGATCTCGGCCGGATAGGACGCGCTGCCCTGGGGCAGCGGCGGCAAACGCCAAAGCGAGAGGCGAAAGTCACCCTTGCCATCGCATTGGGCTCGGAACAGGCGGATGTCCTGAGCGCTCAGGGTGACGCTGCAATCCACCAGCGCCCAGGCCGCCGGGCGTCCCGCCAGGGACGCGTCCTCGCCGCCGTCGAAGCGCACCATGCCGAACAGCCCGCCGCCGCCGCCAAAGCGGGTCGCCTGGGGGCTCGCGTAGACCACGACCCCGATCGAAGCGCCGTCCCCCAGTTGCCGATCAAAGGGTCGGGGATGCCAGGCGCCGGTCGGATCGGTGACCGTCCCGGCGACCCGAAACAGGGGCAGATTCGGGCGCTCGCGTTGCGCCTCGCTGGCCTCCCCGGTGACGATATCCGCGACCGGGCGTCGCCAGAACGCGGTGCGCCCTGGCTTGTGCAACCATTGCAGATCGGTCGGACGCTGGGTGAGGTCGATGCCGAGCGGTCGATCGACCGGTCGCATCCCGGCCGGGCTGAGGTCCGCGGACGAGGCGCCGTCCAGCCAGCGCAGTTCACCACTGGCGTGGTGAATGGGCGTCTCCTTGACTAACACCTTGGTCACACTAACACCTTGGTCACGACTCTCATGTCGACAGCCTCCCGATCGGCAGGCCGCGGGTAGAAACGTCCGGACCCTCGCTCGGCTCGGCAACGAGGCGCAGTCGCACGGTGCGCAACACATAGGGAACCGTCAGCGTATAGGACGCCTCGAAGCGATCCCAAAAGCGCAGCAGGTCCTCGTCGGACATCTCCGCCGGGCTGATACTGACCAGCTCCGAGCGCCCCCAGCCGCTGTCCACATCGCCGAGTTGAGAGAGATCGAGCTGGGCCTCGTTGGCCAATGCGGCCATGCCCCAGGCCAGCAGGTCCGCCTCGATGGCGGCGCTGGCACCATTTGCGATCAGCAGAAAATGCAGATTGACCGGTAGTTCCGGATCGCGCGCCCGGCCGGCCGGGTCCAGCGGCGCCAGGGGCCGGTTGCGTCCGTATGGGTCGACACTGACCCGGTTGAGATAAAGCCCGATCAGATTGCCATTCAGGGCGCGCCCCATGTCGGCACTGCCGAGCAGGGTGGCGCGGGCATTGATGGTGCCTTGCTGCCATTCGGCCGGCAGGTTGCGCTGGAGATAGGCCTCTAAGGCCAACATCACGCTATGCACGCCGCGGAAGGAGGCCATGATCAGCCGTCCTCACCCTTTGGCGCCGCGTTTGTCGGGCTATCCGTTGCCGGGGCGCCCAACTGGTAAAGGACAACACCGCTGCTGGAGGTCCGCGCAACCACGCGAGCATCCGCCAACAGCAGGTTCAGAGCCGCCTGGACGCGCTCTTGGGTATCTTCCAGACGCTGGCGCTTAATCCACCAGCGCGCAATGCCCTCGGTGGTATCGCAGGCATGGCGGTGAGCGCGCAGATAGCGCAGGATCTCGCCCGCTAGAGCATCCGCGTCCGACTGACCGCAATCGCAATCGCAATGAACCAAGATCGACTCCGCATCCCCTTGTTGTATCGGTTCCATACCTGCAAGCGCCTTGCCAACTGGAAAAAGGGGCGCAATCCTTTGTATTTGATCGAAATTTACACCAACGGGCCGGGGCGAAGCCGGGTCAAAAACAACCCACCACCCCTGGCCGTCATCTCCAGTATTTGATTGAACAACAATGACTTGGATAAATCCTCGGGCCGGGTATCAAATGCACCCGGGTGGGTCGCTTTGGACCCATCTCAGACCCAGGCCCACACCGAGATGAACGACCCAAGCCAGGCCGAACACTGCTGGGCCATCCGCGTCTGGACGAACTGCGCCTCGGCGGCGCCCCTGCCGACGAGGCTCTAGCTCTGGCCCTCGACTGCCTGGACCCGGACAGCGGCGACCCAGTGCTCGCCTGCCGCCTGCTCCAGCAGTTTCTCCGCCGACCGATCGGCAGCGCCACCCGCTCCGAGGCCGAGGGGCTGTCGCGGCGGCTTGGTTGCGGCGGCCTGGGTTAACGGCGGTAGCTGGCTTGCCTGTGCCGCCAGTGCTCACTAGACTCGCAGCATGCGCCATCGAATCGATCCCAAGGTTGACTGTGTCTTCAAGGCCCTGCTCGGGGCCGAGGGCAACCGTAGCCTATTGATCCACTTTCTGAACGCGGTGTTGGGCGCGGACCTGCCCCAGCCGATCACGACGGTCGAGATCCGCAATCCGTACAATGATCAGGAATTCCTCAGCGACAACTCAGCATCGTCGACATCAAGGCCCGCAATGCGCGCGGCCGTCTGTATCAGGTCGAGCTGCAATTG
>JGI12210J13797_11121850_pt1 | contig 58002 bp, 47 predicted proteins | sample ElkSlonscriptome_3_FD_13797 | JGI IMG/M metagenome (IMG submission 13797) | reverse complement strand
GAAATAGCCCGTGGTATTCTCAATAGCCTTTCGCACCTCCAACGTGTTGGAGCCCGCCGTGGCAATGGCATCTGCGAGAATCATCATGGCGTCGTAGGAATGGCCGCCGAAGGTGGATACTTCCTCATCATAACGCTTTTGGTAGGCATTGATATACCCCATAAGGAAGTTTTTGCGCTCACCGTCGGGCAGGTATTCGGCAACGATAAGCCTGCTTGCCGGAAAGATAATCCCTTCGGCTGCAGCACCGGCGGCTTTCACATATTTTATGCTGGCGAATCCGTGGCTCTGAAAAAGCGGCACATCCCAATCAATCTGCCTGATGTTCTTGGCTATGATTGACTGAGCCGGAACAATCGACCAGTTTATCACCGCCTCTACCTCACCGTTGGCCTTGATCTTGGCGACGATGGCGGAGAGGTCCGTAGCCTTTTTGTCATAGACTTCGCTTTCGACAATGTTGATGCCATACTCGGGAGCTATGGCGGTGATCTGCTGCTTACCGGCTTTACCGAAGCCTGTGTTGCCGGTGAGAACAGCGACATTTTTTATTCCCATCTCCTCCATGGTCATAAATATCTTGCGCGCCGCCAACGAGTCGCTCGGAGCCGTCTTGAAGACAAAGGGAGCCACCGGATTGACAATCAACTCCGCCGAGGCACAGGAAATCAGGATTGTTTCATTGGTGTTACAGAGTTTTTTGATTTTGAAGGTTTCACCGCTGGTGGAGGGACCTATTATGGCAAATACCCGCTCCTCTTCGATGAGCTGTTTGGCAAAGGAAACCGCTTTTTCCGAACTGCCGCCGCTGTCCTTGACGATCAGCTCGATGGTGTGATCCCCGGCCAGACCTTCGGCGTTCACCCGCTCAACCAGCATTTCCAAGGAACGCAGTTCCGGTCCTCCGAGAAAGGAGGCCGGTCCGCTGACCGCAAGGATAGCACCAACTTTGATGGTTGCCGCCGTAGCCTGAATGGCGCCCAAAAGCAGCATGCCCGCACACAGCATACAGCCCATTGCTTTAACCGTTTTCCTAAGCATCCTTACCCCTCCCGAGCTTATCTCGTCTTGACATATGATGAGTGTGTATCGTGATGATCCTGTGCTTGCAGAAGTGTCTATCCCCCTGGCTACTGTTCGCTTCATCAGCATGTAAAATCAAATATCTACACAATTTTCTCCTCTTTTTCAAACATTGTTAGCAGCAGCTGTTTTTTTCTCGCCGGCAGCGGCAGTTTGCCTCCGGCGGCACACGTCGGCACCAGGTGCGCAATAATTGTAACATACCGGGAAAATATTTGACCATACGTTCGTACTACACAGAGATTTTTGAATATTTGAAAGCCATTTCAACAGGTTAATTTTATGGCATAGTGATTGCTATTATTGACGACAATGCTCACAGATTACTTAACAACAGTTACCACCGGTTAAGAGGTGAAAATAATGCGCGGCGCCAAAACCCTTATGCTCATCCTGGTCTCTTCGATCATTTTTCTGGCAGCATCTGCCATGGCAGAGAGCGGCACCAGCGCTCCAGCGGCGCCGTCACCGCCAACTCCGGTGAAACTTGGGGCTGACGTCAACAGCCTGGTTTTCACCGGCACCATCAAGAAGATATCCGGCCAAGCCGTTCTGGTGACATCACAGGCCACCTATCTTCTCACCGGCGGTAACTTCGACGGTATAGTCGGCATGAAAGTCAATATTATCGGCAAGATTATTCAGGAAGGCGCCATTGAAAAAATTATGGTGGCGCGGGCCCAGCTTGCCAGCAACTAGATGTATAACGCAGCATTTTCGAGATAGTGGAGGGGGTGTCGATTTCTCCGAGAACTCCCCTGCTTGGCGTATCATTAGCCCCCCTCCACTGTTTTTTTTAGGGTACTCCACGGCTTCGAATCGGTGTGAGGTAGACGCAATGTTTATAATAACGCAGAGTTTCCCCGAGGAAAAAATACTTTTCGCCAGCAATTCCAGAGCCGAGGCCAACAGCTATTTCAGCCTTCAAATCCAGCACGGCCAGGGATGGTATGAACTTTGGGAAGAGGGAAGCGATATTCCCCTGCAGTCAGACGGGGACCGTTTCTACGCACCCTACAATCCGGAAAAATGGGACCATGGCCGTCAACCTCTGGAAAAAGATCGAGACCACACGGGTTTTTTCCCAGCCGGCAGCAGAGATAATCTTATACTGACTACCTGGGAGTAGAAAGACCCTATTCGTCGTTCACCGCCTCGGCCGCTGAATGCCACTCGCGCCGCCCTGTATAACGAAAAGGCTATTTGTAGTCGGAAACCTGGATATTGTACTTCTTGATTTTATAATGAATAGAGCGCCTGCTGATGTCAAGGAGTTCGGCTGCACGTTTCTGGACACCGTTGGTCTCCTTAAGGGCCCGTATTATAGCGTCTTTTTCGCTGTTCTCTATGGAGAATGATCTATCCTCGGGCTCTGCTGATACATCCTGTTCAAGTTCTTTTTCGGGGAGAGTTAGCTGCAAATCATCGGGCAGCAGCCGGTTATTGCGGCAAAGCACAACACCCGCCTCCAGGGCGTTTTTCAACTCCCGGACATTGCCCGGCCACTGGTAATCTTCCATCCACCGGAGTGTTTCCTCGGGTATTTCGACCACCGGAATCCCCTGGGCCTCGCAGTGCCTCTCGACAAAGAACCGCGCCAGAGCGCCGATATCTTCCTTTCTCTCCCGCAGGGGGGGCACGTTGATGGTTATCACCCGCAGCCGGTAGTAGAGATCCTGACGAAAATGGCCTTCTTTTATCTCCATAGGCAAATCGGCATTGGTGGCAGAAATGACCCGGCAGTCAACGGACAACTCTTTGATGGCACCGACCCGGCGGATGGTCCTCTCCTCGAGAAAACGCAGCAGTCTGCTTTGCATGTCAGCAGATATATTGCCGATTTCATCGAGAAAGAGCGTGCCGCCGGCGGCAGCCTCGATCAACCCCTGCTTATCCTGGACGGCATTGGTAAAAGCCCCTTTGATATGCCCGAAGAGTTCACTTTCGAGAATACCCGGGGGAGTAGAGCCGCAGTCGACGACTATATAGGCATTGTTGCGGCGCGAGGAATGATTATGCACCGCCTTGGCTATGCACTCCTTGCCGACACCGCTTTCTCCGAGAATAAGCACATTGACGTTGCTGGCGCCGACCTTCTTGATCAAGGCATACAACTCCTGCATTTTCCGGGTGCTGCCCCAGTAAAAGTCATCTTCGATCAGCAGTGCTTCCGGGTCGACAAGGGCCTCGCGATCAGCGCTGAGAAAATCACGTATGGTGGCAACCAGCATTTTGCCATCGAAGGGTTTGGAAATGTAGTCGACGGCGCCTGCCTTGACAGCGCTTACCGCATCGGGAATTGTGCCGTAGGCTGTGAGGAAAATCACCGGAATGGTCTGATCCTTTTTACGGATTTCCAAAAACAGATCCATACCGCTCATCTCCGGCATTTTCATATCGGAGATAATGAGATCCACCTCGGTCTCGTCAAGAACCTTCAAGGCCGTGGGGCCGTCCAGGGCGGTTATTACGGAGTAGCCGGCAGCCGCCAGACGTGCATGCAACACTTCGAGGATGTTGGTATCGTCATCGACAACCAGTATTGTTGCCGAATCTTTCATAAAGGTTTCCTTTTTTCCTGTATCTCTTGATCGATGGCCTCGAAGATGGATATCTGATGCTCGAGTTTGCGTATGCTCTTTTTGAGTTCCTCGATCTCCCGCTGCTTCATACGTGCCAGTTCCCCTTCCTCCTTGGTGGCGACATAGTGAATCTCGGGCTCCAATTCCAGCACGTCGATCTGTTTACCGAGGGCTACTGCCATCATTTTCGGATTTTCGATAAAATTCACCGTCTCGGCACCCGGCTCCTCCCATCTCTGGAGAAGAATGAAGCCGTCTTTGAGCTCAGCTGCATTGTCAGCTGTGGCAATAGCGATACAGGCCAGACCGTAGAGTGCCTGATTGCGGTAGAGCGGCATAGCGCTGCCGTCGCGAACGGTCGAAAAAAGCTTCTCGGCCAAATCATAATTACCCTCGTAGAAGGCATATTCCGCCTGCAGAAGCTTACCCGCCTCGGAAGGAGGCGCAGGCTCTTCGAGAATGCCGTTCAAGCTGTCAATTGTCTGCACCACCTTGCACCCGGACAGGCCCAAAAACAGGAAAGCAAGCACTATACAAGGGAAAATCGTTGTCGGAGAATAAAGTTTCAACATACCACACCATAAATTTTCGATCACTGTGTCCAGAGTAAACCTCATAAGCGCCAAGACATCAAGCAACCTTTTTATCGGCCTCGCAGGGCAGTGCGCAGAAAAACGAACACCCGGCGTCCTCATTATTCTTAACGTAAATTTCGCCGCCATGAAACTGAATAATTCTTTTTGAAATACTGAGACCGAGGCCAACTCCGTCCATGTGGTTTCTGGCGTTTTTAGCCCGATAATATTTACTGAATATCAATGACTGCTCCTTGTCGCTTACGCCGGGTCCCTGGTCGGCAATCCTGTAAACCAGCATATCGTTTTCGCGGTTGAGGGACAGATGAATGCCGATCTCGCCTCCCCGAGGAGAAAATTTAATGGCGTTGTCGAGGAGGTTGTAGAGCACCTGCTGCAGCTCCTTTTTGACGCCGATCAAAACCGGCGGATCCCTGAGTTTATGGAGCCTCATAGCCACCGATTTGACCTTGGCCGTCGGAATAAGGCTGCGTGAGACCTCGAGCACCAGTTTATTGGGGTCGATGAGCACCGGCGTCACCTTCCTTGAATCCGAATCGAGGTGAGAGACCTGCAGCAGGTGCTTCAGCAGATCGCTGATACGGAAAATTTCCGACTGGGCAATTTCAAGAAATTTAGTCTGTTTTTCATTGGTGGCCCCGAGCACGCCTTCGAGAATCATGTTGACCGACTCACGGATGGAGGAAAGCGGCGTACGAATCTCATGACTGAGGGTGGCTATGAACTCTGAACGCAGATCCTCTTCCTCCTTGAGCTGCCGGCTCATATCGTTGAATGCCGCCGCCAGTTCGCCAAACTCATCCTGACGGTTGATATTGATCTCCTCGGAATCCTTCTCCGAGGAAATGTTCTTGAGGGCGTACTTGAGTTCCTTGAGCGGCTGCAATATGGATTTGGAAAGAAACAGGGCCGCCGCCAGTCCGGCGACAATGGTGATGCCCATGCCGATCAGACCGTTGCGTACACTTAACTTGCCGCGTCTATTAATATCGAGTAGCTGCTGCGAAATCTCGATCTCATTGTCGATGCGCGCCTCGGAGATAGTCTCCAGCCAGTCGTTAATTTTCTGCTCCGAGGCCCACCTCGTATCCTTGGTTTCCATGACCGCATCGCTGAGGCGCTGCGCCCTGACATGGCTGAGATAACTCTGGGAGAGTTCCTTCCATACCGAAGGCAGCTGGTATTCCACAGATTCAAGAGCCAGCAGCTTATCGAGACTGTCCTCAAAACTGTGTTGCCCCTCGTCAAAGTACGTTTTATAGATATCCTTGTTGAGTAGCCGGTATTTCTTGTCGTTGGCCTCCATGCTCAAAAGGCTTTCGTACAGTATCTTGGAAAGGGTCGATATTTCATTGTTTTTACCAACGATCCTCTCGGTCAACGTCATTATCTGCTGGGTATTGGTAAACAGCACCAGCAGCGTTCCGTAGAAAATCATCACGAAAAACAAAAGCAATATAAGAAGCTTACGTGTTATGCCAAGCTTAATTTTACGCATCCTTTTCAATAGGACTCTCTGATCAGGTAGAACACGAGAACATCATATTGGCAGTCCACCCGAATATGTCGGCCTTTTCACCAATTTTTCACCAGAAATACTCCCAGTATTCATAACAAACCATTGTTCAAATCACAAGTTCTGATATAGTCCAATGAGAGGAGCCCAAGCTCTGTCTCTGCGGCCCCAGCCATTGATACCACCTCGTCCATTATGAGCAGACCGCTGCGAATACAATACCCGGGGGCATTCTACTATATCACCCAACACGGCAACTCCTCACTGAAGATTTTCGCTGGGGACGAAGACCGCCGTGCTTTTGTCGATATTCTCGCACACTCGATGACCACCTATGGCGTCATTCTCCACGGCTTCACCCTCCTCACAAACCATTTTCACCTCATTCTCGAAACGCCCAGGCCCAACCTCAGTGAATTCATGCGCCGTCTCGGCATTACCTACGCCGGTTATTACAATCGACGCCACCGGCACAGGGGCAATGTCTGCGGCGGCAGGTACAAGAGCATCGTCATCGACGCCGATCGCTACCTCGGCCCCGTCTCATGCTATCTCCATCTCAATCCCCTTCGACTTCGCTCCCTGCAGCGCCGTCGCCTTGCCGACCGGCTCGACTATCTCGCATCCTGCAAGTGGAGCAGCCACAACGGCTTTTCGGGCCTTTACCCCCGTTATCACTTCGTCACTCATCATCGTGTGCTTGCAGAATATGGGGGAGATACGCCACAGGGGAGACAAAACTACAAAGAGGCTTTGGCGACGCAGCTGCAGAACGGTTTCAACCTCAAGGCCATGATCTCTAAACAGAACGTTCTTGGCAGCCGCTCGTTTATCGAAGAAATCAAAAGGCAGCATCGTGACGGCACGGCTGGAGACATCCGCTATGGAGGATCTCGGCACGATTACTCCCTTGACCTGGAAATTATTCTTGAGGAACTCCAGCGCTGCCTGCGCTGTGATCGCCGCACGCTGCTCGATCATCCAGGAGAGGTACGCCTTGTCGCCATGGACATGCTCTATCGCTACGGGGGTCTTACCAACGCCCAAATCGGCGGACTCATGGCACTCGACTACACATCCATCAGCTATGGCCGCAAGATCATAGCCGGCAGGCGCCTGGACGACCAGTCCCTCAATGCCCGGATGATTTTTGCCGAAAAGCGTCTTACCCGTCTCCAAAGGCCCTGAGGGCTCGCTTGCCTAGGCATTGCCGCCTGGAATCTTCTTGGTAAGGTGCACGGCCGGCCGCGCCCTTTTCTTGCGCACCCGCATATTAAGGAGTTCAACGCCTACGGAAAAGGCCATGGCGAAGTAGATATAGCCTTTGGGAACGTGTACATCGAATCCTTCTGCTATCAGAGTAAAACCGATAAGCAGGAGAAAGGAGAGGGCCAGCATTTTGATCGTCGGGTGTTTATCGACGAAAACGCCAATGGAGCGGGCGGCCATGAGCATCACACCGATGGCGACAATGATCGCTATCACCATGATCGATACATGGTCAACCAGGCCAACCGCTGTGATAACCGAGTCGAGAGAAAAAACCACATCGAGCACAGCAATCTGGATCAGTATCGAGGTAAAACCGGCATATTTTACCGGCGCTTCGGTGTCTCCAGGAATTTCCAGGCTGGCGTGTATTTCATGGGTGGACTTCGCCAGCAGGAAAAGACCGCCGATGACGAGAATGATATCACGGCCGGAAACTTCCTTACCGAAGAGAGAAAACCAGGGTTCGACAAGCCCCATGACCCAGACGATGCTGAAAAGCAGGAGCAGACGGCTGACGAGCGCCAGCATCAGGCCGAGTTGCCGGGCACTGTTGCGCCGGTGCTCCGGCAACCTGGCAACGAGAATGGAAATGAAGATGATGTTGTCTATGCCGAGGACGATCTCCAGCGCTATCAGGGTGGTCAGGGCAACCCATGCCTCCGGGGAGCTAATCCATGCAAACATATATATCTCTCCTTGTTCCTGCAATATTGCCGGTACGCACGGATATCGATAAACATACCGGGAGGTATAACCGCTCTTCTGGGGGATAACCACCTCGGAATTACGGGTGTGGTCTTATTTGAGAGTAGAACGGCTCACCGCTCATGGCAAGGAAGAAGTGGCGGCGGGGAGACAAAGTCTTTCGAGGATACAGACAGTGACGATCGTCAGCGGTAAGCAGCGTACCACCCGGTGGTGCCGGGTCAAATGTGGTGATTACCGGAAATACACGTATCGTTCACATCAGCTTGAACTTCTCAGGAAGGGGCGGGAGAGGTCGTTTCTCGGGTGTCCAGCAGCCTGGACGGCTGCTGTGGAGTCCCCAGGAATGGGTTCATGGCGTCCCGTGAAAAGATCTCTTTCGACCCGTTGCTCGTTGAAATTACCAGGCATACAAATACAAAACCTTACGAATGTGGTAGTGAGAAGATATCATCTCCACTGGGCAAAGAAAAAGAGCAGGCATCTCAACTGGTGAAATAATCGGGTCAGCCTCCGCCCTTACCTCCTCTGCCCTCCCCCGAATTTATCCTGCAGCAGCTCCTGCAGAGCCGTCTGGCGCCTGCCGGTATCCTGCTGCCTGACTGCCATGGCGAAGGCTTTGCGGGTACCGACGAAAACAGCCAGCTGGCGTGCCCTGGTGAGCCCCGTATAGATGAGATTACGGTAGAGCATTTTGAAATGCTGGGTAAGAACCGGCAATATGACGGCGCCGAACTCACTGCCCTGGGATTTGTGGATGGTGATGGCATAGGCGAGGTCGAGTTCGACAATGTCGTCACGCTGGTAGACCACCTCCCTGCCATCGGGGAAAAAAGCCACAACCATGGTCAGGCCGAGGTCGTCCACCGAGTGTATGACGCCGATGTCGCCGTTGAAGACATTGAGGTCATAGTTGTTTCTCCTGTGTATAACCCGGTCTCCGGTACGGAAGAACTTCTCCCCCACCTTTATCTGCGCCTTGCCGGCGGCCGGCGGATTGGCCGCCTGCTGGAGGACGGTGTTGAGATTGGCGGTGCCGAGACTGCCGCGGATCATCGGCGACAGCACCTGGATCTCCTGCTGCCTCCCGTAATATTTGGGAATCCACTCCAGATAAAGCTGGACCACCGTCTGTACCGCCGTCAGGCCGTAATGAAGAGTCGACCAGGGATGGATTTTTTTTACCACCGCCTTCAGCTCTTCCACCGCTCCGGCAGCCTCCTGTATTTTCTCAATATTGGCATGGCTGAACTTTGCCGGAATGACAAAATCCTTTTCATAGGGCGAACTGATCGCCTCGGCGGTGCGGAATTCGTAGGGCGTGCCGAAATCTTCATGCTCGGCAAACCCTTGACTGTCGACGGCGGCGAGTCGTTTGACCCTGCTGATGAAGCTAAGTTGCTCCTGGGTGGCTTCATCGGAATCGCAGAACAGGCAGTCGCTCTTTTTCTTCCAGATCTCCGGGTACTTGAAGGGAGAATCGATTCTGGGAGTTTCACCCCGGTTGATCTGATGGGCGTAACGGACGATATCGCTGCGACGGGCCTGGCGGAAGATCCGGGTCAAACGAAAACAGGGCACCCCTTTCGAGGCTATGATGTCTCCCAGCACGTTGCCGGCCCCCACCGAGGGCAGCTGGTCGGCATCGCCGATGAACAGGAGACCGCACCCCTCCGGCACGGCTTTGAGAAGCGCAGCGGTAAGGGTGATGTCGAGCATGGAACATTCATCGATAATGAGAAAATCAGCCGTGAGTGGCTTTTCTTCATTACGGGTAAACGATCCGAGCTGCCACTCGAGGAGGCGATGAATGGTTTTAGCCTCGCGCCCAATCACCTCACTCATGCGTTGGGCAGCCCGGCCGGTGGGCGCCGCCAGCAGTACTTTTTTTTGCAGAAATTCAAGCAGACGGACGATAACCAGGGTGGTGGTCGTCTTGCCGCAGCCGGGTCCGCCGGTGAGCACCGACAAAGGACGCTCGACAATGGCGGCTACGGCCTGCTCCTGCTCCGGGCTCAGCTGCAGTCGGTTGCGGCGGCAGTAATTTTCGATCCACTGTTCTGCAGCCTTGCGGTTCTGCGGCACCTGGTATTGCAGATTTTGCAGCTTGGCGGCCGTAAACAGCTCATCGTAGTAGAGGCTCTTGGCGTAATAGCAGACCGTGCCTCCGCCGGCGGTTTCCTGCCGCAGGCGGGTGCGCAGCTGATTTTCCTCTTCCATGACGGTGAGGACCTCGTCAAGGAGCATGCCGAGCTTGAAGTCGAGCAGGTTTTCCACTTCGGTCTCGATCTGCTCCCGGGTGAGGTAGCAATGCCCCTGCTCCCTGCTTGCGGCCAATACATGGCGGATCCCCGCTGCAATCCGCTGCCGGCTTTCTCGGGGGAGACCGATGCTCAAGGCCACCCGGTCTGCCGAAAAAAAGCCGATGCCGTAAAAATCCCGAGCAAGGCGGTAGGGGTCTTCGCTCACCCTGTCAATGGCGCTGTCACCGTATTTTTGATAGATGCGTACGGCAAAAAGAGTGGAAATCCCATGACCCTGGAGAAAAATCATCACCTCGCGGATCATCCTGTGCTCGTACCAGGCCTCCCTGATCATCTGCAGCTTTTTCGAGGCAATACCCGGCACCTCGGCCAGCCGTTCAATATTTTCCTCAAACACCGTCAGGGTCTCGCCGCCGAAGTGGCGAACGATACGTCTGGCGGTTTTCGGCCCCACCCCCTTGATCAGACCGGAGCCCAGATACTTCTCCAGGGCGCCTGCCGAGGCGGGCTTATGCTCCAGGGCACGGCTGGCCCTGAACTGTCTGCCAAACTGAGGATGCATGGTCCAGGAACCCTCGAATTCCATGGTGGCACCGGCAAATACCTGGGTCTGATGCACGGTGACGGTGACCAGTTCGCCCGGATTTTCATAGGACTGGACCTTGAGTACCGACCAGCCGTTTTCCGGGTTGTGGTAGGTGACCCGCTGAACGATTCCCTTGATTTTCTCTGCCAGGAAAGCCATCACTGCAATACCTCTACCGGCGGCGCACCCGTCACTGCGCTTCCTTCACCGAGAGATAGGCCTCCTCCACCACCTCCTTGCCATAGATTTTTTCCAGACGCAGGACTATGAAATGGCCACGAGCCATGTTCTGGAAATGATCGATGAACAGGGTATTGATTGCCGCTCCGCCGGCGGCACCGAGAAAAGGCAGAGACTGCGCCGCCACCTTCTCGGTTACCTGCAGGCCGAAGCGGGAGGAAACCTGGGATATCATCCGCACCATGGCCGGGGCCGAGGTTTCCGTCAGCCCCCTGGCGGCAATATGATGGACAGCATCGTTGACTGCCTTGGCTAGAGCCGCCCGCACAGCAAAATAGCCGGTTTCAGCGCCGTCGTCGCTGGCCTGGGGACCGCCCAGGGCAAAAACCTCGATGCAGGCAACCTTTATCAGCGGATCGCTCAAGTCATGATTTTCGCTGCGGGCTATATCGGCGATGGAGCGCAGCATCACCGTGGTGGAGGCCGGCAGTTCGACGCTGAGAGCCGGCAACCCCCAGAAGCCGCCGGCGGCTCCCAGACCTGCAGCCATTATCTTATGAAGGCGATTGGCAGACTGGGTTTTTTTATCTTTTTTCAGGGTCAGAAGCGCCGAGTACACAGCGGTCTCCAGGGCCTTTTTCGTGCCCTTGCTGACCGCCTCCGCCCAGCCCTCCGGCAGCAGGTCGAAGGCTTTTTCTATTGGTGTTCCGACAACGTTGGTAATTTTGACTGCCAACCCCGGATTTTCCAGCAGGTCTTTGGCATTTTTCAAATCATCAAGATCGGTTTGTGCTATCTCCATAGATGCTCTCCTTTGTTGGTGCCTGTTGCCTGTTACCGTGTCCCGGTATTTGCTCGCATCAGCCATATCCCAGCGAGTAGGGATCGGGCAGTTTCTTGGTCGGGTCTCGTTCTTCGTTGGCGCTGGTGACCAGCACCGCCGACCTGCCCGGCAGCGGACATTTATTTTCGCAGATGCCGCAGCCTATGCAGAGTTCGTCAACCACATAGGGCTGTTTGATCGACACCACCACTCCTGCGGCACCTGTTACCTCGACCTCGGCGAAACGGATGGCCTTTTCCGGCGTCGGGCAGTGTTCCTCACAGACCATGCAGGGTACGGCCTTGGCATAGGGCAGACAACGATCTTTATCGAACCAGGCGTTGCCGATGACGGCTCTGTGCTTTTCCTCCAGGCTCAATTGCCTGATCGCCCCAGTGGGACACGCCTGACCGCAGAGGGTACAGTTAAACTCGCAGTAGCCGGTGCGGGCGACAAGCATGGGCGTAAAAACACCATCGAGCCCGCCCTCGAACAGAGCCGGCTGCAGGGCATTGCCGATGCACACCTGCATGCACTCGGCACAGCGGACGCACCTGCCCAGAAATTCCTTCTCCGGCAAAGCACCCGGAGGTCTGATGAGCAGGGGATCATCGCTTTTCGCCAGCACGTCGGCGCCTTTGACTGCCGGCAGGACGATGCCCGCCGCCAGCACTCCCAGAAAATGCCTGCGGGAAAGACCGGCATGAGCCGGCTGGGGGCTGGCGCCGCCAAAGCCGAAGGATATGACCTGACGCGGACATGCCACGGCGCATTCGATACAGAGATTGCAGCGGGCCATATCGACGGCGCGTTCTTCGTCTATGGCGCCCATGCGGCAGAGAGAGGAACAGATGCGGCATTTGCCGCAGATTTCCGACCCTCCCCGGGTTTTCAACAGACCACGCCGACTGACCATGCCGAACATCGCCCCCAGCGGACAGATGTTGCGGCAGAAAAAGCGTTTCTGTACAACCTCCCCCAGCACCACCAGCAGCAGTATGAAAGCCGAGAGATAGACCAGTTCGAAGAATTTTCTCTCGGCAGGCAGCACCTCGCTGCGCAGCCAGCCGTAGACCGGTTCGGTGACGGCATTGACAAAAGCGGGCGCCTGGGTGTAGGTGAAGGTAAAAAAGCTCTCGATTACACCATGCGAAGCCGGGTAAACGCTCTGCGCCAGCCCGCGTACGAGAATGGAAAAAGGATCGAGGTAGCCGGCGATATGAAAACCGAAAAAGGCAAGTAGAAGTGCCGCCAGCAGCAGCACCCGTCCCAGCCGCGGGTACAGGGTTCTGGTGCCGCCTCGGTCGGTGGGCAGAGCATGCCGGCAGCCGTCCAGCAACGTTCCCAGTGGGCAGAACCAGCCGCAGAACGATCTGCCGGCAACCAGGGCCAGCATCAGTACCAGCAGCGCCGGCAGCATCAAAGCGATGACGGTTTTCGCCGCCAGCATGGTAACCGCGGCCAGGAAGGGATCGAGACGGAAAATAATATTGACGATGTACTCAAGCTGGTCGCTGCCGGTATAATCCGTTCTGATGAAAAGAAAAATAAACAGCGCCAGAAATATCAGCTGGGAGATGCGTCGCCCGTGAAAATAGATCCGATATCTGCCGTCTGCGGCAGGGCGCCTGTTCATACCCGTCCTTTTTTGATACGCATGGCATCGACATTCATTTCACCCAGCCCCATGGAAAAGGCGGCGACGGTTGAGCCGATATCCTCGGGCCGAAGGCCGAAGAGTGTGGTTGCCAGTGCGTCGGCCGCCACCGGGTCACGGGTGGCGATGATGGTGTCGGCAACCTTGACATCGCTCAACCTGCCTCCCTGCGGACCGTTGGCCAGCAACATCCTGGTAGCATCGACCACCGTCAGCGTCGGCTGCAGCACGGTTGCCAGGTCGGCCAGTTTCTGACCGATGTCGAAATGAAGGCTGCCGCGATTGCCGCCAATGACGCCCATGGAGTTTTTCAACCCCAGGGTCAGCCTGCTCAAACCATGATTCTTGGCCACCGGCACGTTAATATAGCAATCGGCATCGAGGGCATCTTTGTATATCTGCCAGCGCTTCAGCGATTTTCCCCTTTTGATGTCCACTTCCACGAATTTCCGGTCGTCGATGTGCTCCAGCCGCACCCGGCCGTCGTCCATTTCCTCCAGGGCGCTCTGGATGCCGCTGTTGACGTAGCAGCGCCGTCGTTCGTTACAGGTTCTGTCAAAGACCTTGACCTCTGCGGCACCAGCCTCCAGGGCCATCTCGGCCAGAGCACGCACCACCAGCGGATGGGTGTTGGCACCAAGTTCCGGAGAACGGTCCCAGCCTATATTGGGCTTTATGACCACCCGGGAACCCTCGCCGACAAAAGCGCCCATGCCGCCCAGCATGGACAGGGCCCTGCGCACCGCCGCTTCATAGGGTACTCCGGTTACCATAGAAACCTCGGGGGCTGGGGCAGCAGCCAGCGCCTTTGTTATATTGACCAAGGGTACCGGCATGCCGGCACCGGCGGTCAAGGCCACTGCCTTTTGCAAAAACCTGCGTCGATCCATAGAACACCTCCATCACACTGTAAAAACGACCTCTGAGAATGACTCCCAGCACCTCATTTCTCATACTTTACAGCAAAACAGCAGAAACACAAAAGGGTCAAAACAGATTCTACGGTGCAGACCCCTTCGGTTCGCCAGGAGAGGATTGGGCGAGAAAAGAGTGGTAGGGCGGGCTATCACCCCGAGCAAATTTCCACAGTGGACACTTTTTTCTTGAATAATCGGCCGTCAAGCGACTAATCTCAGGCCGCCGTCAAACTGTATTTCGTGTCGATTATTCCTCTGGGGAGAGTACCTTGCCAAACCGTGAGGCTAATCAGAATATTTCTTTGAAATCCACAACAGCGAGGCTCCGTCATGAACCTGGATGAGATGCTGGTTATCCTCAAAGACATTTATGAGAACCGCATGCCCTTCAACAGGCTGCTTGACATCCGCATAGAGAGGCTTACAGCCGCCGAGGTTGTGGTTCGTATCGATATGCGCGAGGCTCTGGTCGGCAACTTTATACGCAACATTCTCCATGGCGGCGTCATTTCCGCAGTCCTCGACCTCACCGGAGGCATCATCGCCTCGGTGGAACTGCTCAAACAGCTGGAGGGCAAAGACGAAGAAGAGACGGCCAGGCGCATGGCCCGTATCGGCACCATCGACCTGCGCATCGACTATCTGCGGGCCGGTAAGGGCGAGTATTTTCTCGCCTCGGGTTCCATACTCCGCCAGGGCAACAAAGTGGCCGTTATCCGCACGCAACTGATGAACGAGCGCCAGACACTGATTGCCGCCGGCACAGGCACCTATCTGGTTGGCTGAACGACCGGCGGCAGATGTGTTTTTTTTGATTACCCCTTATTTTCAGCAAATCGGTCGGAGACAGGGATACTCTTTTTGCGGTACGCCATGAACCCATCTCTGGGAGCTCGTCTGCAGCCGTCCAGGCTGCAGACGCCCGTGAAAAGAGCACCCCTGTCTCCCCATAATTGGCGTGGCTGAGTTTCCGGGCTTCAGGGCTAATCAGGTTATTTTTTCCTGAACAGGGGGATGGGCGAAGGGCAGAGGTCGTTCATCTGCTCAAGGTCGACACCCGCGCAATATCCCTTGGATATATAGCCACGGGTAACGGCCTCTTCGGTGAGCACCTGCAGGTGAGTGTGATAAAACCAGTTGCCGTTTTCATGAAAATCACCAATTTCGGCAAAAACTCCGCCGGCACCAACCGTGGTGCCCGGGGCCGGCAGGCTGGATCTGCGCAGATGACCATAGAAGCTGTAGAATGTCTGGAAAGAGGGATTTTCATGGCGCAGCAGGACAAAGCCGCCATAGTTACCCTCACCGGCCTCGTAGCCGCTCTCGGCCACCTCCGCCGCCAGAGGAGCATGCAGGGGCGTACTCAGAGCGACTATGATGTCGAGTCCCAGGTGAATGAAGCGGTTTTCCGCGACCATCTGCGGGCAGTCGCCCAGCAGTGATCTGCGGTTCTCGAGATAGGCGGCAACCCCCCAGCTGTACTCCTGGCCCATAGCGGCCTCGAGCCGGTCTTGAAAACCACGCTGATCGCGCATGTCGATGTCCTCGAGCAACGGGCTGTCAGGTGAGAGATCGGCAATGAAGGGGTCGCCTGCAAGCCCTGCAAAAAGTGGACGATGGTCGATGCGGGAACTGTAGAGCATGAAGGGATAACGCATGCCGGACACCTCTTTGTGGAGAAAACCGTTCAGGACAGGGCGAAATCGGTGGTCTTCAACAGACCGCTGAGGACCACCACCGGCCTGCCGTCCCCGTTCACCTCCACCTCGTCGGGCCATTGAAACTCGGTGGAGATTCCCTTGAAATAGTCAAGATCATAGGGAGAGAGCACCACGGAGAGGTTTTCATCCTGACCGCAGAGCACAGAAGATAAACCGAAGTCGACCTCGCCCAGCACCGTCTTGATGATATACCGCGGCACCTCCCTGCCGCTGCCCTCCCGGCGCACCTTGGTAGCAATATCGACAACATCGTAGAGCGCCACCGGGTTGTCGCTGTTCCAGCTCTGCTGCAGAGGCAGTCCGGCGACGTAGAGATGATGAAACTCGATGCCCGCCTGCCGGCATTTATAGGCGAGCTGGTGAATGGCGTCAGGTCGGTCGTTGATGCGGCCGAGCAGCGGCGTATTGGCATAGACGGTTATGCCTCTGTTGCGCAGACGCCTGGTCAACCGCCCGTGAATTTCTTCTATCTCTTCGGCTGCCAGAAACTGGGTTTCAATCTCCAGCCGCTGGGGGTTGGCGAGCGTCAGCCTGTTGAGACCGGCCAGGGCATCGATGACCTCCGGCGTGTAGACCTGCGGCGCGTAGTTGAACTTGAGACTGCGCAGCCTGACAGCATTAACGTGGGGGATGTCATAGAGCTGGTGGACGATGGCGCTGATTCTGCGGAGCGAATCGATGGCGTCGACATCGGAGAGGATGACGACATCGGTTATGCGCTCATCGCCGCGGATGTAATAGAGCTCCTCCGGCGGACAGTCGTCTGCCACCTCCACCCTGGTTTCATGGACCCGGGAGATCTTGAACGATCTGGTATCGACCAGCGACGGCGTCATTTTCTCGCTCTCGCTCACCAGTTCCATAATCGCCCCGGCATCCTCCTGCTGGCTCATGCCCCCACCCAGCCGCAGTGGCCGGGCGCCGAGGAAAAGTGAGTCATCGCCTATTCTGGCCATGTACTGGATATCGATGGTTCCTTCCTCATTGACCCTGATATTTTCGAGCTCATTGGCAATCGGAGCGAATTCCTTGAAGTAATCTGGGGTATAGGGGCTGCGTATCCAGATGAAGTTATCGTTGTCCTCCACTGGCTCCACCGCCCAGCCGCTGGTGTTCCAGTCCATCTTGCCAATCGGCGTGGCCGTGCAGATCCGGGGAATTACCCGGTCGGAAAGATGGGCTCGCAGATAGGCCCCGGCGGCAATTCCCCGAGAGATTGATGACCAGTAGACACTGTTGCCGTGAATGGGACTGCAGGGAATATAAATATAGTGCAGCTCCGCCCCTGCTCCGCGCAGCAGGCTGAAAAGCCGCACCAGCTCCGGCCCGGTATCATTGCAATCTTTGAGAAACGGCGTCTGGACATAGACGCAGATACCGCTGCGCACAAGCTCGGCGATGATCAGCAGGGCCTGGGGTGATATCTCATCGGGATGGATAAAATGGGTGGCCACCTCCATGCGCTTGCCCTTTTCCTGCAGCTCCAGATTCTTGCGCTTGAGGTAGGTGAGCAGGGCCGCGTCCCGGTCGAGAAACATGTGCGGGTAATAGGCGATGGAGCGGGTGGCCAGACGCAGCGTCTGCACATGCTCCACCTCCAGCAAACCGTCGATGGTACAGGCCATGTTCTTCATGTTCATGAAGGGATCGCCGCCGGTGACCACCACTTCCTTTATCGCTGGGGAGTTGCCCACATGCTCGATAGCGGCCCGGACGTCCTCGATGGTGGGATTGGCGTCGTTTCTGGCATCCTTATGCTTGCGGAAACAGAACCGGCAGTAGACGGGGCAACCCATATTGAGCAGAAAGATCGCTCTATTCTGGTACATCTGCTCGAGCAGGCCCTGATGAAACTGGCCAATCCAGGTGTTGGTATGGCCGATCGTATCGAGTTCCTCGACAAAGGGCAGATACTGGTAGGCAACGTTGCCGGAAACCCTCATCTGCCGGAGGGTATGCATGGAAATCCGCACGGGATAGGTGTCGATCACCTTCTGCATATCGGCCCGGTCTTCTTCGGCGATGCTGATATTGGCAACCTGCTCCAACTGCTCGGTGGATGTGATGGAGATAAAACGATTGCCCGGAAGCGCCACTTCGAGGATGGCCATCAGCAGCAGATGCGGCAGTTCCACACCGCCTATGGTAATCGTCCTGTTGCCGTCGGCCTCCGCCAGACAACCGAGGACTTCGGCAAAAAAACCGAAGTCATCCTCCTCATAGCCGCAGGCCCGCAGCAGCCGTTCATACTTCTCGCCGCCGCTGCCGTCCCGGGTTATCTCAAAGAAGGCCCGGTCGATAAAGGGACGTACAGCAAGCTGGTCGAGAAAACCAACTACAGTGGCGGAGAGCTCGGAGAGGGCGATATGCCGCTCCTCACCAGAATGTTTCGAGACCATTTTCACCATAGCGTCATTCCCAGCCATTTTCCCGCTCCCAGGTGTGATTGCATTCCTCTGCCGGCAGCCTCATAGCCGGCTCCAGCCCACCGCAAAGCATGCCATCCGCGGCAGGCCAAAATTTCCATTTGACATTCCGTGGAAAATCTGTCAGTTTTAACTATTATAGTAATCACTTTCCCATAATAGTGGGATTTATACTGCATCCGAAATCGGAATGTCAAAAGGAAAATACTATTTTTCGAAGTCGCTGGAAAAGGGGCTGCGGATACTGGCACTTTTCGACGGCGAGACTCCGGTCGTGAACCAGAGCATGGTGGCCAAGAAACTGGGTCTCAACATGACCTCCACCTACCGCTACATCAATACCCTGGTGGAGATGGGTTACCTTGACAAGAACCCACGGACCAAGGAAATCCGTCCGGCAATCCAGTGCCTGCTGATGTGCGTCAATATGATGCAGGCCACCGACAATTTGAAGATTATCCGGCAGGTCGTCGACGATATCCACAGCGCCCACAACATCAGCATCGATGTTGCCATCGCCGTTGAGGATACGCTGGTCCGCATCTACCATCGGGAAGCACAAGAGGCCCTCACTTACAGCCTGCCGGAGTCATCCAAAAATTGTCTGCACAATACGGCTTTGGGCAAGGCCTGCCTGGCCAGCCTGCCTGACGAAGAAATGGTCGATAAAATCAAAACCATGGTGCTGGTAGCCAAAACCGAAAAAACCATCGTCGATAAAGACCGCCTGATCGACGAGATCAGGTTGGCCCGGGACCGCGGTTTTGCCATGCAGGAGGAAGAATATCTCCCCGGCGTACTGGCCATTGCCGCACCCCTCTATGATCCGGTCACTGCCCGGGGGCTAGGAGCTGTTTCCTTTGATTTTTCCGTACTGGAACACAGCACCGAAAGTATACGACAGCAGTACGGCGGCCTGATCGCCGTTACCGCTGAAACGATTTCCAAGCTGCTGCCGCCGGTCCCGTCCCTGCGCCAGCAGTGAGCAGATGAGGAGAGCGGCACGAGGCCGCCGCAGCAGAAGGCGGGGTTCGCCCCGTAACAGCGAATAACAGAAAAACACATTACACCAAAACGCTATGAAATCCGACAGCTGGAAACCCTGGGCGCTGCTGGCTCCATCCCTGAGCGCAGTCTTTTTTCTTCTGGTGATACCCGTCTGTTTCATTGTCGTCTACAGCTTCTGGCTGCGGGCGCCGAGCGGCGCCGACATCGCCGCCTTCCAGTTCGGCAACTATGCCAAGTTCTTCGAGGATTTCTTCTACCCGGGCATACTGCTGCGCACCATCCGCATCGCCTTCGAGACCGTTCTGCTCTGCCTCGTTCTCGGCTATGTCCCCGCCTATTTCTTCTACCGCAGCACCAGCCGCTATCGGCAGATCTACCTGCTGCTGATCATGCTGCCCTTCTGGATAAGCTTTATCATCCGCACTATGAGTTGGATAAACATCATGGGCGATTCCGGTCTGATCAATCATTTTCTTCTCAAGATCGGCCTCATAGAAACCCCGATTTCCATGCTCTACAACGAGTTCACCGTACTCATGGGGCTGATCATGTACCTGCTGCCCTTCATGGTACTCAATATCTACGTCAGCCTCGAAGGCATCGACAAGAGCCTGCTGGAGGCGGCCAGGTCCATGGGCTGCACCGAATGGCAGGCCTTCCGCGAGGTAACGCTGCCGCTGAGCCTTCCCGGCGTGTCCGCCGGCTGTCTGCTGGTTTTCGTACTGACGGCAGGGACCTACCTGCCGCCGATGATCCTCGGCGGTCCCGGCAACGACATGATCGCCAACCTCATTTTCAAGCGGGTCATCGGCACTCTCGACTGGCCCTTTGGCTCGGCCATCAGCGTCCTTTTGCTGACATTGCTGTTCGTCATAGTCTGGACCTACAATCGCTATCTCGGCATCAACCAGATATTCAAAAGCTTTCAGGGGAACTAAGTCATGCGCCATTTTTCAATCGGCTGGTCACTGATCAGACTCTACACCCTTCTCGTCTACGTTTTCATGTTCATCCCCATTGTCGTCGTCATCGTGCTGGCCTTCAACCCCAAACAGTTCGGCATCTTCCCCATGGAAGGGGTGAGCCTGCGCTGGTTCATCAAACTGGCCCAGAACGAATCGATCATCGACGCCTTCCAGAATTCGCTGATACTGGGAGCCTGCACCGCCGTGATCTCCACGGCCATCGGCATCCTCGCCGCCCTGGCCTTCATCCGCTTCGACTTCCCCGGCAAGAACACCATCAACACCCTGCTGCTCTCCCCCATCATGATACCCGAGGTTGTCTTAGGAGTGGCCCTGCTGCTCTTTCTGAGATTTCTGCAGCAGCCCAAAAGCTTTGCCCTGCTGCTGATGGGCCATGTAGTACTGACCCTGCCCTATGTGCTGCTCATCGTCCAGGCCCGGCTGGTGGGCATCAAGAAGGAATACGAAGAGGCCGCCAAATCCCTGGGAGCCAACGGTTTCCAGACCTTCAGGGAGGTCACCTTTCCCCTGCTGCTGCCGGCCATTCTTGCCGGTGCCCTGTTTGCCTTTACCATTTCCTTTGACGATATCACCGCCACCCTGTTCTGGGCTACGGCGCAAAACCAGACGGTGCCGGTGAAAATCTTCAGCATGCTGCGCAACTCCATCAGCCCGGAAATCAATGCTCTGGGAACCGTAATGATCGTAATGACGGTGGCCACGCCGCTGCTGGCTGGCTATCTGTCGCGTAAGTTTTCCAAGGTGAAGGCGTAGCACCACCGCGCCGTTTATCAACCCAAAAGAGAGGAGAAGTCATGACTATCGTAACCACAGAAAAACTGGACAGGGTCCACGAGGCCTACAAAAGCGGAAAAATCAGCCGCCGACACTTCATCAAGTACCTGACCATGGCCGGCGCCACGCTGGGTATCATGAGTTCACCTCTGGGCCGGATGATGACAGAGGCCAGAGCCGCTGACTCCATTCGTTTCGACGGCTGGGGCGGAACCGTCTCCGAGGCCTTCCGCAAGCATGCCTTCAAGCCTTTCGAGGAAGCCACCGGCATCGAAGTGATCGACGGTGAATTCGGCGACATGAACTCCTATCTCACCAGGGTCAAGGCCTCCTACCCACCCGGCGGTGAGTTCAACATCGCCCATCTCAGCGCCGTCTTCGACTACGCCCGCTATGTCAACCTGGGCTTTTCGACAAGTCTCGATGAATCAAAGATCCCCAATCTCAAAAATGTCATGGAGTCGATGATTACGCCGCTGCGGGAGATTTCCGGCGGCTCGCTCTCGGCCGTCCCCTACGATCTCGGCCAGACGGGCATCGCCTACAACACCGATCATGTCAGCAAGGAAAAGGCCGAGAAGCTCGGCGCTTCGCTGCTCTGGGATAAAGAGCTCAAAGGCAAGCTGGGCAGCTGGGGCGGCGACTTCCGCACTAATATGTGGTATGCGGCCCTGCATACCGGCCAGAGCCCCAACAACATGACCGATATGGACGCCATCTGGGCGGCCCTCAGAGAACAGCGCGACCTGATGAAAAAATACTGGAGCTCCGGAGCCGAACTGATGAGCCTGCTGGCCAACGGCGAGATCTATGCCACTGTTGCCTGGTCCGGCAGGGTGGCGGCGCTGCAGCAGGAAGGGCACCCCATCGGTTATCTCTCTCCCGAGGGGACCTACTCCTGGATGGAATATCTCTTCGTCCTCAAGGGCACCGATCTCGAGGTCGCCCAGAAACTGCTGAACTTCATGCTCGAGCCGGAAGCTGCCATCGCCGTCGCCGAAGGCCAGAACTATCCGCCGAGCCTCGATCCCACCAAGGTCGAACTCACCGAGAAGATCAAAAAACTGCCGGCCTTCGATCCCACCGGCAAGCTCAAGGGCTACCTCTTCGCCGAACCTTCCTACTGGAACGACAACCAGGTAGAGTGGACCGAAAAATGGGACCGCATCAAGGCTGGGAGCTAAAGAGGGCAGCACTATAATCACTTCTACATAACAATCTCGGCCGGGCAGCGGAGTACTCTGGTGCCCGGTCGAATATCAACAGGAGAGAACGGAACGTGGCAAGCGGCAAAAAAGAGCCCATGGTAAAGTTCAGGGGCATAATGAAACGCTTCGGCAAGGTGATTGCCGTCGAAAAAATGGACATCGACATCGAGGAGGGCAGCCTGGTCACCCTTCTCGGCCCATCGGGCTGCGGCAAGACCACCCTGCTGCGCATGGTCGCCGGTCTCGAAGAGCCCTCAGAAGGCGACATTTACATCAAAGGCAAGCGGATCAACGACACGCCCATCCACAAACGCAACCTGGGGATGATATTTCAGAACTACGCACTCTTCCCGCACAAGAACATTTTCGACAACGTCGCCTTCGGACTTAAGTACCGCGATGTCACCAAGGACGAGATCCGCGACAAAGTTACCCGGGCATTGGAGATGGTACGTCTTCCCGGCGTCGAAAACCGCATGCCCAGCCAGCTCTCCGGCGGCCAGCAGCAGCGCATCGCCATGGCCCGGGCCATCGTCATCGAACCGGACGTTCTCCTGATGGACGAGCCGCTCTCGGCTCTCGATGAAAACCTCCGCGAGGAGATGCGCCGGGAAGTGGACAATCTCCAGCAGATGCTGGGGGTAACCACCATCTTCGTCACCCACGACCAGCGCGAGGCACTGTCCATGTCCGACAAGATCCTGGTGATGAAGGACGGCAAAAAACAGCAGGAAGGCGATCCGCAGACGGTCTACAACAAGCCGGTCAATCATTTCGTCGCCGATTTTCTCGGACACTCCAACTTCATCTACGGCACCATCATCGAAGTTGACAGCGAGCATGTCAAGCTCGAGATAGAAACCGGCGACATTCTCATTGCCGACAACAAGGGCAGATTCACCAAGGGCGAACGGGTGGAACTCATCGTCCGGGCCCAGCGCTTCGATCTTTTTCCCAAGGAGGAATTTACCCCCGTGGAAGGGCTCAACTCTTTCGAGGGAAGGATCAAGGATCGCAGCTATATGGGCGGCGAGGTCAGCTATTTCATCGAACTGAGCAAAGACCGGGAGATTCACATCATCTCCATGATGCGCACCAGAATATATGAGATCGGTGAAAAGGTCAGCGTCCAGGTAGCGCCGCACCACTGTCATCTCATTCCCATTGAATAACCGCGGGCGCCGGGGTATATTTGAGATGGACACCACCCTGAAGAGTGTCGTTCTTCATTTCAGGGTGGTGTCCTCTTTTATGTAAACTGATAAACTTTCCAGCCCCCGAGAGGACTGTCATGCTCGACTTCGACCTCCTGCAGCAGCGATTCACCAGCCGTTACCCTAGCCAGTACTATACCGTCGACTCCCATACCCAGGGAGAGCCCACCCGTCTGCTGCTCGGCGGCTCCGCGGAGCCGGCCGGTGCGACCATGGAGCAAAAGAGACAGAGCTTCATGGACAACTTTGATTATCTGCGCCTGCTGCTCACCAGCGAGCCGCGCGGTCACCGCGATATGTTTGCCGCGGCGGTCACCGAACCTGTCAGTTCCGGCGCCGATTTCGGCCTCATCTATATGGATGCCAGGCGCTACCCGTATCTCTGCGGTCACGGAACCATAGGGGCCGTCACCGTCATGGTCGAGCTCGGCCTGCTCGATTACGGCGACGGCGACCACACCATCCTCATCGATACGCCGTCCGGAACGGTGCAGGCCCACACACGGATACACGGGGGCCGCGTAGAATCCGTGGGCATCGACATGGTTCCCTCCTTTGTCTACAAGACCTGCTGCCCTCTCGATTTGGGAAGCTCCGGCGAAATTGAAATTGATCTGGTTTACGCCGGTGGATTTTTTGCCATGATATCAGCCTCCTCCCACGGCATAGACCTGAAAACTGCCGACCGCAGTGAACTCGTCCGCCTCGGCATGGCCGTCATCGAGGCCGCCAACAGCCAGCTTACGGTCCATCACCCCCAGCGACCGGAGGTGAAAACCGTCGATGTCGCCGAATTCCATCAGGAGAAAAACAACGGGGAAAAAAGCGGCAGTGGCGTGGTCATCTACGGCGAGGCGCATATGGACCGCTCACCCTGTGGCACCGGCACCACGGCAAAAATGACCCTCCTCCATCACCAGGGCAGACTTGAGGCAGGGGAAAGCTATGCCAACAGCAGCCCGCTGGGTACCGTCTTCACCGGCCGAATCATCGAAGAAACTGAGATTGGCGGCTTTCCGTCTATTGTTTGCCGAATACGGGCCAGCGCCGTCATCACCGGTTGTCACCGCTTCGTCCTCGATTCTCGGGATCCCTTTCCTACCGGCTTCCTTCTTTAAGCTCACAACATCCACAGCATCGATTCAACAGAGGAAAAGCGACCGCCGGCAATCAGGGTTTCTTCGTTTCTCCATCCTGAGACCTGGCGTCGCCTATGACCTCATGAAGCTTACGGGAGAGCTCCGCCAGGTTGAAGGGCTTCTGGATGAAGCCGCTGCAGCCCCGTGCCATGATCTCCGTAGCGTAACCGTTGAGGGAGTAGCCGCTGGAGAGAATGACCGGCATGGCGGGATGCAGACGGCGGATGGCATCGAATACGGCACCACCGTCCATCCCCGGCATAATCAGATCGAGAAGCACCATATCGATGCGCTCTCCCTGGGCCTCGAGCAGGGCCAGGGCCTCCCTGCCACTGCCTGCGGTACTGACGCTGTAGCCCAGCTGGTTGAGCATTGAGCGGCCGACCTCTGTTATCATCTGCTCATCGTCCACCAGCAGAATATGCCCCTCTCCCCTGAACACGACTTCTTCAACCACCGCCTCAGAAAGAGGCTGACTCTCTGAGAGAGGCAGGTAGATCGTAAAAGTGGCACCATGCCCCGGTTCGCTGTAGACGGTGATAAAGCCTTTGTGGTTTCTGATTATCCCATAGGCCGAGGCCAGGCCCAGGCCGGTGCCTCTGCTCTTCTCCTTGGTAGTGAAGAAAGGATCGAAGATACGCTGCAAAGTCGTCTCGTCCATACCGCAGCCGCTATCCGTTATTGATATTTTGGCATAACGTCCAGGCTCCACCTGATGGAGCCTGCATATGGCGCCCTCCAATGTTTCAGCGGAGGTTCTCAGGTGTAACTCGCCACCCCCTTCCATTGCCTGCCAGGCGTTGACATACATATTCAGCAGAACCTGTTCTATCTGTCGGCTGTCAACCTCGCACACCAGCGGCCCGGCAACGGTGTCGACATGAAGAGTGAGTTCCTTTCTGGTGCGTCCGAACATCTGGGCGCTGTCGGCAATCAGTTCGCCTATCTCCACCGGCTTTGGTTCATATTTACCGCCGCGGGCAAACCCCAGCAATTGCCTGGTCAGACCAACGGCACTCTGAATGTACTCCTCCATCGCCTGTAAATGTTCGCTTTCCGACGAGGCCCTGCCTGTCGCGACCCTCATTAGAGAAATCCTTCCCAACACACCCATCAGAATATTATTGAAATCATGGGCTATTCCTCCGGCAAGCGTGCCAATGGCTTCCATTTTCTGGGCCTGATGCAATACTTTTTCCAGTCTTTTGTGCTCGGTTATATCGCGGACAAAATTGAGGGTGGCGGGCTTGCCGTCCCATTCGATACGCGAACAGCTCAGCTGGACGGTACGTTCGTCCCCCTCCCTGGTGATGAGTCTGAAAGTGTAGGTATCCGGCAGGCCGCTTTCGCCGCGCAGTCGCTGTACATGTCTCTCCGCTACCATGTGGCGGTCATCGTCGTGAATAATTTCCGCAAAGGATATCTTCTTCAGTTCATCACCGCCATAGCCGGTCAACTGCTCAGCTTTGCCGTTGAGTACGGCGATGCTTCCGTTTGCGGCGATGAAGATGGCATCGCTGGCACTTTCGATCAGCTGACGGTATTTATATTCGCTCTGACGCAGAGCATCCTCGGCCTTCTTGCGCTCGGTGATGTCGCGGACAAAGGCAACCATCAAGGGGCCCCCCTCCTGGCTGCCGAAAGGTCGAAGGCGCACCTCGGCGTCGAAAAGCCCGCCGTCCAGGCGACGATGGATCCATTCGAATGTCTGCAGGGTATCGGCACCTGTCCGCCGGATGGTTTCCTCGACCAGTATCTCCGTGGAAGCACCGCCGGCCTGTACGGATGGCGACAGGTCGACGACACTGCAGCCCAGTAGCGCCTCTTTATCTGCGGCAAACATCGACAGCGTCGCCGGGTTACAGTCGATCAGCCTCTGCCCTTGCAGTAGAAAAATAGCGTCGGGACTGGTGACGAAAAGGCTTTGATATTTTTCTTTTTCCCTGAACAGTTGCCTGTTCTGGTCTTCGATGAGGGTGAGAAAAGAATTGAACTCCCGCGCCAGCCTGCCCAGTTCCTCGTCGGCGGGCACCGGCAGCGGGCGTGGTATGCGGCTGCGGGCGTTGGCATCGAGCCGCTCGATCATGGCATTCACCGGTCGTGCCAGCCGGCCGCTGAGAAGAAAGCTGGCCAGCGCCCCCGTCGCCAGAAGAAGCAGAATCGACAGATAGGCTACTTTCTCAAGCAGATACGCAGGTTTCATGACCTCCTCGATGTAGGAGGAGGAAACGATTATCCAGCCGTATTCAGGGATACGCTCATAGACGGCGATCTTGGCTTTGGGCGCGGTTTCATCGGGATTCTGCCACCGGTATTCAAGGCTGCCGGTACCGGTGGCGATCATGGTGCGGACGAACTCGGAGGACAAATCACTCTGCCGCAGGGCATTAAAATTGGGAAGTTTCGGGTGCACCAGCGTCTCACCATCTTCATTGATTACATAGGAATAGCCGCTGGTGCCGAATCGTAGGGAAAGTATCGCTTCACGAAAATCGTTGATATTGACCAGTTCGTTGAATTCCTGGCGATAACTGGAAACGGAAATGATCCAGTCGAGTGGCTCGAAATAGACCATATAGAGGGCCTTCTGGCGAGTCGACGTCTCCCCCGGATTCTGCCATTCATACTCTATATAGCCATTCTTGCGCCTCATCTGTTCGCGAACGAAGGCAAAGGCGGTATTGTCGGTTCCTTCGATCTCGGAATTTGGGTGAATGACGGCATTACCCTGGGAGTCGAGGCAATAGATATAGCCGGAACTGCCTATTTGCTGGCTCAGCAGAATATCGCGCACCCGTCCCAGCGCTTCGGTCTTGCTCAGCCGCCCCTGCTCGAAAAGCCCATAATGATAGGCAACGATCTCCCGATTTTTTTCTGCTATGCCCTTGAGGTGATTACGGACGGCCACCGTGGCACCGGCCTGCACCGCTCCAGTCAGCAGATGGGTCGAGTTGGCAAGTTCCTGCCGTGCCTTGCCGGCAATGGCAGGGACGAGAAAAAACTTCACAGCCAGTAGGATAAAAACTATCACCGGGAGCAGGGCGGCCAGAAAAGAAAAAAAGATCCGTACACGCATTGAGCGCCTGAGACGATTGAGGAGCATCGACTTATCCCACAAGAGTATATCGCTGGATTTCGGAGCCAGGACTATTGGTATTACACAATTTCATGCGATCAGCTTATCGTTGTTTGTTATTTTTCACCAGAACTTTTCCCTCAGTTTAAGCACCGCCGCCCTGGCCTATCGCTGCCAAGCCCCCTCTCGATCAGAGGGCGTGGTGCAAATAGCTGCTTGCACATTGCCATACGCATGCTGATGCTATGGTGAAGAAGAACGACACGGAAGAGCAAAATTTGCGGAAAGAGCATGAAGAGCGAAAAGGCGTATCCACAGGACCTGCATATCCACACCACATATTCCCACGGCGACAGTTCAGTGGCCGCCGAACAGACGGTTGATTTGGTCGCCGCCATCGCTCATGCCGAGATCATGGGCATCAGCGATCACTTCGAATTTGTGGCCACGGATGCTTTTACCGCCTACGAGAACGATCTGCGCCGGAACGGGATGAAGGTAGGCGTTGAAGTCGACGGTCACGCCTGGGTGGGTGATGCCGCCAGCTCTCCCGTTGATTACTACATCTTCCACTGCCGCGACCACAGAGAGGACTACCGCTCCGTGGATATCCTGCTGCAGACCGGCAAGCCGGTAATCATCGCCCATCCCAATGCCCTGGCCACCAGGCTTGAGCGTCTTCCGCCCGAATGCCTCATCGAGATCAACAACCGCTATGTATGGCGCAACGACTGGTACGCATTTTACCAGCCCTTCATCGAGTGCTTTCGTTTCGTTATCAGTTCGGATGCCCACCAGCCCAACTGGCTCGGCCAGTCGGCGGCTCGCTACGCGGCGAGAATACTGGGAGTTACAGAGCACCTGGTCTTCCCTGAAGTGCAGGGGTAACCATACCAGGCATTGACACGTTTTCGAGAAAGAAATTGCACACAGCCGCCGGTCACCGGTATATTCGGTTCTTGGTTCGATTTTTCGCAGGCACTCTTCTCTTAAGAAGGAGACATGATGTATCCACCAGCGGACACTGTACTCAACGGCGGCGTCTTTTTCAGCGGCGACAGCCGTCAACCGATTCTCGCCGGAGCCGAGGCCCTGGCCATCCATTCCGGCACCATCACCGCGGTCGGACCTGCGGAGGCAGTGCTCTCTCTGGCGGGACCGCAGACCGAGATTATTGAGCTTGGCGGCCGTCTGGTGGTTCCGGGGTTCATCGATACCCATCTCCATTTCTACGAGTGGTCTCTCAAGCGTCGCGATCTGCAGCTCGAGGATGCCGGCAGCCTGGAGGAGCTGCTGGCGCGGGTGAGTCAAGCGGCCTCAGAGGCCGCTGCCGGACAATGGATCATGGGCCAGGGATGGAACGAAACCGACTGGGATCTCGCCCAAATGCCCGACCGTGCCAGCCTCGACAGCGCCGCACCGGCCAATCCGGTGCTTCTCTGGCGCTGCGACCTACACCTGGCCGTTGCCAATTCCTGCGCCCTGGGACTGGCGGGAATAGATGCGCACACCGATGATCCTGCCGATGGCAGAATAGAACGCGATAGCAGCGGCGCCCCTACCGGGGTGCTGCGCGAGTTGGCCATAAACCTGGTGCGTCAGGCGGTAGCCGTTCCCCCCTTGGAAGAGATTTTGATGGCCTTCGAAGACGGTTATCGGGCACTGCACCGTTTGGGAATCACCGGCATCCATGACATTCGCCTGATGAACGATGCCGACGGCGCCAGAGCGCTTCAGTGTTTTTCGACGCTGGAGGAGGAAGAACGCCTGCAGCTGCGTACCTGGGTGACCCTGCCGGGCCACCGGCTCGACGAGATCATCGCCCTCGGTCTGCGCAGTGGTTTCGGCAGCGACACCCTGCGCATCGGTCATGTCAAGTTCTTCTCCGACGGCGGCATGGGCGCACGCACGGCCTGGATGATCGACCCCTTTATCGATGCCGGCTGCGGCATGCCGATGCTGGACATGGAGCGACTGAAAGCCGACATAGCAAAGGCCGAACGCAGCGGACTCAGCGTCATGGTCCATGCCGTGGGTGATAGAGCCAACCGGGAACTGATAGGTGTCTTCAGTGAAATCCAGGCCGGCAGAGAGCGGGGCGCACGATGCCTGCCGAAGCTGCCGCATCGTATCGAACACGTGCAGATGATCCGTCCCGAGGATACCCGCAAGCTGCAGGGCCTGGACCTCGCCCTCTGCGTCACCCCCTGCAATATGATACTTGACATCAACCTCATCGACAAAGCGGTGGGTGCAAGGGGCAAGTGGACCTATCCCTTCCGCAGCCTCATCGATACCGGGGCGCCGGTACTATTCAGCTCCGATTGTCCCGTCTGCAGTCCGGCACCGCTGCCGGCCATACACGCCGCCGTCACCCGACAACGGCCTGACGGCTCTCCAGAAGGCGGCTGGTACCCGGAGCAGCGGGTGACGGCCGCCGAAGCACTTGCCGCCTTTACCTCCACCCCTGCAGCCGTCCACAGGGCAGACCATATCGGCCTGATCGAAGTCGGCAAGAAAGCCGATCTCGCCATCCTCAGCCGCAACATTCTCACGGAACCTGCGGCGACCATCGCCAACACTGAGGTGGATATGACCCTTTTCGACGGACAAGTAGTCCACAGAGCATTTTAAGAACCTGTGTGAGAAAAATCCTGTCGCTTCAGTCTAATGTGTTGTACTAGGATTGAGTTTGTGCACAATCAACGATGGCGCTGCACGCCAAAGAGCGCTTTTTATACCCGTGACCATAAAACCGGGGTCAACCACAGAGAGATACCCTCATCATGCCTGCTACAGCACAACGTTTGTCCTCGTTCACCGAGTCGATCATCCGCGATATGACCAGGGTCGCCAACCATCATGGCGCCATCAATCTCTCCCAGGGTTTTCCCGACGACGATCCGCCGCCGGAAGTCATTGCCGCCGCCCAGAAGGCCATGCTCGAAGGCCCCCACCAGTATGCCATTACCTGGGGCGCTCCGAATTTACGACAGGCCCTGGCCGAGAAGCAATCCCGATTGATGGGAAGACCCATAGATGCCGATACCGATATCGTCATCACCTGCGGCAGCACCGAAGCAATGATCTGCGCCATGATGTGCACCTGCGATCCCGGCGACAAGGTCATCATCTTTTCTCCTTTCTACGAAAACTACGGTGCCGACTCCATCCTCTGCGGTGCCGAGCCCATCTATGTCCCCCTTGAGCCGCCCGAGTATTCCTTCGACCTGAAAAAGCTCCAGGAGGCATTCGCCCGCAAACCAAAGGCCATCATTCTCTGTAACCCCTCGAACCCCTCGGGCAAGGTCTTCACCCTCGACGAGCTGCAGATCATCGCCGAGCTCGCCTGCGATAACGATTGCTATGTCATCACCGACGAGGTCTACGAACATATTGTCTACCCGCCTCACAGCCATCATTACATGGCTTCCCTCCCGGGTATGTTCGAGCGCACACTCTCCTGCAGTTCTCTCTCAAAAACATACAGCATGACGGGCTGGAGACTGGGCTATATCATCGCCCCGGCAAAAATCACCAGCGGCGCCCGCCAGGTGCACGACTTCCTCACCGTCGGTGCCGCCGCCCCTCTGCAGGAGGCCGCCGTCACCGCCCTGAGGCTGCCGGCCAGCTACTACCAGCAGCTGACCAGGAGCTATACCAAACGACGCGATCTCTTTCTCGGCTATCTCGACGAGGCCGGTCTGTCCTATACCAAACCCCAGGGGGCCTACTATGTAATGGTGGACTTCTCCGGCTGTGGCATTGAAGACGACTATGCGTTCTGCCGCTGGATGGCACAACACATCGGCGTGGCCGCCGTTCCCGGCTCGAGTTTTTTCCATGAGAAGGTCAACCACCTAGTCAGGTTCCATTTTTCCAAATCGGAGGAGATACTTCATGAATGCGGCAAACGGCTGCAGAAACTACCGGCGCTGCTGTAAGCGCTGCGATCAAGGGTAAAAAAAGACATGGACACTGTAGAGACGATCCTGGGTTCCACCGTCCAGCACGGACCGCACAACCGGCGCGTCTATCTTATCTCCCTGGACATGGGGCGTCTGGCAGAACTCGATACACTGCTGGACACTCTGGACGGCCTGGCCCGTGCCAACAGCTACTCGAAGATTTTCGCCAAGATACCGGCCCCGGCCTGGAGCGGCTTCGAGGCGACGGGGTATGTCCTCGAGGCGACCGTACCGAACTTCTTCCAGGGCCGAACCGATTGCTATTTCATCGCCAAATATTTCTCGGCAACGCGAGCCGACGACCAGCCCGACGAACGGCTCGGCAAAATCCTGCTCGACGATCTCACCTTGTCCCCTGTTCGACAAACGGCAGAGGCGCCTGAACAAACGCCCTCGAGTGTAGAGCTGTGCACTGCCGACGACGCCGGTGAAATGAGTGAGATCTATCGCCGGATCTTTGCCTCCTATCCCTTTCCAATCAAAGATCCGGCCTATATCGCTGAAACCATGACGGCGGATATCCGCTACTACTGTATCCGCAGAAAAGGCGCCATCGCCGCTCTGGCCTCGGCCGAACTCGACCTGAAAGGTCAAAACGCCGAACTGACGGATTTCGCCACCCTGCCCGAGCACCGGGGATGCGGTATGGCCGCGGCCCTTCTCAAGCATATGGAGGCCGACATGGTCTCCCTCGGCCTGAAAACACTCTACACCATCGCCCGAGCCGAATCCTTGGGTATGAATATGGTCTTCAAGCGGTGCGGCTATCTCTACGCCGGATTTCTGGCAAACAACACCCAGATATCCGGCGACATACAGAGCATGACGGTCTGGTACAAGCAGTTGGAGCACTAAGTTTACCAGGCAAGGGGTGTTACCAGGTGCCGTTATTCTCCATGGAGACCCAGGGCTCCTGCTCCGGCAGTTTTTCTCCCTCCTGCAAAAACTCGATGGAGATCTGATCCGGGGTACGGATAAAGGCCATGCGTCCGTCCCGGGGCGGACGGAGGATAGTGACGCCTTTATCCATAAGCATCCGGCAGTAGTCGTAGATGTTTTCGACGCTGAAGGCCAGATGACCGAAGTTGCGGCCGACGCTGAGGGCCTCGTTTTCATCCCAGTTGTAGGTCAGCTCGACCTCCGGCTCGCCGGGGGCCGTGGCCAGGTAGACGAGCGTGAAACGGCCAGCCTCATACTCGTTCCTGCGAGTCTCCACAAGGCCAAGTGTTTCCGTAAAGAATTTCACCGATTCGTCAAGATCGCGTACCCTCACCATGGTATGTAAGAACTTCATTGGCTTTCTCCTCATTTTGTATCCCGCCTGAGATATGATTGTAGATCGTTATTTACCTTCCTTATCCTACCTCTTCTCCCGCACCCGTTTCAATGTTCTAATCTCATTGCGGTTGATGGAGACCTCAAGACCTCTTTTACTGGTATAGGTGACCCGGTCATCTTCCATGACGATATTATCGGTATAAATCCAACCGCCGGAATGAAGTTCGATTTCATAGCGATAGTGCGGCGGTGCCGGCTTTTGACCATCCGGGCGCAGAATATCCTCAAGAGCCTGCCGCAGCCGCTCCGGCGACAATCTTGAACCTTCCAGGCTGTCGTCCTCCCCAGAAGTTTCGGCAGGCACCGGCGTCTGCTCCATACGGTTGAACAGACTCACCCTGTTCGAGAACTTCTCCAGGGTGGCGAAGGCCAGGGACCGGCCCTGCTCCGTGGCAAGAAGCGCCACACCCCACATGGAAAGAATCAACAGCACGACAAAGCTCCACTTGACGGCGGTAATAACGGGGTTTTTCTTGTCTGCCGAAGCTCTCTTTTCCTGGTTCTGCAGCTGTATATCCCTGTGCAGCTCCCTGCCGTTTATCAGTCTGATCCGGGTCTTGGCAATACAGTCTGCGGCCTCGGCAGCAAACTCGCCTACGGTGACAGCCATGCCGCCGGCAGCCTCGTCGGCCACAGCGCTCTCGACGAGCGGCCGCACCTCCTGTATTCCCGCTGCGGATTTCATCACACAGCGGATATAATATCGCTCCCCACCCTTGACGGCGACCATATCTACACCATCACCTGGCCGGACACCGGCCTGTGTAACTTCAAAGCCTCTGCCTCTGAAAAACTCCGCCACCAGGAACAGGAAATCACCTCGGGAAAGACGGGCAAGAGCCTCTGGAGTTTTTCGGGCGATCCTGCTGAAAAGACTGCGCCGTTTCCATCTCCAGAAGAAGGAACCTGCCGAGGCCAGCAGCAGGAGCAGAGGAAGAATATATTGCAGGGCGTCAGCCAGACCCTGCACATACCCTCGGCCCGCCTCAGGCCAGAGACCTGCGCCAACGTCAGCCGGGCTGCTGTACCAGCGCAGAACGGCATAGGCGGCAGCAGCAAGCACCATCCACAGCCACCAGGGCAGCCTGGAGAGTAAAGACAGGAGCGTCTGCGAAAGCTTCTTCATAGCACCAATACACTTTATGTTCAGCCGTCAGTGAGATGCGATTATGGTCACACGAATTGCACTATATCAACATCGATAGCAGATTGACAACGTCATTGTCGATACCTGGAACACAAATTGCTTATCTACCGACAGCATCACCATCAACCAGCATCAGAGAGGATATCCATGGACATCAATGCATCCGCCCTGGCCAGCCGCGAAATGGCCCTGAACAAAGCCCATGTCGGTCAAGACATTCTTATGAAAACACTGGAGAAAAGCGCCGAGACCAAGCAGGCGCAAAGTGCCGACACCCAGCGTCCGGTGGAACGCACCGGCGCCGAGAAACTGGGCCGGATCGATATTTACGCCTGAGCACCGGCAATTACATAACTGTATTCCTACTACACAGAAGGTAATACAATACTCGAACTGCACTGTGCGGAGCAGCAGACGTGCTCCGCCGACATCCTGCCGCTCCCTCTCCACCTTGGCAGCCAGGTATTTTCCGGTTTTCCCGCTACCTAGCTCTCTGCCCCTCCGATAACAGCAGGATCCAGAACTGTTGTAATTATTTCCTTTCAGTCCCCCTGAATCTCAGTGTAGGTCGCTTTAGCTCAAGTATCTTTCACCACTGGTGAGAAGAGTGCACCTGCTGTTTTTTCAATTGCCGCCGACGGGCAGGGGTGATTTTTTGCTGCAGGGCATACCCACCTGGCATTTGGCACAGACATCGGTGGTGTCCGGCAGGCCGTCTGGTTCCATGCGCAGGTGATAGTTCTCCCGCAGACGGGCGTAGCAGCCAGGTCGGTCCATGCCGTTTCCGCCGAGAACCTCAATGGGACAGGCGGCTATGCACTTGCCGCATTTCCTGCCGGCCTTGAGCAGACAGAGCTCCTCGGCCTCCACCAGTGAATGCTCGCCCAGATCGAGATCGGTGACCAGACTGCCCATCCTGCCGCTGCAGCCCTCAGGGGTGATGAGCTGGCAGTTGGTGCCGTAGCGCCCCAGACCGATCAAATGTCCCAGGTGCTTGTGCGACCAGAGGCTGCATACCCGCTTCGTGTCGAAATTATGGGTGGCGGGCGTCAGCGCCGCTCTGCCGCCCTGCTCCTCAATCAGGGCCTTCATGGCAAGGCCGGCACGGTTGATCATATCGTTGGTGGAAGGATAGGCACGCCCCCAGCTCAGCGACGGCCGAGTGCCGCAGACATTGTCGGTCTGGATATAATGCTTGAAGGGAATGAACCAGACCACCACCGACCGGGCCCCTGCCAGCAGATCCACCGGCAGGGCGTGATCATCGACGACAATCTCCTGCAACCGGCCAAAGCGTTCATCCGCCGGCGCGCAGGCCATGATGGGCGGCCGCCAGATATCTATTTGTCTGTACTTCGCCGGATAGGCGGCTACGTAGTCAATAAGCCATTGAGTAAGGTATGCGTAGTCCATTGATGGATAGTACGCAAGAAGGTTTTCACTGTCAAGCCAGTCTGAGAAAAGTGCCACTTCCATCCCTGAGCAAAAGGCTTATCCTTCTGCAATTTTCCACGATACCTGCAGCATGACGTATCACCGCCAGCGGTAATTGAGCGCTAGTGAAGAGAAAAATTTTTCAGGACGTTCACATTACCGACCAAGGGTTTTCAGAAGCAGGTATTGACTGTTTGTCAAGTCTGCGGGTACTTTGAAAGAAGAGGCTACACGAAATATCGGTTCTTTATACTGCAGAACAGGGAAAGTCATGGAATCATTTACCTGGGGAAAACACTTTGTAACCGGCATAGCTGAAGTCGACGATCAGCACCGGCAGCTGGTTGGCATGCTCAATAGTTTCGGGGAGGTGATTGCCGACAATGCCTTCGACAAGGACTATCTTCTTGCCACTTTCGAGAGTCTGGCCGACTATGCACAGCATCATTTCGCCACCGAGGAAAACCTGATGAGCGGGATGCAGGTCGACAGACGCCATGTTCGGCGGCACATCAAGCAGCACACCGATTTCGTCACCGATGTCTCAAGCATGGCCGAGGCCATGAAAGTCAATAGCGTCGATGAAAGCAGAGCCCTTCTGGAATATCTCATTCACTGGCTCGCCTATCACATACTGGGGACAGACAAGAATCTGGGCCGTCAGATCGATGAAATCCGTGCCGGATCCACCCCGAAAGAGGCGTATTTCGCCTGGGAGGTCGCGACCAGCAGCTCCACACAGCCGCTGGTTGTGGCCCTGAGCGGTCTTTTCGCCCTTGTTTCCAGGCGCAACAAGGCCTTAAGGGATCTGAATCGGACGTTGGAGTTGCGGGTGGCGGAAAGAACGGCGGCGCTGACCAGGGCCAATGAGACTCTGAAAAAAATTTCGGTTACCGATCACCTGACGGAGCTGCCGAACAGAAGATTTGCCATGACGCAACTGGATGTGCTCTTCAAAGAGGCGGCGACAAACGGTCGCTCATTTTCCTGTCTGATGATCGACGTCGACAACTTCAAGCAAATCAACGACTCTTTCGGACACGACGCAGGCGATGAAGTTCTCAAACGACTGGCCCGGGAACTGAAAGAATCAGTGCGCAGCGATGACATCGTCTGCCGACTGGGAGGTGACGAATTCATCATTATCTGCCCAGATACTGATCTCCAGGGGGCGATGCTCCTGGCAGAACAGACACGGAAAATAATCGCAACTCTGGAACTGCCTGCAGGCAGAGGATGGTGGCGTGGATCTTTGTCCATGGGAGCGGCCTGCGCCACGCCGGCAGACAAGGATGTGAAAGTTCTTCTCAAAAGCGCCGACAAGGCGGTATATGAAGCAAAACGTTGCGGGAAAAACTGCGTCAAGTCCCCGGAAAAAAATTAACGCCGCCGCCTGGATCAAAAGGCCTGCAGTCACGCACAGACCCCGAGGTTGAAGCCTGCGGGGTCTGTACGTTATGTAATCAGGCGAGATCGAAACGGTCGAGATTCATTACCTTGTTCCAGGCGGCCACGAAATCGTGGACCATTTTTTCCCTGGCGTCGGCGCTGCCGTAGACCTCGGCCAAGGCCCGCAGCTCTGAATTCGAACCAAATACCAGATCGACCCGGGTGGCGGTCCATTTGAGCTCACCCGTCGCCGCATCGTGCCCTTCGAAAACATCCTGGTCCTCGGAGACCGCCTTCCAGATGGTTCCCATCTCAAGGAGGTTGACGAAGAAATCATTGGTCAGCGCCTCATGGCTGTCACTGAAGACCCCGTGAAGGGAATTATCGAAATTGGTCTTGAGCACACGCATGCCGCCAACCAAAACCGTCATCTCCGGAGCGGTGAGCGTCAGCAACTGGGCCCGGTCGATGAGCATCTCCTCGGCCGGTACGGTGTATTTGGTCTTGAGATAATTGCGGAATCCATCGGCCTCAGGCTCGAGAAACGAAAAGGCCTCGACATCGGTCTGCTCCTGCGAGGCATCCATACGGCCGGGGACAAAGGGTACCGTCACTTCGACGCCGCCGTTTTGGGCCGCCTGCTCAACCGCGGCGCAGCCGGCAAGAACGATCAGGTCGGCCAGGGAGACCGTCTTGTCAAACTCCTTCTGGATTTTTTCAAGCGTCGTCAAGACCTTGGCCAGCTGAGCCGGCTGGTTGACCTCCCAGTCCTTCTGGGGCTCCAGGCGGATGCGGGCGCCGTTGGCGCCGCCGCGCATATCGGAGCCGCGAAAGGTCGAGGCCGATGCCCAGGCGGTGGTGATCATCTCCGAGAGCGACAAGCCTGAGTCGAGAATCGTGGCCTTGAGGTGGGCGATGTCCTTGTCATCGATCAGGTCGTGATCGACTTCTGGAATGGGATCCTGCCAGATCAGCTCCTCTTCGGGCACTTCCGGGCCAAGGTAACGGGAGCTCGGGCCCATGTCCCGGTGAGTCAGCTTGTACCAGGCACGGGCAAAGGCATCCGCCAACTCCTCAGGATTCTCATGAAAGCGGCGGGCGATAGGTTCGTAGATTGGATCCATGCGCATCGACATGTCAGCGGTGGTCATGATAATCGGTACCCGCTTCGACGGATCGTCGGCCGCCGGCGCCTGATTGCTGTCGGTCGCTTCCTTCGGCGTCCACTGCCAGGCACCGGCAGGACTTTTGGTCAGTTCCCATTCGTTGCCGAAAAGCATGTCCAGATAACTCATGTCCCACTGGGTCGGCGTCGGCGTCCAGGCACCTTCCAGTCCGCTGCCGATCTGGTCCCCGCCCTTGCCGCTGCCGTGGCCGCACTTCCAGCCAAGACCCTGCTCTTCGAGGCCGGCGGCCTCAGGCTCCGCCCCGACCAGCGAGGCATCTCCTGCGCCGTGACACTTGCCGAAGGTATGGCCACCAACGGTGAGGGCGACCGTCTCTTCATCGTTCATGGCCATGCGTGCAAATGTCTCCCGCACGTCACGGCCGGAGGCTACGGGATCTGGCTCGCCATTGGGCCCTTCCGGATTAACGTAGATGAGGCCCATCTGCACGGCGGCCAGGGGATTTTCCAGTTGGCGATCTTTTGAGTAGCGCTGGTCGTCGAGCCAGGTATCCTCGGCCCCCCAATAGATGTCCTTTTCCGGTTCCCAGATATCCTCGCGTCCGCCGGCAAAACCAAAGGTCTTGAACCCCATGGATTCCAGGGCCACATTGCCGGTAAGAATCATCAGATCGGCCCAGGATATCTTGCGGCCGTATTTCTGTTTGATGGGCCACAACAGGCGACGGGCCTTGTCGAGGTTGACGTTGTCAGGCCAGCTGTTGACCGGGGCAAAGCGCTGGTTGCCGGTGCCTCCGCCGCCGCGACCGTCAGCGGTGCGGTAGGTGCCGGCGCTGTGCCAGGCCATGCGGATGAACATCGGTCCATAATGGCCGTAATCGGCCGGCCACCACTCTTTGGAGTCGGTCATCAAAGCGTGCAGGTCCTTCTTGACGGCTTTAAGGTCCAGGGTCTTGAATTCTTCGGCATAATTGAAATCCTCGTTCATGGGATCGGCCTTGGAACTGTGCTGGCGCAGGATATCGAGATTCAGACGGTTCGGCCACCACTCCCGGTTTGATCTACCGCTCGTTGAGGGTTTGCCGGCTGCTCCCGTGACCGGGCATTTACTATCATTACTCATACGTGTTCCTCCATTGGTTGTAGGTACTCACTATGCATTTTTTGATCGATCGATATCCACCGCAGATACTCACAGATACATGGTGTAGCTGAAGATCCTACCGGAATATCAAGTACGATATACTGGTATCAATATCTCGTGTATTTTATTTCCGAGCACATTCCCGGCAGAGGCCCCGCACCTCGACATGCGTTACATCTATATCTCCAAACGAGTACAGCGAAGCGGGCAGTTCGATATTGTCGAGTTCATCGCTGACGAAGTCGCGTGTCAGGCCGCACTTTCTGCAGACATAATGATGGTGGCTCTCCAGATTGGCATCGAAGCGGGTCCGCTCCCGGACCGATCCGAGCGTTTTCACCAGGCCGAGGTCATTGAGCATCCACAGGGTGCGGTAGACGGTATCGAGCGACACCGTCGGTACGCGCTCACGGACGCGCTGGTAGATCACTTCGGCATCCGGATGATCCCCCGCCTGGGCGATCTCCCGGAAAATTTCCCGCCGCTGGTGTGTCAGCTTGAGCCCTTCTTCCCGGCAAACCGTTTCGAAATGGCTCATGCGTCGGTCTACTTCTGGCATCTCAGTCTTCATAATTCCCTATTTGGTAAGAATCAGTTCCTATTTAAAATATGTCACACGTCGACACATGTCAACATGTGCGTAACTTTTCACCTATAAACTTTTCCTACCACCCGGTGGTGCCGGGTCAAATGTGATGACTACCAGAAATACAGGTATCATTCACATCAGCTTGAACTTCTCAGTAGGGGTCGTATTAGATCTCGAATTTGGTAGTGATAAAGAGTTGAAATTATGAGCTGACCACGGCAATCATCCGCGCTATGCTCCCACCGACGCCATGGAAGGTGTGCGGTTTCGAGGCATCGATATAGGCGCTGTCGCCCTGGTTGAGCGTGTAAGTCGTCCCGTCGTAATAGAGCTCAATGCTGCCTTCGAGAATATAGACGAACTCCTGGCCATCATGGTTGATAGGCGGTCCGGCAGGCGTTTTCGGATCGAAACTCAGCAGGAAGGGGGCCATGATGTGACCGCCGGTGCCGGGACGGGTGAGCGAAGAATACCCGTAACTCTGGTCGGTGTTGCCCTGCTCGCCGGCCAGAGACTCGCCGGCGCGGCAGATGGTGATCGCCTCGGAAACGGTAGCCCCGCCCTGAAGCATGCCTTCGGCCTTGAAGCCGAGCACCCGCGAAATCTTGATGACCACGCCGATGGAGGGGACGGCGCGGCCGTTTTCATACTCTTCGATACTCTCCACCGGCACGCCGGCCAGATAGCTTACCCGTTCGCGGCTGAGCCCCTGGGCTTCCCGGAGCTTCTGAATGCGCTCGCCTACATATTTTCTCATGGTACCCCCCTCATCAGACCCTGGTGGTGTTCTTTTACCGCCCTGCTCTGTCTCACAGTCTGCGTGCCGGTACGATCCTGCCGCTGAGCGCCCGCAGACCATGCCAGTATTTTTCGATTCCAGGCCGCAGGCCGGCTTCGGTGATCCCCGATTTTCTGAACCGGCGCTGCAGGCTCAAATACATCGCCAGGGCCTCATCGGAAAAATCCGGTTCAATACTGATCCGATAGCGCTCGCCGTCAACTATCTCATATACCGGAAAAAGACCGGAGCGCACCGCCAGCCGGACCAGCTCGATGCCCATGGCCGGTTCCGATTTCCAGCCCGTGGGACAGGGCGAAAGAATATGAAGAAAGCGAAAGCCGCCGGTATCGAGGGCCGTGCGCATCTTCTTTACCGCATCATCGGCATGAGCAATCGACACCGTTGCCGCATAGGGTATGCGGTGGGCGGCCATGATAGCCATGATGTCCTTTTTGGCCTCCGTCTTGCCGTCGGGGGTGCTGGCGGTCGTTGCCCCGGCCGGAGTCGAGGAAGAGCGCTGGCCGCCGGTGTTGCCGTATATTTCGTTATCATAGCAGATATAGAGAATATTTTCATTGCGTTCCGCTGCAGCCGAAAGCGTGGCCAGACCGATGTCGTAGGTGCCGCCGTCGCCGGCCAGGCAGATCACCCGGGTGTCTTCATTGTTGATTCTCGCCACCGAGGCCAGACCGGTGGCCACCGACGCCGCCGAGGCGAAGGTCGTGAGAATCGCCGGCACATCGAAGGCGGAATGGGGATAGACGGCGGCGGTAATTGCCCCGCAGCTGGCGGGAATAACCAGTTTGACATTACGACCGGCTATGGCGTGGCTGAGCAACTGCAGGATGTTGGACATGCCGCAGCCGCCGCAGTTCATATTGCCGGCCCGCAAAAAGGGGCGGCTGCGACCCTGCTCGGTCTGGGCTATACCTCCCAAAATCGGCTCTCTCATTGCAGGTCCTCCATGATTACCGGCCTGCCGGCGGCCTCACGGCCGCAGATATCGGCGATAATGCCTTTGATATGGTGGGGCCGGACATCGCCGCCGCCCATGCCGGCCATATAATTCTGGACGAGTTTATCTCCACCGGCAACGGAACTCACCTCGCCCCAGAGGACCCCGCCATAGCCGAGACTGATGTCGCGGTCGATCACCACCACCCGCCTGGCAGGAGCCAGGTGTTTTCGCAACATCTCCATCGGAAAGGGCCGCAGCATCCGCAACCGCAGAGAACCTATCCGCTGCCCCTCCCGGCGCAGATCGTCGACCACCTGCTCGGCAGTAGCGCCGATGGTGCCCATGGATATAACCACAGTCTCGGCATCGTCGCACTGGTAGGCGATCACCGGATCGGCAAGAGTGCGGCCCATGCCGGCGGCAAAATCCAGCTGGACCCTGGCGTAGACATCGAAGGCCGTCGACATGGCATCATGGTGCTGGCGGCGGTGGGAGGCAATTTGGTGGGCCACCTCGATCTGGCCCAGTGTGCGGGGAGTGGTTCCCAGTCGATGGGGGATGTCTGTTTGCGGCAAAAAGCCATCCACCTCCGCCTGCTCCGGCACCTCGATCTGGGCAATGGTATGTGAAAGGGTGAAGCCGTCCATGCAGACCATTACCGGCATCATCACCTCTGCATCTTCGGCCAGCCGAAAGCCTGCGAGGACGGTATCGAAAACCTCCTGGTTATCGGCGCAGTAGAACTGTATCCAGCCGAGATCGCGAAGCATCAGGGAATCACCATGATCTGCCCAGATATTCCATGGCGGGCCCATGGTGCGGTTGGCGACGACCATCACCACCGGCAGCCTGAGACTTGCGGCGGTGATGCAGTTTTCCGCCATATAGGCCAGGCCGTTGGAAGAGGTGGTGGTAAAGCTCCGCGCTCCCGCTGCCGATGCGCCGATGCAGACCCCCATGGCGCTGTGCTCGCTTTCCACCCGCACCACCTTGCTCCTCTCTATGGTCTGGGCACAGAGATATTCCATGCAGTCGGTGGCCGGGGTTATGGGATAGACGCCGCAGCAGAAGCCGCGCCCTCCCCGGTTGGCACGGCCGGCAAGTGTAGCGGCAAGACCCGCCGCGTGATTGGCGCTGATCAGTTGGACTCCCATACCTTCCTCCTCATGCGGAGCAGCCGCTGTTTTCTGCAACCCGGCTGGTCGCCTGTGCGGATCGTGTCATTTATCGATCATTTCCATGGCCCGCCGCGGACACTCGGCGACACATATGCCGCAACCCTTGCAGTAGTTGCGATCGATTTCGTACCCTTTTTCATCCCGGAAGATGACACCGTCGGGACAGAAGACCAGGCAGGTGTCGCAGCGGGTGCAGCGGCCGCAGGAAAAACAGCGCTCGGCCTCCCCTGGTCCCGGCAGGCCGAGATTGACCTCGTCGAAGTTGTCGCGCAGAGAACCGGCCGGCTGGCGTCTATCCCGCTGCGGCGGTATAACCGGGAAGTGAGAAAAGCGGATATGGGCCGGGGCCACCGTCGATTTATACTCTTTATCCGGCGGCTCCTCCTCGCCCCTGTAGGAGGCAAGCGCTGCCAGCGCCGTCCTGCGGCCGTTGCCTATGGCATGCGCCACCGTTCCCTCGCCGGTAAGACAATCGCCCGCTAGCCAGAGCTGAAGGGGAACATCATCCTGCCAGGCCCTGTTTTCACGGATTTCCGCCCCCTCAGGCAGCAGATCGAGCCGCTTCTCCTGGCCAAGAGCCAATAGCACTATATCGCAGTCGAGCTCCATGGTGCGCTCGGAGACGACGGGGCTGCAGCGCCCGTCTTCGCCGACCGGGCCCGGATCGACCTCGGCCAGCACCATGCCGCTCAGCCGCGATTGGCCGACAAAGGCTACGGGCTGGCGGTGGGTCTGCAGCTCCACTCCCTCATGGAGCGCTTCTTCGATCTCCTCGTCGATGGCGGGCATCTCCTGACGCGACCGGCGGTAGACCAGCTTGACCGAACCGGCACCGGAGCGCAGGGCGCTGCGCGCACAATCGACGGCGGTGTTGCCGCCGCCAACGACGATTACTTTGCCGGCAAGCCTTGCCTGCCGCTCCTTGCTCTCTGCGAGAAACTCCAGGCCCTGGCGCACACCCTCGAGTCCGGCGCCGGTGGCCTCCAGCCCAAAAGAAAGACCAAGGCCCTTGCAGACGATGACGCCGTCGAATTCCTTGAGCAGACGGGCCATCTCTTCACCATCGACCTCCGTATCGCTTCGCACCTCCACCCCAAGGCGCAATATCCTGTCGATGTCACGGTCGAGAACCGCTTCCGGCAGCCGGTAGGCAGGGATACCGGTGCGCAGGACGCCGCCAGGCCTGGCGTCCTTTTCAATAAGGGTTACCCGCTGGCCGCGGACGCCGAGATGAAACGCAGCGCTGAGCCCCGCCGGCCCGCTGCCGATCACGGCAAAGCTTCCCGGATTAGCATCTGCTTCGGCAATGATTTCCGTGCTGTCGTTGTCAGCTATCCAGCGCTCGAGACTGCGGATATTCACCGGACCGTCGTAGAATTCGCGGTTGCAGGCGCTCATACATGGAGCCGGGCAGACGCGCCCACAGACCGAGGGCAGCGCCTGGGTTTTCCGCAGCAGACTGGCCGCGGCGGCAACGCCTTCTTCCCTCAAGGTCTGGATGAAGCCGACCACGTCATTGCCCGCCGGACAGGCAAGCGAACAGGGGGCCGCATACTCCTGGTAACTCGGGGTCTGGGTCGACCAGGCTCCGGTCTTCAGTTCGGTAGGGATATCCAGCCGGTGCTGGGTGAGCGGCAGAACCTCTTGCGGGGCCGGGGTTTCGCCTGCCTTTTCGCTGTCTACCTCCGAAAATTCGCAAGGCTCGAAGATCCTGACCGACTCGCCTGCTTCCACCGCGGCGTCGTAGTCGTCGGCCCGCCCGAAGAATTCGTAGGCGGCCCGCACCGCCTCCATGGGCAGATCCATGAACGCGGCATAGGCACCGACAATGGTGGTGTTGATGATGACCAGCGCACTGGTGCCGATGCCGTGTTTCCTGGCTATGGCGGTGGCATCAACCACGGCCAGACGATAGCCGGGGTAGCGCTGGTGCAGCAACTCAGGGTCTTCACTGGAGTTGATGAGCATACTCGCTCCCGGCGAGACGCCTTCGAGCAGGTTCGAACCCAGCAGACCTGTGTCGAGAACCAGCAGATGATCCGGCCGGTAGACCTTGTTACGGTTTTTAATGTCCGTCCGGTCTACCCTGGCGAAGGCCCGAATAGGCGCCCCGGTCCGCTCGGCCCCGTAATCGCCGAAGGTCTGGACCTTGAGGCCCTGCTGGGCATAGGTGCCGGCGATGAGCTTGGCGCAGGTTACGCCGCCCTGCCCGCCTCTGCCATGGACGCGGATTTCCAAAGGCAAAGTGATTGTATCCGTAAGCGCCGTGGACGCCGGTGGTGGAGACTGGTTTCGGCTGGCAATCCGATTATCCATAAACGTCCCTCTAACACAGCGTGAAGTAGAATGGTACTCTCAGGGAATCAACAGGCGTGCAGTTTTTTGCAGCCGGCCGCAAAGAAAAGATCTATGACTGTAATCCCGGCATGTTGTCATCAAGCCGGCACCCCTGCCTGACATGAGCTAGAGCACCCGTTTGTTTCGTCACGCGAAACCTTGTTCCATATAAATAATATCACCGATGTCAATACCACTGCAAGCCTTTTCTCGCAGGCGCCTGGCGGTCCCTGGCAACAGCCGCCGCAAGGAGTGTGTCGGAGAATTGCACTTTTTCACTGACAGGCTCCTGATATCTAGCAGTACTTCTCGCAGAAAGCTTGTGTGATGTTCGAAAGATAGGATGGGAGCAGATCGGCAACCTTGGTGCGGATAGTTTCCGGTACTTCACCGTAGAAGGCTTCGGCGATGGCGCCGGTGATGCAGGCAAGCGTGTCGGCGTCTCCTCCCAGCGATACGGCGTTGCGCACACTATCTTCGTAGGAGTCGGAGTCGAGAAAGGCGATAACAGCCTCCGGCACTGTACCCTGGCAAGAGATATCGAAGGTATAGCTGGGACGGATTTCATCAATGCTGCGTACAAGATTGTAGCCGAACTCGGCGATTCGTGCTCTTATCTCCTCCTTGCCGCAGCCGGTTCTGGCCAGATAGACCGCCAGTGCCGCAGCTTGCGCGCCCTTGATGCCCTCGGGGTGATTGTGGCTGATCTCGGCTGTCAGCCGAGCCTGATGCAGCACCTCTTCTTCACTGGAAAAGGCGAAACCAACCGGACTGACCCGCATCGCCGAGCCGTTGCCCCAGCTGTTGTAGGGACTGGGATCCTCTCCCTGCAGCCAATGGTTGAACGAGCCACCGTACCCTGCGTAAGGGTAACGCCGGCCGATCCGGCGAATCGAGTCCCGGTAGCCGCTGCCCTCGAGAATAGCCTCGGCTACGGCCACGGTGAGCACCGTATCGTCGGTGAAACGGCAACCCTCGCTGAAAAGCGGAAAATCCTTGGTTTTGATCCCTCTCGCCTCGTAGATGGAACCGATAATGTCTCCGGCAATTGCCCCGATCATAACGACCTCCCATGTCGACCCGTATATTTATAGTGTAACCTCTCTTCCGTAACTGTCGCGGGGGCCGGCTGATTATTGTCCATTTTCAACGCCACATTCAGTATAACGACTCTGGAGGCTGTCAAGTCCCTGAAAGGTGATCTGGCTGCTCCTTTTCAGTATCCTCAGAAAATTTTTCTTTTTGTGTCTCGACATTGAGTGGTAAGATATTTTGAGGGGTACTCTACGTAACCGCCGCCGGCCGCCATGCCGCATGATCTCCTTAATAGCGGGAGTTTTTTATTGAAAACTACACCCCAGACAAAGCATCCCAGTAAGGAAGAACTCGATGAACTGTTGCTGGCGAGCAAGGCAGTTCTTTCGATGACCGACTTTCAGTCCTGCGCCAGAAAAATATTTGATTCCTGCTGCAGAGTCACGGGTGCGACGAGTGGCTACGTCGCTCTTTTAGACGATGCCGGCGAAGAGAACGAGGTGCTTTTTCTTGAATCCGGCGGCCGGTCCTGTACGGTGGATCCCGAGCTACCTATGGTTATCAGAGGTCTCCGGGCCCTGGCGTATTCCTCCGGGGCTTCAGTATATGACAATAATTTCAACAACAGCGAGTGGATGCAGCATATGCCTCAGGGACATGTGCAGCTTGACAATGTGCTGTTCGCCCCGTTAAATATCGACCAACAAACGGTCGGTATCATAGGCATTGCCAACAAAGACGGTAATTTTTCCGAACGTGATGCCAAACTCTCCACGACCTTTGGTGAATTCGCCGCTATCGCCCTCAAAAACAGTCAATATTTGGAGGGAATGAAGCAGTCGTTTGAAAAACAGCTCAGTCTTGAAAAACAGCTCCAGCACGCGACCAAGATGCAGGCCATGGGCGTGCTTTCAGCCTCGATAGCTCATGAATTCAATAATCCTCTGGCAGGGATCACTAATATTATTCATGGCATCAAAAACCGCGCAGTATATGACGAAGAGGACGCGGAACTCATCGACATGGCGATACGGGAGTGCGCCCGACTGAAAGATCTTATTGGCTCACTGCATGATTTTAACCGGCCGAGTTCAGGCACCTTCGCCCAGATGGATGTTCATTCGACGATACGAGGGCTGCTGGTGCTCTGCAACCATCTGTTCAATACCAAAAAACTCAGTGTTACGACACATTTTCAACCCGGCTTGCCGCATGTCCATGCGGTGGCCGATCAGATCAAGCAGGTCTTGCTCAATCTTCTCAACAATGCCGTGGATGCCTGTTCCTTTTACGGTACGATAATAATAAAGACGGGTACGACAGATGGCCATGTTTTCATCGACATAACCGACGACGGCAAAGGAATGGATGCCGAAACCGTACAACGGATTTTTGACCCGTTTTTCACCACCAGGGCAGAGGTCAAGGGAATTGGTTTGGGGCTGTCGGTCAGTTACGGGATAATACGCCGTCACCAGGGAAAAATAGTCGTTGAGAGTGAGCCCCAAAAGGGTTCGACTTTCAGAATTCTTCTTCCACGCAGGAGAACAAATGAAACTCAGAAAGAAGATACTGGTGGTCGATGATGAAGAGGTTATTCGTGCGTCATTATCCCGGGATCTTGAATGTCAGGGATTCTCGGTCGACAAAGCCGAAGATGGCCACCAGGCGATCACATTGCTGGAGAAGAATGAATACAACCTGGTGGTCACTGACTTGATCATGCCGCACCTCAATGGAATCGATGTCCTGCAGAAAGTGAAATGCGTCAATCAACATACCGGCGTTTTCATACTCACCGGTTACGGTGACATGGAATCGGCAATCGAATCTTTAAGACAGGGAGCCGATGATTATTTGCTCAAACCCTGCAGCCCCGAAGAGCTTTCTCTGAGAATTGCCCGCTTTATCGAAAAACAGGAGGCATTGCGAACCATACGACTGTATGAAGACATCCTGCCAATCTGTGCCTACTGCAAAAGCATACGGGATGATACGCATATGGTGCCGGGAAAAGGTGAATGGATGTCTGTTGAAACGTACATATCCAGAAAAAGCGGTGCCATGCTTTCCCACGGCATCTGCCCCACGTGTTTCGAGGAACACAAAGACGACTGAAAGTGACCGGCCCGAGCCGGTCGAGCCGCTACGCCAGATCATATACCTTAAGAGTCAATCACCGCATCCTGAAAATTCCATTCACTTTCTTCCTTTCATCGCAGTACAATACATAATTTTTGCGAAAGAACTCCTCCTTTCCGTCCATCCTGAATTTGCCTGCGGGATATCCCTGGCGGCGTCCGTCCAGAGCAAAACTACAGAGTGTCGCAAAGAGTGTTGCATGGTTCTCCGCTGAGTCCGCAGCAGAAACAAGAGAGAGTAACAGGCAGGGTATTGAAAATGCCGATCCATCCCCCCAGACCCATTCAGTTTTCCAATTTGACTAATAAAAATTATCTATGGTACCTAATGAATCCAATATGACATACGGTCTCGGCGGCATCCTCGATCGCCTGGCAAAAAAGAGCCGCCCCCTTCGAAACGAGAGGCTGCGGTGAGTGAATATATCATCATATGAATATCCTGGACGGAAGCTATATACTCTGTCGATGGGTCCTGGGCATCCTCTTTATCTATGCAGGTGCTACCAAGTTGCTGGATCCACTCATTTTCGCCATTCTGATCGAGGCCTACGGCATCGTCCCCGAGGTGCTGCTGATGCCTGTGGCAATCGTCTTACCGCTGCTGGAGATCATAGCCGGTATCGGCCTGCTAATGGACATCCGCGGAAGCCTGGCGCTGATCGCCGTCCTGCTGCTGCTCTTTCTGGCGATACTGGCCTACGCCATCGGCATGGGCCTGGATGTGGACTGCGGCTGTTTCGGGCCCGAAGATCCGGAAGCCGAGGCCTTCCACGGTCTGAGATTGGCCTTTTTTCGGGATCTGGTCATGATGGTCGGAGTTTTTTTCATGTATGGCTGGCGCCTGTATCGTCGCCAGGAGCCGCTCAGAGTTATGGACAGTGTTGCTCAAGTTACTCAACTGCTCAGTAAAAGGAGAAAAGAAGATGCGTATAGGTAAAACGTTGCTGAAAATGTCACTGGTTGTCTGTGTGCTTGCCGGGATGGCGGCTCCTGCCGGAGCCTTTCTTGACAACAAATTTGAACAGGAAGTGGAAAAGGAAGCGGCCGCAGTCAAACTGCTCCGCGAAGTCGAACGCGGCGGCTATGACGTGGTAACCACCGAAGAACTGAAAAAATGGATGGATTCCGGCAAAGAGATGCTGATCGTCGATACCATGCCCTACGAGGACAGCTACAAAAAGCAACATGTGCCCGGCGCGGTTCAGTTCCTGTTTCCCATTCCAGACATGAAGGAATGGAAGGTCGAGGAAACCGCCGGTAAAACCCGCGAAGATTACGCGACACTGCTGGGCGAGGACAAAGACAAAACCATCGTTATCTACTGCGGCTTCGTCAAATGCACTCGCAGCCACAACGGCGCCGCCTGGGCTGTCAAGCAAGGCTACGAAAACGTCTATCGTTATCCGGGCGGTATTTTTGCCTGGAAAGGGGCCGATTATCCCGTGGCCACGGTCGAGTAACGGAGCGCATATGATGCGCATTCCCATGATGACAAAGCAGGACAATATCCAGTCCACCGAGGCCGAGGCACTTATCGCCCAGATCAAACAGCGCGCGGAAAATCTGTACCTCACCCGCCAGCTGCTCTGTGCCGAGTCGGTCGTGGTCACCTTGAACAAGGCCCTTGGCGGCGGCCTGAGCGACGATCAGGCCGTTGCCGTGGCCGCTCCGTTCAGCGCCGCCATGGGAGACAGCGGCTGTATCTGCGGGGCCCTGAGCGGCGCCGTTTTAGCCTGCGGCCTGTTTGTCGGTGGCGATCAGCCCCACCGAAACCGCAAACGCATGCGCCACGGAGCCCGGCAACTGCACGATGCATTCAGGGCCGCCAACGGCGCTACCTGCTGCAGGGTACTGACCCGCAATATCCGCGATGAGGGCCAGAGCCATTTCCTGCAATGTGCCCGCTACACCGCAACAGGCGCGGAAATAGCCGCGAGATTGATTCTCTGCCAAAGAACCGATATTCGCTGCACCGAGAACGGGTTTCTGCAGACGGTGGATGGCCGGATCTCTGTCTTGCTGACACGGCTGCGCCGGCTTGTCTGTCAAAAGGAGTAAACGGCCTTCAGCCGAAAACGAGTGCACGGGCGGGGTCACGGGCGGGGTCAGGTCTTGCTTTTTGATCTCTGTTCTTTCTCCCTCTGCACTATTCTGCTCACTGTGGAATAATGCAGATTAACTGCGGCCGCTATTTCCGCCTGAGAATAGCCATAATGCAAATGGGCCGTGGCGATCGCCGTATTTCGCTCAGGCTTTGCCTGGCTGCCGGGAAAAAATTTGGAAAGCGGCGGACGGCCGGCAAACCGCGCTCTCCGGGGAATCTCCATCTCACCACTTTTCCCCTCCAGGTAGGGCGACAGCTTTTCTAGAAAGTCTTCACCGCCGAGAATACTTTGGCCTCTAAGATTTCTCCAGGGTGATTCCTTGCCGATACCTGCCATGACAAAATCTCGGTATTGGTCTTGAGCGGTCTCTCGGTTATTGCCGAACTGGGAGAGTATCCAATCGGTGCAGAGAAACGGGACCTTGTTCGTGAGACCTGCCGTTGCACCATAGCTCGACCAGGAATAATCGGCGGGAGACGCCACCAGTCTCGCTCGAACTGGATTCAAGACAATATACCTGCACAACTCAAGCAGGTAGTTGTATTTTTCTACAAGAATCGATTTATACCTCCCCTGAAACACATGACCGACCTGGTTGTGTCGACGATTGAATTTCTGTGTATAAATGCCTCCAAGCTGTCGCATGCCGGCGGATAGATTGGCATCAGGGGTTTCAACCAGCACATGGTAATGATTGTCCATCAGGCAGTAACTGTGACAACACCAGTTATATTGCTCAACAATATTGCCGAGGACACCAAGAAACTCCAATCTGTCCGCGTCATCACAGAAAATCGCCGCACGTGCATTCCCTCGAGACGTCAGATGATACATCGCCCCCGGATATTCTATTCGTAATGGTCTTGCCATAGTGTTTCTTTAGCACAAAAATCAGCAAGAGGCAAGACCTGACCCCTCTTTTTTGCTGCCAGCGCTCTCTCCTTGCTGTGCAGGCCCTAATCCCGCTTTCCTGCACAGCCGCTTTCCGCTAGCGCAGCCGTAGTAGTGGGCGACGACCAGGTTTCTTTCAAGAACGCACTATAGGGGAGCAGTGAGTCAGGGTCCGGGGTAGAGTAGAAACCGCCTCCTACCGTGATCTTTGGTTGTCCGTTCTTTATCGCTTTCAGCGATACCGTGTCAACGACCGCCCTCGATGCGCCATCCACCAGCCAGGCTCAGGTGCGTTTGGCACGATTAACGGTGGCGGCCACCAATGCCACATTGGCAATAAGGCTCAAAGCGAACAGAATTTTGACAATGGCAGGGCTCCCCCCGGGGTCCCCTGCACGACTGCCAGCCATCAGGCTCGCCTCACCTTCCTCGACAACCACTTCGATGCTGCCCTTATGACCCTGATTATCCTGAGCTTCCACCTGCCAGGAGCCTGGGCGATCCGGAACAAAGGCAAAAACGCCACGCGCATCGGTCCTTCCATTCTGAAACTCGAGATCGGGCGAACTTTGCGGCCCGAACACCTTTGCCTCGACATAGGACATGGGTTCACCCCCGGCATAGCCAAAGCGCACCGCCACGGCATGTTCCTCGAAAATGCCATAGTTTACGCCGTGGCCATGCGCGAAAGATGCCGTGATAAGTATGAAAGCCACCGCCCAGAAAGATACTTTGCGCATAGATCAGTTCACCGGAAAAGCAAGAATGGCGCGCATGGCATGCTGCTCATAATTGACGCCTTTTTCATCGGCAATGTATTGGACACGCACCATCCAGAAGCCCGGGGCAGAAATTTTAATTGCAGCTTTGCCTTCACCGTAAGGCTCGGTGAAGTAGGCGTAGGAATTCGGGCTGTCTGTGAAGCCGTCGTAGGTCGCAGTAACCGCATCCGGCGACACTGCTTTGCCCTTGTACAGAATCTGGACTTCCAGCTCGTCGCCAATCTTCACATCAAGCGGGTTGTTGAGGGGCACTATCTCCAGAGTGTCTCCAGTCTTCACATCCCAGCCCTGCGTCTTTCCATCCACGGGAATGAAGGTCTTGCAGAATTTTTCATATTTTCGCGACCACACCACACCTTTTAATGTAGTCCGATCGCCCTTCACCACTCCTCGAGGTGTCTTGCTCCATACCTCGCCAAGACGGTGGCCATGTAACAAAGCGGCGCCAGCACCGCCGATTTTCACCGTACCGGTATAGCTCTTATACGCCTCATTCGCTGTCACCGGAATGTCCTTGCCCATATATTCGGCTTTGACATTGGCAGGATTCTCCAATTCTTCACTTTTCATGAAAATATGGGAGGATACCAAGCTGAATGGGAGTTGCTGGCCTGATGAATATGATTTGAAGGGTTGCGGCACAAGAATGAATTCATGCGCCAGAGAAGGGAGCACAGACATCACCCCAAAAAGCATACAGCATAGGGCCAAAAAGAATTTCCGATTCATAAGGTTTTCCTCCAATTGGTTGATAATGTTTTTTTATGCACAAGCGAATCATGCCTGTCTTGTCGTCAATCCGTCTCGGTAATACATATTTTCAATACGTGTTACTACCATGGCAAAGAGAGAGGCGTCAAGAAAAAATAATATTTATTTTCTTTTCGTGTTACCAGCGTCGAACTTCGAAAGTGGCAGGTGAGTAAAACAAAAAAAACAATATTATATCAGATGGATAATTCGGGAAGATGTTCTAATGTTTCTCCATTCAGGATGGAGAATTGATGCCTTCCACTCATTAATACCATTTACCAATACTGTTGAATCTACTGGTAATTGTCATTGCACTTGTCAATAACCGTTCTGGACAGGTCAAAATTTGATAGGCGGGAGGACTTTCTCCAGAATAGTTTTTCTCTTGTTCATGGCTGGTTAAAACGGTAGATTCTTTGGACGTGACTAGCCGGAAAAAGAAAATGCGTATGCAGTTAACACTCTGTTTTCTTTTACTAATCAACATATATTAATCAATGTAAATATGTATAATTTCGACACTAAAGCACTACCAACAGAACTGCCGGTATTGGAAGTGGTGCAGTTGAAACCGTGGTTTTCGGAACCGACCCTTAACCAAGGATTGGACCTACTCCGCGAGGGCTTTGTCGGCGGCTTCGATTATCTCAGGAATGCCGTGGGGGCGGTGATCGATAACAAGGCTCTGGCGACAATGCAATTTGAAGCGAGCAAAAGATTGCATCAGGGTTTTGTCATCCGTAGCGGCTATTGCGGTTTGTGCCGGGGTAAATCGGAACGGGACGGCTGTGAACACCTGGCCGCTCTTGCCATACTCAGCCTCGATTCTTCTAGTAGCAAAAAGAAAGCACAGCCGCTACCCCTGGCCTTTGCGGGCGGCAGCTGGGAAAAAATCGGCCTTTTTTATCACGAATGGCTGGGCCAGAGCGGTTATACGGCAACCTGGAATATCACCGATGGTGGCGTTTTCTGGGAAGCGGTCACACAAGGCGGTTCTTTCCGGGTTGCCATACCAGGAGCATGGCGGCGACAGGCAGAGACGATATTGACCGGTGAATACCCAAAATCCAGAAGCCCACAAGAACAAAAGATTTTTACGCTGTTGCGTGATCAGCTCAAGGTCTTGACCATGAGTCCGGCAGAGCGTGACCTGCAAGAGGCGGGAAGTAACACCATCGGTTGGAGAAGGGATACTTCCTGTTGGATCTGGCTAGCCAAAATGTTCCATTGTCTTCATGGCGAGACCCTGCCCCGTTTCCATCACCTTCCGGGAACCTTTCAGTTTTCGCTTTTCCTTGAATCGGAAGACGGAGAAAACGGACTGAAAAGCATCCTTCCGGGAGCAAGAGCCTGGAGTCTCGTCCGGCAGCTTGATTTTACCGAAAAGGACGCGACAATACTGGCCAAGGCCAGGGAATGCTTTCGCGTCGGCATGAGCACCGGTGCCGAAATCGAGGTCACACCCTGTCTGCACCTGGAAGACGGCAGGGTACTGACTAGGCGGGAGCTGGCGAAAACCAGGTTTACCGGAGGTTATTATTTGCCGGGAGAAGGCTTTCTTCCCGTGCAACGCATTGCCAGGGAAGGAATATTGAGCAGGACACCGTTGCAGAGTTCCATGCCGCTTCTCGGATTTTTACAGGATGAAGCGCAGCGGGATATGCAATTTACCGTTCCCTTTGACGAAATGCCAGCCTTTCTCGAGGCAAGTCAGGCTGCTCTGCACCATCCGGATAATATAGTGGCAGCCGAAGTGCTGAACACCGAAATTCATCCGCTCCCCGAACGATTGATCATTGATGATTTCGAAGAACACGAAGGCTGGTGCTATCTCTCTTGCCGCTATGGTCTCGGCAATACCAGCATCAGCCTGGAAGACATTCTCGCCGCTCGAAAAAAGGGACTGTCCTGCCTGCCGGGGGAGGGCTGGCTGCAGATTGAAGGGACCCCGCTGACCTGGCTCTACGACCTTGCCGAAGACCGGCTCACAACCGACGGTTCTGGCAGGTTAAAGATACGATTCCAGGAGATACTGGCGCTGAGCGCCGTCATCGGTGAGGTTGAAGTAGCGCAGAAGCAGCAGCAGGTGCGGGAACGCCTCGCCGATCTCCTTGATGAGGACCGCTGGACTGAAACCGCTACGCTCAGCGAGAATCCAGAGCATCTTCGGGACTATCAGCGTAACGGCCTGGCCTGGTTGTTACACTTGTATAATCTGGGTATCGGCGGACTTCTTGCAGATGATATGGGTCTGGGAAAGACCCATCAGGCGCTGGCCCTGCTCCAGTCGGTAAGAGGCAGCGAACGGGAAAAAGTGCACCTGGTGGTTTGTCCCGCCTCGGTTGTCCTGAATTGGGCCGATAAAATCGATCGCTTTTATCCCGATTTGAGTTATGCAGTCCATTACGGTAATCAGCGTGACATTGAGGAAGCCCGGAGGAGCGGACTCATTCTCACCACCTACGGCATCGTCAGACAGGACCTGGCGCTGCTTCAGGAATACGCCTTTGATGTCATCATCCTTGATGAGATCCAGAATCTGAAAAATCGTAGCACGGCAACGCACCAGGCCATTGCCTCTTTGAGTGGCCGGATTGCCGTCGGTCTCACCGGAACACCGATCGAGAATTCCCTGGCAGATCTCCACGCTCTCTTCGATATCTGCCTGCCAGGATTGCTGGGCAGTGAACGTCAGTTCACCAGTCTTTATGCTCAACCGATAAGTGAAACCGGCAACCTGCAAGCTCGGGAGACCCTCAGCCGTTTGATCAAACCGTTTATCCTGCGGCGAAGCAGACGGCAGGTCCTTACAGAACTCCCCGAATTCATAGAGGATAATCGCATATGCGAGCTAAGTGACGATCAAGTCGGACTTTATCGCCAGGTCATAGGTGAGCGTGAAACGGTAATGGAGGCATTGGAGAACGAAAGTGCCGCAATTCCGTATATGAATATCCTTGCCATGATAACAAGACTCAAACAGATCTGCAATCACCCCAGCCTAGCCCATGGCAGCCTCGATATCGATAAATATACCAGCGGCAAGTGGGACCTTTTCGTGGAGCTGACCCGTGAGCTTACCGATGCCGGCATGAAATTCGTCGTGTTCAGTCAGTATACCGGCATGCTGGCATTGATTGAGAATTATCTCAAAAAGATGGGGATAGAGTACTGCAGCCTCAAGGGCAGCATGCCGGCAAAAAAACGGGCGGAGATGATCACCCGTTTCAATGATAATCCGGAGTGCCGCATCTTCTGCGCCAGTCTCTTGGCGGGAGGAGTCGGTATTGATTTGACCTCTGCCCAGGCGGTTATTCATTACGACCGCTGGTGGAACCCGGCCAAAGAAGAGCAGGCCACCGCCAGAGTGCACAGAATGGGACAGAAAAACGTGGTCCAGGTCTTCCGCTTGATTACCCGCGGCACTCTCGAAGAAAAAATACACAGTCTTCTCAGCCGCAAGAGTAAGTTGGCCGACATGGTCATCCAGGAGGACGAGGCAGGAATTATCAAACAGATGAACCGCCGGGAGCTTGCCGAACTCTTCCAGCTCTCACCTCAATTGCCTGCCTGATCATCTGGTATGAGGCATATATAGGACTCATCCCCTCATACCCCAAGATAATCCGGTCTCGGCGGGACAAAGCTTTGCTTTCTACCTGCATCAACAGCGTGGCCCCAAGGGTGGGGTTATGGCGTTTCGGAAAAAGCGATTCTCACCCCAAAAAAAGAAGTAAAAATGGGTGACCCCTCTTTTTGCCTTCATAAAAGCTGCGGAAGAATAGACTTTTACGTCTAATAATGATAGTGGAGCTGGGCGATTTCAAGACTATCGTCTTTTTTACGATAAACCATCCGATGCTCAGAGTTTATTCGTCTTGACCACCACCCAGCGAGGGCATGTTTCAAAGGTTCAGGTTTGCCGATTCCTTTGAAAGGTTTGCGAGATGTTTGTTCGATAAGGCTGTTGATTCTATCAAGGATCTTCTTATCTGTGCTTTGCCAGTACAGATAATCTTCCCATGCTTGAGTTGAGAAAATAAGCCTCATTTGAGTAGCTTTCTCTCTACTCCACCACCACCATCTAATTCAGAAATTGCATCAAAAATCCTTACCGCATTCTTGGGAGATCGCAGTAAGTAAGCAGTTTCAGCTAGACTATTGTATTCATCTAACGACAACATAACGACAGATCTTTTGTTTTGTCTTGTAATGATAATTGGTGAATGATCATCACAAACGGAGTCCATTGTTGTTGCCATATTTTGTCTGGCAGCGCTATATGTAATTGCTTTCATAATGTTCACCTCCTGTACAAAAAATTGTACAACAGGCTAATTGTAGAGTCAATAGTAAAAAAATGATCCCTCAGTAGGACAGCACTTCCACTACACCGCTAATGAACTCCCGCGCACCCGTCCGCGCGGAGTTCGCTGTTAGTCTGCAGGGTGCAATGTGCGTTCCTTGCCTGGCAGACTGCTTGCGGTTAAAGAGAGAAAGCAATCATTCCGCCAGCCACTCCACTCGCATAATGTCAGTTATGCAACATTGCACTTTGGTACGCAGACGGTCTGCTGGGTTAGGTGCAAGTCCCGCCCTGAATTTGGCTGACGCCGTCAAAAAGCGGAAAAAAGAAAGCCGGGGGATTGCCTCGGCTTTGATTAAAAAGGGAAACGATCGACCCCTCTATTCTCTATTTAATAAAAACCTTCACTCATAACCCACAAAACAAGGCAAATTGGTATACAAAATGGCGTCAACAGATGAAAGACTGCAACCAATTTGTTGAGCAGCTCTTGTCTGCCATCTCGGCTATAGCAGTCAACGAATTTTGTATTTAGATTTTTGTAGTTCCGGACATTCCCCAAAAACAATAGTATGAATTCTAAAAGACTTACTTCATAGCCATCCTTTTTTCTCAGATAGATAGGAAGCTGTCGGAATGCTCATGAACACAGCGAATGAAACTGGAAGGCTCCCACCATCTCAACGCCGGGCTCTATGAGAGAAAAGCTGACAGGATTGGCTATGCTAATGGCTAACTGTTATAAAGCCAAAATAACGAGGACCCGTTGTGGTGAAGTAGACCTTGCCATTCCGCAGACGAGAGGAACCGAGTTTTACCCTCAGAGTCTCGAACGAGGACTCCGTTCCGAAAGGGCCTTTAAAC
>JGI12210J13797_10481769_pt1 | contig 58414 bp, 62 predicted proteins | sample ElkSlonscriptome_3_FD_13797 | JGI IMG/M metagenome (IMG submission 13797) | reverse complement strand
GCGACACTCGGCGCTTTGTGCGCCACGATCGCGGTTGTCTTCTTTTCCATCAACGACGTGGCGATCAAATTCCTCAGCGACGGCTACGCCTTGCATCAGGTCGTTCTGATCCGGTCGGTGATCGGGGTGATCGTCATCATGTTCATGATCGCGCCATTTACGGCCGGCTGGGGAATCGCGCGCACGAGGAAGTTGCCGCTCCACATGCTGCGGGGTCTTTGCGTCGTCTTCGCGAACATGACCTTCTTTCTGGGGCTCGCGGCGATGCCACTGGCCGATGCGGTGGCGATCTTCTTCATCAGCCCGCTGCTGATCACTCTGGCCTCGGTGGTGTTTCTGGGCGAAAGCGTAGGCCCGCGCAGGTGGGCGGCGATCGCGGTGGGGTTCATCGGTGTGCTGGTCATGATGCGGCCGGGCACACAGGCGTTTCAGGTGGCCTCGCTTCTGCCGTTGCTGGCGGCCTTCTTCTATGCCTGTATCCATGTGCTGACACGCAAGATGGGCGGCACCGAGAACGCGGCAACCATGGCATTTTACATTCAGGTCATGTTCATCATCGTGTCGGTCCTGTTTTTCGTCGCTGTCGGCGACGGGCGGTTCGGGGATCAGAGCGATCCTTCGCTGGCTTTTCTGCTGCGGGCGTGGATCTGGCCCGATATGGGGGATCTGCCCGTCTTCCTCGTCGTCGGCGTCGGGATCGCGGTGGCAGGTTATCTGATTTCTCAGGCGTACCGTGTGACCGAGGCCTCCTTCGTCGCCCCTTTCGAATACCTCGCGCTGCCGATGTCGGTGGCGTGGGGGATGGTCGTCTTCGCCGAGTACCCCGACTTGTGGGATTATGTCGGGATGGCGTTGATCCTCGGCGCGGGTCTGTTCATGATCTGGCGTGACGCGCAGGCGCAACGTGCCCTGCTGCGGCGCCCAATTCGCAGGTAGGAGGTCCCATGGCAGGTGTCCAAGCCGTTGTGTTCGACATCGGCAATGTGCTGATCGAATGGCAGCCCGAGCGGTTCTTCGACAACGTCATCGGCGCCGATCGCCGCCGCGAGATGTTCGCGTCCATCGACCTGCACGGGATGAATGATCGCGTGGATCGCGGCGAAACCTTCTACGACGTCATCGTCGAGACCGCTGCGCGCTATCCTGAATGGCAAGAGGAGGTGATGATCTGGCATGATCGCTGGATCGAGATGGCGGCCCCCGCGATTGACCATTCGGTACACGTGTTGCGGGCGTTGCGGGCCAACGGGGTGCCTGTTTTTGCGCTGACGAATTTCGGAATCCAGACCTTCGAAATCGCCGAGCCCGTCTACCCCTTTCTGACTGAATTCGACCGGCGTTACATCTCGGGCCATATGGGCGTGATCAAGCCGGAGGAGCGGATCTACCAGATGGTCGAATCCGATTGCGGTGTGCCGCCAGAGGGACTTCTGTTTGCCGATGACCGGCAGGACAACCTTGATGCGGCGGCGGCGCGGGGCTGGCAGGTGCATTTGTTTGACGGGCCACGGGGCTGGGCCGATCGCCTTGTGGCGGAAGGTTTGCTGAGCGAGGAGGACGCCCGATGACCGTGATGATTCCGTTCGAAGAAGGCGAAAAGCACCTGGACTGGCTGGCGCTGACCGACGCATTGGCCGCCGGGCACGAGGGGCCGAAGGCGGATGTGGCGGATGTCCTGCTATATGAGGGCGAGAATACGTTGCTGAACCGCTCTGCCTGGATTGCGGGCTTGGGCCTTGCAGTGAAATGCGCCACGATCTTTCCCGGCAACAGGGCGCAGGGCAAGCCGATGATCGGGGGCGCGGTGAACCTGTTTTCGGGACAGCACGGGGCGCTCGAGGCGATCCTTGATTTTCATCTGGTGACCAAATGGAAGACCGCAGGTGACAGCCTGCTGGCCGCCCGCCGTCTGGCGCGACCCGATAGCCGCAACATCCTGATCGTGGGCGCGGGTACAGTCGGCCATTCCCTGCGCGAGGCGTATGGCGCGGCCTTCCCCGATGCGCGCTTTACCGTTTGGAACCGCTCGGCCGAGGGGGCAGCGGCGTTCAAGTCCGCGCATCCCGAGGTCGCCATTGCCGATGATCTGGAAGCGGCGGTCAAGGACGCCGATATCGTGACCAGCGCGACCATGACGACCGAGCCGATCCTGAAGGGCGACTGGTTCCGCCCGGGCCAGCATATCGACCTGATCGGCGCCTATCGCCCCGACATGCGCGAAGCCGACGATACCGCGCTGCGCCGCGCGCGCGTGTTCGTCGACAGCCGCGAGACGACGGTGAACCACATCGGCGAATTGAAGATCCCCATTGCAGACGGCACCTTTTCACCCGACGCGGTCGTGGCCGATTACTATGATCTGGCCGCTTTCAGGCGGGCGTCGCCCGATGACATCACCCTCTTCAAGAATGGCGGCGGCGCGCATCTCGACCTGATGACAAGCCGATATATACTGGATGCGTGGCAAAAAACCGGCTAAGCCCAGCCAGATTTCGAGTAAAAGGTTATTTGACATATGTGGGTTTTGCTTGTCCTGGCAGGATTGGCGGTGGCGGTCATTATCGTCTGGCCCTTCTGGATCGACCGGCGTCGTCCCGCCATCGGACCGACCGAGCGGCACGGCACCGAGGGTGGTTTTGCCCAGCTTTCCCAGGGCGTGACGCATTATCGCTGGATCGGCCCGGCGCGGGGGCCGGTGGCGGTGGTCGTGCCCGGCTTCGCCACCGCGATGGATGCGCTTGAAACCGTCGCCGAAGGTCTGGGCGGCATGGGCTACCGGGTGCTTCTCTATGATCTTTACGGGCGCGGCCTTTCGGATGCGCCGCGCGGCCTGCAGGACCGTGCGTTCTTCCTGCGGCAGTTGTCCGATGTTCTGGCCTATTTCGGTCTGAACGACGAGATCACACTGGTCGGCTACTCGATGGGGGGCAGTATCGCTGTGGCCCATGCGGCCGAGCGGCCCTTTCTGGTCAAGCGGGTGATCCTGATCGCGCCGACAGGCATCGTGCGCAATGAAACGCGCTTTTCGGCCTTTTGTCGCAGGGTTCCCTGGCTTGGCGATTGGGTGCATGCGCTGTTCGCGCACAGGCGTATCGCGGCAACCATCCCCGAACGCGGCCAGACCCCGGCCATCGACAAGGCGATGCGTGCTTACCGGCGGGATCTGGGCCGGCGCGGTTTCCTGCCGGGGCTCTTGTCCAGCAGGCGCGGGATCATGGCCGAGGTGCAGCAGGATGCGCACGTCCAGCTTGGCCGCAAGGGTATTCCGGTGGTCGCCATCTGGGCACGGGCCGACCCGATCATTCCGCTGACCGCCATCGGCAAGCTGGCCGAGTGGAACCGCACAGCCCGGCACGAGGTAATCGAGGGTGCGGCCTACGGTTTGCCGTTCACCCATGGCCGCGAGGTCGTCGCGGCTTTGCGCGAAGCGTTGCGGGACTAGGCTTGGAATGCCGCAGGCGGCAGGATATTCCCCTGACATGACCTCTGTTCAGCAGGCATATCAGGCGGCGGTGTCGGCCGGTCGTCTGCGCCCCGACGACGCACAGATCGCCGTGCTGCCGGAACTCGAGAGGATTCGCGCGGGGTTGCTGTTACCGGCCAGGAAAGGGTTCTTCCGCAAGGCTCCCGCGCCATTGAAGGGTCTTTACATGTGGGGTGGTGTCGGGCGTGGCAAATCGATGCTGATGGACCTGATGTACGAACTGGCCGAAGCGCCCAAACAACGCCGCCATTTTCATGCCTTCATGCAGTGGGTCCATGCCGAGCTTGATGCCGCCCGCAAGACCGGGGTGCAGGATGCGCTGGCCCCTGTTGCCGCGAAACTGGCGGGCGAGGTCCGGTTTCTGGCCTTCGACGAGATGCAGATTACCGATATCACCGACGCGATGCTGGTCGGCCGGCTTTTCGAGGCGCTGTTCGATGCGGGGGTCACGGTCGTGACCACGTCGAACCGCCCGCCGGACGATCTTTACAAGGACGGGCTGAACCGGCAGTTGTTTCTGCCCTTCATCGCACTGATCAAGGAAAACATGGTCGTGCATGAGCTGACCAGCACGACCGACTATCGCCAGCACAGGCTTGCGGGCGCGCAGAGCTATTTCACACCCAACGATGCCACGGCCCGCGCTGCGATCGCTGCGATCTGGGACGATCTCAGCCACGGCACGTCGGAACCCTTGGTGTTACGCGTCAAGGGACGCGAGGTCTTGCTGCCGCAATTTCACAACGGTGTCGCGCGTGCGAAGTTCTTCGACCTTTGCGGCCGGGCCCTGGGGCCGGCGGATTACCTGGCGTTGGCCGATACCGTGCGAGTGCTCATTCTCGAGGATATCCCTCGCCTGTCGCGGCACAACTTCAACGAGGCGAAACGATTCGTCACGCTGATCGATGCGCTTTACGAGGCGAAGGTGCAGTTGATCTGTTCCGCTTCAGCCCCGCCGGAGATGCTTTATGTCGAGGGGACAGGCACGTTCGAGTTCGAACGGACCGCGAGCCGGTTGCGCGAAATGCAGTCGGCGGACTGGACGGGTAAGGATCAGGTCGGCGGCTAGACCGCCCGCTCAGAGCGGTGCGAAAGTGTCCGTGCCGGGATCGTAACCTTCCAGCACGCCTTCGCCGATGTCGTTCCACAGCCCGTGGATCGATAGCCGGTCGGCCTCGACCGCCGCCTTGATGAAGGGGAACGTCATCAGGTTCTCCAGCGAGATCACGACCGAGCGTTTTTCCAACTCGCGCTTGCGCTCGTCATCCGTGCCATCGTGCAGCGTTTCGAAACCCGGGCGCAGGATGTCCATCCAACGACCCACGAAGCTCGACGCCTCTTCCAGTTCCGGCGCGTGGCCGGAACACATGTTGTAGCACCCCTCGACCCCGCCGCAGCCCGAATGCCCCAGAACGATCAGATGCGCGACTTTCAGGCCCGTTACCGCATATTCCACAGCCGCTGACGTCCCGTGATGGTGGCCGTCGGGATTGTACGGCGGCACGAGGTTGGCGATGTTGCGGTGAATGAAGAATTCACCCTGATCCGCCCCGAAGATCGAGGTGACATGCACGCGGCTGTCACAGCAGGAAATCACCATCGAACGCGGCTGCTGCCCCGCCTCGGCCAGACGGTGATACCAGCCCGAGTTCTCGGCATAGACGGTCGCCTTCCAGCCACGATAGCGGTTTACGAGATAGGAGGGCAGTGGGCGGGCGTGATGCATCGGGGCGTCTTTCGGTCTTTGAGCCTGCTTAGATCGCATTCGACCAAAATTCGAGAGGCTTTTTGGGGCGTCGTCAATCTTATGGGAACCTTGCGCGGGCTATTCGATGTTCATGACGAATGTTACCGAACTTTCTGCCTATGCACAGGCGGCGTCGCAGACGGGCGATTTGCTGCCGAGGGTCCGTACCTTTGATGCGGCCTTCGATCCGGGGCCCGTCAACGGCATTTATCGCCGCCTTCCCCTGCTTGAAGCAGAGGATCTGATCTGCCGGTTTCTCGAAGATATCGCGCGCCACCTCGACCGGTTGCAGGCGTGTCTTGCCCGGGGGGATCAGGGGGGCATGTCACGCCCCGCACGGCGTGTGGAACTGGCCGCGCGGCAGATCGGGTTGGTAGAACTGGCGGACAGCGCGCGGCATCTTCGCACCTGTCTGGATCAGCAGGACGGTGTGGCGTTGCAGGCGGTGATCGCGCGCGCTGAACGTGCATTCGACATGGCGGTCAACGAGGTCTGGAACCTGCGTGAGGGGTAGGTGGGCACGACGTCCGCACCTTGGCCCTTACCGACACTTGCAGCGGGCTACCCGCACGTTAGGGTGGCTGGGTTGATCGCCATCCCAACGACCGGAGCCACCATGCCCCTTGCCTTCGCTGATCCGTCGACCGCCTCGATCCCGATCGATGTGGTGACGCCCGACACTCTGGCGCCTTTTGTCGCCGAAATGGGCGAAGTCGATCGCGCCTGGGTCACGGCACAGGGGTTCACGGGCGCCATGGGTCAATGCGTCATGCTGGCCGATGGAAAGGGTGGGATCGCCCGGGTGCTGGCGGGTTACGGCAGCGATAGCGCGCGCCGGCGCGGTCGGTTTCATATGGCGAAAATCGCTGCGAGATTGCCAATGGGCACCTACCGTATCGCCAGCGGACTCGACGGCGACGCGCTGGAAGAGGCAGCCTTGGCATGGCTTCTGGCGGGCTACAAATACAACCGGTACACGGGGCCATCGGATGGTATCGCCGCGCTTGTTCCGCCCGATGGTATCGATGCCGACAGGCTGGAAGTGATCGCCAACGGCGAGGCGTTGACACGCGAGTTGATCAACACGCCCGCATCGGACATGGGACCGGCGGAACTGGAACAGGCGACGCGCGCGCTGGCCAATGAAAACGGTGCGTCGCTCAACGTCATCACCGGCGATGATCTGATCCCCGCCAATTTTCCGATGATCCATGCGGTCGGCCGCGCTTCGACCCGCGCGCCGCGCCTGATCGACCTGCGCTGGGGCGCGGACGGGCCGCTTTTGACGCTCGTGGGCAAGGGCGTGTGTTTCGACACCGGCGGGTTGAACCTCAAGCCCGGCGGATCGATGGGCCTGATGAAAAAGGACATGGGCGGGGCGGCGACGGTACTGGGGCTTGCCCACATGATCATGGCGCTGCGGTTGCCGTTACGGTTGCGGGTGCTGATCCCGGCGGTCGAAAACAGCGTCGCGGGCAATGCGTTCCGACCGCAGGATATCCTTACATCACGCAAGGGGCTGACGGTCGAAATCAATAATACCGACGCCGAGGGGCGGCTGGTGCTGGCTGACGCGCTGACGCTGTCGGATGAGGATGATCCCGATCTGGTGATCTCGATGGCGACGCTGACGGGCGCTGCGCGGGTGGCGCTGGGCCCCGATATCGCGCCATTCTACACCGACAATGACGATCATGCGCAAGCGCTTGCCGCCGGCGCGACAAGGATCGGCGATCCGGTATGGCGGATGCCGTTCCACGCCCCCTACGAGGAAATGATCGAACCCGGAATCGCCGATCTGGACAACGCGCCGTCGGGCGGTATGGCGGGCAGCATCACTGCGGCGCTCTTTCTGCGCCGCTTCGTCGAAAGCCCGTACATACATTTCGACATCTACGGATGGCAGCCGGGTGCGAAACCGGGCCGCCCCAAGGGTGGTGTTGGCATGGGCGCGCGTGCGGTGCTCGAGGCCTTGCCGCGGATGCTGAAGCTCTGATGGACCGGCGGCTGACACCGGCCAACGGGCGCGTTGCGGCGCTGCACCTCGCGGGGTCGGTCACTGCGGATCAATACCTCGCGGGTTGGGCAATGTCGGTCGCGGTGCCGGTGGCCGACCTTCGCGCCGCTCCGCACGGTGGGCGCGACCGGCAGCTTCTGCTGGGTGCGCAGGTCACCGTGTTCGAAGATCGGACGGGCTGGTCCTTTGTGCAGGCGACCGACGGGCATGTCGGCTACCTGCGGTCCGACCAACTGGGCCCCGTCGTTGCGCCCACGCATTTCGTGGCCACACCCGCCACCCACGCCTATACCGAGGAGACCTTCAAATCACCGGACCTGCTTCATCTGCCATTGGGATGCCGCGTCAGGGTCGAGGATGAACGTCACAAGTTCTTCGAGACCGAGGTCGGGTTCGTGCCCAAGAAACACTTGCGCGGGCTGGACCGACCCATGGGCGATCCCGTCACGGTCGCGCAATTACATTTCGGCGTGCCTTATCTCTGGGGTGGGAACTCGACCCGGGGGATCGATTGTTCGGGGCTGGTATCCGCCGGCCTGCAGGCCTGTGGCATCGCCTGCCCGCCGGACAGTGATCTGCAGCTTGCCGAATTGGGCACAGCGTTCTCGGACGATTACCGGCGGGGCGATCTGATCTTCTGGAAGGGTCATGTGGGGTTCATGGTGGATGCCGAAACGCTGATCCACGCCAATGCGCATCACATGGCCGTAGTTTATGAACCCATCGCGCAGGCGGTAGTGCGGATCGCGGCGCAGGGCGATGGCGACATTATCGCGCAAAAACGGCTTTAATGCAGTCGCGCAGTGCCGTGGTGGGACGCAGGGCGGGGCCGGGCCTGCGCGCACAGGTCTGACTGCCGGATCGAGAGCCCCGCTTGCGTCGCGAGGCTGATGACAATCGGGGTGATATCGGGACGCACCATCATCAGCGCGGCAAACATCGCATCTTCGCGCCGCGTTTCGGCGGCAAGCGCGACGAGTTGCGCAAAGCCGGCTTCATCCCCGGTGATCCCGGTGCTACCGGCAGGCAAGATCTCGAGCGGTCGATGGCCGTATTGCGCAAGAAGATCGCACAAGGCGCACCAGATTTCGGCCACCCGCTCACCCTTTGCCGGCCCGAGATGGCCGGTCAGCTCTTCGCTGATGCGCGACACGCCAGTCTCGCCTTCTTCCCAAAGCCTCAGGTAATGGACGAACCGCGCATTCAGTGGCGTGAGCTCTGAGAGACGGGTCGTCGGTGCTGTGCCGTTGGGTCTTGGAAACACGGTCATGGTGGCGAAGACGGATCTGCTGCAATCGTCACGAAGAAATCGCAAACCAAGGCGCGAGTCAATCCGACAGTTTTAGTCAGGTAAGGCGCTACTCGACCGCGCGGATCAATTTGCGTTCCAGCACGCGCAGCACCTGCCGTAGATCGTTGCCGCGTTTGAGGATCTGGCCGTCCATGCCGATCACGGCATATTGCCCCTGCCGCAGCCGCAGCTTGGGCCGTTTCTCGATCCGGTACAGCGGGTTTTCCGCCGTACGCCTGAAAACCGAGAATACGGCGACGTCACGCAGATGGGACAGGCCGTAGTCGCGCCATTCGCCTGCCGCGACCATGCGGCCGTAAAGTCCGAGAATCACGTTCAGTTCCTGCCGGTGGAACGCCGTCTGTTGCGGCGCCTGAAATTGCGAGGGCATTTGCACGGTCATAGGCCAGAGTTGCGCCCGGCGCCTGCAAAATCAAGTCCAAAGGTCTTTGCGCCATGCTTCTGCCGCAAAAACACCCATGGCCTGCCGCAGGGCAAGCCAACTGGCGTCACAACTGTCCGACATACATTAGTCATAGCGAAGAGCTAACCCGGTGTTGCGGTCAATAGCCCCCACCCAGTTCGTGACACCGGGTACTCGCGCCAGACCCCCAACCAGTATCAGCCGCAGGTGATCCGCGTGATCCGCTCGTTCTCGTCGATCATGAAGTTGATCCGGTCCGGCCAGAAATCCATCGTGACCGGCTGCCCCGGCCGGACCACACGTACCTTGCCGAGGATCAGCACCCGTTCCAACGCTGTCGCATCCCTGCCGATGAGGGATGCGTGACGGGTCGCGTTGCAGGTATCCTCGGACGGCAGAGGATCGGGCGTCTGGGCCTGCGCGCAGGCCGCCAGCAGCATCAGGAGAAAAACACGTTTCATCCCGCCATGATGGCCGGTGGTTTGGCGAATGCAAGTGTTGGTCACACAACGGTTGAATTGATCGCCGCTTTCGCTGATCGTCTGGCCAACAAGGGAGGAACACGACATGCGGACACGTGCAGCAGTGGCATTGGAGGCGGGCAAACCGCTTGAGGTGATGGAGGTGAACCTCGACGGGCCGAAGGCCGGAGAGGTGCTCGTCGAAATCAAGGCGACGGGAATCTGCCACACCGATGAATTCACACTCTCGGGTGCGGACCCCGAGGGCCTGTTCCCGGCGATCCTGGGTCACGAGGGCGCCGGCGTGGTCGTCGAGGTGGGTGAAGGCGTGACCGGCCTGAAGCCCGGTGATCATGTCATCCCGCTTTACACGCCGGAATGTCGCGAATGCGAATACTGCCTGAACCCCAAGACAAACCTGTGTCAGTCGATCCGGTCGACCCAGGGACGGGGGGTGATGCCTGACGGGACCTCGCGGTTCTCGATGCTCGATGGTACGCCGATCCTGCACTACATGGGATGCTCGACGTTTTCGAACCACACGGTCCTGCCCGAGATCGCGCTTGCCAAGGTGCGCGAAGACGCGCCCTTCGACAAGATCTGCTATATCGGCTGTGGTGTCACGACGGGCATCGGGGCGGTGATCAATACCGCCAAGGTCGAGATCGGCAGCCGCGCGATCGTCTTCGGGCTCGGGGGCATTGGACTGAACGTCATCCAGGGGCTCCGGCTGGCGGGTGCCGACCAGATCGTGGGCGTCGACCTGAACCCCGCCAAGGTCGACATGGCGCGGCATTTCGGCATGACCGATTTCGTGAACCCCAAGGATGTGAAAGGCGATATGGTTGCCCATCTGGTCGAACTGACGCGTGGCGGGGCGGATTATACGTTCGATGCCACGGGCAATGTCGATGTCATGCGCACCGCGCTCGAGTCGGCCCACAAGGGCTGGGGGGAAAGCATCATCATCGGTGTGGCCCCTGCGGGAGCCGAGATCTCGACGCGGCCGTTTCAGCTTGTCACGGGCCGCAGTTGGCGCGGCACGGCATTCGGCGGGGCGTCCGGCCGGACAGATGTTCCCAAGATCGTCGACTGGTACATGCAGGGCAAGATCGAGATCGACCCGATGATCACCCACACACTGAGCCTCGATGACATCAACAAGGGTTTCGACCTCATGCACGAAGGCAAGTCGATCCGGGCGGTGGTGGAGTTTTAGGCACTGCCGCGCGACTGACCTGTCACCCGTGGATGCGCTTATCGGGTTGGAAACCCCGGGCAGGGATGTCAGGGTCGCGATTTATGGGCGGCCCGTTTCTTGGATGGTCGCAGAGATAGGAAAAGACCGAATGCCAGATGAACGGATGCTGCTTGCGGTACTCATCGACGCCGACAACATTCCCGCCAGACATGCCAGCGCGATCATGCGCGAGATCACGACCTACGGCGAGCCTGCGCTGCGACGGGTTTACGGCGACTGGTCCAGTGCATCCCTGTCGGCGTGGAAAAAGGAAGTGGTCGAACTGGGCATGGTCGCCAACCAGGAGACGGCCAATACAAGGGGCAAGAACGCCAGCGACATCGGGCTGGTGATCGACGCGATGGATATCCTGCATACCGGCCGGTTCGACGGTTTCGTACTGGTGTCTTCGGACAGCGATTTCACCGCGCTTGCCAACCGGCTGCGCGAGAACGGGGTCGAGGTAATAGGGATCGGCGAGGGCAAGGCCCCCGCCAGTCTGCGCAATGTCTGCAACCGGTTTATCCTGATCGAGAACATCGTGACCGAAGAAAAGAGCGAGAAACCAGCCAAGGCCTCGCCGGCGGCCAAGACAACAAACGACCGCCAACCACCCTCGAAGGCGATTCCGCTGGTCATCAATGCCATGGAAAGCATCGACCCCGAGGGGGAATGGTATTCGCTGGGCCAGTTGGGCCAGTATATCACCCGCGCCCACCCCGACTTCGATCCGCGCACCTACGGAAGTGCCAAGCTCAGCGACCTCCTGATCAAATCAGGCCGGTTCGAGACGCAAAAGCGGATGGGACAGAATCTGGAAGTCAGGCGCCTCGACTAGGTGCCGTAGCGCGCAAGGAACATCGCAACGGCCCCTTCGATCACGCGGTCTTTCTCGCTGACGGTGAAATCCTCGGCCATATTGAAGATCGCACGCTCGAAGATATCGACCTTGCACAGGTGATAGAACTGTTGTGCGGCCAGATCGAAGTCGTCGATACGCACTTCGCCACGTGCAGCGGCCTTGCGCAGGTAGGTCACGAGACCGTTTTGCGCCACCAGCGTGCCGCTTTCATAGAACTGCCGGCCGAGGTCGGGAAATCTGTCGCTTTCGGCGACGAATGTGCGAAAGACGCGTTTGCCGAAATCCGATGTGATGAAGGCAATCAGTTCGACCGCCAGCGCACGCAGGAAGTCGGGAGCGTCCGTATCCATATCAAGCGTTGAGAGTGCATGTTCTGCTTGCAGTTTGCACTGACGGCGGGCGACCTCGACGAAGAGGAGCCGCTTGTCGGGAAAATAGCTGTAGATCGTCGCCTTCGAGACACCGGCCGCTTTGGCGATATCGTCGACTGCGCCGCCCTCGAAGCCGTCTGATAGAAAGACCTGCCGCGCCCCGTCGAGAACCTGTTCGTACTTCCGTCCCCTTTTGGGCTGCGGTCCGCGATCGGGCATGGCCCTGCTCCTTCATCAGATCCGTGTATAAACTGAACGGTTCACTTTCGGGAAGCAAGAGCGACGGGTGTATCTGCCGTCATGGGGCTTGCGATTGCGCCGTGGCTCGCCTAACTTAGAACCATTCTAAAAATGAGGGCATGATATGCGCTGGCTCACATACCGTCGGAATTTCAGCGAATTATCCGAGAAGGAGATCCTCGCGCTGGCGATTTCCTCGGAAGAGGATGATGCGCGGATTTATCGTGGCTATGCCGAACATTTGCGTGAAAGCTTTCCGGGATCGGCGGCTGTCTTCGACGGTATGGCAGAGGAAGAGGAAACTCACAGGCATCGCCTGATCGATCTTTTCCGCACCCGGTTCGGCGATGTCATTCCGTTGATCCGGCGCGAACACGTGTCAGGCTTCTATGCCCGCCGTCCGACGTGGCTGATCGAGAACCTCAGCCTTGCGCGGATCAGGGGTGAAGCGGCACAGATGGAAAAGGATGCCGAACGGTTTTACCTCGAAGCGGCCCGGCACACGACTGATGCGGCCACGCGTGATCTTCTCGGAGAGCTTGCGGCCGCCGAGGCGGGTCATTCGACCAAGGCACAAGACCTGACGCAGCAACACCTCGACGCCGAGACGCAAGGCGAGGAAGACGATGAGGCTCATCGCCAGTTCGTGCTGACATGGGCACAGCCGGGGCTGGCGGGCCTGATGGACGGATCGGTGTCGACGCTTGCGCCGATCTTCGCTGTCGCTTTCGCCACGCAGGATACCTGGACGACCTTTCTGGTCGGTGCGGCGGCATCGGTGGGCGCGGGCATTTCGATGGGCTTTACCGAAGCGGCTTCGGACGACGGGGTGATCTCGGGGCGCGGTTCGCCGGTCAAGCGCGGCTTCGCATCGGGCATCATGACGACGGTCGGCGGCATGGGCCACGCACTGCCGTACCTGATCACCGACTTCTGGACCGCGACGACGCTCGCGATCATCGTTGTTTTCGTTGAACTCTGGGCGATCGTCTGGATCCAGAACCGCTATATGCAGACCCCCTTCATGAAGGCGACTTTTCAGGTGGTACTGGGCGGCGCACTCGTCTTTGCGGCAGGTGCGCTGATCGGTTCGGGATAGATGTCGCGGACCATGCTGGTCGCTGTGCGGAATTTGAAAACATGGCGCATCACGCCGATGCTCTGGGTGCGCAGCTCGTAAAAGCCGCGCCGCAGATAAAGCGCCTTGGCACGTTTGTTGGTATCCACCACGTCAAGCCTGATCTGCCGGTAGCCGCGCCGTTTGGCCTCGGCGGTGATCGCGTCGATCAACGCTGTGCCGACACCTTGGCCGCGTGCCTCCTCTGCGACGAAAAGCCCGTCCATCAGGAAGCGTTCGTTTTCGGTATCGGTCTCGAGGGCGGCAAGCAGCGCGACGCGGATCGCAGCGCCGGTCCAGCCGTAGACGCGCCGCAGATCATGAAACGAGGCACCCACCAGCGCACCCTGCACGGTCTTGAAACCGGCGACCCCGACGAGCCGTCCGGAGTCGTCATGCGCGCAGACCCCGTGGTCGGCCCGCAGGACCGCGCTGATGAACCGGATGGCGCGATACTTGGGCCCCAGCACGAAGCCGAGCTTGTCGCCGAAGGCCTCCCAATAAAGCGCGGCGGCCTCTTCGCGGTGCTGGTGGGGAATGCCAACGCTGATCCTCATGACGTGGCCTCCGATCCGGACATGGTCCCTCGCGCGGCGTGGGCGAGGGCCTCCTTGTGCGTCAGCCCGAAGATCCAGCCTTCGGGTGTGGCGGGGGCATCGAACATCATCGCAAGGGTCGCGGCATCCATGCGCGCGATGGTCTGCGCCAGAAGTTGCACCTGATGGGCATCCTTGATCCGGCCCTCGGGTATGGTCTCCTTGACCACATCGTCGATCAGTGACGGCCAGATTTCCACAAGCGTAATCGGGCGGTCGGGCGGTGCGAACGGCCAGACCGAAAGGTCGGCGCCGAAATGGTCACGCAGGCGCGCCAGCATGGGAAGGCCCATGATCACCTGCGATCCGACAGCACCCGCGCCTGCCAGCTGCCAGACGGGAAAGGCGCGCGGGGCATGGGTTTCGGCCTGCCGGCGTTCTGGAAGGGTTTGCCCCGTTCGCGCCGTGCCCTTGCGCGGCAGATGGGGAATGTCGCGTTTCAACCCGTTTGCCCAGAACGGACCAACGCCCGGAAACATGGCGTTGATCTCGCCCGCCAGATCGAAGCGGTTGTTGGCTTTCGGCCCGTCACTGACGCGCTCAGCGAACCAGTTCCAGACAGCGAAGGGATCGGTGCTGCCGGTCAGCGCCTCGCCGAAGCCTGCGGGATAGCCGAAGGCAAAGTCGAAACCCGCCAGTACCCTACGCCCTGCCGCCCGTTCGCGGGCAAGGATCGCGGTGATCTGCGGTTCGGCCTCTTGCCGGCTGCGACAGTACACCGGCGGCCCGGCGATGCCATCCCGCGCGACACAGTACCAGATCGCATCCGCCTTCGGCTGGGTCCGCTGTGCATTGGCTGCGGACCAGTCGACCATCAGGACAGTGTCGAAAACCGCGCCGATACCGACCTGGGCCAAGATGAAATCGGCAATGGCGCACGTGTCGTCGAGGTCCAGCACCGGTTGGCCGATATCGAGATGGGTATCGCTGGCGACCGCGCGGATCGTCGGGTCGTCAGCAGCCCGCAGTGGATGATCGAGAACGGCACGATATGCTTCGATCTTGGGATGCGCGCCCTCTCTGTAGCCCTCGACCAGTACCAGATCGACAGGAGAGAGCTGCGCGATCAGGTCTTCCAGCGGGGCCTCGTTCCCGTGGGGTGTTTCGGTCATCAGCGCCCAGCGATGGCGCGAGGCAAGCATCACCTGCTGCGCCCCGGCCGCGCGGTGGCGGTAACTGTCCTTTCCCGCACGGTCGATATCGAAGCGGTGGTGCGCGTGTTTGATCGTCGAAACCGTCAGCCCGCGGCCCGTAATCTCTGATACCAGCCGTTCCATCAGGCCGGTCTTGCCCGCGTTCTTGTAGCCGGTGATCCCGAAAATCTTCACAGCATCGCCCTCGCCCGGGCCAGATCGTCGGGTGTGTTCACATTGAAAAACGCCGCCGGATCAGCGAAGTGCGCGCGTGCGGCACCCTGCGCATCCGCCCACCCCGACACCTTGCGTTGCCCCGCCTCGAGCGCCGCGCGCAGATCCTGGCGCAAAGCGACCGGCCAAAGACCGAATGTCGGCTGCGGGCCGTCGGCTGTCGCGGCAATGGCGAGCGCGCTGCCGTTGCTTTCGGCCGCGAGGATCAGTTGCGGTACAAGGTCACAAGGCAGGAATGGCGTATCGGCCGCGGCGCTGACGATATGATCGGCCCCTTGTGCCTCGGCCCAGTCGAGCCCTGCCAGAATACCGGCAAGCGGTCCGAGGTGACCTGGCAGGCTGTCGGGAAGCACGGGCAAGGCAAAATGGGCCAGACGCGCAGGCTGACCATTCGCGCTGAGCGCCAAAGCCGCCACCTGCGGTGCCAGCCGCGCGATAACATGGCCCAGGATCGTGTCATATCCCAGCGGCAGCAGACCCTTGTCGCCGCCACCCATGCGCGTGGCCCGTCCGCCCGCAAGTATCAGCCCGAGCGGTTCTTTCATCGCAATCCGGAAGCGGTGCCTTGCGGGACGGCGATCGGGCCGGTTTCAATATCGATGATCCGTCCCAATTGTATTTCCCCGTCCGTTTGCGTAGAGCCTGTCTCCGACGCAATCAGGCTATGGCAAAGCAATGACGGTTTCCACAGCGAAACGGACAACGCGTCCGGCCTATTGGGCCGGTGTGCGCGACGGCGCCCCGTTTATACTGATGGCGGGGCCGTTTGCGCTGCTCTTCGGTGTGATCGCCACGGACGCCGGCCTGACGCTCGCGCAGGCCATGGGCTTCAGCGTGCTTGTCATTGCGGGCGCATCGCAGTTCGCTGCCGTGCAGCTGATGGTCGAGAACGCCGGCATCGCCTTCGTGTTGCTGGCGGCCCTTGCGGTCAATCTCAGGATGGCGATGTATTCGGCCTCGCTGGTGCCCTATCTGGGAGCAGCGCCGCTCTGGCAGCGTGCGACGGTCGCCTATCTCAATTTCGACCAGACCTATATTACCGCGATCGCCCGATACGAAGCATATGCCCAGATGTCGGTGCACGACAGGGTGCTTTACTTTTTCGGCGTGGCGACACCGATCACGCCGGTCTGGTTCGGGGCGACACTGGCGGGCATCCTGGCAGGCCAAACCATCCCCGAGGCCTGGGCGCTCGATTTCATCATGCCGATCATGTTTCTTGCGATGGTGGCGCCGATGGTGCGGTCGCTGGCGCATGTCGCGGCGGCTGTCGTGTCGGTCAGTGTCGGCATCGCACTGGCGGGGCTTCCTTCGGGCTTCGGACTGCTGATCGCCGCGGGTGCAGCGATGCTGACAGGCGCGATGGTGGAAATCTGGATGGAGGGGCGCAAGACGTGACGTATTCGGCATCCGAAATCTGGGCGATCATCGCGATCCTTGGTGTCGGAACCTTCCTGATCAGGTTTTCCTTCCTTGGCCTGATCGGTGATCGTCCCATGCCCGCCTTCGCGCTGCGTCTGCTGCGCTTTACGCCGGTGGCCGTATTGCCGGCCATGGTCGCCCCGCTGGTTGTCTGGCCGGATGCCACGGGTGGGGCCTTCGACCCGATCCGTGCCCTTGCGGCGATCGCGACCGTGCTGGTCGGCCTGTGGATGCGCAATCCACTCTGGGCCATCCTGGGCGGAGTGGTCACACTTTACGGCACCATGGGCCTTACTGCCCTGTTCTGAGGATTTCCGCGATTTCCGTGGCAGCGATGGTTTTGTCGTCGGCGTCGTTCTCGCGGTATTCTTCGGTGGTCACACCCGGCAGGCGTCCGAAATCTTCCGAGAGACGGTTGGGGCCCCATGTCTGCCGGATGCCCCCGAAACCGGGCAACTGCCGCAGGAGAACCGAGGTGACACGCGCGCATTGGGCCTGAGGCACCGGGCCTGCCGTCCTTGCCAGCGTAAAGGCCTGTTCGGCCACTTCGGGGCTGACTGGTACGGTCTGACCGATCACGTAATACGTGCGGCGCGCGTGAAAGCTGACGTAAAGCTGTTCGAGCCGCGGGCTGACACCATAAAGCAGATCGTTGCGTTCGGGCATGACCGACTGCTGCCAGCTACCGGCGGGATCGAACATGACCCGCTGACTGGCATTGATCAGCAAGGCGGTGTGGGCGCCGTTACCGGAGGCCACGTTCTTCATCGTGTAAAGCGTCAGATACGACCGTCCGGGTTCGCGGTAGATCGCGCGGGAGACCACATCATCGGGGGCCCAGACCTCTTGCGCGGTGCAGGCGGAAAGGGCGAGAGGCAGACCGATCAGAAAACAGCGACGATCCACGCCGGATCAGGCGCCGACCAGCGCCAGGAAGATCAGCAGAACCACAATGGCGACGACCGCTTTGGTCGACAAGCTGACGAAGCCCGCAAAGGTCTTTTCCTGCTCGGTCACATCCATTTCGCCGTGCTTGTGTTCAGCCATCGTGCAGATCCCTCGACATACGATTTTCTTGTTCCTTAGACGATTCAAATCATGATGTCACGGGTCAGGACGTCACATCGTCATCGCTCTCCAGCGCCTCTGCCAGACGAAAGCCGATCCGGGTAGGTTCGGGCTTGCCTGCATGCTTGGGGCTGGCGACCAGCGAGACGTTCAATTGCGTGACATGCTGGATCAATTGCGTCTTCGCACCTGCCTGACTGGTGCCGTAAAAGGTCAGGATATCAGGCTCGTAAAAGCCCAGCCCCTCGATCCGGATCACGCCGGTGTTGCCGCCCGCAAGTCCGATGCCGACTTCGTGGTCATTGTCGAGTTGCTTTTCGAAGTTCTGGATATAGAGGATCAAGCGCTCGTAAGCCCATTGCGCGGGGCTTTTTCTGGCGCTCGATTTCTTGAGCGCGGATGGCAGGTTGTCGCTGCCCATCTGTGGCGCATCAGGATTGGTATGTACCTCGCGCATTTTCGGCAAGACGTCGTTTTCCATCCATTCCGCCGAGGTATCGATGTCCATCCGTTCGGTCATAATTGCCCCGCTGTCGTTCTGCTGACCCTCTGCATAGCGAAACCGGCTTGGATGTCCGAGGAAGAAATCGGCCAGTCGGTCAGCGTTTCTGGAAAATGTAGGCTCCGTCGTCGCGTCGCCGGCGCGTCACGAGGCCTGCCTGATGAAGATGGTTGAGATGTGCGACGGCCTCGACGAGGGCCAGGCCGTATTCGCCGGCGCTGATGCTGCGTTTGAACAGTGGCTGGAAGCAGTCTCCGGCGGCCTGCGGTGTGGCGAGATGATCGAGCAGGCGCGCCAACGCCCCCTCGTGGTTGTCGATCAGTTGCCGCAGACGCGTGGAAAGGCCCGTGAAGGGCAGCTTGTGACCCGGCAGGATCAGTTGCGCTTCGTCCGCGAAAATCTGGAATTGCCGGCAGGAGGTCAGCCATTCACCGACCGGATCGGCGTCCGGTTCGGTCGGGTAGACGCCGAGGTTGGGGCTGATCGACGGTAAAAGCTGGTCGCCGCCGATGATCAGGTTGTCCTCGCGGCTCCAGAAGGTCGCGTGTTCGGGCGCGTGGCCGTTGCCCACGCGGATGTCCCACATGCGCCCGCCCATGGTGATGGTGTCGCCGTCGGCGATACGCGTATAGCCAAGTGGCAGGGGGCTGACGCAATCAGCGAAATTGAAGGGGCGTTCCGTCTTCCGACGCGCCAATTCTGCCGGTTCCATACCCGCCCGGGTGTAGAACGTGATTGCCTCCGCGTTCGGCACGTCCTGGACGTCCAGCGTCAGCATCCGCGCCATCAGCCAGCCGGTGCGTGGCATGGCCAGTTCCGCTCCGTTTTCGATGAACCAACCTGCGAGCCCGACATGATCGGGATGGTGGTGTGTGACGATCACCCGCCCCACCGGCTTGTCGGCAAGGGGACCATCCAGCAGCCTTTGCCAGATGCCCTTGGTCTTCCGCGACGCAAAACCGGTATCGATTACGGTCCAGCTGTCGCCGTCATCCAGCGCATAGACATTCACATGATCCAGTGCCATCGGCAGTGGCAGACGCATCCAGAGGATACCCTCTGCCACCTCGATGGCGGTGCCCTCTTCTGGCGGGTCAGGGAATGGGTAGCGGATGCCGGTTGTCTGATCGTCCATCAGGCCGCTAGATCATCCGCCGTGATCGACATCAAGTCCCCAGCGCCCTCGCGGACATGGGCCAGCAGGCTTGTATGCTCGGGCAGCAGACGCTTGATATAGAACGTGGCAAGGCGCGTCCGGCTTTCATCGCCGGCAAGCGCGCTCTTGAGGTGGACATGTCCGCCCAGCACACGTGCGAAGGCGCGCAGGTAGGGGACGGCACCCGCGAAACGGTCGTTCAGATCTTCTTGCGCCACAAGCCACTCTGTCGTCTCGCGCAGGTTTTCCGCCGATTGCCAGACGGCACCGGCCAATTCGGGGAGCGTCGCTTTCGCCGCGTCCGAGCCGGCCTCGATCTCATCGAGCAACCGCAATGCAGCCTCGCCCCCGTCCATCAGTTTGCGCGCGACAAGGTCCATCGCCTGAATGCCGTTGGTGCCTTCGTAGATCGTAGAGACACGGACGTCGCGGACGTATTGTGCGGCGCCGGTTTCCTCGATGAAACCCATGCCGCCGTGCACCTGAATACCGGTGGCCGCGACCTCGCATCCGACATCCGAACCGAAGGCCTTGGAGATCGGCGTGAGGAACGCGGCCCGCGCCTCCCAACCGGCATCGCCGGTCGCCAGGGCCATGTCGATCGCCACGGCGTTCATCATGCTGATCCCGCGGGCGGCGAACGTATCGGCCTTCATCGTCGTCAGCATCCGCCGCACGTCCGCGTGTTCGATAATGGTGCCCGTCCCGCCCGTGCGGCCCTGCTTGCGGTCCTGCGCGTAGGCCAGCGCGTGCTGATAGGCGGCCTCGGCCACGCCGACGCCCTGTGATGCCACGCCGAGGCGGGCGTTGTTCATCATGGTGAACATCGCTGCCATGCCGCCGTGTTTCTCGCCCACGAGCCATCCCGTGGCGCCGGCATATTCCATCACGGCTGTCGGAGACCCGTGCAGCCCCATCTTGTGTTCGAGACTGACGACCCGCAGATCGTTTTTCCGACCCGGCGCGCCGTTTTCATCCGGAATGAGCTTCGGCACCATGAAGAGGCTGATACCCTTGGTTCCCGGCACGCCATCTGGCAGTCGCGCCAGCACGAGGTGACAGACGTTTTCGGTAAAGTCGTTGTCGGCCCAGCTGATATAGATCTTCTGGCCGGTGATGCTGTAGGTGCCGTCCCCGTTCGGTTCGGCCTTGGTGCGCAGCGCCCCGACGTCGGACCCCGCCTGCGGTTCGGTCAGGTTCATCGTGCCGTTCCATTCGCCCGAGACCAGCTTGGGGATGTAGAGGTCCTTGATCGCATCAGAGGCGTGGTGCTCCAGCGCCTCGATCTGGCCCTGGGTCATCAGCGGGGAAAGCTGGATCGCGAGGCAGGCGCTGGCGATCATTTCGTTGACGGTCGTCGTCAGCGACATCGGCAGGCCGAGTCCGCCGACCTCTTGGCTGGCCGACATGCCGATCCAGCCGCCTTCGGCGATTGCGGCATAGCCCTCTGCGAAGCCGGGCGGGGTGCGTACCACGCCGTTGTCCAGATGCGCCGGATGCAGGTCGCCCACACGGTTCAGCGGGGCGAGCACCTCTTCACACATCCTGGCGGCTTCGGTCAGGATCGCCTGCGTCATATCCTGCGTCGCGTCGGCGAAGCGGTCTGTCGCGGTGACCTGCGGAAACCCGACGACATGATCGAGAAGGAACTGGAAATCGCTGACGGGTGCGCGATATGGCATGGAATTCACTCCGAAGGGTCTGGTCGCTTGGCAAAGATGATACGTAGGGATATGCACCCTTGGCACGGTCCAAGCTATCCGCTCTGGCCGACCCATCAACCAAAACGCCACGTCATGACCACGCATGCGACACTCACGCTCGGACCGGATCAGACGGGATTGCGCAAAGCAGCGGCAATCCTGAGAGAGGGTGGTCTTGTATCGTTCCCGACAGAGACCGTTTACGGCCTCGGGGCCGATGCTCGCAACGATCGCGCTGTGGCCGGTATCTATGCCGCCAAGGGCCGGCCAAGTTTCAACCCCCTGATCGTTCATGTGGCCGATCTCGTCGCTGCGCGGCGGTATGTGATCTTCAACGATATCGCAGAGCGGCTGGCGCAAGCCTTCTGGCCCGGCGCACTGACGCTTGTGTTGCCTTTGCGCGCCGGGGCGGGGGTGTCGAAGCTGGTGACGGCCGGGCTTGAGACGCTGGCGATCCGTGTGCCGGATCATGCCGTGGCGCAAGGCCTTCTGGCGGAATTCGGCGGTCCGCTGGCTGCGCCATCCGCCAACGCATCCGGTCGTATCAGCCCGACGGCGGCCCGCCATGTGCTCGCGGGGCTGGATGGCCGGATCGACGCGGTGGTCGATGGCGGGACCTGCGGGGTCGGCGTGGAGTCGACGATCGTTTCGTGTGTCGGTGCGCCAGCGCTGCTGCGCGCGGGCGGTATTCCTGTCGAGATGCTGGAGGCATCCGTGGGCCGCCGTTTGGATCAACACGATGATCCCTCGACACCGGTGGCGCCGGGGCAGTTGGCCTCGCACTACGCGCCGCGCGGCCGGGTCCGGCTGAACGCCACGGACGTACGGGAGGGCGAGGTGCTTTTGGGTTTCGGACAGGTGCAGGCCGATCTGAACCTGTCGCGGGCGGGCGATCTGACCGAGGCGGCGGCGAACTTGTTCGACTGCCTGCATCGGCTCGATGCGATGGAGGCCGCGTTGATCGCGGTGTCTCCGGTTCCCGATCATGGGCTGGGTCGTGCGATCAATGACCGTCTACGGCGCGCTGCCGCGCCACGCTGATCACGACTCGAGCTGCATCCGCAGTTCTTCGGCTTCCTGCCGGGCCTCGCGCAGCCCGTCCATCGCAGCACGCAATTCGGCTTCGGTCTGGGTCAGCTGGTTGGTGATCTCGGCCTCGCGTTGCTGCAGGTAGGTGATCGCCTGATCTCGGGTTTCCTCGGCCTCGTGGAGGGCCTGCGCCATCTTGTCGAGTTCGCCGATCTCGGCCTTGGTGACGCGGGTGAAGCGGTTGACGAGCCAACTCGCAAACCAGCCAAGCGCAAAGGCCACGAAAAGGATCACGGCCGTCGCAAAGATGAATTCCGATCTGTTCATGGACGTCTCCTAATTGCCTTCCGGCGGGCTTTGCGGCTCTGCCGGTGCGCTGTCGTCTGAGCCTTCGGATGTTTCGCCCGGTGCGACCAGGGCCTCTTCCGGTACGTCCGGTTCATCGGGGATCAGGCTGAATTCGATGCGCCGGTTCGCCTCGCGGCCTTCTTCGGTTTCGTTGTCGGCGATGGGGTTCTCTTCTCCGTAGCCGATGGATTCGAAAGTCCCGACCAGCACGCGGCGGGCGCGCAGGGCAGTCAGCACGGCATCGGCGCGATCCTGCGACAACTGCCGGTTCATCTCTTCCCGGCCCTGGCTGTCGGTATAGCCCGACACCCGGATCGGCAGATCACCGCATTCGCGCAGGATATCGGCGATAGCGTCGACAACGGGCTGTGTTTCGGCGGTCAGCTGGGCCGAGCCGGGATCGAAGAGGATTTTGGTCTCTTGCTTGGCGGCATTGATCCGGGCCAGGCATTCCTCGGGGGTGGGCAGGCTTGCGATGGGGTCCAGCGCCTCGACATAGGCCACGTCGATCGAGAAATCGGCTGTCTGGCCCAGCTTGTCGATCAGCAGGCGTGCGATCTGGGCATTCGCATCGGGGTTACCTGTATTGCCGCGCACCGAAAAGCTGTCGGGGGCAACCTCTACCGCACCGTTCGAAAGGACTGACAGCGCTTCGACGCCGGCCAGCAGCCGCACCGACCAGCCCGCAGGCAGATCGCCGGTCGTGCGGGTGCCCATGGTGATGTTGTCCTGCCCGAACTTCGCCTGTGCGTAATTCCGGACGACGGTGTTGGCCACTTCGTCCTGTACGCGACCGCGTAACTGTACCGCACCTTCTGGGCTGAGCGTCGCGGTGAAGGTGGGGGTGTCTTCGCCGGTTTCTTCGACGACGACGGGCAGTTCCGCACGCAGGGCAAAGGCCTCGGGCAGTGCGTTTTCGAGCCGTCCCACAACCGCGTTGAAGGACGATTGCGGCGTCCCTTCGCTGGCGACCAGTGTCACGTCGGTGTCCGAAACGGTAACTGTGCCGCCACCGATCTCAGCCAGCGCATCGATGGCACTGGCAACGGCCGTGCCCCACTCACGCGACGGTGCGCCAAGTGCGAAGACACATGGTGCGCGTTCCTGAAATCCCGCGTCCGATGCCGCGGTCAGGATCTTGTCGAGTGCCTCGTCGGTATCGACGGCACAGGCGTCGAAACGCGCGCCATCACCGTCAAGAATGAAGCGGGTCGTGAAAGGTGCGATCACGGGCCGCGGCGCGCGGATATCGATCGCCAGCCTTACGCCGTCGGGGGTATTGCGCGCCAGCGCGATTTCCAACCGCCGCTTTTCTTCGGGGCTGTCGGCGATGGCGTCGACAATCACCCGCTCGGCGTTGACCGAAATCTTCGATTTCGCCAGCATCTCGAGCGCCCTCAGCGCATAGCGGAGCGAGGTGCGCCATGTCGCGGGTGTCGGGTAGTCGCCGGCATCCAGCAGGTCGATCACGGGTGCGCCGTCGGCGATATCCGCGATCCGCGCCATCAATGCCTCACGATCTGTTGAAGCCGGGATCAGCCCGATCACCGAAACGCCCGCGTCATTACGCAGAATTTCGATGGCGAATTCCGGTGGTGCGATCGGTGTCGAATCAACGACGGACAGGTTGTCGATCACCCGGCTGGCATCGACGACGCCACTGGCGGCGGAAATCGCGCGAAAGCGTACGACCTCGGTCGGAGCGTCGCCCTCGAGGATCACCTGCAGCCCGTCACCCAGCACCGAGGCCCATTCATACCCCTGATCTACAAGGTTTTCCTGCACCGCCGTCACGGAACGCTGTTCGACCTCGTGCACGAGGCTTTGTGCCGCCAGAAATGACACCGCTCCGGCGGCGGCGAAAACGACTAGGCGAAGAAAGATGGCAGAGATGCGCATGGTGTTCCGAGTTAGCGGATGGCCACTCAATAGGGCCAAGCCGCAGCGGGTTCAATCACACCAGAAGAGCAATGGCAAAAAACGGCAGGGGGATCAGGCCGGCATCGCGGTTCGAGCGAAAGATGCGCAACAGGCCGTTGGTGTCATCGGGATCGAACCGGCTGAGCTGCCATGTCAGGTGCCAGCCCAGTGCCCAGGGGCCGCCGATGGCCAGAACCAATGACAGCGGTGACCGCTCATAGGCGGCCAGCACAACGGCGAGCCCGAACAGGATGATCGTCAGCGTCAGGAACAGGCGTAGCCATTTGCGTGACTGCGCACCGAAAAGCCGTGCCGTCGATTTGATGCCGATAAGCGCATCGTCCTCGGCATCCTGATGGGCATAGATCGTGTCGTAGAACAATGTCCAGGCGATACCGGCGACATAAAGCACAAGTGGAACCGGGCCGATGCTGTTGGTATGGGCTGCCCATGCAAGCATCGCGCCCCAGTTGAAGGCGATGCCCAGAAAGACCTGCGGCCACCATGTGAAGCGCTTGGCAAACGGGTAGATCGCAACAGGCACAAGTGCGACGATCCCCAGAATGATGGCGACCGGCGCGAAGGTGATCAGGATCAGGAATGCCAGCAGCGATTGCAGCACCATCCAGATCACGGCGCCGCGCACGGTGACCTGACCGGATGGTATCGGCCGCGACCGCGTGCGGGCGACCGCGCCGTCGAAATCGCGGTCGGTGATATCGTTCCAGGTGCATCCGGCACCGCGCATCAGGAATGCACCGATCCCGCAGCCGACGATGATCCAGAGATCGTTGGCGCCCGTTCGCCCCGTGGCCAGCATCGCCAAGGACACGCCCCACAGGCAGGGCGCATAAAGCAGCCAGGTGCCGATAGGGCGATCCGCCCGGCTGAGCCGCAGATAACCCCGCGCTGCGACCGGGGCATACCGGTCCACCCAATTGTCCTGTGGTGCGTCCGCAACGGTGCTGTTCATGTCTGGCTCTTCGCGCCGCTCGGTCATATGGTCCGCCCCATGGTATCCAAGGTTCGGCTTTATGTAGAGCACCCCCTGGGGGAAGGGCAAACTGTTCCGCTGACGCGCGAGCAGGCGCACTACCTCTTTGGTGTGATGCGGCTGGGAGAGGGCGATGTCATCTCGCTGATCAACGGGCAAGATGGCGAATGGGATGCGCGTGTGGAAGCGGCTGGAAAGAAGCGGGGCGTATTGCTCTGTCAGGCGCAAACCGCGCCCCTGCAGGTGCCGCCTGATCTGTGGCTGCTGTTCGCCCCGATCCGCAAGGAACGCACGGCGTTCATCGTCGAAAAGGCGGTAGAAATGGGGGCGTCGCGTATCAGCCCCGTGCAGACCGATTTCACCCAGGCCGCCAATCGCGTCCGGCAGGACAAACTGCAGGCCCATGCGATCGAGGCTGCCGAACAATGCGGCGGAACATTCGTGCCGCCCGTGGATGAGGTGAAAAAGCTAAGCGCGGTGCTGGCCGGTTGGCCAACCGACCGGCACCTGATGTTCTGTGACGAATTGCTGGCTGGTGATCCGGTGGCCCTGCCAAAGCTGCGCGGGCCTTGGGCGATACTGATCGGACCCGAGGGCGGCTTTTCACCGGCAGAACGGGACCACTTGCGGGCCCTGCCCTTTGCCCATCCCGTCAGCCTCGGGCCGCGGATCCTGCGCGCCGATACGGCGGCGGTGGCTGCAATGACCCTATGGCAGCAGGCCTTGGGAGACTGGGCGTGATCATGGTATTGCTGACCAACCGACCTCTTCATCCTGTGGCTGATGCAACTGACCGGGGCAAACAACGGCGATCAGACGCGGACAGCTATGGCCTGCCGGTTTTGCAGACAGGGCAGGTGATCCATGGCTGATTTCCTTAGGCCAGAGGCAAAGGCAGTGCTCTGGCGGTTCCGCGACGCTTTACTTGGCGCTGGCGTTGCCCTTTTGGGCCTCTACTGGGGGCTGACACGGATCGGTATCCTTGGGTGGATCGGCTGGATCATGGTGCTGGGTGGCATTGTCTGGGCTGTCGCGGGCCTGCAGCGGGCGCGGTTCCGGCAGGGCGAGGACGGTCCGGGCGTCGTACAGATCCGCGAGAGGCGGCTGGCCTACTTCGGTCCTCTCGACGGCGGGATCATGGACGTCGAGGATCTGTCGACCCTCGCAATCGATCCCGCCAGCTATCCCTCACCCAGCTGGATACTGACCGGTGTCGACGGCCAGCGGCTGGCCATCCCGATCAACGCCACAGGCGCCGAGGATCTTTTCGATGCGTTCGCGGCGCTGCCCGGCATCGACACGCAGAGGATGCTCGACGTGCTTTCGCGCACACCTGATGCGCACACCGTCATATGGCAGCGCGACAAGCCGCTCTTGCATTGACACGTACCGTCGGGCAGACCACCGATACGTTCTGAATTCCTGATGCGAGGCCATGCTCCATGTCGATCCCACAGTCCGGCGGTGCGCCCATCGAAGATCACAGCCAGTTGGCCGCATTGCTGGAAGAGGGCTGCAAGCCGAAAGAGGCCTGGCGCATCGGCACCGAGCATGAAAAATTCGGCTATTGCAAGGATACGCTGAAACCGCTGCCTTACGATGGCGCGCGCTCGATCAGGGCGGTGCTGGAGGGGTTGGAGAGCCGTTTCGGCTGGGACCGGGTCGAAGAAGACGGCAAGATCATCGGTCTGACCAAGGACGGCGCGAACGTGAGCCTCGAGCCCGGTGGCGCACTCGAACTCTCGGGTGCTCCGCTGGAGACGATCCACCAGACCTGTGACGAGGTGAACGCGCATCTGGCCGAGGTGAAATCGGTATCCGACGAGATCGGCGTGGGCTTCATCGGGCTTGGCGCGGCCCCCGAATGGCGACATGAGGACATGCCCCTCATGCCCAAGGGCCGCTACAAGCTGATGAACAACTACATGGAAAAGGTCGGCACCATGGGCACGGCGATGATGCGCCGGACCTGCACCGTTCAGGTGAACCTCGACTTCGGGTCCGAGGCCGACATGGTGAAGAAAATGCGTGTGGCGCTGGCCTTGCAGCCGGTGGCCGTGGCGCTCTTTGCCAATTCGCCGTTCTTCGAAGGTAAGATCAACGGTCACAAGTCCTGGCGTAGCCGCATCTGGCGCTCGCTCGACGAGTCCCGCACGGGCATGCTGCCATTCGTGTTCGAGGACGGCTTCGGGTTCGAGGCGTGGGTGGAATGGGTGCTCGATGTACCGATGTACTTCGTCTACCGCGACGGCAGGTATATCGACGCGCTGGGCATGTCGTTTCGTGACTTCCTCAAGGGAGAGTTGCCTGCCCTGCCGGGGGAAAAGCCGCTTTTGTCCGACTGGGCAGACCACCTGACGACGGTTTTTCCCGAAGCAAGGATGAAACAGTTCATCGAGATGCGCGGTGCGGACGGTGGACCCTGGCGGAGACTCTGTGCGCTGCCCGCTCTCTGGACGGGACTGATGTATGACCAGACGGCCCTGGATGCGGCATGGGACCTCTGCAAGCACTGGACGGCCCACCAACGCGAGGCGCTGCGCGTGGCGGCTTCGATCGACGGTTTGCAGGCGCGGGTTGACGGGATCGACATGCACGATCTTGCGCGCGAGGTCGTGGAGATCGCCGAGGCCGGCCTTGCCAGCCGCGCGCGGCCGGGGGCTGGCGGACTTGTCCCTGACGAGACGCATTTTCTCAATGCACTCAAGGAGTCGATCGAAAGCGGTGAAACCCCCGCGGACGAGCTCTTGCGACGCTACCGGACGGATTGGGACGGCGATCTCAAACGCATCTACGCCGACTACAGCTACTGAAGCGCACCCCGGGGTCATTATCGGCCCGGAAATATCCCCGCCGGAGGCATGCGACGTTTCAACCCGCGGCCGTCCTCCTATTTCGCGCCGATCCTGTTTTCGGCGCCCGCGCGCAGGCGTCCGATATTCTCCCTATGCCGCCAGTACAGAAGCAGCGCGAGGAGTACCGCGGGAAAGAACAGGTAACCGTAGCCGGTGAATGCCATCACGATAGGCATCCAGCCTGCCATGATCAGGGCGGCCAATGACGAATAGCGGGTAATCGCGGCAACAACGAGCCAGATCAGGCAGGCGGCCGCCCCCATCGGCCAGGCCAGCGCCCAGAGGATGCCGATATAGGTCGCCACCCCCTTGCCGCCGCGAAATCGCAGCCAGACCGGGTAGCAATGCCCGATAAAGGCCGCGATACCGGCGATCTGGGCGGCTTCGTAGTTTGCCATGGCATTTGCCAGAAGAACGGCCACGGCGCCTTTGACGGCATCGAAGATCAATGTCAGCGCCGCGGCTTTCCTGTTGCCCGTGCGAAGCACGTTCGTGGCCCCGATATTGCCCGAGCCGATGTCTCGCAGGTTGCCCAGATGCATGGCCCTTGCCGCGATGACCCCGCCGGAAACCGATCCGAGCAGGTAGCCGACCACGGCCCATACTGCGTAAACGGCGAAAATGCTATCCATCAGACATCTCCGCCGATGCGGGTGCCGTCGACCCATGTCCCGAGCACCCTGCCTTGCATCCGCGCCCCGTCAAACGGCGTGTTCTTCGATTTCGACTGCAAGGTGGCGCGGTCCAGCACGAAGGGCGCATCGGGATCGAAGAGCACCAGGTCGGCGGGCGCATCGGCAACAAGCCTGCCCGCGGGCAGCCCCAGCAGTTTGGCGGGATTGAGCGAAAGTGCACGGAAAAGGCGCGGCAGGTCGATCATCCCGGCGTGGTAGAGACGCAAGGTCGCGGGTAGCAACGTCTCGAGCGCCACTGCCCCACTCGCGGCTTCTTCGAAAGGCAGCCGTTTGCTTTCTTCGTCCTGCGGAGTGTGCATCGAACAGATGATGTCGATCAGCCCTTCGGACACGGCCCGCACCACAGCCACGCGGTCGTTTTCGCTACGCAAGGGTGGCTTGAGTTTGAAGAACGTCCGGTAGTCGGCCACGTCGAGTTCATTCAGCGTCAGGTGATGGACGCCGACACCCGCGGTGATGCGCAGCCCGTTGCGTTTGGCCCGTTCCAGCGCGGGCAGGGCGCGGGCGGTGGTGATCTGGTCGACGTGATAGCGCGCGCCGGTCATCTCGAGCAGGCTGACATCGCGGTCAAGCGCCATGCGTTCGGCCATGGCGCTGACAGCGGGTAGGCCGCGCAAGGATGCGAACTTGCCCGATGTCGCCGCAGCGCCGTCAGACAGCACCGGTTCCTGCACGTGTCCGATCACCAGAGCATCCAGCGAGCGGGCATAGGTCAGGGCACGTTGAAAGACCTTGGTGTTGGCTATCACGCGATCGCAATCGGTAAAGGCGACCGCACCCGCATCCTGCAGAAATCCGATCTCGGTCATCTCGCGTCCCTCGCGGCCTTTGGTCAGGGCCGCCATGGGGAGGACATGAACCGGCGCATCCGCCTGTGCGCGGCGCTCGACGAATTCAAGCGTTTCGGGCGTATCGATGGCGGGTGTCGTATCGGGCCGTGTCACGATCGTCGTGACGCCGCCTGCCGCCGCTGCACGCCCTGCCGAACGGAAGGATTCCTTGTGCCGTTCGCCGGGCTCGGAGACCTTCACGCCGATGTCGATGATCCCCGGTGCGAGACACATGCCATTGCAGTCGATGATCCGGGCGTCGCCGTTATCGGGATGGGGCGTATCGAACACCTCTGCGATCACACCTCCGGTGACAAGCAGTGCACCCGCCGTTTCGGTCAGACCGACCGGGTCGATCAACCTGGCGTTGACGAAAAGCGTATCCGTCATCGCGGCTGGCCCACTGGTGCTGAGTTTCCCATCATCCCCCCACAAAAATCATCACGCCGACCAGCACGAACATCGCGATCAGGGCAACCGTTGCAACCATCCCACCGATGCGTGCATTCGACTTCGCCTTCGGCGGCGGATCCGCAGGCTGCGGGACCGTGCCCGCGGCGCTTTGTGATTGCAGTGTCGCGGGCGTGCTTACATCGGGCGTGCGTGAATAGGTGGCGACATGGCGCAGCCCGAATCCGGGATGCAATTCGGTGGCCTTGCCACCCGTCGCGCTTGACAGGACCAGAACGGCGTTGCCGCGAATGCCGTCGACATCGGACTGCTCCACGAGATCGGGGGGCATGTCGTAACCTTCCTCGATATAACGGCTGAGCGCCATGCCGCCGAGATCCGCCACCTTGACGATATCGACGTATTGCACATTCAGCGGCGCCCCCAGAAGCGCAAGAATGCCCTCGGGTGTCTTCCTAATCGCCTCCTGAGGCAGGTCCATATCTGTCGCGAAGACCCGCAGTTTTCCAAAGTCATTGGCAGGTATTGTGTATGACATCAGGCCATCACCTCCTTTGGTCCGCGGGATCGACGCAGATTCTGGGCCAGAAGCTCCATTGCCGCCATGCGCACCGCGACGCCCATTTCGACCTGTTCCTGAATGACGCTGCGATTGATGTCATCGGCGATTGTCCCGTCGATCTCGACCCCGCGGTTCATGGGGCCGGGGTGCATGACGATCGCGTCCTCCCTGGCGTGGGCGAGCTTTGCCGCGTCAAGACCGTAGCGATGGAAATATTCCCGCTCGGACGGGATAAACCCGCCGTCCATCCGTTCTTTCTGAAGGCGCAGCATCATGACCACGTCCACATCCCGCAGGCCTTCGGCCATGTCCTCGAATATCTCGACGCCGAATTCGTCCATGTCGGCCGGCATCAATGTGGCCGGCGCGATCAGGCGGATGCGGTTTTCCATCTTGCCCAGAAGGATGATGTTCGACCGGGCCACGCGGCTATGGGCGATATCGCCGCAGATCGCGATGGACAGCCTGTGCAGCCGTCCTTTCTTGCGCCGGATCGTCAAGGCATCAAGGAGCGCCTGTGTCGGGTGTTCGTGACGCCCGTCGCCCGCGTTGAGCACCGCACAATCGACTTTTTGCGCCAGAAGGTCGACCGCGCCCGATTGCGGGTGCCGGACCACCAGAAGATCGGGTCTCATTGCATTCAGCGTCATCGCCGTATCGATCAGCGTCTCGCCCTTTTTTACGGACGACGCCCGCATTTCCATGTTCATGACATCGGCCCCGAGCCGTTTGCCGGCCAGCTCGAAACTGGCCTGTGTCCGGGTGGAGTTCTCGAAGAACATGTTGATCTGGGTCATCCCCGCCAGCACATCGCGGTGCGCGATGCCCTTGCGGTTATGCTCGGCGTAACTGTCGGCGAGGTCCAGAAGCGTCGTGATTTCCGTCGGATGCAGGTGTTCGATCCCCAGAAGGTGCCGGGCGCGAAATGTCATGTAAAACCCTCGTCCATGCCTCGGTGTCTTATAGGCGGCGTGCTGCTGCGCTTCAATGCCCGCGGGGAGTGCACATTCATCGTGATCCGGCATAGGGTGAGACCGATGGAATCGGGCAATACATACTGGCGTGACCGTGCGCTTCTGGAATGGCAGGTCGAACTGGGCGCGACCGAGGCGATCGGCGATGCGCCCGTCGACCGCTACGCCCTCGCGCCCGTCAAGCCAAGCCCTGCGCCCGCAGCGGTTCCGCAAACGCCGCAGCCGCCCCAACCTCAGGTACGCGAGGCTGTGAATGCGGTGCTTGTGGCGCAAGAGGCGGCAGAAATGGTGCAGGACCTTGGCGCCCTTGCCACGGCGATGGAGGCTTTCGATCATTGCGAGATGAAGCGCGGGGCACGCAGTTTCGTCTTCTGCGATGGCGACCCCGCGGCGCGGGTGATGATCGTCGGTGAGGCCCCGGGCCGCGAGGAGGACCGCGCGGGCAAGCCTTTCGTGGGGCGCGCGGGCCAGTTGCTCGACAAGATGTTCGCTGCGATCGGGCTGGCGCGGGCTGAAACAGATCCGCAATCGGCGCTCTATATCACCAACGTCTTGCCATGGCGTCCGCCTTCGAACCGGACACCCGAAACCGAAGAAATCGCCATGATGCTGCCGTTTCTGCAGCGCCATATCGCCTTGGCCGCCCCCGATATCCTTGTCGTGATGGGCAACACGCCCCTTCAGGCACTTCTCGGCAAGACGGGTATCACGCGCCTGCGGGGGCAGTGGGCCGAGGTCATGGGAAGACCCTGCCTGCCGATGGTCCATCCGGCCTATCTGTTGCGCAACCCTATCGCCAAGCGCGAGGCATGGGCGGACCTGCTTGCACTTCAAGCTCGCTTGCATGAATTGAAGGACAAATGACGCGTCATACCGTGATACGACTGACTTTATCAAACACCTGTCTTTGAGGGCATCATGAGCGGGATCGACGAAACCAAGGACTTCCAGCCGGTGCGGATCGCGGTGCTGACCGTCAGCGATACGCGCGAGGCGGCGGAAGACAGGTCGGGGCAGACGCTGGCCGACAGGATCGTGGCGGCAGGACATGTGGTCGCCGCACGCAAGATATTGCCGGACGAGCGCGATCAGATCGCGGCGCAGTTGCGCGCATGGTGTGCGGACGTCGGGGTGGATGTCGTGATCTCGACCGGCGGCACGGGCCTGACGGGCCGCGATGTGACGGTCGAGGCGCACCGCGACGTCTACGAAAAGGAGATCGACGCGTTCGGGACCATCTTCACGATCGTCAGCATGGGCAAGATCGGTACCAGTGCGGTCCAGAGCCGTGCAACCGCCGGCGTTGCCCAGGGGACCTACCTTTTCGCCTTGCCGGGCTCACCGGGGGCATGCCGGGACGCATGGGATGAAATCCTGCTCAAACAGCTCGATTATCGCCACCGTCCCTGTAATTTCGTCGAAATAATGCCGCGCCTTGACGAACACCTGCGCCGGAAATGACGCTTTCGTGCGTATGTGTAGAAAATCGGGGTGTGAAGTCTAAATAACAGCTTTGAAATTAAGGATTCTTCAATGCGGTTCCTGCGTCGCAGTCTGACGGGTATCTTCCTGCTTGGCGTCACCCTGGCCCTTCTGGCTTGGGCAGGTGAAATGGTGCGCAGTGCCGTCGTCGCCCGCATCAACGAGGAGCCGCGCAGCTTTCCCCAGCGCGAACGGGTGATCGCGGTCAACGTATTGACGCTCCAGCCACAAACCATCACGCCCGAAATGGTTGTTTTCGGCGAATTGCGCAGCCGGCGTACTCTTGATCTGCGCAGTGCCACGGGCGGTACGGTCCGCGAGGTCAGTGACGATCTGGTCGAGGGTGGTCGGGTCTCCGAAGGGCAGCTTTTGCTGCGTATCGACCCCACGGAGGCCGAGGCCGGGCGTGACCGTGCGACCGCCGATCTTCAGGATGCGCAGGCCGAGCTACGCGACGCCGAGCGCGCGTTGGTGCTGGCCGAAGACGAACTGACCTCGGCGCGCGGGCAGGTCGCCCTCAGAGAGCAGGCTTTGGCCCGTGCCCGTGATCTCGAGACGCGCGGTGTCGGGACGACAGCTGCGGTCGAGACCGCGGAACTCGCACTGTCTTCTGCGGCGTCCACGGTGCTGACGCGCAGGCAGGCGCTGGCCTCGGCACAGGCTCGGATCGATCAGGCCACCACGCGGCTCGCAAGAGCCGAAATCGGCCTGTCCGAAGCCGAGCGCGATCTGGCCGAGACCCGGATTGTCGCGGCATTTGATGGCACACTGGCTGATGTCACGATCGGCCTCGGCGGGCGTATAACGGCCAATGAACGCCTTGCCCAACTGGTTGATCCTTCCGCGCTTGAAGTGTCTTTCCGCGTGTCGACCGCGCAATATGCGCGTCTGCTGCAGGATGGTGAGTTGATTGCGGCACCTGTCGAGGTCCGTCTCGAAGTATCCGGTGTCGATCTGCGCGCCAGCGGCATGATCACCCGTGAGGGCGCGACCGTCGGCGCTGGCCAGACGGGCCGTCTGCTTTTTGCCAGTCTCGAGGATGCCGCCGGGTTCCGCCCGGGCGATTTCGTGACCGTGCGTATCGCCGAACCCGCGTTGGACAATGTCGCCCTCGTGCCTGCCACCGCTGTCGCGCCCGATGAAACGGTTCTGGTCGTGGATGAGGAAGACCGCCTCAACAGCGTCGAGGTCAGCCTCCTGCGCCGACAGGGTGATGACGTGATCGTCGATGCGGGCGCAGCGGCGGGGGCCGTGATCGTGGCCGAACGCTCGCCCCTGCTGGGTGCGGGCATCAAGGTACGTCCGATCATGCCCGGCGGCACCGATGTGCAGACAGAGCCGGAGATGATCGCGCTCGACCCCGATCGCCGCGCGCGGTTGATCAGCTTTGTCAGCGAGGGTCAGATGCCAGATGACGTCAAGGCGCGGATCATCAGCCAGCTTGAGGCGGATGAAGTAAGTTCCGAAACCGTGACCCGCCTCGAGAGCAGGATGGGCAGCTGATGGTGACGGGCGGAGACCGGCTGAACGCGGGCGCGGGCGGCATCCTGTCGTATTTCACGCGCCACCGCACCGCAGCGAACCTTCTTCTGGTGCTGATGCTGGTGGCGGGCCTTTTGTCATTTCCCAACATGCGCGCCCAGTTCTTTCCCGATGTGGTTGTCGATGACCTGACAGTCTCGGTCGCCTGGAGCGGTGCAGGCGCCGAGGACGTGGACGCGGCCATCGTGCAGGTGGTCGAGCCTGTCTTGCTGGCCGTGGAAGGCGTGACCTCGTCCTCGTCCACCTCGCGCGAGGGGCGCGCTTCGATCCGGCTGGAATTCGAGCCGGGCTACGATATCGATCGCGCCGCCGAGGATGTGCAAATGGCCGTCGACGGTGTCACCAGTCTTCCGGCCGATGCCGAGGAACCGAACGTGCGGCGCGGCGGCTGGTCCGACCGTGTCACCGACGTGGTAATCAGCGGCCCCGTCAGCGTCGACCAGTTGGGCCGTTTCGCCGATGAATTCTCGGCCCGTCTGTTCGCGGCCGGTGTCACCCAGGTCGTGGTCGAGGGGGTTGCGGCACCGTCGACCATTGTCGAGGTCCCGTCACTCTCGCTCATCCAGTATGATATCGGCATGGCCGAAATCGCCACCCGGATCGGGGAAGAGGCCGCGGCCGATCCAGCCGGCGATGTGTCCGGCAACGCGCGTATCAGAACCGGCGTGGAAAAACGCTCGGCCGAGGATATCGGCGCCATTGTCCTGCGGTCCGAGCCTGACGGGTCACAATTGACGATCGCGGACGTGGCAACCGTTCGGGTCGAAGGGACGGATCGCGAGCGCGCCTATTTTGTCGGTGATGCGCCTGCCGTGCAGTTGCGGGTTCTGCGATCCGCGCAGGGTGACGCGATCAGTATGCAGCAAACCGTCGAGACCGTCGCGCGTGAATTGACGTCCTCGCTGCCTGAAGGCGTATCGATCGAGTTGACCAACGGGCGTGCCGAATTCATCACGGGGCGCCTGGATATCCTTCTCGATAACGGGCTGACGGGGCTCATGCTGGTTGTCGGTCTGCTTTTTCTATTCCTCAACGCCCGCACGGCGTTCTGGGTCGCTTTCGGAATCCCCGTGGCGATGCTGGCGGCCATCGCGCTGATGTATGCGGTGGGGATCACGATCAACATGATCTCGCTTTTCGCGCTGATCATCACCTTGGGGATCGTGGTGGACGATGCGATTGTCGTGGGGGAACACGCGGATTTCCGTGTGCGCAATCTTGGCGAGGATCCGACCGTGGCGGCGGAGCGTGCGGCCCGGCGCATGTTCAGCCCGGTGTTCTCGGCCACTCTGACCACGGTGATCGCATTTTTCGGTCTGGTGGCGATCGGGGGGCGGTTCGGAGACCTGATCTCGGACATCCCCTTCACGGTGATCGTGGTCCTGATCGCCTCGCTCGTCGAATGCTTCCTGATCCTGCCCAATCACCTCGCCCATTCGATGCGACATTCGGCGAAAGAGCATTGGTATGACTGGCCTTCACGTACGGTCAACCGCGGTTTCGACTGGATGAAGGAACGGCTGTTCCGGCCCTTCATCGGGCTGGTGATCAAGGCCCGCTATCCCGTTGTCGCCGCAGCGGTTGTTCTTCTGGCCAGTCAGGTGACGCTCTTCATTCGCGGCGACGTGAACTGGCGTTTCTTCAATGCTCCCGAGCAAAGCCAGGTTACGGGGAATTTCGCCATGCTGCCCGGGGCGACCCGGGCGGACACACTTGAAATGATGCGCGAGATGCAGCGCGCGACCGAGGCGCTGGGCGCCGAATACGAAGCCGAACACGGCACCAATCCGCTGCGGTTCGTCGTGGCGGAAATCGGTGGAAATTCCGGCCGTCCGATTGCGGGATCCGATACCAAGGAACCCGACCAGCTTGGCGCGATCACCATCGAACTGATCGACGCCGACAGCCGCCCTTACAGCAGCTTTGCCTTTGTCAGCGCCCTGCAGGACAGCATCGTTCAGCACCCGATGGCCGAAACGGTCAGTTTCCGTAGCTGGGGGTCGGGGCCGGGAGGCGACAGTCTCGATATCCAGATGATCGGTGCCGACAGCGAGACGTTGAAAGCCGCCGCCGAGGCGCTGAAGACCGCCTTGGCGCAATTCTCCGAGATATCGGGACTCGAGGATAACCTGGCCTACGACAAGGAAGAGTTGATCCTCGAACTGACACCGCAAGGCGAGGCGCTGGGCCTGAACATCGACGGTCTGGGCCGTATCCTGCGCAACCGCCTGGGTGGTATCGAAGCGGCGAGTTTTCCCGAAGGCGTCCGCTCGGCCACGATCCGTGTGGAACTGCCGGAGGGTGAGCTGTCAGCGGATTTCGTGGACCGGACGCAAATCCGCACGCCGTCCGGGTTCTACGTGCCGCTGGCCGACGTGGTGACCGTGCAAAGCCGGACCGGTTTTTCAACTGTCCGGCGCGAAAACGGAATCCAGTTGATATCGGTTGTCGGTGATCTCGACGATGAGGATGCCGCCCGTGCCTCGGAAATACAGAGCATTATCAGCGACACCATACTCCCGGAGATCGAAAGCGATTTCGCCATCGAAACCGAGCTTTCCGGCCAGAGCGAGCAGGAACGGCGGTTTCTCGATGATGCGCGCACGGGGCTGATCCTCGTGCTTTTGGGGATCTACCTGACGCTTGCGTGGATCTTCAGCAGCTGGACACGGCCTGCAGTGGTCATGTCGATCATCCCTTTCGCCTTGGTCGGTACGATCTTCGGACACTACGTCTGGGGCATCCCGCTGAGCATGTTCACCGTGGTGGGCCTGATCGGGATGGTGGGGATCATCATCAACGACAGTATCGTGCTGGTCACCACGGTTGATGAATACGCGCAGGATCGCGGGCTGATACCCGCGATCATCGACGGAACGGTAGACCGTCTGCGTCCTGTGATGCTGACGACGATGACGACGGTATTGGGGCTGTTGCCTTTGCTTTACGAAGGCTCCAACCAGGCAGAATTCCTCAAGCCCACGGTGGTCACGCTGGTCTTTGGTCTGGGCTTTGGAATGGTGCTTGTGCTGCTCGTCGTGCCGTCGATCATGGCGATGCAGGCAGATGTGGGCATCCAGATACAATCGGCCAGGCGCGCCCTGCGGGCACGCAGGCTGGCGGCGGTCGTGCCGGCAGGCCTTGGTGCGCTGGGCGCGCTGGGGCTCTTCGCGGTCACGCTAGGGCCGGTGATTTTCACCGGCAGCCCATTGCCGCTGGCGGTGGCCATATTGCCCGTATTGGCGGGCGGGTTCATACCTGCATTCGGTTTCTTCGTGGTGGGATTGATGGCGTTGTTGCTGGTTATCTACCTGACGGCCGGTCTCGCGCAGGGTGCACGGCGGTTGCGGGCCTAACCTGCGCGGCACCCACGAATGTCGATGGCCGGCCCGCCCCCGAGTACGGTGATCCGCAACTGACTGCGATCAAGCGCAAATGGATCGCCAGTGGGGTGCACCATCTCGACGGTCGCGCTGAGTTTGCCGCCGTCGCGCGATACTTCAGCCTCGGAGACCCAGACGCGCGGATCGGGTGTTTCGATCACTACATGTTCCGAGGCGATCCGTTGGGGCACATCGATCAGGGCCGACACCCGCAAGCCGTCGGCCATCGGTGCGACCGTGCAGACGACGTCACCGACACCCCCGTCCGCAGCGCTGATAGGCTGTTGCGAGAGGGCCGCAGAAATCGTTGCATCATGTGCGCCCTGCGCGGGCAGCAGGCTGTCGAAGCGCATGGAGACCGGAATGCAGATCTCCTCGCACACGCCGATGGTGATCTCACCCGAGACGGCCACGGTGCCTGCGCTTTCGTCAAGCGCAACCTCGAGCGGGACGATGACACCGTCGTAATACCCGATCGACAGCATGCCGTCGTCACCGAAGACCTTCGGCGTCGGCCATCGTGGTGTGATGCTATGGATCTGTCCATCGCCCTGAAAATTCAGCAAGGGCGGGATGCCTGCATCGCCGGGCGCGCGCCAGTACGTGACCCAGCCGGGCAAGAGCGTGATTCTGAGCGCGGCGATGTGATCGCCGTCGGCGGTACGCCAGCCGGGCAACAGGTCGATATGCGCAAGATCGTCGTATTCCTGCGCCGGGGCAAACCCGGGCAGGATCGCAAGGGCAAAGGCCGCGCTGATGAGAAGACGATCGATCATGACAACGTGTTTATTCAAAGCCGTCGCAATGGGAAGTCACGTTTGCGCCAGAGATTGCAATCATGGTTCTTGCGTCACGGTGATTTGCCCCACATCTTTGGCGAATGGACATGACCGACACAGACCTTGCAGGCAAGCTGCTGATTGCCATGCCGGACATGGCGGATCCCCGCTTTGCCCACACTGTCATCTTCATGTGTGCCCATTCCGAAGACGGCGGCATGGGTCTGATCATCAACCGCGCCACCCCCGATCTGAGTTTCCCGGCCTTGCTTGAGCAACTCGAGATCACGCCGTCCCCAACGATGAGGCCGCCCGAGATCCACTATGGGGGACCGGTCGAACAACAGCGGGGCTTCGTACTCCACTCGGCCGACTATGCCTGTGACGAAGGTACGCTCCGGGTCGATCCGGTGTTTCGCATGACGGCGACCCTGCAGGCGCTCGAGGATATCGCGCGAGGTGAAGGCCCGGCGTCGAGGCTGTTCGCGCTTGGTTATGCCGGTTGGGGTCCGGGGCAGCTTGAATACGAAATCGGCCGGAACGGCTGGTTGACGTGCAAGCCCACCGAGAAGCTTGTTTTCGGAACGCCAAACGACAGGAAATGGTCGGAGGCGCTCAAACTGATGGGCGTGGACCCTCTGCTGCTGTCAGGGACGGCGGGACACGCCTGAGGTGCCGCTTCTCCGGCTATGACCCAAGCGCAAGGACCTCGGTCAGAATCGCCATCGCATTCTCGCTCGACCAGTCGGCTTCACCCTGCATCCGGGCGATCTCGCGCCCCTCGCGGTCGAGGATGATCGTGGCAGGCAAACCGAGCACCCCCATGCTGCGGGCGAGATTCTGGCGCGCATCAGTGTGCAGCGGCAGGTTGTCGACACCGATCTCCGCGAGAAAGCGTTCCATTGCGGGGCGCGGGTTGCGGCCAGTCGCAACCGTGACAACCTGCATCTCATCGCCGCCCATCTGGCTTTGCAGGGCCGAAAGATGTGGCATCTCCTTGCGGCAGGGCGCACACCACGTCGCCCAGAAGTTCAACACCACGATCTGCCCTTCGTAGGTGGCCAGTGTCATGTCCTCACCGGTCTCGCTGGTGAAAGTGGCATCTGACCCATCCCACGGTTCGGCATGGAACATCAGCTTGCGCATATCGCCTTCGCGCATATCGGCGATCGCGGCCATGTCGGCCAGGGCGGGATTTGCAAGACCCCAGAGGCCCGTATAAAGCAGTGCTAAGACAAACTTGCGCATAGGCTTTCCTTCATGACCAATTCTGCCAACACCATGTGGGGCGGGCGTTTCGCGGCCGGTCCCGACGCGATCATGGAGGCAATCAATGCCTCGATCGGATATGACCGCCGCCTCGCACCACAGGATATCGCAGGCTCGCGTGCCCATGCTGCGATGCTCGCAGCGACCGGCATCATCAGCGATAAAGATGCCGAAGCCATTCGGGAAGGCCTGCTCACCGTTTTGTCAGAGATTGAAACCGGCGATTTTCCCTTCTCGACAGCGCTTGAAGACATCCACATGAACGTCGAGGCGCGGCTGAAAGAGGTGATCGGCGAACCGGCCGGCCGGCTGCACACGGGTCGGTCGCGTAACGATCAGGTCGCGGTCGATTTCCGATTGTGGGTCCGGGACCAGTGCGATCAGGCGGACGAGGCGCTTGCAGCGCTGCAGAAGGCGCTGCTGGGCCAGGCCGAGGCGGGCGCCGACTGGGTGATGCCCGGCTTCACCCATCTGCAGACAGCCCAGCCCGTGACATGGGGCCATCACATGCTGGCCTACGTCGAGATGTTCGCGCGCGACCGGTCACGGTTTGCCGATGCGCGGGCACGGATGAATAGCTCACCTCTGGGTGCTGCCGCGCTCGCCGGGACCTCGTTCCCGATCGATCGTGACATGACCGCCAAGGCGCTCGGCTTCGACCGCCCGATGGCCAATTCGCTGGATGCTGTTTCGGATCGCGATTTCGCGCTGGATTTTCTGGCCAGTGCCAGCATCTGCGCGATGCATCTCAGCCGCCTTGCCGAAGAGCTGGTGATCTGGTCCTCGGCGCAGTTCCGGTTCGTGAAGATGTCCGACAGATGGTCCACCGGCTCGTCCATCATGCCGCAAAAGCGCAACCCCGATGCCGCCGAGCTGATCCGCGCCAAGATCGGGCGGATTTTCGGGGCGAACGTCGCGCTGATGACGGTGATGAAAGGTCTGCCGCTGGCCTATTCCAAGGACATGCAGGAAGACAAGGAACAGACCTTCGATGCCGCCGACAGCCTGATGCTGGCGCTGGCCGCGATGACGGGCATGGTCGCGGATATGAGTGCGCAGGTCGACAACCTGAAAGCCGCCGCATCCAGCGGGTTTTCGACCGCAACCGATCTTGCGGATTGGCTGGTGCGCGAACTTGGGTTACCGTTCCGCGAGGCACATCATGTGACGGGATCGCTGGTGGCGATGGCCGAGGGGAAGGGATGCGATCTGCCGGACCTCAGCCTTGCCGATATGCGGTCGGTTCACGACGGCATCCGCGAGGATGTGTTCGATGTGCTGGGGGTCGAAAACTCTGTCGCCTCGCGCACCAGCTTTGGCGGCACGGCCCCGGTCAACGTCCGCGCGCAGGTCGCGCATTGGAAAGAGGTCTTGGGATGAAAAAACTTGCTTTGGTCATGGTTGTGATGGGGCTTGCGGCTTGTGGGGCCGATGGACAGCCGTTCACACCGAATGCATCGCTTGGGGTGTCCGCCGGATCGGGTGGTTTGACGACGGGCGGCACGGTCGGTGCCTCGAACGGGGCGGTCTCGGTCGGGGTCGGCTTCTGATGCGTTTTGTCTGGCTGGCCCTTGCGGTCTGGGGAACGATCCATCCGATGTATTACTTCATCAGCTGGTTCCAGGCCGAGGGCTGGTCGATCATGGCGATGGTGGATGCCTGGCACGTCAACGATGCGACAAGCGGACTCGTCTGGGACCTGACCGTTGCAGCGGTGACGCTGACGATCTGGGTGATCTACGAGGCCTTTGCGAAACGCGACTGGCTGCGGCTGCTGGCGATACCGGCGACGTATTGCATCGGGGTCAGTTGCGGGCTGCCGCTTTATCTCTATTTGCGGGGGCGGAAGGGGTAGCGGGCGAATGTCTGCTGTCCGGGGCACAGCCGCCATTTGCAGAGCTAGCTTCACGGTCTGCTGATCGGTGCAAGGGCCCTAAGAGTTGTGGTCGTGGTTCTTTCGCTGGCGTTCAGTATGCTCATCCGGAAAGCTGCTGAGATAACCCTCGCCACCATAGTAGCCCCGCTGCTTGGGCCGGTTTCGGTTGGTAAAGTTGTTGTATTTCATCACAACGAACGCGACAAAAAGTCCGATTGGGATCCATAGCAATTGGTTCACGATCTCATCGACTATCCCCAATATCTCTCTCCTGATGTATGGATCTAAAAATGAAGCAGTGTTCTTAAACGAAGGCCAGACCTCGACTCCAAGCATAGAATGCACGCACTGGTCGGTAAAGCTGCCATTCAAGTGAAGCGCGGGATCCGTCAAATTGGGCCTCAACTGGGTGTTCGCATACGGACCTTCAGTTTCGCAAAGCCCTTGGCCTCCCCCCGCTTTCTGCTATGTCCTCCGCCAGCTTGAACAGGACCTGACCCCGTGGACCATTTCCTCTATCGTGACGGCGCTTTGCACGCCGAAGACGTCGCCATTGCCGAGATTGCGGCGGCGGTCGGCACCCCGTTCTATGTCTATTCCTCCGCGACCCTGAAACGTCATTTCGCGCTGTTCGACGAGGCACTGTCATGGACCGATCACCTTGTCTGTTTCGCGATGAAGTCGCTGTCCAATCTGGCGATCCTCAAGACGCTGGGCGATATGGGCGCGGGGATGGATGTGGTCTCGGGCGGGGAATACCTGCGGGCCAAGGCCGCCGGTGTGCCGGGCGAGCGGATCGTGTTCTCGGGCGTCGGCAAGACGGCTGATGAAATGCGCCTGGCGCTGGAAGGCGGCATCCGCCAGTTCAACGTCGAAAGCGAGCCCGAGATGATGTTGCTCGATCAGGTGGCGCAAAGCTTGGGCGTCGTGGCCCCGATCACCGTGCGCGTGAACCCCGATGTGGATGCGAAGACCCATGCCAAGATCGCGACGGGCAAGTCCGAGAACAAATTCGGCATCCCGATCAGCCGCGCACGCGAGGTTTACGCGATGGCCGCGAAACTGCCGGGGCTCAAGGTCATCGGCATCGACGTACATATCGGATCGCAACTGACCGAGCTTGCGCCGTTTGAGGCGGCCTACAGGAAGGTTGCCGAACTGACCGAGACACTCCGCGCCGACGGGCACGAGATCACGCGCCTCGATCTGGGGGGCGGTCTGGGCATACCCTATTCCCGCTCGAACGAGGCGCCACCCTTGCCTGACGACTATGGCGCGTTGATCCAGCGCACTGTCGGGCACCTGGGCTGCGAGATCGAGATCGAGCCCGGACGTCTGATTTCGGGCAACGCGGGGCTGATGGTGTCGCAGGTCATCTATATCAAATCGGGGGAAGATCGCGATTTCCTGATTCTCGATGGTGCGATGAACGATCTCATCCGCCCGGCGATGTATGACGCACACCATGACATCGTACCGGTGGTGGAGCCCGCCGCCGGCAGCGAGCCCGCCAGATACGATATCGTGGGCCCGGTCTGCGAAAGCGGTGATACCTTCGCGAAAGGGCGTGTCATGCCCGCGGTGGCGGCGGGCGATCTGGTCGCCTTCCGCTCGGCCGGAGCGTATGGGGCGGTGATGTCATCGGAATACAATTCGCGCCCGCTGATCCCCGAGGTTCTGGTCGATGGCGATCAATTTGCAGTTATTCGTGCCCGCCCTACCTATGAAGAGATGATTGCACGCGATACGCTACCGAAGTGGTTGGTCTGACGTCCTGAGGCTGACACGAAGGTTCGTGACGACCGATAAAGGGGATGACCGCTGAGAAATCAGCCTGACAATCTACGCCACCTGCGCTTTCCCGTCGCTGCCACCCGTGCCGGGTTGCTGGCCGAGGAAACGGTGCGCGCTTTCTGGCCGTTCTGGACGGTGCTGTTCTTCGTTCTGGCGCCGCTGATGTTCGGCTGGCACGAGGTCGTGCCCCTGGGCGTTTTCTGGGGTGCTGGCGCGCTGTCGGTTCTTGCAGCACTTGTGACCCTGATCTGGGGTGTCCGCCGGTTCCGCGTGCCTTCGCAGGCCGAGGCGTTGGTGCGTGTCGATGCCAGTCTTCCGGGACGGCCGATCTCGGCGATTGCCGACACGCAGGCGATCGGCAGCGGTGACCGCGCATCCGAAGCAGTCTGGCGCGCGCACCTGGACCGTATGGAAGCGCGCACCAGAGACGCCCGTCCGGTACAACCCGATCTGCGGGTGGCAGACAAGGATCCTTTCGGTCTGCGGTTTATCGCGCTCTTGTTTTTCGTCACCGCGTTGCTTTTCGGGTCGCTCTTGCGGGTCGGCACGGTGGGCGAGGTCGTGGCGCAGCAGGACCAGACACTGGCGACCGGGCCCGTCTGGGAGGGTTGGGTCGAACCTCCGGCCTATACGGGGCGCCCGTCGATCTACCTCAACGACATCCCCGCCGGACCCTTGCGTGTCCCCGAAGGCAGCCAGGTGACCTTGCGCCTGTATGGTGAGGTCGGGGCGCTGACCGTGGCCGAGACGGTATCGGGCCGCACGGGTGAAGTGGCACCGGCTTCCGACCCCCAGCAGCAGTTCGATGTGATGAGCTCTGGCACCCTCAGGATTGCGGGGCCGACGGATACGACCTGGGAAATCACCGCGATCGAAGATACCGTGCCGACCGTCGCGCTCGCAGGCCCGATCGAGGCCGACGCAATGGGGGAATTGTCGCAGCCGTTCACGGCGACCGACGACTATGGCGTGGATTTCGGCACGGCGACGATCAGGCTCGATCTGGCTGAAGTCGATCGCCGCTACGGGCTGACGGTGGATCCCGATCCGATCGAGCCGTTGGTGCTGGATCTGCCGATGCCTTTCACGGGCGATCGCAGCGACTTCGAGGAAGTATTGATCGATGATCTGAGCCAGCACCCGCTGGCCAATCTGCCGGTGACGATCCAGCTTGAGGTGACGGACGCCTCCGGTCAGGTCGGCGTCTCGGAGCAGAGCGGCCTGATCCTGCCCGGGCGACGGTTCTTTCAGCCGCTGGCACGCGCCGTGATCGAACAGCGGCGCGACCTGATGTGGTCGAAGGCCAATGCACGGCGCGTCAACCAGGTGCTGCGCGCGGTGTCGAACCGGCCCGAAGGATTCTTCACCAGCGAAACGACATACCTGCGGATGCGCACGATCATTCGCCGTCTCGAGAATATGACCGAATTCGGCATCACGGATGAGGGTCAGGCCGAGGTTGTCGAAGCGCTCTGGGACCTGGCGATCCAGCTCGAGGATGGGCGGCTTGCCGATGCACGCGAACGTCTACGCCGTGCGCAGGAACGTTTGGCCGAGGCCATGCGCAACGGTGCATCCGACGAGGAAATCGCCGAACTCATGCAGGAATTGCGCGAAGCGACGGACGATTATCTGCGCATGCTGGCAGAGCAGGCCGAGCCTTCGGATGGTACAGACATGGCCGACAGCGGCCAGCAGGGTCAGCAGATGGGGATGGATGAACTCCAGGCCCTGATGGACCGGATTCAGGAACTGATGCAGGAAGGCCGGATGGCCGAAGCACAGGAACTGATGGAGCAGCTCAACGAACTGATGGAGAACCTGCGCGTCACGCAAGGCGAAGGTGGCGAAGGCCAACAGGGCCCGGGCGAGCAATCCATGCAGGATCTGGCCGAAACCCTGCGCGATCAGGAAGACCTGTCCGACGATGCCTTCCGTGATCTCCAGCAACAGGGCGAATCCGGCGAGCAGCAAGGCGAGGGTCAGCCGGGCCAGCCCAGCACCCCCGGCCAGCAGGGTCAGACGCAGCAGGGCCAGAACCCCGGCCAGCCGCAGGGCCAACAGGGCCAGAGCGGGAACCAGCCCAACCAGGGCGGTCAGCAAGGTCAGGGACAGGGTGTGGGCAACGAGGCCCGCGATGGCCAGCAGCGCGGTGACGGGGCCGGCGGCGAAGGCGACGAACGCAGCCTGACCGAACGCCAGCGTGCCTTGCGTGACGAGTTGCAGCGCCAACGCGAAAGCCTGCCAAACCTGCCCGGTGAATCAGGCGCCATCGCAAGGCGCTCTCTCGAGCGGGCAGAGGGTGCAATGGAAGGGGCCGAGGACGCACTGCGTGAGGGTGATCTGCCCGAGGCCATCGATCGGCAGGCCGAAGCGATGGATGCCTTGCGCAACGGGATGCGCGAGCTTGGACAGGCGCTCGCCGAAAATCAGAATGCGCAGCCCGGACAGGGCACCGAACAGGGGCAGGCCAGCAACAGCCAGTCGGAAAGCCAGCGCGACCCCCTGGGCCGTGAGATGGGCAATACCGGCCAGCTGGGCACCGACCAGAACCTTCTGGGCGGATTGGATATCAACCGCCGCGCCGAGGAATTGCTTGATGAATTGCGCCGCCGCTCGGCCGAGCAGGAGCGCCCCGAAATAGAGCGCGACTACCTGCGCCGCCTGCTGGACCAGTTCTAGACCGGAAAGTCAGTCTTGTCCGGTCAGCGCCCGAAGGCTGTCGGCGATCCCAGAAATCGTGGTATTCATCGCGGCCCTGAGTTCGTCGATGACGGCAACGTATCCGGTCATCGTTTCGCGCGATTCCGGCAGGTTGGCGATAATCTCGTCGGCAAGCAGATACGGCGTGATGACGACCGCGAAAAGTATCGCCACAAAAAAGAAACCGCGCCTGAAGCCCTGACGGCGGATCGCTTCGTAACGTTCGGCTTCGGTCAGTTCGGTATTGTCGTTATGCTCTGCACGCGACCGCAGCACTGCATTGATCTCGCCCATACTGGGAACGGCGCGCGGGTTGGCCGCGGCGCTCAGCGATGCTGAACCTCCGCCCGCCCGATCATCTGCGCCATCGCCTGTCATCTTGGCGATGCGTTGGCGCGTCTCTTCCAGATCGGCAGCCGGGGGTGACTTGGTTTCGCTCTTCTTCGGGGCAGGTGGTGTTGCGGGTTTCTTTTCGGAAGCGGGCACAGGATGTTCACGGCCAGCCTCTTCCTGCAGGATTCGGGCGATGTTGGCATCGACCGGGCGGTGCTTGGGCTCGTGCGGCTGGCTCTTGTCCTTGTGCTGATGCGGTACGTCATAGGCCGCCACATCGCGCGAACTCGCCATTTCCGGCTCACGCGCATCTGACTTCACGGCTGTCGGAATGGGCCGTGACAGGACCCGAGACACCGGACGTGAGAGCACGCGCGATAATTCGGTCTGGAACCACGTGTGACCGCAGGTCGAGCATTGGACATCACGACCACCTTTCGGAATGGCGTCGTCCGCCACGTTGTATTGCGCATCGCATTTTGGACAAATCAGCCGCATTTCCAATCCTTCTGCCCGGCGTCCATGACCCGAATTCGCCGCCTGCCCTAAAGTATCAAGGCCAGCGCCAAAGGCAAAGGATTTGGCACCACCTCTCGAGTTAAGATTGAATCCCCCGGTCGTTTTCGGCAATACAGAGTAAAATGATAAAAGGTCAGGGCGGTGATCGATCTCGAGCGAGTTTCCTACGGCTACGGTGGTGCGATGCTGTTTTCCCAGCTATCGCTGAACCTTGCGGCCGGGTCCTTCCATTTCCTGACGGGCCCGTCAGGCGCAGGGAAAACGACCCTTTTGCGGCTCTGCTACGCCGATCTGAAGGCGAAGACAGGCCGGGTCAGTCTGTTCGGTAAGGATGCTGCGGGCCTCGATCGTGACCACGTTGCGCTTGCCCGCCGAAGGATCGGGGTCGTCCATCAGGATTGCCAGTTCCTCGACCATCTGAGCATCGCTGAAAATATCGTTCTGCCGCTGACAGTCGTGGGTCGGGGCGACGAGGTCGGCAAGAACCTGCCCGAGCTTCTCAAGTGGGTGGGGCTCAGCAAACAGGCCGAGCAAAAGCCGCCGGAACTTTCAGGTGGCGAGCGGCAGCGGGCGGCACTGGCGCGCGCGGTGATCCTGTCGCCGGATGTCATCCTCGCGGATGAACCGACCGGCAACGTGGACTGGGAGATGTCGCAGCGCCTGATGAAACTACTGGTGGAACTGAACAGGATGGGCAAAACGGTTCTGATCGCGACCCATGATCTTGCCATGATCCGCGCGATGAAAGCGGATGTAAGTGCACGGGTGTCGCGGCTGAAGGACGGGCAGTTGGTGCAAGCGGGGGCTGACCTGTGAATGGTTTGACGGACCTGATCGTGGGTGATCCTCAGGCCGACCGCGCGGTGCCGCCTGCCGGCTTGAGCGCGCGCCTGACGGTTTTCGTTGCGGCTGTCATGGCGTTTCTGGCGATCATTACGCTGGCGATTTCCTTGACCACGGGACGGGTGGCGGCTGTCTGGGCTGACGAACTGGCGCAATCGGCGACGCTACGTCTGCCGGCCGATCCCGAAAACGCGGACGCCTTGCTCGCGGCTGCGCTGACGGTGTTGCAGACCACGCCGGGCGTGGAGCGCGCAAGAGCGCTTTCCCCCGACGAGCAACGGGCCCTGCTTGCGCCGTGGTTCGGCCCGGACCTGCCGCTCGATCAATTGCCCGTCCCGCAACTGATCGAGGTCGTCGCCGGTGGCGAGGGATATGACGCCGAAGGCTTGCAGGCGCGCCTGACCGCCGAAGTGCCGGGTGCAGTGCTCGACAATCATACGTCCTGGCGCGCACCGCTCGTGGGGGCTGCGACGCGGATCCGACTGGTTGGCTGGTCGGTGACCCTCCTGATCGCGGCGGCGGTGGCCGCGATGATTACGCTGGCGGCCCAGGCTTCGCTTGCCGCGAATGTTCAGGTGATCCGCGTACTGCGGCTTGTGGGTGCGCGTGACGTCTACATTGCGCGGGCCTTTGTGCGGCGTTACACGTTGCGGGCTTTGCTGGGGGCGGCCATCGGTACCGCATTGGGTGCGATCGTGGTCGTGTTGATGCCGCAGGGCGATGCACGGGACAGTGTTTTTCTGGGTGTCGGATTCGCCGGGCTGGAATGGCTGTGGGTCGTCGTCATCCCTCTTTTGTCAGGGCTCGTAGCCTTCGCCGCAACGCGCAAGGCGGCTTTCGCCAAGCTGAGAGAGATGACATGAGAGATGCCATCCAGTGGGTCCGGTCGCTGATCTTCAATGCGTATATGTATGTCGCGATGCTGGTCTTCGGGATCGTTTTCTTCATACCTGCACTTGTGTCGGCGAAAGGGGCGTTGATGGCATGCAAGAGCTACAGCCGCCATATCCGCTGGGCAGCGCGCTGGATGATCAGCCTCAAGGTCGAATACAGGGGCGAGCCGCCGACCGACGAAGTGATGGTTGCGCCCAAGCACCAGAGCTTTTTTGACGTGCTCATGATCTTCGCCGTCCTGCCGCACGGCAAGTTCATCATGAAGTCGATCCTGAAATATGCCCCCATCATCGGGCAGTTCGGCCTGCGCATCGGCTGTATCCCGGTCGATCGTGGCAAGCGCGGTCTGGCCATTCGCAAGATGGTCGCCGACGTTCAGGCCGGGCGGGCCATGCCGGGTCAGTTGATAATCTACCCACAGGGCACGCGTATCGCGCCCGGGGTCAAGGCGCCCTACAAATTCGGGACAGGTGCGCTCTATCGCGAACTGGGTCAGCCGGTCGTACCCGTGGCCACCAATGTCGGTGTTTTCTGGCCCAAGCGCGGCGTGATGCGCAAACCCGGCACGGCCGTGTTCGAATTTCTGCCGCGCATCGCGCCGGGCCTCGAAGTCAATGAGTTCATGATGCAGCTCGAGGATGAAATCGAAACCGCCTCGACACGGCTCAACAAGGAGGCCGGCTTTGACGGATGATCACATTGTCCGCGACGTGGCCGCCCTCGAAGAGCTTTACGGCAAACCGAGCGAGGCATCGCTGGTCAAGGTCGCAGACAGGCTGACGCCGCTATATGCCAAATGGATCATGGCCGCCCGGTTCTGTGTTCTCTCTTCCGTCGGTCCCCACGGCACCGATGGCAGCCCGCGCGGGGATGAGGGACCAGTTGTTCAGATCGCCGACGAAACCACACTCCTGATGCCTGACTGGCGCGGAAACAACCGGATGGACAGCTTGCGCAATATCGTTGCCGATGGGCGTATCAGCCTGATGTTCTTCGTGCCTGGATCGCAGAATGTCGTCCGCGTGAATGGCAAAGCGGTGGTGTCGCTCGACCCCAGCCTGATCGCCCGCTTCGCCGACAGGGGCCGAAAGCCGCGGAGTGTCATCGTGATCACCGTGGCCGAGGTCTATAGCCAATGTGCCCGCGCACTGATGCGATCCGGCCTGTGGAACCAGCCCAAGGCGCTGGATGAATTGCCCACCATCGGCGAGCTTCTGGCAGAACAGAAGGCAGACATCGACGCCGCAGCCTACGATGCGGCCTGGGCGTCGCGCGCCGAAAAAACGATGTGGTAGCCCGGAAGCGGGGTATCAGGCGGCCAGCCCCTTGGCTCCGAGGCCCAGATACTTCTTCCGGCGGTCGGTGCGCAGCTTGTCAGGCGACAGGTCACGCAACTCGTTCAGCATCGAAACCAGCGCCTCGCCAACGGCATTGATGGCTTCCTGCCGGTGCCGGTGTGCGCCGCCGGTGGGTTCGGGAATAATCCGGTCACAGACACCAAGCTCATGCAGGTCCTTCGACGTCAGCCGCAGCGCCTCGGCGGATTCGCGCATTTTTTCGGCATCCTTCCACAGGATCGACGCGCATCCCTCGGGGCTGATGACCGAGTAGATCGAATGTTCCAGCATGGCCACGCGGTTGGCCGTCGCAAAGGCCACTGCTCCGCCCGACCCGCCTTCGCCGATGACGACGCTGATCAGCGGCACGCCCAGTTCCAGGCACTTCTCGGTCGAGCGGGCAATCGCCTCTGACTGGCCACGCTCTTCGGCACCCTTGCCGGGATAGGCCCCCGGGGTGTCCACAAGTGTGATCACGGGAATGCCAAAGCGGTTGGCAAGTTCCATCAGGCGGATCGCCTTGCGGTATCCTTCGGGCCGCGCCATGCCGAAGTTACGTTCGATCCGCGACTTCGTGTCGTCCCCTTTTTCGTGCCCTATGACCATGACCGGCCGTCCCTCGATCCGCGCAAGTCCACCCATGACGGCATGATCGTCGGCAAAGTTGCGATCACCGGCAAGGGGCGTGTATTCGCTGAACAGCGCCTCGATATAGTCCTTGCAATGGGGGCGTTGGGGGTGTCGGGCGACCTGACATTTGCGCCACGCCGTCAGATCGCCATAGAGCGACTTGAGCAGGTCGGCCGCTTTCTTGTCGAGTGCGCTGGCCTCTTTCTCGACATCCATCTCGGGATTATCCCGCGCCATGGCACGCAGTTCTTCGGCCTTGCCTTCGATCTCGGCGAGGGGTTTTTCGAAGTCGAGGTATTGGGTCATTCCCGGCAGAACCTTTGTCCGTTGCGTCTAGGTTATATGGCGTATGGCCGGTCCGAACGCAACGGCGGGAAGGTGGCTCGTCTGTCCTGGGCTAGTCGCCCGCGATCATCTCGGACTGCCGCACGATCACCTCGGCCTGTTTGATCGAGGCGATATCGACAAGGCGGCCCTTGTAGACGGTGGCCCCCTCGCCACGTTCCTTGGCGTCTTCCATCGCGGCAAGGATTTCGCGCGCTTCGGCGACGGCGCTCTCGGAGGGTGTGAAGATCTCGTTCGCCAAGGCGATCTGCTTGGGGTGGATCGCCCATTTGCCGACCATGCCAAGCGTCGCCGAGCGCCGTGCCTGCGCACGGTAGCCCTCGTCGTCGCTGAAATCACCGAATGGTCCATCGACGGGCAGCACGCCGTGGGTGCGGCAGGCCGCGACAATGGCCGTCTGCGCCCAATGCCACGGGTCGGAGTAGTGCCGTGTCTCACCGTGCAGCATGTAGTAATTGTCCTGCGTGCCACCGATGCCGGTGGTCTGCATCCCCATGGACGCTGCGAAATCAGCGGCCCCGAGGCTCATCGCGGCCATGCGCGGGCTGCTGGCGGCGATTTCCTCGACATGGGCGATACCGGCGGCGGATTCGATGATGACCTCGAAGGTGATCGGCTTGGTCCGCCCTTTGGCGCGCTCGATTGCCGTGACCAGCGCGTCGACGGCATAGACATCCGCAGCGCAGCCGACCTTTGGGATCATGATCTGGTCAAGCCGCTCCCCCGCTTGTTCCAGAACGTCCACGACATCCTTGTACCAATAAGGGGTATCGAGCCCGTTGATCCGGACCGAGAGGTACTTGCTGTTCCAGTCGATATCGTTGATCGCCTGAATGACATTGGTGCGGGCCACATCCTTGTCCGAAGGCGAAACGCTGTCTTCCAGATCGAGGTTGATCACATCCGCCGCGCTCGCTGCCATTTTCTCGAACAGTTTTGTGTTCGAACCGGGCCCGAACAGCTGGCAACGGTTCGGACGGGCAGGGGGTGTCGGTTGCAGGCGGAAAGACATGTGGAAATCCTTGCGGTACGATTATTGCGCTCAGCGTTCCCGGCTGGATAGATTATTGCCGTTTGAGCCGCAAGGCCGATTTCGCAACCGCAGCATGACGAAACCGGCGCAACAGCGCCGATCAGATACCTGCATCAACGATCGCCTTGGCAAGGACCGGCACAGTCTGCGCATTCAGACCGGCGATATTCATCCGGCTGTCGCCCACCATATAGATGCCATGATCGTCGCGCAGCTTTTCCACCATCTCGGGCGTGGTGCCCAGACGGCTGAACATCCCGCGGTGATGGGCGAGAAAGTCGAAACGGTCGCTGTTGGTCAACCGCCGCAGTTCGTCGGCAAGCTGCTGGCGCAGGGCCAGCATGCCATTGCGGGTCTCTTCCAGTTCCGCTTCCCAGTCGGCGCGCAGTTCGGGGTCTTTCAGAATCGTGGTCACGACCCGCGCGCCGTGATCGGGCGGGAACGAATAGTTCTGCCGGTTGAGAAAGGCGAGGTTCTGCTGCGTGATGCTCTGCTGGTCGGCATCCTTGGCAACGGCCATCAGAATCCCCGTGCGTTCGCGGTAGATCCCGAAATTCTTGGAACAACTTGCGGCGATCAGGCAGTTTTCGAAACTACTGGCGATCTGGCGCGTGGCCTGGGCATCCTCGGCCAGGCCATCGCCGAACCCCTGATAGGCGATGTCCACCAACGGGGTGGCGCGCTTCTTTTGCAAAAGCGAGACCACCTGAGCCATCTGATCGTAGGTGAGGTTCGCACCCGTCGGATTGTGGCAGCACCCGTGCAGCAGGACGACATCGCCCTCGGCCACGTTTTCGAGGTCGGCCATCAGGCCCGTGAAATCGACGCCACGCGTCGCATTGTCGAAATAGCGATATTCGGCCATCCGCATGCCGAGATACTTGATGATCGACGGATGGTTCGGCCAGGTGGGCTGCGACAGCCACACGGTGGCACGCGGCGCGGCGAGTTTGATCAGTTCCAGCGCCTGCCGGATCGCCCCTGTGCCGCCCGGTGTGGCGACGGCGGCGACCCGTTCGCGCGACACGCTGTCTCCGAGCACGAGGTCGGTCATGACCGCACCGAATTCCGGGTCACCGGCGAGGCTGGTATAGGCCTTGGTCGTCTGATCGTTCAGGATCCGCTGTTCGGCCTTCTTGACCGCGCGCATGACAGGCGTGTTGCCGGTGGCATCCTTGTAGACACCGACACCGAGATCCACCTTGTCGGCACGCGGGTCGGCACGGTAGGTGGCAACCAGAGCGAGTATCTTGTCGGCGGGTTGGGACGAAAGGTTTTCCAGCATCAGTCGGCTCCTGTTGCGATGGGTAGATCGGCATACATGCCCCATTCGGACCATGAGCCATCGTAGAGTGAATGATCGGCCTTGCCGATCCTTTCCAGCGCCAACGACAGGATCGCCGCAGTCACGCCCGACCCGCAGGTCGTGATGGCGGGTTTGGAAAGATCGACACCGGCATCGGCAAAAATCGTGCGCAGGGCGGCAGGCGGTCTCATCGTGCCGTCTTCGTTCAACAGGTCCTTGTAAAAGACATTCCTCGAGCCCGGGATATGGCCGGCGCGCAATCCTTCGCGCGGTTCGGGCGCTTGGCCACGAAAGCGGGCGGGGGCGCGGGCATCGATGATGACGTGATCACCCAGCTTGGCTGCGCGGGCGACCTCGGTTACGTCCTTGACGCGTCCGGCTTCGAATTTCACGGTCATGTGCCGATCACGGATCAGGGCGGGGTCGGACGTGACGGGCCGGCCTTCGGCTTTCCATTTCGGCAGGCCACCGTCGAGCACGGCGACATTGGTCTGCCCCATCAGCCGGAACAACCACCAGACGCGCGCCGCCGAGAACAGCCCCGCCCCGTCGTAGACCACGATTTGATGCCCGTCGCCGATCCCCATCGCGCGCATCCGCGACATGAATTTCTCGACCGGCGGCGCCATGTGCGGCATTTCCGACCGGGCATCGCTGATGTCGTCGATATCGAAGAAACGGGCACCCGGCAGATGACCGGCACGAAACTCGGCACGCGCGTCGCGCGCCATGTCCGGCAAGTACCAGGACGCATCCAGAATGCGCAAGTCAGGATCCCGCAGATGCGCCGCCAGCCAGTCGGTGCCGACAAGTGTCTTTGGATCATCTGTTAAGGCTGGTGTCATGGACCACCTCGTTACACACAGTGGCAAGCCCTACCCTGCAACCACCGCCGAAACAAGCCACCTGAGGCGCGACGCCCTGTCATTATCGGCCCACATATATCCTCGCCGAAGGCTCCCTCCGGCAGTCGCGGATCGCAGGTTCAACCCCGCTCGCGCAACAATCGCTGCTTCTGACGACCCCAGTCACGTTTGGCCTGCGTTTCGCGCTTGTCATGGTTTTTCTTGCCCTTGGCCGTCGCGATCTTCAGCTTCACCAGCCCGCGATCGTTGAAGTACATGACCAATGGCACCAGCGTCATCCCTTCGCGCTTGGTCGCGTTCCACAGCCGTGCAACTTCACGCCTGCTGGCCAGAAGCTTGCGCTTGCGGCGGTCCTCATGGCTGAACATCGCGCGCTCGTAGGGGGCGATGTAGGCGTTCGTCAACCACAGTTCGCCATCATCCACACTGGCGTAGCTGTCGGCGATATTCGATTGTCCTTCGCGCAGCGATTTCACTTCCGAGCCGTAAAGAACGATCCCGACCTCGAGATCTTCCTCGATCGCGAAATCGTACCGCGCCCGACGGTTTTCGGCGATCACTTTGTAGTTTTTGTTTTCCGGTTTCTTGGCCATAGTCGGCCTCAGATAAGGCAAGCCGGGCAGCGGGACAAGGCCCGGCCCGTGCTTGTGTCATGAGGAACGACGCGCGCCATGGTGATACAATTCGCGATCGGGGGCCTGCTGCTGGTTTCATCGGTACTCTGCGCCGGAATCACGTTCTGGGCCCTGGAACGGCGCCTGACCCGGTCGCGCGTCTGGCTGTCGCGGCCCCCGCATGCGCCCAAGCTTATGCTTGTCTTGTGCGCGACGGCGCTCTGGGTGTTGATACAGATGACCGTCGCGGTATGGATCTGGGCGCTGACCTTCAACGCGCTGGGCATCCTCGCCGATTTAGAGGAGGCGGTCTATTTCACCCTCGTTGCCTTCACAACGCTGGGTTTCGGAGACATTCTCTTGCCACTGCAATGGCGGCTTCTGGGCGGCATGGCGGCGCTGAACGGGCTGGTGAACATCGGATTGGTGACGGCCGCGATGATCGAGGTATTGCGTCAGGTACGCAGTCAGCAAATCGCGATGCTGTCCGAGACATCATGACAGTACCGGTCTTGCCGAACCGTACCGCCCGGCGGCTCTTTCTGGCGAAGCACGGATTGATCGAACGTCCGTCCGGGCCCGGCAAGGGTGCCGATCTTGCGGCTGTCATCAACGATCTGGGTTTTGTCCAGCTGGACAGCGTGAACACCTTCGCGCGGGCTCATGACCTGATCCTCTGGTCACGGCGACAACGATATCGGCCCAAAGCGTTGCAGCACCTGCTTTCGCGCGACAGGGCCGTGTTCGAACACTGGACACATGATGCGGCAGCGATCCCGATCGACAGTTTCGCGCACTGGCGTTTGCGTTTCGCCCGGGACGCGGCGCGGCTTGCGCACAAATGGCGGGAATGGCGGCCGGGTGATTTTCACGCCAGGATCGATGACGTCTTGCGACACATCTCGGACCATGGTGGTTGCACATCGGGTGATGTCGGCAGTGGCGAAAGCCGCGGGTCGGGCGGCTGGTGGGAATGGCATCCCTCCAAGACGGCGCTGGAGTATCTGTGGCGGTCCGGCGAGGTGTCGGTGCTGCGCCGCGATGGATTTACGAAGGTCTATGACCTGACCGAGCGCGTGATCCCCGCAGAGCACCTCAACCGCCGCCATCATCCCGACGAGACCATCGAATGGTGTTGCGCTGGTGCGCTGGACCGGCTGGGCTTTGCCACCAGCGGCGAGCTTGCAGCTTTCTGGGATCATCTGACCCCCGGCGAGACGAAAGAATGGTGCAGGACCGCTCTGGCCGAGGGGCGGATCATCGAAGTCGATGTAACGCTGCATGATGGCAAGTCGCGGCGGTGTTTCGCCTGGCCGGACGTCATGGACATTGCGGTGCCCGATCCATTGCCGCGCGTGCGGCTGCTGTCACCGTTCGATCCCGTTCTGCGCGACCGCAAGCGGGCCGAGCGTCTCTTCGGTTTTCGCTACACGATCGAGATTTTCGTGCCGGAGGCGCGGCGAAAGTACGGATACTACGTTTTCCCCGTCCTCGAAGGCGACCGCATCATCGGACGGATCGACATGAAACGTACCGCAGGTGCGCTGGCCGTGCGCGCCTTCTGGCCCGAGGCCGATGTAAGAATGGGGGCTGGCCGCGTGGCTGCGTTGAAATCCGAACTCGACCGCGCTGCGGTCTTTGGCGGCTGCAACGAAGTCGTCTATGCTCAAGACTGGATCAGATCCTGAATTCTGACTGTGCACAACGCAGGAGCCATCCATGTATTACATAGCCGATACCGAAGCCCTGATTGCAGACGGGGTCATCACCGCGGGGCAGGCCGACGAGATCAGATCGCGCGCACGCGCGGCGATGGTGGCGCTTTGCGTCAACACGCTGTTGATCGGCGGGATCATCGCGGCCACCCTCGGCCTTGTCATCTTTCTGGGCACCCCGATCAGCGTTGCGGTCTGCGGCGGGCTGTTTCTGGCAGGCGGGTTGCTGATCCTGCGTCGCGCTGACGTGCTTTACCGGATGTTCGGCAACGCCAGCGCGGTGATCGGTGCCGGCATGCTGATCGGAGGGAGCGCGATAGAGATCGGTGAAAGGGTGCAGGACACGGCTGGTCTCTGGCTCTTGCTGTTGGGCGGCGCAATCTCGGCGCTTTTCCTGTGGCGGTTTCTGGCTGGTCTTGTGCAGCTACGCTTTGCCTATGGTGCGGCACTGCTGATGGGCATGGCGATGCATCTCACCGGGCTCTATGCGGCGGCGATAGACTTCGATCTGTCCGGTTGGCCGATGCCCTTCGTCAATCTTTATGCCGCGGCGGTTCTGGTTGGTCTCGGGGCGGTTCTGGACATCCGGTTTCTCACTGCCCTCGCCATCGCGCCATTCGCCCAGATGCTGGATACCGGCACATATTATTTCCACGCGGCCTATGTCTTCTATTCGCCCGAACCGACGCTGAGCATAGTGCAGATGGGTGTCCTGATCGGCCTGTGCATCTGGGCGATCGGGCGGGGCAATCCGACCATCAGGCGGCAGGCAGGCATCCTGATGATCATGGCCTTTATCGTAGCCAACCTCTGCGCGCTTGTCGGAAGCCTCTGGGGAGATGTGGTGGGCAGCCACGTCTGGGGTCCGCAGGGCAGCCGACAGGCCTATGGCGCGGATTGGGACGCCTACCGCGAGGCCGTGGATGCCTTTGAAGCGCAGGCGCTGGTGATCAACGAGCATCTATATGCGATCCTTTGGGCCGTCGCACTCGCCGCGGTGGTGATCTTTGCCGCGATCGGCAACCGGCGTGGTTTGTTCAACGCCGGCATGACTTTCGCGGGTATCCATGCCTATACCCAGTTGTTCGAGACCTTCCACGATGAACCGCTGGCCTATGTGATCGGCGGCTTGGCCGCCATCCCGCTGGCTTTCGGGTTGTGGCGGCTCAACAATGCCTGGTTCAAACCGGTCAGGATCGGCGCGAGCGCCTGATTTAACCAAGCTTGGTCCTGATGGCCGCTGTCGGTTTCAGTTCAGAAGGCCCGCGTGAACCATGGCCGCTCGTATCTTTTCCCTGGTAGGATCAGTGGGCGTCTGAAGCGGTGAGCGCACCTCGTCACTGCACATGCCCAGAAGCGAGAGCCCGTATTTCGCGCCCGCGACACCCGGTTCGGCAAAGACGGCCTCATGCAGCGGCATCAATCTGTCGAGCTGGGTCAATGCCTTGGCATAATCACCGGCCAG
>JGI12210J13797_10024201_pt1 | contig 58570 bp, 52 predicted proteins | sample ElkSlonscriptome_3_FD_13797 | JGI IMG/M metagenome (IMG submission 13797) | reverse complement strand
GTCTAACCCAACGGAGCCAACGGTTGAGGAAGCTGGATCATTGCGGGATGCAAATGACCAAGGGCCTTCTACCACCCACGCGTCTAGTGAACTTGCGTCCGATGAGCTCATGTTTGACCAGCCCTCACCCGGAGAGCCCCCATCTAGCGAACCCGTCGGACCCAGCGAACCTGATTCTCGGCAAGACCAGCCGGATCTGCCTCCTGAAGCTAGGACAGCTGAGGACGACATGGTCGATGATGACCTGATTGACGATGCTGCAATCGACGAGATCGCAGCCCTCTTTGCAGCCCTTGAGCGGACTGAAGATAGCCCCTCAGGGCGCTCTGCCATCGCTCAGCAGACCCTAGCTGATTTGCTAAAACCAGCTGGAGATAGCTCCTCAGGAAATGCCTCATTCTTTGCCCCAGAGTCCTCGGCTCGTGACGAGTCGGGAAACCCTGGGCCACAAGATGCTGAATTCGGAGAAGACCAAAAAAAAAAGTAGCTGGCCCGATTAGCTGGACGATTCAAGGCGCTGGAGATTTAGCTGGCCCAAAACCCAATCTCCAGATGCCGCCTGGTCGCCGTTTGTTTCCTCAGCTGGTGCGTCTAGATGCCGTCACATCTGGTTCACCTGTGGCAGAGGATACCGCCACCAGCCACCAGCTTCCCCCGCCGGTGGCCCATGCTCCTGAGTCAAAAACGCCATGGTTCTTGGGTCTAGATATCGGAACATCTGGTCTATCTGCCGTACTGCTTAATCAAGCGACAAATCAGCTCATACCCTTGTTTTGGCGGCAGCCAGACTCCAGTCGGTCTTGGTTTCGCTGGCCCATCGACAGCGCCATCGGTCTAAACCATGACTCACCCCAAGCATCCTTGGCAACAACCTCCGCCGAAGCTGCTGTTTTATGCCAGCTCAAATCTGCTTTAGCGCTGCCGCTGCGTCAGGATATGGGGGGCGTGCTGGAGAGTTCAGAGCGGCTGGAGCCAGCCTATCGTCCCCTATCTCGTCTTCTAGAGACCCTTGGCCCCAATCGCTCTGCAGAATCAATGGCGGCAGCACCGTGGGTTTGCGGGGGGCTAGGATGTGACAACACGCAGCTTGCTACAGCCATGGGGCAGCTTTGTGGTGTTGGGGTCAGCTATCCCGCCGGATGGCCAAATCGCTACCAAGTTAATATCCAAAGCGCCATCTTGGAGGCTGGCCTCGTCTCGCAGTCCAATGCTATTTATGCTGTAGAAGAAGCCATCGCCGCAGCAATGGCCTGCCTTCGTATAGCACCTTCAGCGATCGCCAAAGACACCGCGCCAGCGATTCGACCACCCTATACTCTAGAACCCGAAGGTGTCGCTTTTGTGCTCAACGCCGGAGCTAGCACCACAGAGCTAGCTTTACTGGATCTAACGGCTTTAGCCCAAAGCCATGCCGCTGTTTTGGCCTCCCGCACCTTAGCCTATGCAGGGCAAGCCCTTGACCAAGATATTCTCGTTCATCATCTCTATCCTCAGCTACAGGCATCATCGCGGCCCGAGGTAGAGCAGCTTTTGAGCCTGCTGCAGTTGAACCACGGCGACCACCCCCAGCTTGGCCAGCCCGACGTGATCAAGCGACTGCGCCTCCACCTGCGCCTATGTAGTTCGGGTCCGGGTCAGCAGCTGCTGGCGATCGCACAGCAGATCAAGCATGACCTGCAGACCATGCCCCAAAGCGCCTACACTATTGCCCAGCACCATAGCCAAATGACGCAGGATACATTTGGCCATCATATTTTGCTGCCCTATATCCGAGCGCTGACGCAGCAGGTCCAGAGCCTCATTGAGCAAGCCGCCCTATCGCCACAATCAGTGCAGCATATTATTTGCTCGGGGGGGACGGCCTCAATGCGAGTGGTCCATCTGTGGGCGCGGCAGTGTTTCCCCAACGCTGACCTGAAATTTGCGCCTTCTATCGCCATGGTTGAGGCTCAAGGTTCAGCAGCTCTGCCCTCAGCTTGGTTGGGGAGCCAGGTTGGGTATGGGTTGGCCCGCTTGCCGTTGTTCGCTCAATCGGCATCTAAGCCAGCAGAAAACGCCGCCCAGTAGTCCGGTCAGTCCCCCCGCCACCGCGGTCACTCATCAGATGCGTCATGCGTATGTTTACAGAGATGCATGGCGTATAAAGAGTAGATGAAGTCGCTTTTTCCCCCGCATTGTGGGGAGTATTTACGTATATCCTCTAGTAGATACATGGCTAATGCTACCAGCAACAGTCAAAGCAGCTTTCATCTACCACTCGGAGATTTGATCATGGCGGCGTTTTTCAAACCCCCTTCTCAAACCCCACTCCATCCTGCCATCCAGCTAAATTCTGAGTTCCCATTTTCCTCTCATCTTTCGGTGTCGAGTCAGGTCAAGCGAGGGATGGATGTCTTAGGGGCACTACTAGGTTTGGCCCTGGCCCTTCCCGTTGGGATTATCATCGCCGTGGCCATCCAGCTGGATGATCCTGGACCAGTGTTCTACCGGCAGACTCGCTGCGGTCTTCACGGCGCGCTGTTTGAGATGTGGAAATTTCGCTCAATGGTTGTCAATGCCGATGGGCTAAAAAACAGTATTGCGAATCAGGCAACAGGCTGCATCTTTAAAAACGACTGTGACCCTCGAGTGACGCGGGTGGGCCGCATTTTACGCAAAACCAGCCTAGATGAGCTTCCCCAGCTGTGGAACGTGCTTCGCGGCGAGATGAGCCTAGTTGGCACCCGGCCCCCGACCCCGGACGAGGCGAACCAATATAGTCCGCTTCACTGGCAGCGGCTGCAGGTCAAACCTGGGATCACGGGGGAGTGGCAGACCAATGGGCGATCGCTTGTGAGCGATTTTGAAGATATTGTCAAACTGGATTTGGCTTATCAAGACAAGTGGTCTGTTCGATATGATCTGCAGCTGCTCTGGAAAACAGTTTGGGTCGTGGTGCGCAGCAATGGAGCGTATTAAAGCAGGCTAGAGGTCAAAGATCTAACCAGCAGTAGGTTACGTTGTGCCGCCCGTACCTAGAAACTAAAGAGGCAATCTAATCTCTCTTATTCATGAGCGCTCCAGCGATTAATCTGCCCACCTGGATCACAATTTCAAGGCTGATTGGCATCCCCATCATTTTGGCGCTGCTGCTGCAGCCCACACCGACGGTCCGCTGGTGGAGCGTTGCAATTTTTTTGGTTGTGGCAGGAACAGACTGGTTGGATGGCTATTTAGCCCGAAAGCTAGATCAAGTCACTGATCTAGGTAAGTTTCTCGACCCGCTGGTAGATAAGCTGCTGATTCTGTGCGTTTTGCTGGCCCTGATTGAGATGGGTTTGGTTCCGGCCTGGGGCGTCAGCATCATCCTGGCGAGAGAGCTGACAATCGCAGGCTGGCGGGTCAACCGCACCAAGATCAGCGGAGCCAATATTTGGGGCAAGTTAAAGACCGTGAGTCAAATTGCGGCCATTGCGCTGCTGCTCGCGCCTCTTCCTCCGCTGGGCAACGCAATCGCCCTTGCGACCTTCTGGGCTTCTGTGGCCTTGACGGTGATTTCCGGCATCCTTTATGTATTGCCGTCACCGTCACCGTCAGAAGCCTCTAGCTAGCTTTGTACAATCATCTCGTCTAGGCTGAAGTCGATATCAGAGCTGCTCCGCTCAGATGGGCGGTAGTCATTTTGGAATGAGTCCTTCAGCCCTGATACGAGGTCGTAGGCTGGAACCCAGTCGAGGTCGGTTTTGGCGCTGTGAATATCGGTGAAGAAGTGCTGAACCCGCAGCGGAAAGGCCTTGCGCTTACCAAAGTCAAAGGCGCTGGGATCGTAATGCACTAAGGGCACATCCTCAGGAGGCTTTCCGGCGGCAGCCGCGCAGGCTCTAGCTAGGCCATCAAACGTAACCGCCCGCTCCCCAGAGATATTGTAGATCTTCCCTTTAGCGCGATCGCATCCTAGGGCCGCCACCATCGCTGCGGCTAAATCATCCACATGGCCTAGCTGGGTCATATGCATTCCGTTACCGGGAATGGGAACCGGACGGTCCCGCAGGATGCGATCAAAGAACCAGGCTTCTAGGTCGTTGTAGTTTTGCGGACCATAGATATATACGGGACGAATCGATGTAAAGGGCAGCCCCTGCTCGGCGAGATATGTCTCAGTGTGGTGCTTGCCAATATGGCGGCTGTTTGGGTCCACGGTATCCCCTTCCACATGGGGCATTTGGTCAGACTGCTGATACACGCCGGCAGAGCTGACATAGATCAGCTGTTGAAAATTGCCGCCTAAGGCCTCAACCAAGGTCTGGGTGTCGCTCAAGCTGCGGCCATTGTTGTCAAACACAGCATCAAAGCGTTCACCGGCGAGAGCCGACTTGACGGCCGCAGCATCTTTGCGATCGCCGTGAATTTGCTGCAGCTCGGAACGTGGCGCGGTGGCATTACCTCGGTTGAATAAAACCACCTCATGGCCCAGATCAACCAATCGATTGACGAGGTATACCCCAACGAAACGAGTACCTCCCATAACCAACAGTCGCATGCGTCTTCCCCCACAAAATGATCCCAAGGTCTGCGGGTATTGTACTGGGAGACGGATCCTGCCGGGAAGAATACCCTTAGCTCATGACGAGATTTGCGATCGCTATGCGCCGCAAATCACTCGTCGCATCTGCTTCATGTTTGCCGGCAGGTCGAGGCGCATAGCCTGTTGAATAATTGCGCTGGGGACGGGAAAGCTTGGCGTCGCCTTGACGGAGTAGGTGAGCAGGGTTCCTTGCCCGTAGTCCTGTAGCTCTAAAGTGGCGGAAAAGTCTTTGAAAGTGCCTCGCTCCATGACGAACTGCAGCCGCTGGCTCGTCTGGTTGATTCGCTCAGAAACGTTGAGATGAATTTCAGCTTCGGCAGTGAAGAACAAAAACGCTTTACGGGCCAGCTGGTAAAGCCGCTTTTTCCCTTGACTAGCGCTGATAACCTCACTGCGCACCACATCAGGAAAGAACTCAACCCAGCGAGAGTAGGTCGTGATTTGCTCCCAGACAGCATTGCGCTGACGCGGCAAGAACATTTGGGCTGTGACGGCTCCACCCCAGGCGGAGTGATCATGGGTTTGAAGCAGTACGTCTCCGTTGACGAGGGCAGAGCTGACTGGTGTGTAAGCAGAGCTAGATGCAGAGATAGGAGAAGCGGGATTTACAGTATGTGCTGTCATAATCGGCGACCATGCATCATTGGACCAGTTTGATTCTGAGGGTGATTGTGTCAAATCAATCGAATCTAGAACCCTACGACTCAACCCTATCAACTGGTTGGGCAAGGCTCAGTAAATTCCAGTCTTGTTTGGATAAAGTTTGCGCAAAGCTTACTTTCTAACATCAGTATCGATCGACGATAGGCCCGTATGTTCACCAAAGCTTACAGCTTTCAGCACCTCGTTTTCAGTAATGATCCTGAGTTTGGCCTAGCCCGCCTCGGCTTTCGCCTAAGGGTACCATGGCTCATGCGGTACACTTTGTAGGCTACTGTAGCAGATCTTTTCTATGCTGAAAAACCTGCCCCAAACTACCGCTTTTTTAATCTGTCTCAGCCTGACGCTCTTAATTTGGGTTGGACGGGGATTGGGGATTATCACGTTTATTCCGGGAGGGCTACTGTGGATTTTGCTGCTGGCAACAATCGGTGCTGCCGTCATCGATATTATTCAGCGGACTCGGCGCTGGTAGCCCGCTTTGCCAGGTCAGTTTGGACTCTGTTGCCAATGTTGAGAGACGATGTATGGGCCAAGCCACTAAAATAGCGGTACGCGCCCGGTACTTCTCCCTATGGCTTCCCAACCCCCCGATCGTCCCAAAACGTTGCTCAACACCCTCACCCAAGCCATTGATGCGGTACGGGATCGGGTTGACTTCTCTCGCCTAGCGCTGAAGCCCAATGCTCGGGTACCCCATTTACTCGTTCAAGAATCAACCATGGATCAGGCCCAAGCCTATCCGCTGCTGGGCGATCGCTACCTTGTAGGGCGCAGCTCAAAACANTGTGACATTGTTGTCCAAGCGCCCATTGTCAGCCAGGTCCATGGATCCCTAGCGCGGGACAGCAAAAAGCCAGGCTCCAACTTCACTATCCAAGATGAGAAATCGACCAACGGCGTCTACATCGGCAAGCGACGCATCAAAACCCTCACGCTGCGCCATGGGGACCAGCTGACCCTGGGACCGCCGGACTTGGCTGATGCCGTGTTGATCAAATATCAAAACCCGCCGCCATGGTATGTGCGCGGGGTGCAATATGGGCTGTATGGCTTTACCGGGATAACTGCTTTAACGGTGCTGTGGATTGGTCTAGAATGGCAGCGATTTGCCGTCAGACCCCTGCCTCTCTCAGTTCAAGGCCCTGTCATCGTCTATGCTCGCGACGGTGAGACACCGCTGCGTCAGGCCACAACTCAAGCCCATTTAGAAAAAGAGCGACTTTCTGAATATCCCCGCTATCTGAGAGACGCCGTTGTGGCTTCAGAAGATTCGCGCTACTACTGGCATCTTGGGGTAGATCCGCTGGGAATTCTGCGGGCGCTGGTGACCAATATTGCTGGGGGAGAGATTCGTGAGGGTGGCAGCACCCTGACGCAGCAGCTTGCCCGCAACATCTTTCGTGATTATGTGGGAACAGAGGACTCGGCGTCGCGGAAGCTGCGAGAAGCTGTTGTCGCGCTCAAAATGGAGACGTATTACAGCAAAGACGACCTGATGTTGACCTATCTCAACCGGGTTTATCTTGGCAACGGGAACTATGGGTTTGAGGATGCGGCTCAGTTTTACTTTGGCAAGTCAGCCCAGGATCTCACCCTGTCAGAGGCCGCAACCCTAGTAGGAATTTTGCCTGCTCCCAACAGCTTCAACCCCATCCAAGATTATGAAACGGCGATCGCATTCCGCAATCGAGTCCTCAACCGCATGGTTGTGTTAGGCATGGTTAGCCCAGGGGAAGCCCAAGAGGCGAGGCGATCGCGGATCACTATTAACCCAGACGCCGTTGAGGAGCTGCGGGGAACCCTGGCCCCCTACTTTTACTCTGAGGTGTTCAGCGAGCTAGAGGACCTGCTGGGGCGGGAGCTTGCCCAAGAAGGAAACTTCATTGTTGAGAGTACGTTGGCTCCTGGACTACAGGGAAGGGCAGAAGAGGCATTAGAGACAGCCCTCGCCACGTCAGGAGTATTTTTGGGCATCTCCCAAGGAGCCATCACAACCCTAGATACCCAAACTGGCGGAGTGCTGGCCCTTGTTGGGGGGCGTAGCTTTGAGCAAAGTCAGTTTAACCGAGCGACCCAGGCGCTACGGCAGCCCGGTTCCACCTTTAAAATATTTGCCTATCTTGCTGCTTTAGAGCAGGGTATTTCCCCTGGCACCGTTTATTCTTGTGCGCCCCTCACCTGGCAAGGCCAGTATTTTGAGGGCTGTCGCACAGGAGCCTCGCAGCTCAATCTGTATGATGGCGTGGCCCTCTCTGAGAATGTTATTGCCCTGCGGGTGGCGCAAGACGTTGGCCTAGATAGTGTGATCCAAATGGCAAAGCGGTTGGGCATTCGCTCTGATCTCAATGCCGTGCCGGGATTGGTATTGGGCCAAAGTGAAGTTACGCTTCTAGAACTGTCGGGCGCGTTTGCGACCCTAGCCAACAACGGCGTTTATCAGCGGCCCCATTTGATTCAGCGCGTTTTCGATGGCAGTGACTGCGAGGGAAGCGATCGCAGCAGCTGTCGCGTCATCTATAGCTATAGTGAAGACCCTGGCGTCACCCGAACGGCCTTATCTCCGGCGATCGCATCACAGATGACAACTCTGCTACAGGGCGTGATTCAATCTGGGACGGGGCAATCTGCATTTTTGGGTGGTGGAGAAGCCGGAAAAACCGGCACAACAAATGACAATATCGATTCTTGGTTTGTCGGCTATGTTCCCAATCGGGCGATCGCTACAGGAATTTGGTTGGGCAATGATGAAAATATTCCCACGGGTGGCAGCAGTGCTGAAGCCGCCCAGTTGTGGGGAGACTATATGAGTCAGCTTACTGACTAACTATTGGCTAGCTGCTGGCTAAGATTGATCTAATTGATCTATGAGATTGATTGATTGGATAGTCTACTCAGCTTTGTTCTCTATGCCTTGGGTAAGGAATACCTGTGAACATTCAGTGGCATTGTTATAATTTTATAAACGCGGGGTACATCTATCCGGGCCGACATCAAGAACACATTACTGGCGGAAGATAGGACGAAACAGCCAGCCTATTTTGCGCTTGCCCCAGGGCTGAGCCGCTGCTGTTTAGACCTCACGCGCTCTGCCCCAAACAACCGTTTTTTCTGCCATCCATGCCTCACCTTGCTTTTTCTGTCGACTGGATTGGTCAATTTACTGACCCATATGCTGTGCTGGGGCTATCGATTCTAGCTGATGATCGCCGCGTGTTGAAGCGCTATCGTACAGTGGCGAAGCGGCTTCATCCAGATAGTCACGTTCTAAATACTGCTCACGAGCAATCCTTAGCCAGCCAGCTGCTGGCAAAGCTGATCAATCCAGCATATCAGCGTCTCAAGCAGGACAAAGGGCGATCCGAAACCGTCGCGATGCTGAGATTTCGCGTTCGGCGGCTGACAAGAGATAAATCGCTAGAGCCTGATGGAGAAGCGGCCCGACGTTTGCTGAGCACCTCTATTGCAGATGTCGATGTGTTTTATGAGCAGGCAGTCCATCGTCTAGCTGAGCTGCAATATCAGCCAATGGAGCAGTTTGAGACGACGACCAAGGAGCTATCAGAGCTGAACTTGGTCTATCTCCGTCTGAAGATGGGAGAACCCATGATCCGAGAAAAACGGACGGGTCTGGTGTCAGCTCCACAGATATCTCGGCCCCATCCATCACGGCCAACGCCTTCGGGAGCTCAGCTAGTGAGCTATGCCGAGCGTCACTATCTTCGGGCTCAAGACTACCTCAAGAAAGGCAGCCCTTTGTTCGCAGTACAGGAGTTGCGGGATGCTATCAAAATCAATCCCAATTTGGCCAAATATCACGCTCTGCTGGCTCGAGCATACCTTAGCCAAAATTTACCAGGCGCGGCAAAAGCTTACTGCCGCCAAGCCTTGAAGCTCGATCAAAATGACCGAGTGGCCATCGCCTGCGCCAAGGCGTTAAATATCTCGGTTCAAACGCCAGCATCAACGCGCAAGGGACCCAGACATGAAGATGGACCCTCTACGCAGCGCTCTAAGGGGGGACGATTTAGCCTGTTTGGCCGCAAACGATAGGGATGCGCTTATGTGTCATCGCCTGGCATATGACGTAGTTGAGAACAGGGGATTGCTTCCGTAAAATGCTCTATGTCGTTTTGTAGCCTAAACACATCTACAGCTTCACCATCTGCTGCGCTGAACAAAAGCTGCTCCCCAGATAAAATACGTTGTTCAAGGGTGGCGTTACCTGTCCGCAGAATGCGAAGGACGACAGCTTCGTCAAATGCATTGTAATAACAGCACAGGAAGTAGCGAACCTTTTCTTCATTACGCAACATTGCAGCGTTATTCACCTTTGATAAATCCGCGATATTAAGTATTACTAGTGTATTAACAGCAAGCTGATTTGGTCTGTACGGTATTGGACATAGGGTAATATTATGCCCTTTTCATGCTGCATTGGGTGCCTATTGATGCATAGCCACGGATGCTGCTGACCAGTGATAGATGCCGCTGATAGATGCGGCGCTTGACACAAAGCTACCCCTTATGGCCAAGTCACAGGGCAAAAATAGGGCAGTATAGGCCACGTTTTAGGGCTTGGGGAGCTTGGAAAACTCATTGCGGATTTGACGATAGCATTCGCAGGTTTCTCCCTCTAGGCGATCGCGGTCGAGAATGGTGATGACGCCGCGTCGGTACTGAATAATATCGTCACGCTGCAGAGACTGGGCAACTACTGTCACGCCAGAGCGGCGACTGCCCAACATTTCAGCAATAAACTCCTGCGTGAGGGGTAGCTCGCTAGAATCAACATTGTCGCTAACGTGGAGCAGCCAACGCGCAAAGCGCTGACCGATTTTGTGGTGTCGGTTGCAGGCCGCTAGCTGAGAGACATACATGAACATAGCGCGGGTATAAGCCAGCAAAATACTCTGCAGTGGTCCACCCTGGCGAAACTTCTCCTGGAAGACTTCAGCATCGATTTTGATTCCCCCATTTGGCACCTGCACAACGGCGCGATTGACGGCATGTTTATGTCCTAGAAGCACTGATAGCCCTACCATTCCCTCTTTTCCAATCAGCCCAATTTCTGTTGTGGCACCACTCTCCATCAGCGATACGATTGATATCATGGCTCTCTCAGGAAAGTAAACGTACTCGATGGGATCGCCAGGCTCGTAGAGAATTTTTCCACGGGGCAGACTCACTGGTTTGAGGTGGGGTTCCAGCGCTTGATAATCTGTTTCGGGCAGCGCGCTGAGCAGCCAGTTGTAAACTCGGCCTTTGGCCTCAGCACTGCTGCTCTCGTTGGTTTGAACCATGGGTACGCTCTCAAATCTGATTATCAACGATGGACAGCGTCCCATTTAACAGGGCTTGTTAAATCGAAGGCGGTAGACTGGATCCCCCCGGTCTAAGGTCATCGCTTCTCGTTCTGTAAGCACGGGAAATGGACTCTCCACCCAACTATTATGCGATATGAGGCCATCATGGCGGTCAAAGCGATCGCCCATCTCCAGCACGACGGACTTGACGTCAGACTGTAAAAACACAAACCCGCCGGGCGCTAGGGCAGCGGCGATCGCTTCGACGAGGGCAGGCTGGACCACTCGGCGCTTCTGGTGCCGCTTTTTAAACCAAGGATCGGGGAACTGAATTGTCACTTGATCTAAGACCCCCACCGGCAGTGAGGTCAACAAAGTGGGCAGCGATGGGGTAACGTTGCAGAACATAAAGTGCAGGTTAGTCAGACCGAGCTGCTCTTGCTTTTGGAGCGCATCCTCGACCAAGGCCGCTCTGATCTCCAGACCGAGGAAATTTCGCTGAGGCTGCTGCTGGGCCATTTCCAACAAGAATGCCCCTCGAGCACAGCCAATATCCAACAGCAGCGGTCGGTTTGGATCGGTGTAGATGCTGTTCCACTGGGGCGGCGCTGTTGGCGTGCGATAGCGATCGCTAAGGGGGTTAACATGTTGCCGGACGCGGGGGATGGCCAACGGACATTTCCTTGGATAATCACATTTCACTAGCCTAGCGGATCACCGGCCATCTGGACGGCGATCTCCCGTGGCGTGCTCCTGGAAACCTCAATTGACCTTTCCTACTTTGCCAAAACGAAGTTAACCAGCTTCCCTGGCACTACAATTACCTTCTTGATCTCCTTGCCCTCAATGTAGCGCTGCGCCAGCTTTGACTCTTTTGCCAGCTGCTCTAACACTACCCTATCGGACTGCGACGGCACCTGAATCGTGCCCTTCGTCTTACCCATGACCTGAATCACCAAGGAAATTTCATCTACCACTAGGGCTTCCGGGTCAACCTGGGGCCAAGTCGCCCGATGCACCGAATCTTTCTGCCCGATTGCCTGCCAAAGCTCCTCGGCAATATGGGGCGCAAAAGGGGCCAGCATGACAACTAGGGTTCGAATGCCGTCGCCATATATCGCCGAGGATTTATTTTTATAGTCTGACAGAGCATTGCTCAGCTTCATCAGCTCCGACACCGCCGTGTTGAACTGATAATCGCCGTCAAAATCGTCGGTCACTTCTTTAATGGCCGTGTGAATCGCGCGGCGCAGGTCTTTTTCCGCTTTGGTTAGCTCTGCACCAGCCTTAGCACCCTCAGCCGCTGCAAACTCCTGCACCAGCCGCCATACCCGATTTAAAAAGCGAAACTGCCCTTCCACATCCGCGTCGTCCCACTCTAGATCTTTCTCCGGCGGGGCTTTGAATAAAATGAACATGCGGGCCGTGTCGGCCCCATATTTGGAGAGCACTACTCCGGGCGCGATGCCGTTGTACTTAGACTTTGACATCTTTTCATAGAACACCTGCAGCGGTGCGCCAGTTTCCGGGTCTGTAGGCGTTTTGGGATCGGTGACCTGGTCGGCGGGGATATACTTGCCGGTCGCAGGATTCTTGTAGGTCATGGCCTGAACCATACCTTGAGTGAGCAGCCGCTTGAACGGCTCATCTACCGTGATAAGTCCGCGATCGCGCAATACTTTGGTGAAAAAGCGAGAGTAGAGCAGGTGCAAAATCGCATGCTCAACCCCCCCCACATACTGATCTACGGCCATCCAATCATTCACCTTCTCGCTGGTAAAGGCCTGCTCATCGTTGTTGGCATCGCAGTAGCGCAAAAAATACCAGGACGAATCGATGAAGGTGTCCATGGTGTCGGTTTCCCGCTTGGCACCAGTGCCGCAGCTAGGACAGGGCACGTTCACCCAGTGATCCAGCTTTGCCAGCGGCGAGGGACCGCGCCCCGAGAAAGTGATATCTTCTGGCAGCTGGACGGGCAGGTCTGCTTCGGGGACCGGGACACTGCCGCAGCTGGGGCAGTGGATGATAGGAATGGGCACCCCCCAGTAGCGCTGGCGAGAGATCAGCCAGTCCCGCAGGCGATAGGTGGTTTGGGCAGTGCCGATGCCTTGCTCTTCTAGATGTTTGATGACCGTCTTCTTGGCTTTTGCCACCGTCAGGCCATTCAGCAGCCCAGAATTTTGCAGCACGCCGCTGCCGCTGTCGCTATAGGCCTCCGTCAAGGGTTCTGCCGCCGCAGGGTCAGCGTCTGGCGGAAACACCACCTGCACAATATCTAGGCCAAAGGACTGGGCAAAGTCAAAGTCTCGCTGGTCGTGGGCAGGGACGGCCATGATGGCTCCGGTGCCGTAGTCCATCAGCACATAGTCCGCAATCCAGACGGGAACCTGCTCATGGTTCACGGGGTTGACCGCATAGCCTCCGGTGAACACTCCCGTTTTGCTGCGATCGTCGGCGGTGCGCTCCACGTCGCTCTTGGCCGCTGCTTCTTTTTGATACTGATCCACCGCATCGGCTTGCTCCACCGTCGTCAACGATTCCACCAGCGGATGCTCTGGGGACAGCACCATAAAGGTCGCTCCCCACAGGGTGTCTGGGCGAGTTGTAAACACGGGAATCGCGCCGCCAGCAGGCGTCTTGAACTCGACTCTCGCCCCGATGGACTTGCCAATCCAGTTCTCCTGCATCAGCTTTACCCGCTCAGGCCAGCCGTCTAGCTTACCCAAGTCCGCTAAGAGCTGCTCGGCATAGTCGGTGATTTTGAAAAACCACTGGCGCAGCAGACGCCGCTCCACAGTCGCTCCCGATCGCCAGGATTTTCCATCGCTGTCCACCTGCTCATTGGCCAGCACGGTTTGGTCCACCGGATCCCAGTTCACTGCGGCTTCTTTTTGATAAGCCAGCCCCGCATCTAGAAACTGCAGAAAAATCCACTGCGTCCAGCGATAGTAGTCAGGGGCGCAGGTCGCGACTTCCCGATCCCAGTCATAGGACAGCCCCAGCAGCTTGAGCTGGGCCGTCATTTGGGCAATATTTTCGTAGGTCCACTTCGCCGGATGGACTCCCCGGTCGATGGCGGCATTTTCCGCAGGCAGACCAAAAGCATCCCAGCCCATGGGGTGTAGAACGCGGTGTCCCTGCATCCGTTTGACGCGGGCAATCACATCGGTAATGGTATAGTTTCGCACATGCCCCATGTGCAGGTTCCCTGAAGGATAGGGAAACATCGACAGGGCATAAAACTTGGGCTTGTTAGAGTCCTCTGGCGTGCTGTCAAGCTGCTGCTCTTGCCAGATGTGCTGCCACTTGGGTTCGATTGCGTCTGCCTGGTATCGCTCCACCGACTACTCCTCTGGGCTGAATCTATGACTGGGGATTGCTCCTATTCTAAGGGGTTATTGCAGCGCAATGATAGGCGCAATAAGTATAGCCACTCATGGGTCATAGACCACGGCAGGTTATGCAGACGCGGAGCGACTTGTCCCCTACGGGCAGTGGGCTGATTCCCCTTGACCCGCGGCCTACAGGAGATCAGATGGGGCATCTTCGCTGAGTTCACCATCCACGTCATTGGGCTCCTCAATTCTGCTGTCTGCCGACTCTGGTTTTTCTACAGAGTCACCGGCCATGGGAATTGGAACAACGGGCTCTTCGATGGTCAAGATGAGAGCATCGGTAGGTACCGGTGCCTCAGGAATTGCCTCACTGTCGATGGTATCGGGAGCGGTGATTGCCTCGTCTGTGATGGCTTCGGTCTCCGCCTCCTCGGTGGAACCAAACCAGTTGAGGGCTCCCGGAACGGTGAGGCTGCCCATCATCACAGAGACAAACAGCGCGGCGATTGCGGTGCCACCCCAAGCGGCCACGGCACGGCGCGGGCGGCGCTTGATGCGGGATTGCACTTGAGCCAGCGTATCTTCGATGGATGCCGTCGATGGGGGAGTCGGCATGCACTGCAAGCCCCGGCGCAGCTTCAGCAGCCGCGCATAGAGGCACTGCATGGTTTGGTCTTGCTCTAGCCACAGGAGAACCTGCTGCCGCTCAGCAGGGGTAACCTCGCCATCGAGGTAGGCGCTCAAAAGTTCGAAGCGATCGCGTTTCATGTTGTCCCAGTTGGGATCATCACCGCGCGAAGGGTCAGAATAAGAATCACGAGACATTGCAAATCTGTTGGGTGTGGAGTGGGTATTAGGTGTGAACTGTGGAGGACGCTGGCGACCGGGCCGATGCTGGTTAGGAGAATTCATAGCTTTACCTCATCCTACAGAGGCTAGGGAACGACAACGGTTTACAACAACATCTAGAAGCGCGCTGGTTCTCCTGCCGAGGCTTAACGAACATCGCGATAGGGGTCGATGGTAGATGGGAACGGGGTAAAACTCGCACATTATGCTGAAGAAAACTCAGCGTCTTTGGATGTCATGTCTATCTTGACGGTCAGGAACCCGGATTTGCTCCGCTAAAATCCGTCTCATTGAAATTACTTAACGAAGATGAGGGGGCTGTTCACAATTCTGAATATTACTAACCCGAGTACAGGATTCCCAGTAACGTGAATCTGAACAATCCTAATCTGAATCCTACAGGTCGATATAGCGCTGAAGCTGTGACTGCAGGCGGCTGCGAGCACGGGCAATCCTCGACTTTACTGTTCCCAAAGAAACGCCTGTGATTTCTGCAATATCTTCGTAGGCCATGCCTTCGATTTCTCGCAGCATAATCGTCGTCCGGAAAATTTCCGGCAGATCGGCGATCGCCTTATGCAGCTGAGCGTAGAATTCCTGAGTCAGCAGCTCTTGGTCAGGGCCAGGGTCGCTCGCCGCCACTTCCCAGCTCATTTCACCATCATCAGCGCGACGGGGGGCATCAAGAGAAAGGGGAGACTTGACCCGCTTGCGCTTGCGTAGCTCATCGTAGAATAGATTAGTGGCGATGCGCGTCAGCCAGCCGCGAAATTTGGGAGGCTCTTGGAGACGCTTTAGATTTCGATAAACTCGAATCCACACTTCCTGGACAAGATCGGCCCTGTCAGACCAGTCAGGCGCTAAATGGTAGAACACCTTTTCCAGGTGAGATTGGTAACGGCGCAGTAGTTCTGCAAAAGCATCTTTGTCGGGCCGGATGCCGGCTTGGCAGCGAATAATAAGATCATCATTAGAGAGCTTTTCTGGCGGCAGCGACATTAGACCCGCTCTGGACATACCGTTGTTAGATGAGAAAGGGTTTAAATCAGCAATAGACTGCATTGGCTTTAGTTCATTTCAGCTAATGGTCAACAAGATGAGAGGGTCGCCCCATAAAAGACGATATCCTTCAGAAGATGTTCCCCTGCAAAGCATTGTTGTCAGGATGTGTTGAATTGATTCCCAACTTGCAGCCACCTCTGTTGTATCACGCGTCATACAGAAGGGCGTTCCGTAACATTACTGATGACAGCAGCGCTGGTGCTATTGGCGTGTGGCCGATTCTAAGAAACCATCGCATCTAAGGGTCACGACGGTTACAGCAGTGCACAGTTCTGGGCGTCGGGATCCGTCAAGACGCCATCGACTGACTGCTTCAAGTCTATGGATCCGCCTGCCCTGTTTTACAAACTTTAGATATTAGATCCGTGTCTTTTTAGTGAAGATGTCGAGCAACCCCTACCGGGGGCGACTGGCCCCAACGCCTACTGGCCATTTGCACTTGGGCCACGCCCGAACGTTTTGGATCGCACAGCAGCGGGCTGAGCGGGCTGGCGGCAGGTTGGTGCTGCGAGTGGAGGATTTAGACCGCGATCGCTGCAAGCCACAGTACAGCTCTGGCCTGCTGGAAGATCTGGCCTGGTTCGGCTTTTGCTGGCAGGAGGGGCCAGATGTGGGCGGCGATTTTGGTCCCTATACCCAGAGCGATCGCCAGCCCTTCTATATAAGACTGTGGCAGCAGCTCAACCGAACCGGTGCCATCTACCCCAGTCTTCACTCCCGCAAAGATGTGTCCCGTGCCTTAAGCGCCCCCCACGAAGGCGACGGCGAGATGGTTTTTCCGGTACAGCTGCGCCCCGCCACTTGGGCACCGGTGACAAAGCCCGGTGCGGTGAACTGGCGCTTTCGAGTGCCGGATGGCGAAACCGTTGAGTTTATCGACCAGCACCTCGGCCCTCAGGCATTTACGGCAGGGCAAGATTTCGGCGACTTTTTGGTGTGGCGACGAGACGGATTCCCGAGCTACGACCTGGCGGTGGTGGCAGATGACGGGGCGATGGCAGTGTCCGAGGTAGTGCGGGGTGAGGATTTGCTGCTATCGACAGCAAAGCAGATTTTGCTCTATCGCGCTTTGGAGTGGAAAATCCCGACGTTTTACCACTGCCTGCTAGTGCGGGATGAGGCAGGGCGGCGGCTGGCAAAACGGGACGGGGCAAGGATTTGTTTGCGATCGCTACGGCAGCGGGGGGTGTCACCAGAGGCGATTCGGGCGGACTGGCGATAGCAGCGCGGTCCAGCTTACGAAATCGCCAGGCTTGCCCGGACTAGTGAGTAACCAAAGCGTCGGTGCGCCGCAGCACGTTTAGGTCATCGGCATCTAGCTCGACTGGGGTACCGCTGCGGATCAGTTCAGCAAAGTCTTCGTTGGGCACCATGATGCACAGAGCATACAGCCGCGTTTGCCCTGTATTTTTGATCACATGGATGCCTTTGGGCGGCACAAGAATGCTATCCCCCGGTTGGATGCGCACGGTTTTGCCATCGCAGCTTGCTTCTCCCTCCCCTTTGAGGATGAAAAACATCTCTACGGCTAGGTTGTGGCGGTTGGGGGGTGTTTCCCCACCCACTTCAAAGATCTCAACACAGTAGGTCAGAGACACCTCTGAGCTGTTGGGGTCAAACACAATCGCCAGACGGTTGCTGTCCTGTGGACTGATCCGAAACGCTTGGTAGTCCTGAGGGCTTTTAAAAACAGGGATGACGCATTTCTCAGTCTGGGTCGTGGCGGCTCCGGCAGGTCCCATGGTGACTCCTAATGTGGCCGTAATGGCAATGGCGTACCTCTCTAATACACCAGACATTGCCCGCAATAGACCAGAACTTTTAGGAAAGGTTTAGACTAGCTCTGACGAGATTTCGGGGATCACAGCGGCGATCGCCCGGGATGTGGTCACGAAACCAAAACATTGATTCACGTTATATACCGTGGCCTGAAAACAATAGTCTGGTGAGGTGGTGGCGGTGCAGTCTTCTATCAAAATGCAGTCATAGCCATGGAAGTTGGCGTCTTGCAGAGTGGCCATAACGCATTGGTCAGCATTGACCCCCGCAAATAGCAGCGTTGTTTTGCCCAAGTTGCGCAAAATGCTGTCCAGTGGCGTGTCCCAAAAGCCACTCATGCGATATTTGTCGACGTGGATATCTTCTGGTTCAGGCACCAAAGGATCTACAATAGCGGCCCCCCAGCTATCTTTTGTGAGGACCGGCGCGTCCCGAGGCGGCAGCGGCTCGGCCAAGCCAACTCCTGTTCCGGTCGGGTTATACACGTAGCGCAACCCAGCGCTGATGTTGAGCAGATCGGGGCGGTTGCCCCAGTTGATCCAGAGGACAGGGACCTTCGCCCGCCGCAGCTGGGGCAGCAGCCTATTGAGTGGGGCAATGGGCGCTTGAGCTGGCGCTACATCAACGCCGATGTGGGCAAGCCAGCCCTCGGGATGGCAAAAGTCGTTCTGCATATCAATGACGAGGATGATCGTCTTGGCCAAGTCCAAGGTGACGGCTTTGGTATCGGTGTTCAGAGTAACGGGCTGGGGGGGGATAGGCGATCGCGTGATGTCAGCGCTCTCCTCGTTGACAAGCCAAGCATTGGGCGGAATGCCGAGGAGATGATTGGGTTGGGCCATGGATATCACTGTATATAGATGTCACTGTAGTAGGGCGGTCTCGATTTGGAAGCAAATTGCGTAGTCCCTGCTCTGTCCGAAGGGTAGACCATTCTTAACTTATGCTGAAACTTATGCCGACCCTATGATGTTCAGATTTACCCTAAGTGAAGGGCTGGATCGAAGAGACATTGAGACTTTTTTTTGCGCGATAACGAGTATCACGCAGCAGCTAAACTGCAACGACTACAAACAGGGAATAACGTTATGACCATATCCGCAGATACGCCATCTCAAGATCGCATTGAAGATGACCGCACTGGTCTGAGTGTGGAAGCCATTCGCCGCGCCATGGCTGATCACCTGCGCTTTACCCAGGGTAAGCGGACTACCATGGCCACAATCAACGATTTCTACCTGGCGCTAGCTCGCACGGTGCGCGATCGCCTGCTTCCCAAGTGGCTTGGCACGTTTGAGCTATACCTCATGCCAGAAACCCGCATCGTGAGCTATTTGTCAGCGGAGTTCTTAATTGGCCCCCACCTAGCCAACAATTTGATCAACCTCGGCATCCAGGATGCTGTCCGGCAGGCGGTTCATGAGTCTGGGCTGAGGCTAGAAGATTTGATCGAGCAAGAAGAAGAGCCTGGCCTGGGCAATGGCGGGCTAGGCCGACTTGCGGCCTGTTACATGGCCTCTCTCTCGACGTTGGAAGTGCCCGCCATCGGCTACGGCATTCGCTATGAGTTTGGCATTTTCGACCAGGCGATTCAAAACGGCTGGCAGGTCGAAATTACCGATAAGTGGCTCCAAAAGGGCAACCCTTGGGAAATTGCCCGCCCTGAATCTGCCGTAACGGTTGGATTGGGAGGCTACACCGAGACCTACACCAACAGCAAAGGTGAATTTCGCGTGCGCTGGGTTCCCGACCGCATCGTCAAAGGCATTCCCTACGACACACCGATTCTAGGGTACCGGGTCAACACCGCCAATACCCTACGGCTTTGGCATGCAGAAGCCCCTGAATCGTTTGACTTTCAGGCATTCAACACTGGGGACTACTATGGGGCAGTCAACGAAAAGATGACCTCGGAGAACATCACTAAGGTTCTCTACCCCAACGACGAACTGATTCAGGGTAAGCAGCTGCGCCTAGAGCAGCAATATTTCTTCGTTTCCTGTGCGCTGCAGGATATGATCCGGCTCCACATCGGTTCGGGGCGACCCATAGCCGAGTTCCACGAAAAGTTTGCAGTCCAGCTCAACGATACCCACCCCGCCGTTGGTGTGGCTGAGCTGATGCGTCTGTTGGTAGACCGTCAGCACCTAGCGTGGGATACCGCATGGGATATTACAAGGCGTACGTTTGCGTTCACCAACCACACGCTGTTGCCTGAAGCCCTCGAAACTTGGTCTGTTGACCTGTTTGGACAACTGCTGCCCCGCCATTTAGAAATCATTTATGAAATCAACCAGCGTTTTTTGGAAGAAGTGCGTATTCAGGACATGAACGATGCGCGACTATCGCAGTTTTCGCTAATTGATGAGAGCGGGGAGAAATCCGTGCGCATGGCTCATCTAGCCTGCGTGGGCAGTCACCACATCAACGGAGTGGCGGAGCTGCACACCAAGCTCATGAAGCAGGATGTGTTCAAAAATTTCTACGGTCTATGGCCCCACAAGTTCACTAGCATCACCAATGGCGTCACGCCTCGCCGATGGATGGTGCTGAGCAATCCACGGCTGACGGCTTTAATTAGCGACAAAATTGGCCGAGACTGGATCCACGACTTAGACCAGCTGCGTCAGCTAGAGCCCTACGCCGATGACGGGAGCTTCCGCCAGCAGTGGCAGCAGGTCAAAAAGGACGTCAAGCTAGACCTCGCATCTCATATCTACGACACTATCAAAATCAGCGTCAACCCTGAGTCTCTGTTCGATGTGCATATGAAGCGGATTCACCAGTACAAGCGGCAGCACCTCAAGGTGCTCCACGTCATCTGGCTTTACAACCGCATCAAGCAAGATCCTAACTTTGACCCAGTCCCCCGGACGTTCCTGTTTTCGGGTAAAGCGGCGCCAGGCTACCGGGAAGCAAAGCTGATGATCAAGCTGATCACCTCCGTAGCCGATGTTGTCAACCGCGACCCCGCTGTGGGCGATCGCCTCAAGGTGATCTTCATCCCCAATTACAACGTCAGCAACGGCCAGCGGCTTTACCCTGCTGCGGACGTCTCGGAGCAAATTTCGACCGCAGGTAAGGAAGCTTCCGGCACCGGCAACATGAAATTTGCCCTCAACGGGGCTCTGACCGTGGGTACCCTCGATGGTGCCAACGTTGAGATTCGCAGCGCCGTGGGCGAAGAGAACTTCTTCCTGTTCGGCCTCAATGCCGACGATGTCTACAAGATGAAGGCAGAGGGCTACAATCCTCGCTACTATTACGACACCAACTCAGATCTGCGGCAGGTGATGAACCTGATTGAAGCGGGCGTCTTTAGCCATGGCGATCGCAGCCTGTTTGAGCCCCTAGTTGAGCGCCTGCTTAACCAAGATCCCTATATGCTGATGGCCGATTTCCAATCCTACATTGACTGTCAGCAGGCGGTGGATGAGGCATACCGTGACCCCGAGCGCTGGACCCGCATGTCCATCCTCAATTCAGCCCGCATGGGATACTTCTCTAGCGATCGCTCCATTCAGGAATATTGCGACAGAATCTGGAACACGAAGCCAACGCCGGTCAAGCCTGAAATATATGACCATGCGCGAGCTGCCTTAACGGTGGATACCTACTTCCGCCCCCGTGAAGAGCACAGCTTGTAAAGGTTAGAAAGTAAAAAGGGGAGCAGACTGCTCCCCTTTTTACTATGGCGTCGCAATTTAGCGCTTGACGCTTTGGCGCTGATTACTTTGACGTCAAAGCATCAAGCGCTGAAGTAGCTAGTGCGTATTGATGCCTTCAACAGCGCCACCGCAGCTCTTCCAGGCCGGGAGACCGCCTTGCACAACGGCGACCTTTTTATATCCTGCTTGACGCAGCTGGTCGGCCACCTGAGTTGCCTCGCCATCCGTATTACCGTACAGGAACAGATCGCGATTAGCTTCTAGCCCATGGCCACTGCGCACGCTATCCACTGGATCATCTCCGGGGATATTCACTGCCCCCAGTAGGCGTTCGCCGTCAAATTCCGCCTTAGGACGTACGTCTAAAATTGATAGGGCTGGCTCTCCCCAGTCGAGCCGCTCTTTGAGAGCCTTTGCGCTGACATCTTTATCCATAGCAGGAGGAGACGGCAGCGGCGCAACTACTGCATTTTTGGCCGACCGAATAGTGTCGTCAACGTTACCCATGTAATTACCTTTTGTTCTGTTTCTATTGTTAAGAATTGTAACCAACACGATCATAAACTGGTGTCTTCCTTTGGTTAGGTATATTGATTTGGTCTCAACAATAGGGAGAGTGTCGCCCTACGCAAACTTCGCCAGAAGTCCCAACAGAGCCTTTGAACGAGGGGTAAGCAACGTGCGCCTGTAGGCATCTGCTGCCTTTTTGATGGCTTCAGCCTCGGTGGGGTAGGGATGAATCACGCTGGACATTTTGCTGAGCCCAATCTTATGCACAATTGCTGTGGTGATTTCGCTGATCATTTCTCCTGCGTGGGGAGCCACAATCGTCGCCCCCAAAATTTCATCTGACCCACGCTTGTGGGTAATTTTGAGAAAGCCCTCGCTATCCCCCTCTGCCAGCGCCCGGTCCAAATCGTCAAAGTCAATCGTGATGGTGTCGATGTCGTGTCCTCGCTCTTGGGCTTCGTGGTCATATAGACCCACATGAGCCACTTCCGGATCGGTGTAAGTCACCCAAGGCATGACCAAATCGCTCAGCTTCGAGCGCCCCAGACCAAAGGGTGAAAACAGCGCATTCTTGATCACAATCCGAGCGGCCGCATCGGCAGCATGGGTAAACTTCCAGCCCATGCAAATATCCCCAGCCGCAAAAATTTTAGGGTTTGTTGTCACCAACGTGTCATCGACAGCAACGCCGTGGCGCTCGTCATAATTCACCCCTGCTTTCTCCAGCCCCAACCCATTGACATTAGGCGCTCTACCCGCGCCCACCAAAATTTCATCGACAACAATCGTTCCTGGCTGACCCTCACTGTCATAGCTGATTTGCTTTCCCTCAGGAGTTACCGTTACCCGCTTTATCTGAGACTTGAGCACCAGCTGCACACCCTCACTGACCATGGCCCGCTGTACGATCTCTGCTGCATCGGGATCCTCTTTATTGAGCAGATGTCCGTGACGGTGAAACAGAATTACCTCAGTCCCTAATCGCTGAAAGGATTGGGCTAATTCGCAGCCAATGGGTCCGCCGCCAATGACGGCAAGACGCTTGGGCTGCTTCGTCAGGTTGAATACGGTTTCATTGGTGAGGTATCCCGCCCCATCAATCCCCTCAATGCTGGGGCGCACAGCGCGCCCTCCTGTCGCAATGACCGCCTTTTTGAAGTGCAGTTTGGCATCCCCCACCTGAATGCAGTCTGAGCTGATAAAGTGCCCATGGCCCAAAAACATATCAACTCCTGCCTTCGCTGCGCCTGCTGCGGAGTCAACCGGGCTAATATCTGCACGAATTTTTCGCACCCGCTGCATCACAGCTGGGAAATCGACTTTAACCTGCTCCGGAGGGTGAACGCCATAGGGCATGGACTGGAGCATGTTGGCGACGGCGCGCCCCGAACGAATGATGGTTTTTGAGGGGACGCAGCCGACATTGAGGCAGTCTCCTCCCATCAGGTGTTTTTCAATCAGCGCGACTTTGAGCCCAATGCCTAGACCAGCTGCGCCTTTGGCAACCACTAGCCCAGCGGTGCCCGACCCCACGACCACTAGGTCATATTGCGCCTGCGGACGAGGATTTTGCCAGTCGTTGGGATGGACGTTGCTGATCAGCGCTTTGTTGTATTCGTCCATGGGGGGAATAACAACGTTGCGGGACGAGGATTGAGTCATAGTTGCGACCTGAAACAAAAATAAATGCTGTAGATAAGAGCCAGACGGCAGCAGCTCTCAGTTAAACCCCAATAGGCATTAGCCGTTGAGCATTAGCCGTTGAGCTGTACCTCCGTCTCCGGATCGCCGTCCACCGTTTCCTCAAGAGCTTTACGAGCAACGCGGGTGACGTAGAGGGTGACCGCCACTGTGGCCATAAAGCCCACAATGCGAATGGTCCATTGCACGGCGGCATTATCGGGTCTGTCGCCTGCGCCCAGGGTGGCTAGGTTTCCAGCCAGCGATCCGAGATAGACATACATAACGGTGCCAGGCAGCATCCCGATACAGCCCAGCACGTAGTCTTTGAGGGATACGCCAGTCAGACCATAGGCGTAGTTGAGGAGATTAAACGGAAAGACAGGAGATAGCCGCGTCAGCAGCACAATCTTAAAGCCCTCGCGGCCAACGGCGGAGTCGATGGCCTTAAATTTCTCGTTGCCTTCAATTTTTTTGGCCACCCAGCCGCGAGCCAGATAGCGCCCCACGAGAAAGGCCGCTGTTGCTCCAATAGTGGCCCCAATGAAGACTAAGGCTGACCCCAAAGCAACCCCAAAAATAACGCCTGCCCCGAGGGTCAAAATTGAGCCGGGCAAAAAGGCGACTGTGGCTCCGATGTAAATGGCGATGAAGGCGATCGCCCCCAGCGGGCCTAAGTCTTGAATCCACTGCAGCGCAGACTGGAGCCACTGCTGAGGCGCAAACCCAGCAGAATCCTGGGCGATCGCCGGAGAGGTGACGAGGAAGAAAGCGGTTACAGACAGCAGCAGACCTTGCCCAATACGACTCAGGAACCGCTTTGATATGAGCCGATTGCGAGAATCAGGGGATTGAGACTGGGTCATGAGTATGCTCCTGCAGTGAAAAATTCTGCATGTCTAAGGGCTAGTAACAGCCTAATGGTGAAGGGTTAAACCAACATGATGCGTATCTGAGCCCTATATTAAAACTCTCTATCCGCAAAATGCTTAAGCCAGGCTGAGCAAATCAGAGCGACATCACGATGCGATCAATTTCAAGACAGCACATTCATGGCGCTCAAGGTAGTCGATCGTTGCTCGCGCAGATGTCATCAGTGGAACCAAATCCCCTGCCAGATAGGCTTCTGGGATGCGAGGGTGGACGTAATACTTGCGGCAGGTAGCAGGACGGTTGCCGAGCTGTCTTGCCGCTGCTTCAATTGCTGCATTGATCTGGCGCTTGGCCTCCGCTTCGGGTTGACTTGACTCTAGGGTGCTCAGCACCTGAGCCGTCAGCACTGTTCCGCCCCAGGTGCGAAATTCCTTTGCTGTGAAGTCTTCATTCGTTAGGGCCTGCAGATAGTCGTTGACATCGCCAGAGTCTACTTGCTGACGGTGGCCATCGTCGTCGATGTATTGAAATAGGCTGTAGCCGGGGATGTCATAGCAGCGCTTGATGACTCCAGCAAGACGCTTATCGGCCAGCTGAACGTGATGCTCGACGCCGCTTTTGCCGATAAATTCAAACTCGACCTGACAGCCGTCAATAGTGACATGACGGGTGCGTAGAGTTGTCAGTCCATAGGAGTCATTGTCGCGGGCATACTCAACATTACCCACTCGAATTAGCGTATTCTCCAGCAGCTTTACCACCAAGGCCAGCACTTTTTCCCGAGGCAGACCAGGACGCTGCAGGTGCGCGTTTGTTTGCGCTCGAATATTCGATAAAATTTGCCCGAAAGCGACGAGCCGCTCGAACTTAACTTGGCTGCGTAGCTTGCGCCAATCGGGGTGGTAGCGGTACTGCTTGCGATTTCTAGCATCGCGTCCGGTTGCCAAAAGATGCCCGTTGGGGTGGGGGCAGATCCAAACGTCGCGCCAAGAGGGCGGAATAGGCAATTGCTTGAGGCGATCGCGCTCTGCCTTATCTTGAATGCGGTCTCCATTGACGTCAAAATAGCTGAAGCCGCGTCCTACCTTCTGACGCCTAATTCCAGGCTGCTGATCATTGACATAGCGCAGGCCAATGTTGCGGGCCGCTTTGGAGGATGAAGAGTTCACAACGTTAGGGTACAGGAGCATATCAACGCAGTTCCTGATCTCAATTATCTCAATTAAAGGATAGTGACGCCGATCAGCACTCTGTCTTGGGGCATTATTGCCGTGATGCGATCGCAGCTTTGAGGCCATCTAGCGGCATGGCCACAGACCTGTTTAGCGGCTTGAACGCTCTCATCTCTAGCCCTTCGATGAAAAAGAGCCAGATTCCTCGAAGCCGGGGCTCAACTGGGCAGATACACCAAAACGGGCACCCGCTTAAAGGCCGGCGTTTGGGACTTCGGGTCAATCTTCGCCGCCATCAGAATATTGGCTTCGGGGTAGAACATCAGCGCTGCCCCCAGCCGCACTGCACCGCAGATGATCTCAATGTTCTCCAATGTGCCAGCATCCCCCTGAACCGTCACCCGCTGATGGTTCTCTAGCCCAGCCTGAGCCACATCCTCAGGGTGCATCAAAATACAGTGGCGGTGGGGCATGCCGCGATAGTGATCTGCAGTGCGATAGACCACGGTGTTGTGCTGTCCATAGCCCCTCCCGGTAATCAGCGCCACGACAGTACCTCGGGTTGACTCCGACGCGCCGAAGTCCTGCTTACTGGGCAGAGTCAATGTGGGTAGGTCGGGGGTCTGCATCTTTGCCCTACCAGAATCGGTAGGAAAATGGGGTTCAGTGATGATGCGCCCCCCGATGGTGAATTCTTCTAAGGTGTCATCAATGGTGCCAATAGCCTCGTAACCGGGCACCGTTTGGGCAATCAGCTGGCGTACGTAGCGGGTATCTTTGAGGCGTCGCCAGTCTACAGGGCTGCTGCCGTGGAGCCGGTGGGCAATTTCGGTGAGAAAGTCTACTTCGGCGACTAGATCCGCCTCCTTCAAGTGGGTTTCACCGGCATCATTCAGCCGCACAAAATTGTTGCCCGACTCCACGGTGGTTTTGTGAGGATTCTCAAAGCGGTTGAACACCGGCAACAGCAGCGTATTTTGGCGAGCCAGCCCGTGGAAGTGCCCCAAATTGGGCTTGGTCGCCAAGTAGGCGATGGTGTCGATATTGCCCAAAGCGCCCTTGGCCTGAGTTAGGTCTGGATTGGCGGCATAGAAATTTCCCCCCAGACACAACAGCGTATCCACCCTGCCCGCCTCGGCAGCCTCCACCAGCGATCGCGCGTCATAGCCAGGCTCCCGGTTGAGCGATCGCTCTAGTATTCGCTCTAGCGCATCCTGCAGCCCTTCTTTGACCTTGTTGAACACCCCCATAGAGCCAAAGCCCTGCACGTTAGAGTGGCCCCGCACCGGCATCAACCCCGTACCATCGCGGCCAGCGTTGCCGGTGAGTAAAGCGGTATTGGCGATGCCGCAGATATTGTCCACACCATTGGCCTGGTGAGTGATGCCCATGGCCCAGGCAAACACCACCCGCGCCGACTGGCTGATCTGGGTTGCCGCTGCCTCAATTTGGCCTTGAGGAACGCCGCAGGTGGTGGTAATCTCATCCCAGCTAGTCTCCTGGACCTGCTCCACCACCGCTTCCCAATTTTCGGTGTGGGCCTGCAGAAACGGTCGATCGATCAGCCCCCGCGCCACCAAAGATTTTTGAATACCCATCAGCAGCGCTAGGTCGCTGCCAGGGATAGGCTGCAGAAACAGAGTGGCGATGTCAGAGCCTGGCAGCAGAGAGGTGACGGGGAACGCGGGGGAGCCAAATTTCACTAGGCCAACCTCTTTCACAGGATTGACCACAATCACCTTACCGCCTCTGTCCCGCAGCTTGATCAGCTCGTTCAGCAGACGGGGATGGTTGGCGGGGGCGTTGGAGCCCAGCAGCATGACGCAGTCGGACTGGCGCAGGCTGTCCAGACTCACCATGGAGGTGCCGGTGCCAAAGACGGCTTTGAGCGCCACGGAAGAGGGCCGATGGCACAGGTCAGAGCAGTCCGCCAGATTGTTTGTGCCCAAGGCCCGCATCATCAGCTGCAGCAAAAATGCCGCTTCGTTGGAGGAGCGCCCAGAACTGTAGGACGCGACGCGGTCAGCAGGTTTACGACATTCTGCCGCCACTAGGTCATAGACCTCCTCCCAGCTGATCTGCTCGTAGTGGGATTGACCAGCCCGCAGAATCAGCGGCACGGTCAAGCGCCCCAGCCGGTCAGCCTCGCGGGATGTGAGCTGCTGTAGCTCAGAAATACTGTGTCGCTCGAAAAACTGTGGCTCCACCCCAGGCATGAGCTCGGCTTTGATGGCCTCCATGCTTTTAGCACAGCGCTGCAGCCCTTCATCTAGCTCATTCCTAAACCCGCCTTTTTGCCCGCCTGTTCCCCAAGCGCAGGAGAGGCAAGCGCTCTTTTTGAAGATCACATCCCAGGCTCTCGGGCCTTGGGCATCGAGGGTGTATTTAGCCCACTGCTTGATCACGGGCAAACCGCCGCCGATATCGCGTCCGGGGTGCTCATCACTGGTGTGATCAGACGAACTAGCAGGGGTGGGGTTAGTCATGGCGGACTTGGAGTAGGCGGTTTTGACGGGCTGCGGAGTCGCCACAGCCCAGACGCAATAGAACTGAAAGCGCTGACGAAACCAGTACTATTATCTCATCTTGGCTTGACGCGATCGCCCAGGGGAGGGCGACCGTTGGGCTGATTTTTGGCTTTTCCCCTTTAGCGACAGCAGCATGGCCCAACGTCAAATTCAATGTAGAAGCAAACACATTTGGCTTTGCAAGCAAAATTTTAGAACAGAAGACGATATAGTCTGACGATATAGTCTAGATAGATCAGCTTGGGGACGTTTGCATCATCCCGGATTGCGTTTGAAGGCAGGGTTATAGGCCATAGTTATGGGCCATAGTAAAACTAGGCGATGGGCAGAAAACGGAGCGTGGGACTGAGCCGCAATACTACAGTTTCCTTCAAGACCAAACCCCTATGGCGCTGGCTGCAGCGTCAGCCCAAACCCGTGCCAATAGGACTGATTCTCCTGCTCTGCTTCGTCAGCGGCGTTGCTTTGGAGCTGCTGGCCGATTACTACCGAACGGCTTTTCAAGTTCAGCGTTGGGATCCAGCATCAGGTCTGTATGTGGCACTGTTGTTCGGGTTGGGCCTCCGCTATTTCCCGGCTGTGTTTTCAATTGTGCTGACCGAAAATTGGCTGTGGTCTCTCGGCGGGGAAAGCGCGGTGTCAAGCGGCATAGCAGGGGGGCTTTACCTGTGCGCCGGCTACTATGGCGCGTCTTTTTTGCTGCTGCATCGAGTCAAGATCGACCCTGGGTTACGGCAGTTGCGCGATGTGCTTTGGTTTGTGGGTGTCTTTGCAATCACATCCCTGATCATGTCTAGCTTGTTTACGACCACGCTGGCTCTGATGAACCAGATGCCTTGGTCAGACTGGTTGGTAAAGACCCTGCAGGACTGGGCCGGAGAAATTACTGGAATCATGGTCCTTGCCCCGCCACTGCTGATTGTGATGCGATCGCTGCCCTGGTCAAACCAGCGCCTGACGCTGCAGGCCCCAGCGCCGACAATTACCGTCGCACTGCCCAACAAAAAAAGAGCTCTAGAGTGGTGTCTCATCATCACGGCGTCAGCTGCATTTACCTGGCTTGCCTTTGGGGGGCTGCAGTCAGCGTCAATGGAATACTCCTATCTGGCGTTTATTCCTCTGATTTGGATGGCTGCTCGGCACGGATTTGAGCAAACAACGGCGATTACAATCTTGATCAATATTTTTGCCGTTGTGTTTGCTGGAGCCAACTCAGGCACAAATACCCTAGCGCTGCAGTTCGGTCTGATGACAATAACTTCTACTGGCGTGCTGCTGGGAGCCTATGTCAAAGACCATAAAGCTGAGATTGGCCGGAGGCGAGCTTTAGAACAAGAGCTATCCTACAAAGCAACCCACGACCCTTTGACTGGCCTATATAACCGAAGCTGGCTGTGGGACCGATTGCGCGAGGCGATCGCCCATGCCCAGCTAGATAATACCTACCGGTTCGCCCTGCTCCTTCTCGATTTAGACCGCTTCAAGGAAGTCAACGATAGCTGGGGGCATCTAACCGGCGATCGCCTGCTCGTCGCTGTCGGTGACAAGATCCTCACAACCGTTCCGGCCGAGGCGACAGTCGCCCGGTTTGGAGGAGATGAGTTTGCCGTCGTGCTGGAGCGTTTGACAAGCTTTCAGGAGGCAGCCCATGCGGCACAGCAGCTGTGTGAGGCCCTCGCGTCGACCTACTCCCTCGACGCATATGATCCGTTTACTACAGTGAGCATCGGCATTGTCACCAGCGCAGTCCCGCGCAAAAGGCCGGAAGAGCTGCTGCGAGACGCCGACATTGCGCTCTACGAATCCAAGCGTAGAGGCCGCGATCAGGCGGTCGTATTTAACCGTCAGATGCATGAGGCGGTGGTGTCGCGATCGCAGTTAGAAACCGACCTACGGCGTGCCATTCAGGAGCTAGGAGATGGCTGAGAACCAGCTTCGAGTCGAATATCAGCCCCATGTCTGCCTCAAGAGCGGGGAGATAAGTGGATTTGAGGCATTGGTTCGTTGGCATCATCCACACAAAGGCAAAATCGGACCGGACGACTTCATTCCAATTGCCGAAAGCACCGGCCTCATTCTTCCCCTAGGCGATTGGGTACTCAAGACAGCCTGCCGTCAGCTCAAAGCGTGGCAGAGCGATTATCCTGCCCTAGTGATGTCGGTCAATCTTTCAGGTCGACAGCTTCTGCGGCCGGATATCACTGAGCGAATCGCTCAAATTCTAGATCAGACTGACCTGCTGCCCCAGAGCTTGAGGCTAGAAATTACCGAAAGCGTTTTGATCCAAGATTTTGCGGAGGTCGCTCAAAGGCTAAAGCAGCTCAGATCCCTGGGTATTCAACTCGCGGTTGACGACTTCAGCACAGGATACTCCTCCTTGGGGCGTCTGCGCAGCGTCAATGTAGATATCTTGAAAATTGACCGGACGTTCATCCGCGATATGGATGCATCTGAAAGTGGCGTGGAGATTGTGCAGGCCATCATCGCCCTCGGCGACGGATTGCGAGTGAGAATCAACGCTGAAGGCATCGAAAACGAGGGACAGCTCTCAACTCTGCGGGAGATGGGCTGCCGTGAAGGACAGGGATTTTTGTTTTCCCCTGCGCTCAAGCCAGAGGATGCGGCGCTTTTGCTCGCTGAAGACTGCCGCTGGTGAGCAGACCGCAATTGCTGGCAAGCGCTCTTTTTTGCAATATGGCGCTCTACGGGAGAAATAGAGCGTTCCGCGATCATCATCATAAAGAAAGCGTCCCTGAGCTTCGGGCAAGGCCAGCGTCAAAACGGCACGTCAATATCCGGTGCCCCGTTCTTCGGAGAAGGCTGATAATCAGGGCCAGTCGTCTCGGAGGAGTCCGAAGACGGAGACGTTGGAAACAAATCTGAGTCCTCATTCCAGTCGATCACTTGGCCATTGAACATACTGGCAAAGCTTTTCGCAGCCTGCAGCGCCCCATCTCCGTCATCAGAGGTGGAATAGGCCACGGGTTGCCGCTCAATTTCGGAGGGGTATCCGTCAGATGGAGCATTATCTGCCGAGGAAGATACCTGTGGCGGTGTCAAGGTCGCTGCTGGGGGCAGTGAATCCAATGGCTCTTTGATCTCCTGGGGTGCCAGTGGCGGCCCATCTCCATCAGGCCCGTCTCCATTAGGCCCGTCTCCATTGGATTGTAAACTCGCTTTGGTTTGCTGGTCGGCGGCGGATGCCGCGTTGGCTGACGGGCTGGCCACCCGAAAGGCCACAGCGACCTGAGCGCTCAGAACTTTTTCAAACGCCGCTTCGACATTTTTGATGCGCTGCTCCGCTATTTTGAGCAGGGGCGATGACACAATGGCAACCTGCGCTCTGTTGTTCTCAAACTGCACCAATCGCCCATGCTGCTGCAGAAGGGCTTGAGTTCCTGGAGGGCGGAGATAGCTGAGCACCTGTTGCCAAAGCGCTGCTAAGTCAACTTGTGGGGCAGGGGCTACCTCTGCTGCTGGAGATGCTGGCTCACCTGGCGGCTTATCTGCCAGCCTATCTGCCGGGGGAGCTGTGGCAGGTGGCGGCGCTGTGGCAGGCGGAATGTCTGAAACACTTGAACTTGGCCCTGCAGTGACGGTAGCCGGGGAGCGTGCCGGTGGCGGCGCTGACGCTGGTGGTGCCTTGGAGGCTTTTTGCGGCACAGCGATGGCCTGCGGAGCGGCGGTGGCCTTGAGCGGCGACTTGAGCGGTGGTCCTTCTCGCACCGCTGCTGGCTCACCTGGAGAGGTCAGCGCCAAACTGGAGGGCAGCAGGCTCATGAGCGTCACTTCTAACCACAGCCGCGGCTGGGTTGATGACTTGACCTGCACTTCACTGTCCCTCAGCCGCTGCTGAGCGTGAAGAATTGCGGCTAAGGGTAGGGTTTGCACAAGAGCTGTCATCCCTTGCCAGGTCTCGTCAGTCACAGCAACTAAGTCTCGCCGCGCTGGGGCTGTTTTAGCCACTAGCAGATCTCGGAAAAAGCTGGCCAGATTCTGCAGCACAATCAGAGGCTCACGCCCCCGATCCATAAGATTCCTGGCCCGATCTAGCACTGCTACGCCATCGTCAGAGGCGATCGCCTGGGATAGGCTCAGCAGCTCTCGCTCCGGGACGGCCCCCACCAAATCCCAAACCATCTCTGCAGTGATGGTGCCGGGGCTGAGGCTGAGCTGATCGAGCAGGCTTTCCGCGTCCCGTAGCCCCCCTTGGGAAATTTGGGCCACTAGGGCGATCGCCTCTGACGCAACGTCGATGGTCTCTTGAGCGGCGATGTACTGCAGGTGCTCTACCATGCTGCCCAGGGGAATTCGCCGGAAGTCAAACCGCTGGCAGCGGGAAATAATGGTGGGCAGTACTCGCTGAGGGTCCGTGGTGGCAAGGACAAATACGACCCGATCAGGGGGTTCTTCTAGGGTCTTTAGCAGCGCGTTGAACGCCGCCGTACTCAGCATATGCACCTCGTCGATGATGTATACCTTATAGCGGCATTGCACCGGGGCAAACTGGGCTCGCTCAATTAAGTCGCGAATGTTGTCGACCCCGGTGTTGCTGGCAGCGTCAATTTCAATCACGTCTAGGGCAGATCCCTTAACGACAGCGGTGCAGATATCGCAGGTGCCGCAGGGAACTGCCGTTGGTTCGCTGTCGCTGATGCAGTTGAGCGATTTGGCCAGAATGCGCGCGCTAGAGGTTTTGCCCGTGCCTCGAGGCCCACAGAAAAGATAGGCCGGGGCGATGCGCGATTGCCGGAGAGCATTGGTCAAGGTAGCCGCGATCGCCTCTTGCCCCACCAGCTGGGCAAAGGTCTGGGGGCGGTATTTGTGGTGTAGCGGTTCGTAAGCCATGCGATCGCGGGTTGGGGTGGTTGGGGCACAGCGTGCTATGCCCTTACGGGCGGGTACAGCGGCACGCCTTTGGCGGCGATGACCTGTCAGTTGGCCTGATCCTAGCGCTAGATTAGAGCTGTGTGGCCGCCGATCTTTCGCGGTCCACCATACTGCTCAACAATAGCCCATGCTAAACACCACGATATCTCCAGCCATACGCCAGCGAGCCTACAATGGCGTGTTCGCATTAGTCATAATTAACTTAATTATTTACCTGCTAGACCACCCTTTAGGTCTGCCGCTGCAGGGACTTTACCTCAACCACGCCAGCCCCCAGTGGTACCAGTTCATCACGGCCATGTTTTGCCACGCCAGCTGGACCCACCTGTCGGGCAATCTGTTTATGCTCTACGTCTTTGGCCGTTTGGTGGAAGATGAAGAAGGAATTGTGGGCGTGGTGAGCAGCTACCTCATTACAGGTTTAGCGGCCAATGTGCTGAGCTTGATCTTGCAGCCGATTCCAATTGTCTCCCTTGGAGCTTCGGGAGCTGTTTTTGGTCTGTTTGTCGTGAGCGTTTTGATTCGCCTGCAGTGGAGCTGGCGGCGGCTAGTTGAAGTGATCATCTTGGGGCAGTTTGTTGTCTCCCAAGTGCTGAATGAGATTCAGCAGGTCGGGGTGGCCGACGGCGTCAATCGCATTGCCCATCTGGGTGGAGCCTTGGCGGGGGTGCTGCTCATTGTAGGCTTGCGGCGACTGACCGCTAACCTAGACGCCAAGTGACATCGCTACAGTGGCTGTCCAACAATCTTGACCTCAATGCTCCCTAACGATGCAGTAATGTAGTGCCAGGACTATTTCAAACATGGAGTGATGGAATTGGGGGATATCTTGTCAGGTCAGTCTAGTCATCTACTATGGCTGATTGCCGGGGTGAGCGGTATTTTGCTGGGAGTAATAACAGGGGAGGTAGTCTTAGCGGCCCTAGGTCTTGCAGCTGTTATCACCTCCATTGCTGCTCTAACGGTGTTCTCGCTCACGCTGCAGGTCGCGATTTGGACCATTTTAGCCGTGGCGCTCGCGGTCGTCCTGAGAGGCTTTGTTCCCAGCCCAGCAGGAGACTTAAGGCCCCTCACCCGTGCCAAAGTCCTGCGGCCCATTTACCCTGGTCAGACGGGAGATGTTGCCTATCAGGGATCGATCTGGAAAGCGAGATGTCAAGCGTCAGATGCTCAGATCGAAGCAGAGCAGCCGGTACAAGTTGTGGGGCGAGAAGGAAATACGTTGTGGGTTATCCCTGACCCTGAAGGGTATCGCTAACCTCTCCGGAGAGAGGGGTATTGTGCAATAGTAGAGCTATCTTGCAATGAGTTGAGCGATTATGGAAGCGCTTGCTATCCTGGCCTTTTTAATCATTGGCTATACCGTTGGGTCAATTCGCGTTATCAATGAGGGCTACGAAGCTATTGTGGAGCGCGTCGGTCGGTATCATCGAAAGCTGACGCCCGGCCTAAACTTTATTGTTCCGCTACTGGACCAAATCGTGTGGGTCGCCACTACGCGAGAGCAGATTCTAGACATCGATCCTCAAGATGCTTTTAGCTCTGACAACGTCAGCTTTAAAATCGACGCCGTGATATATTGGCGCATTTTGGAGCTGCAGCAGACCTACTACACCATTGAAGATGTCCAAGAGGCACTGCAAAACCTTGTGATCACAAGCTTGAGATCGCTGGTAGGAGAAATGCAGCTAGAGAAAACCTATTCTTCTCGCCATGAGATCAACCGCAGCTTGCTAGAGCAGCTAGACGATGCGACAGCGACTTGGGGCGTGAAAGTCATCCGGGTTGAGGTGCAAAACATTCAGCTGCCGGAGACAATTCAGAAGTCTTTAGAGCAAGAGCGGGCAGCAGAGAGCGAAAAGCGAGCCGCGATTTTGGTTGCAGAGGGCAAGCAGCAGGCGGCGATCGCTGAAGCTCAGGCCACCGTCGAGTCGGCGCGGCTGATTGCCGAAGCGATGAAAGGTAAGGTCAATCCCCAGGCCGTGTTAAATTACCTGATTGCACAGCGCAATGTCGATGCCAACTACCGGCTCGGTCAAAGCAATAATTCCAAGATCATCTTCATGAACCCAGACAATTTGTCGGAGGCCATGGCCGAAATCATCAGCGATGGTCGAGACGCCGAGGTTTAGCCCTGAACGCCGGGGGCTCTGACTCAATGTCGGCATAGCGCAACAGCCCTCAGACCTGAGTAACGCTGACGGGTCGGATATCGCCATCGCGATCTACAAGTACCCTAGGCTGTAGCAAAATTTTTAGAATCAGCCACAGAGAGTGCAGCTCTCCCGGCGTGCAGCGGCTGCGCCACTGGCCAGGGCGACAAAACAGCAGTCTGACCAGTCGCCGCTGCTGCATCAGGGGTAGGGGGTCAAATCGGATTCTCAGGGTGGGAAACTCTCCGTGAGCTATCCGAACAACTCGCCCCGACAGATGAATGTCCTCATCCATGAGCGTCAGCTGGACCGCCGCTTCTTCTAATAGAGTGTCGTCAGGCGCTGACGTCAGCGCAAACTCCCCGCCCTGTTCAGACAGCATGGTGCTCGAACCCCAGTAGACTTTTTCGTTGAGGGTAAGCTGGGCAACGCGGGAGAGCCTGAACCACTCATGCACATCTAGGCGTGGAGCATCCAGCAAGATCAAAAGCGCGATGCCAACCATCATCAGATTGTAGGCGCTCCAAACCCAGCCAATACTAAATCCAGGTGAGCCATTTAGAAAAATTCCCTGCCATTCATCGGACAGGATATAGTTGCCCAGATTGATCCACAGGCTAATGGCCGTCAGGATGAACGCCCCAATCAGCGGCCAAGCCAGCTGCCAGTTAAACTGGTAGCGATCGCTTATGGTGCCTTTCGGGGTCACCTGAAACCCGCTGCTGAAGGGCCGCAGCATGACCCGAACCACCGTCATCGCCAAGGGAAACGCCAGCACCAAAGAGTAGACGTCGGACAGCAGCGCTGAGCGGGAGCGGTAGTTGAGCCACGAAAAGGTGCTCAGCTGCACCAGGTAGTAGGGCACAAAAAAATAGAGCAGCTCGGTCCCGGAAGCCCTTAGGGGTACCACGCCTAGAAACGAATAGGCCAGGGGCATCAGCAGAAAGCCAACCCGGGCAATGCTGCTAAACCAGTGCAGCAATCCTTCAAAGTAGGCCAGCCGCTGCATGGGGCTAAGACCTGGAATGGTCAGAGGATTGTCGCTGATGAAGAAAGACTGTAATGTCCCTTGAGCCCAGCGGATACGCTGGATCGCGTGGGAGGAAATATTTTCTGCTGCTAGCCCGGCGCTCAGCTTTTCGTTAAGGTAAATCAGCCGGTAGCCTTTGGCCGCCAGCCGAATACCGGTAAAAAAGTCCTCGCTCACTGCATCGGTCACAAACCCGCCCACTGAGGCTAGAGCCGTGCGCCGCATCACAAACGACGTTCCAGCACAGACCACGCCACCGGCCCCGTCGCGCACGCGCTGAATTTGCCGGTAGAACACCTCTTCTTCTGGCGTCAAGACATCTTCCATTCCCAGGTTGCGGGCAATGGGATCAAAATTGTAAAACGACTGCGGCGTTTGAACCAGGGCTACATCTGGATCTTGGAAAAATCCTACCGTCCGGATCAAAAAGTTTTGAGTCGGGATAAAATCGGCGTCAAATACCACCAGCAGCTCCCCGCTGGTCTTGGGGATGGTGTAGTTCAAATTGCCGGCTTTGGCATGCTGGTTGTTGGGGCGAGTGCGATACTCGCAGTTCAGCTCTTTGGCCAGAGCCTTGACCTCAAGGCGACGGGTGTCATCTAAAAGATAGATAGTTTTGTTGCCATAGGTCATGGCCTGGCAGCCGATGACGGTGCGCCGCAGGATGAACTCCGGTTCATTGTAGGTGGGAATAAAAATGTCCACTGTGGGGCAATAGCGACCTTCTAGCACATCTGGGGCCAGCTGCTCAGCCTGGGCTCGCCGATCCCGCGACCCCAGCAATAGCACTAGCAGAATCATGCCGTTGATCAGAATCAACAGCTCTAGACAAAACAGTCCCAAGCTAAATACGCCGTTCAGTGGGGTACTGAAGTTGAGGGTGGAGGTAGAGCGCCATAGCAAATACCGAGCGACCAATGCCCCAAGAATGCCAATAACCACTACCCGAGACCCGGTTGTTGGTCTTGGAAACAGACGCATGATGATGAACACCAGCGCCATGAGCGACACGGTCCAAAATAAGAAATATTCTCCCAGCATCATCGGGGCCATAGCCCAGGCTGGAGGATGAGATTGGAATGCTTCAATCCGCTCAAAAATTTGCGGAATTCTCCCCACTCCAGCAAACCAGGCGATGGCGACCAAACTAGCGATCGCCGTTATACCCAACAGGATCAGGGTGGTGAGCTGGGGTCTAAACGACCTGTTGTGAGTCATCCGTGGAACCATTGGTAGCTGCTTTTCCCATATTTAATAGCTCAACAGTAACCCTAATAATTGAAGCTGAGAGGTGCCTTAGTAACCTCTGGGAGAAGGCTTAATCTGGCTCAGGCTGTTGAAAGCGATAAATATCTTGCAGCACGGTGACCCAGCCATCGGATACCGACGCCAGGATGCGATCGCCCTTGTCTCGGGTCGCTGTGGTGGCATCTCCCACCACGCCGCTGCGGCTCAGATCGCGGGTGGTCCAGGCAAAGGGCAGTTTGCCCTCCATGCTGAGCAGACTGTGGTCTTGTACCGGCGGATATTCTGCCACGGCCCGGTCCATATGCACCTGCTGCGGCAGTAGGGACAGCAAGACACTGGTTTCCGCATCTCCCGCGTGGATGCCGAGGTCACGCTCTTTGGGGGTGAGCAGCTCTGCTGCCTGATTGGGAGCATTCCACACAAACAGCGGAAATACCAAAAAATCTGGATAGCGCTGGTGCAGATCCCGCGCCACGATGTCGAGGATTTGGGGCTGGCCGCCGTGACCATTGAGGAACACCAGTTTACGAAACCCCGCTCGGTAGATACTTTCAGCCATCTCCATCAGGGTAGCGCTCAGGGTGGCAGCGCTGAGGGTAATGGTGCCGGGAAAGCCCCAATGCTCATTGGATTTGCCGTACTGTAGAGTGGGCAGGGCGTATACCGGAATATCCGGCTCTAGCTTTTCTAAGGCCTGGCCCAAGACAGCAGTGGCGATCGCGGCATCCACAATTAATGGCAGATGCGGTCCATGCTGCTCTATGGCACCAATGGGCTGAACAATAACAGTGTTGGCCTTGTCGGCCATGGCCTCAATGTCAGTCCAGGTGAGGTACGGGAAAAAGCGTTCGGGAGGAATAAAAGTATGCATTGGGAGATGTTCTGGTGGCCTGTGGGTCAATATTTCAGCTTGAGGCCCCAATTTAGGCAAGGATCAAGGCATCATCAAAGTTGACGCAGTTAACAGCATAATCTCCGTAGACTGAAGCCGCCGCCATCTCACCGTCATCCTGCGGCAGATATTTTTGATTTGCAGGCCGCTGGTCCCCAAATAGCTCTTCGCACCATTGAAACTGCAGTCACAGGCCATAGCGCTGATGCCAGCAATAAAACAATCCAGCTGTAGATGTCGCTTCTGGGGGTTGTATTGTCGTTTTCGAATAGGCACAGCGCAATGACAAACATCACGCCAGCGGGCAGTAAATAGAACAGCATAAACAGGCTCCTATCGTAGCGGGCTGGAATGGATGCTATGACTCATGAAGCTTTTACGTTGTTCCATATCGGGTTTACGAATTCCTTGACATTCTGGTCTTGATAGTTGTTTTCTCAGATTGTCGGGGGAACATAGTATCGCCTACCAAGATGACAGACATTGTCAATTTTTGCAGTAGGGGTGATGCCGTATCCCCTAGGCTGAAGCCACTGCCCGCAGGATAGTGCCATAGCCGCAGGACCACAAGGTCGAACTGCTGCGCCGCTGTGGCGATCGCTGCGGTGACGTTGTCGCTAGCCGTGAGCTGGATATAAATCGGGCAATCCGCTGTAGACAATCGCTTAACTATAGTATCGAGCTGATGCTGACGACGACGACGGCTCGCCTCAGAAGCCCAGGGACTGTATACATGCAGCAGTGTAATTTGAGCATGATTGGCGCTGGCTAGAACTTGAGCAAATCGCAGCGACCGCAACATCGGGCGTGACGGCACTTCAATGGGCAATAGAATTCGGGTGATCATTGTGGGTGAGCTGCGCAGATGGGCTACTGCCACAGGGCAGTGAGCAGCCCACAGAACGTCATCTTGAATTGTGCCAGGCAGCTGGGATTTGAGCCAGGGCTGATGGCTCATACCTAAGATGATCAGATCTGCCTCTTCTTCACAACTCCCATGACAAATGCCCCGCGCCACGCTGTAGTCAATTCGCAGTTTGGGAGAGACGGGGACATTAAGTGCAGCCCCAATGGCGTAAGCCGCGCTGAGCCGTGCTTGTCCGCGGGCTACTGCTCGGATAAGGGGAGGCGAATCCATCTGCGGTTGGGCCAGGGCGATCGCCAGGGGAACCACACGCCCCCCTTCGTAACGGGCCACAAGAGCTGCTAGCTCAATCAGCCACTGCTCTGTCTTAGGGTTGTAGACCGGGACTACCACTGAAAAAGAAGCAGAAGCCGAGCTGGGATCGGGGAGCCAGCTGAGCAGCTGTGGTTTATCAAGATCTTCTGGAATCACTAGCTGTCGAGCGGTTCGCGCGGTCACTAGCGGACCCAAAACAGCAGTCACCAGCATCAGCAAAATCGTGCTGTTGAACACCTGCGTGTTGATAATTCCCGCCTCATACCCCACCAGCGCCGCCGCCAGGGTAGCCGCTACCTGAGGCACGGATAAAGACCACATTGTCCAGGTTTGCGGCCAGCTGTATCCAAATAGAGCCTTGACCGCGATCGCCGCCAGTAGCTTTGTCGTCAGTAGTGTCACCACAATCAGCAGCGGGATTTCAACAAACCCCAGCAAGCTTCCGACGCTATTGAGGTCAAGCAGAAGACCCATGGAGACAAAGAACATAGGGATAAACAATACACTGCCCAGAAATTCTGTCTTTTCTTTCACTGGGCCATCACCGATGACACTGTTGATGGCTAGCCCCGCCAGAAAGGCCCCAACAATATTTTCCACGCCGATCAGCTGGGCTCCCAGAGCACAGAGAAACACCGACAGCATGACAAACAAAAACTGATTGCCTTCATCTTTACCCGTGCTGCGAAAAAATGCGCGGCCAAGATGCTTTAGTCCAACCAAAACAGCTACTGAATATAAAAGCAGGGAGGCGAGCAGCATAAAGAGCGTTACTGCAGAAAAGTCGCCTTGATTGATACCTAGGCAGATGGCCAACACCAGCAGCGCGGTCACATCTGTAAAAATTGTTGCCCCGACGGTCACCGTCACGGCCTCATTGTCCACAACACCGAGCCGCTGCACAATAGGATAGGCCAGCAGGGTATGGGATGCTAGCAGGGATCCAATCAGCACAGCCGCCAGCCAGCCATAGTCAAACGCTAGCCCTACACCAATACCGCCTAGCATCGGCAGGGCGAAGGTTGCCAGCCCAAATCCAATGGAGCGGTTGCGGGTCTGGTGAAATAGGGCTAAATCGATTTCAAGTCCGGCAACAAACATGAGATAGATTTTGCCAATATCTGCGAACAGCGCCATGATGTCTGAGTCAGCCCGAAGCCAGTTCAGGCCACTGCTGCCGAACAAGATTCCGGCGGCCAGTAAGCCGACTAAGCCTGGCAACCGCAGCCGCTCGACTAAAGGTGGCGTGATTAGGACGATGGCCAGCAGCAGCACAAAGGTGGCGATAGGTTCGCTCAGGGTTTCAGCAATAGGATCCACTAAAAAGAACATCCTCGACCATCCTAGGGAGTGGGCAGAACCGCCAAGTCTTGACTGTGGTAATTAAGCTAGACTTTGAGTCAGTACAAAGTATTGAACGGGCCGCGTAACCTGGCTTACGGGCCAAAAATCACCAAATGCCAGTGCTCTAAACACCAATGTCTGAAACGTAGTGGCGACTCTAATCATATCGATTCATGGGTTCTACCGCCATCTTCAATTCTTCGCGCTTAGACAACCTTCTGTCCGACTCAATGGCTTTGACCACTGCAGATGATTACGATACCAGACTCATCCGCACCAAGGCACCGCAGCGATGCTGAACCACTCCCCACCGCCGCCTACATTCATATTCCGTTTTGTCGCCGCCGCTGCTACTACTGTGACTTCGCGGTATCTATTGTGGGCGATCGCCCCCCGATCTCTCCAATCCAACCTCAGGAGGATGGTCACGGCTCCAAAGCGATCGCCCCATACCTAGATCTCTTGCACCAGGAAATCCAGACTGCGCTGTCAGGAGGACCGCTGCAGACTGTTTTCTTTGGGGGGGGCACTCCATCGCTGCTGTCAAGCCAGCAGATCCACCGCATCCTAACCATGCTCAAAGATCAATTTGCCATTGCCGATGGCGCAGAAATCTCTATTGAAGTAGATCCTGACACCATTGAACCTGGCATGCTAGAGCGCTATCGGACCCTAGGCATCAATCGCATCAGTCTGGGCGTTCAGGCCTTTCAAGATGAGCTGCTGGCCGCCTGCGGACGCACCCACCGAACCCACCATATTGACCATGCAATAGATCAGCTAAGCTGCGCTGGGCTGACTAACGTCAGCCTGGATCTGATTTCCGGCTTACCCCACCAGACCATGGCCCAATGGACTGCCTCACTCAAAGCTGCGATCGCTACTGGAGCACCCCATCTATCGGTGTACGACCTGATTGTGGAGCCCAAAACCGCTTTCCATCGCTGGTACGCACCGGGGGAGGAGCCTCTGCCCTCCGACCAGGCCACAGCTCAGATGTACCGCCAAGCCCACACAATATTGACTCAGGCAGGCTACGAGCATTACGAAATTTCTAACTACGCCAAGCCGGGATTTCGCTGCCGCCATAACCTTACGTACTGGAAGAATCAGCCGTTTTATGGCTTTGGCATGGGAGCTGCAAGCTACGTGATGCGGCAGCGGGTCACCCGGCCTCGCACCCAAGCCGCCTATCGAGACTGGGTTCAATATTCTGCATCAGACTTGAGCAACCCGGTTCCCGACAGCAAAACGGAGCAATTGCTCGACACCCTCATGCTAGGGCTGCGCCTTTCCGCAGGGCTGTCCCTAACAGCTCTCGCCCAGAGATTTGGCTCCGCTGCCGTGCAGCAAATCACCCATACTTTAGAGCCATTTCAGGAGAAGGGATGGGTGGTGTACGGGCCAGAGGATCAGCTCCACCTCAGCGATCCAGATGGTTTTTTATTTTCCAATATTATTCTATCGGCCCTGTTCGGACAATTTGGCGATGGTGATGATTGTGGGGGTGACGATACTGAGGACTTTGAGGAGTAGCCCTCGTCAAAATGCAATGTAGACTAAGAAAATTTGATAGGCTAGTTCAACTATTCCGAATCATCTATTTCAAATCACTACTGTCGCGGGGGCTTGAGTTGCGTGGACATAAAAATTGGCAAAGGAAAAACGGCTCGCAGAGCGTACGGTATTGATGAAATCGCCTTGGTACCAGGCCATGGAACCCTAGATCCATCTCTGCCGGATACCTCCTGGCGCATCGGCGGCATTGAACGGGAGATTCCTATCATTGCTAGCGCCATGGATGGCGTCATTGACGTCAAGATGGCCATTCAGCTCTCTAAGTTTGGGGCCATGGGTGTCTTGAACTTGGAAGGACTACAGACGCGGTATGCGGATCCCGACCCGGTTCTCGACAAAATTGCCTCAGTCTCCAAAACGGAGTTTGTCACCCTGATGCAGGATCTGTATGCAAAACCGATTCAGCCAGAGCTGATTACCCAGCGCATCAAAGAAATTAAAGCCCAGGGTGGCATCGCTGCTGTCAGCGTAACGCCAGCGGGAGCTAGCCGCTTTGGGGAAGCGATCGCGGAAGCGGGAGCTGACCTTGTGTTTATTCAGGCTACGGTAGTTTCCACCGCTCATCTTTCGCCAGACACCATAACCCCTCTAGATCTAGCCCAGTTTTGCCAAGAGATGCCCATGCCCGTGGCGCTGGGGAACTGCGTGACCTATGATGTCGCCCTCAGCTTGATGAAAGCCGGGGCTGCAGCAGTCATGGTTGGCATCGGTCCTGGAGCAGCCTGTACCTCACGAGGCGTTCTAGGGGTGGGTGTACCACAGGCGACAGCCGTCGCCGATTGTGCTGCCGCTCGAGATGACTATGCGCAGGAGAGCGGTAACTATATTCCTATTATTGCGGACGGTGGCCTTGTGACTGGGGGAGACATCTGCAAGTGCATTGCCTGCGGCGCGGATGGAGTCATGATTGGGTCACCCTTTGCCCGGGCCGCAGAGGCCCCAGGACGCGGCTATCATTGGGGCATGGCCACCCCAAGCCCACTACTGCCTAGGGGAACAAGAATCGATGTCGGCACCACAGGGACCCTCGAGCAAATCTTGCGGGGGCCAGCCCAACTTGACGATGGAACCCATAATCTACTAGGTGCTCTTCGTACCAGCATGGGTACCCTAGGCGCTAAAAACATGCGTGAAATGCAGCAGGTCGATGTCGTCATTGCCCCATCGCTGCTCACCGAGGGTAAGGTATACCAGAAAGCTCAACAGCTTGGCATGGGCAAATAGCTGAGGCAGCAGCTTTGTAATACTCGATACGAAGGTTAAAACTGGCTCTTTGGACGCTGGCAAAAGCCAATTGCTCGCTTACAATGAAGAGTATAGCGGAGACTTTTGTTTCCGTTCACTCCTCACACCATACTCCGCCTAGATTCACGTCTAGGCGGTTTCTTACTTTTGTCTAGGTTACTCTCCATATTGCCTTTGGCGAGCTACGGCGGACAGTTTATTCCAGTGTCCACAGCCTTAATCTTTAGGCAAGTATATTAAATTAAATTAATTAGGCTCCGCTAAAAGGACGTCAATTGGCTTCTAAAGCAGCTCAAACATAGCGCCCCATTGGCCGTTTATACCGCTCTGCTGCCTGTGAAACATTGCGCTTTGGAATCAAAACCGTTGCCCCATGCCCAGGGCAAACTCAGGATTACGTTGGCGCTGCGGCTTAGGGCGATACAAGCGGCTGAGAACCCGAAGAGTCGTAGGCGGGACGCTGACTACTTACAAGAAAAGGAAGCAACTCTGGAGTTTGCTTCCTCTAAGAAACGACTTATGTTGCGAGATAGCGCCCCAACGTCAAATGAGATTTAGCTATCGGTTGTTGTGATCTCGGATTTGCCTCCAATCTGGAGATCAGGATATTTCTCAGCTAGGTACTTTCCTAAGAAAGAACTCACGAGGGAGAGAACGATAGGGCCAAGAATGAACCCTAAGATGTTGTTAACCAGGAACCCAGGTACTAGCAAAGAGGCAGCCCAAAAGCAGATGCCGTTTACTACCAGAGCAAACAACCCAAAGCTCAAAAAGGTCAGCGGTAGAGATAGAGTAGAAATAATGGGCTTAACTAGCGCATTGACGATGCCCAAAGACACGCCTGCAAGCAGAGCTGCTGTAAACGTCTTCAGCTCTACCCCCGGTACAATAAGGTCAACCACGAGTAGACTTAGGACAGTTGCGAGCCAAACAGCTAGACTTCCTATCATAATTTAGATCCTCAATACGTTCTTTAAATCATAAATTGCTAGCAATCGGAGCGACTCTAGAGAGCTAGCTATGAAGTCAGCTAGTTGGAGTATCGGCTCCGCAGTTTGTAAGCATACTGGGACATACACCTACAAAGCTATGCATTACGTTCAGTATGCAATGTGTAGCTCTAAGCCAGCATCTCTATACTGATAGATATTTTGGTCGTCTGGGACAGAATATTGATGTTTGAAGAACCTAGAAACAAGCCGATCAAGGCACAGGGGGGACAATATCTGAGACAGCTGAGCACAATGTCTAAAACAATCTCAAATCCGTTGTGACATGAATACCCTTTTCCTGCAGGCTGTCCTCTGTAGTCTGGGCGTTCACCAGCGGAACGCCCAGACTACAGCGGGCATTTAAGCGATCGCCCGCTTCCAACCTCTAGAGCCACATCCAGCAAGCTATTGTCGGGCTGCACCAGCACTGTGCTGCTCGCTATTCTTACGTTTTGTAAGCTTTGTTATGGAAATATGGAGCTTTACAAAGCCCTGGTATCAACATGCGCCTGTTCTATCATTTCTCCTTATACTGGCCTTAATCTTTTATGCTCACTAATACCAAAAGAGGTGATTGCGATGAGCCATACTTACGAAGTATTCGTAGACATCCGCGAATGTCAAGGTGCCGCTTGCGTCACTGCTCGCATGATGTCAGCGCGATATGAAATTGCAGCTGAGTCAGCCCACAACGCCGATCATGCCGCTCGTTCCCACGCCGGGCAAGACTTCCCCAATGCCGCAGAGCTAGATGTTCGAATCACGCGAATACTTCACTGACGCCTATCGCGCGTCACCTTGACGATGGGCTTGTGCTCCGCCTACGGCAACGTAGCTGCGGAGCATTTTTTTGCGGCACCTTGGTCATGTCCCAGAGTTACGCCCCAGAGTTATACCCCAGAGTTACGCCCCAGAAGCACAGGCCGCTTTTAGGTCAGCATGAATGGCTTTGGAGGCGGCGATGAGCATGCCAGGGCGCTGATAGTCGTCGCATTCATGCAGCGGTGGTAGGGGAGCGCCAGTCATGGTTGTCACGATGCAGCCAGCTTGCTGGGCAAGAAACGCCAATGCCGCCCCGTCAATAAACTTGCCGCGCCGCAGCACCACGCCGGAGAGCTGGCCATTCAGCAACCCATTGACGTTCTGAATCGCTGTCGTTTTAGAATAATCGGCTTTGATATCGACAATCTGATATTGCTCTAGCCCGCTTCTATAGTGCCCCATATCCCAACCCAGGAGAATCTTGCCGGTCGAGGCATCGGCGTTCAGCGGCTGACAGTCTTCTAAGTCGTCAGAGAGCTGTCCAACAAATGCGCCCTCATCGCGAATCCCGTAGGTGTAGCAGCCTTGCGCTGGGGTAATGGCGATCGCGGCCTCGAAGTCATCGGCGTTGAGCACGCTCAAGATGATTTGGTAATTTGGATGATTGTCGAGGTAAAACCGCGTTCCATCTATGGGGTCTAGGGCAACCAAATAATCTCCTGGCGGGCCAAGGTTTGTGGCGCGAAAGTACTTGGTGTTGTACGTCTTTTCGTATTCTTCTCCATAAAAGCGAATGTTTGGGAAGAGGCCAAGTAGAGCCACTTCCACGGCAGTCTGAACAGATAGGTCTGCATCCGAAAGCGCAGCAGCAAAGAAGTTGTCGCCTTCGCTCTTCTCGGGCTGGGATGCAATGCGAGACTGGATGTTACGAGAATAAGCGGCGGCAGCGCGCAGATGGGGCAGCAGCGCGGCAAGAATCTCGCGTGGTGTGGGGGATGCTGAGGGAGTCATGTTGGATTGTGAACAGCAGGGTATTGTCGCGATCTCAGTGGTTATCCCACAGGTGTCGACCAAGGCCATCATAAAGGCCATCATAGCGGTCACGTTATGGCGGTCACGTTATGGCGGTCACATTGCAGAGGTAAACGCTATGATAACGAGGCAAGTACGACGATTAACCGCGAAGTGGGAAAGTCCGGTGGGTTGCGACGCAACGAATCCGGCACTGTGCCGCAGCTGTGTTCAAGCTCGCTTCTCCAAAGTGAGCCTGTCAGTCAGAATGCCATTCGCGATTTTGTTCTACTTTCCTGCGTTGCATGGGAGAGTATCATGCCCCAAATTAAACCGTTTATATCCGTTGCTCAGCTTGACCTGGCGACACCCGCCCCTGAGCTAAATCCCTTACCGTATCCACGTCCGGTGCTGCTCATCGGCCACGGCAGCCGCAGCGCTCAGGGTCGGCAAAATGTGCTGGATTTTGCAGCGGCCTACCAAGCCATGGATACGAGTCGTCCGGTAGTGCCTTGCTTTCTAGAACTCACAGAGCCGACAATTCAGCAGGGCGTTGATGCCTGTGTTGCCCAGGGCTATACCGATCTCTCGGCTCTGCCAGTGCTGCTGTTTGCAGCGCGGCACAACAAATTCGACGTGACAAACGAGCTAGATCGCGCCCGTGAGCGCCATCCTCAGGTGACCTTCCACTATGGCCGTCACTTTGGCATCACCCCGACGATTTTAGAGCTATGGCAATCTCGTCTAGCTCAGCTTGATACCCCAGCGTGGAACCCCCATCGCATCAGCCGAGCAGATACGGTGCTAATGGTTGTAGGGCGCGGGTCTAGTGACCCAGATGCCAATGGAGACTTTTGCAAGCTGGCTCGCCTACTGTGGGAGGGAAGCGACTATGGCACGGTGGAAACTTGTTTTGTCGGCATTACCCACCCCCGCATAGAACAAGGGTTTCAGCGATCGCTACTTCATAAGCCCAAGCGCATCATTATGTTGCCCTATTTTCTGTTTGCTGGGGTGCTGATGGATAAGATTGCCGACATGGCAACTCAGCAGCAGGCAGAGCATCCTGAGGTGCAAATCCAATGCTTACCAGAAATGGGCATACATCCTCAGCTATTTCACATCATGCGATCGCGCGAGATTGAGACGCAGCTGGGTCAGGTGCAAATGAACTGCGAAATGTGCAAGTTCCGTCTAGCGGCGAGCGATGCTGTAGATTCTGGAAACCACAGTCATGGCAGTCACGATCATAGCCACCATGGCCACGGCCACGGACATGACGGCCACGGCATGCATGACCCCTATGCCACCCCAACCCAATATCACAACCGCATTTGGCAAACTCCCTGAGCGATCCCCACGATCGAGCGATCAGCGTAGCCAAAGGCAAATCTTTATCAGCCTTAACGAAAACATCGCAATACGCCGCTGTTTTCGTCAATCTGGAATGTTATCTTAACTAATAGCAAAGTCGTATTGCGCGCAAACGAAAGGTTGCACGACTTCTTTGAACTTTGCTCGCTGTCGATCGCTCTGGGTTCTCATGACTGTTTTATAGGTCTTGCTTGTGAGGCCTAAATCAGCGTTGACCCAGCGTATACCATGGCGATTGACCCCAAACTTAAGACTTGAAGCAGGGAAGCTGTCTACCAAAACATATCTCCACATCACCCCCCAATCATTTTCAATATGTACAGCCCTAGCTCCTCTTCCGCTCAAATACCTTCAGTCAGTCTGCTCCTGGATGCTTGGAGCGATTGCTACACCGTGAATCTGTCATCTTTATCAAACCGCGATGTCACCGCCGATCTTTTAGATGAGTTGGCAACCCTAGCGGCTTGGGACCGTCGCTGGGAAACATCCACTAAGCTGTCAAGGCAGGCCATATCCGCTAAATGCCAGCTGGCCAGTAGTCAAGTTCAGGCTATGCAAACAGCGATGCCAGCGGTAAGCAATTTTCAAGATGTGCAGCAGCTGTCAGAGATTGCAATCCAGATCTATCTTGAGGTTGCAGATGTCTATCAGCAGCCTGCAGATTTGGCGGGAGTGCGGCCAGCTAGCCGACGATCTGCCAGCACCTCTAACGACAAGATTGTGGGGCGAGTGCCAGTTGAACCACTTGCAGCTCGCCTAGAACCGCTATTTTTGTCTGTTCAGAGATCATATAGCAGCGGGCAGGATTGGCGCAGTCTTTGTGATCTGACGCTGCTGCTGACCATTTGCAACCGCCTGATCCTCAAAAATCTATCGAAGGCTGAACAAATCTTACTCTCTCCCTACCTGCAATTTGCGCAAGAGCAAGCTGTACTCCCCTGGCGGCGGCTTTGCCACAGCGTGGATCGCTACGATAGAGGCCATCTCCGAGTCACGGCAGCCAAATACGGAATATCTAAAAGCCAGGCGATCGCCCACCATGTTCAAACCAAGGTGAGCCATCAGCTGCGCAAAAACGACGGGGGTTACGGATTATTTGACAACCCAGACAGTCCTTACCCGCCCACGCAAAATATTGAGATGGTGCAGGCCTATTTCTGGCTCAGCGTGATGCAAAATAGCATGACGCCGGTTGAGCAAGAGCTGGTGCCCCTATGCACAAATATGTGCCTTATCACTGGCGGCAGCTATGAAACAGTCATAGCAGAAAGTCGAATTTTGGTGAATGAAATTTTGAGCAGTTTGAACTACGCTCAGCTTGATTTGGTTGAACCCTATGCCGCTCATTTCATAGAAACTCTTGTTCAAAACCAATCTCAGCTAACGCCGTTGTGGCAGCTACCCCAAGTTAAGAGTCAGCCAGCAAAACTCAAAAACAGCGTCACTGCTTTTTAAGAAAATTTTTGTGATCTAGGTTTGAGTGAAACAGGTCTGAGCTTAATACTCAGACCTGTTTTCCATCGCTGCTTTACGCAGATCAACGCTTGTAAACTCAAGCTACCTCGGTAGTTCAACCTCTGCATTTTGTAGAAGCTCAGACACAACTTCTGTGACTGTTTTATTTTGAACTTTCGCAAGATGTCGTGCGCGCTCCGTGAGCGATTTGGGAAGACGTAGCGTAACGGTAGTCAATTTGTCTGAGTTTGGCATCAAAATCACCTCATCGCTGTCATCAAAGGGAACACAATGGATAGAATCCATTGAACAGTAAACACTCTGCTTTAGCCTATCAGGTTGCGGAAAAGCCAGGCTAAGCACAATGCAAAATATGCATCACCAGATGCGCAATATATGCATACACTAGCTTTGTTTTCCCACAAGGCTCAGTTCTGGTGACAGCTCAAATCAAAGCATATGAAACTTTGATTTAAGCATTAAGACTTTGCTTTGATGCTGGTGATGTGATCACTAGATGATGGCTGTATAGCTTGCCAATAAATGCCCTCAGCAAAATCATCAAGCTATAATCGCTTCAGCTTTATGCAACTCCAAATAGCTTTGCTTATTCTTCATTAACTTACATTGCGAATAGCGTTATATTACATGCAATACGCTATTGCGTTTAGTACAGCTAAGAGAACCTTATGAACCCTTTGATCTATCCTTCAACTATTCTGCCCACACCCGACGGCAAGTCTTTTTCAGGACACAACCTTGCTAAAGAGAGTTTTCAAGGTAAAAACCTGCGTGGTGCAGATTTCAGTAACGCCTGTCTACGTGGTGTCAACTTTAAGGGCGCTGACTTGACAGGCGCAAATTTAACAGGCGCAGATTTAACAGGCGCTAGTTTTGTTGCCGCAATTTTAGATAATGCCAACTTAACAGACGCTATCATGAGAAACGCTGTAATTCAGCGAGTCGCCGTCAAAAACGCGATGTTTTGCCGCACCAACTGTCGTGGGACTCTTTTCTACAGCACTAGCCTAGATGATGCCCGACTCACTGACGTCGATTTCAGAAACGCTAACTTATTGGGAGTGAGCCTAGCGCCGGATCAGCTATCCACTTGCCGATTCAACAATACCCTCATGCCAGACGGGAGAACATTCTTTTCGTCATAAAGAACCACAAAAATAGAAGACAGCCCGTAGTAAAAGTCCATGAACAACAGCAACCTAAACAGCAACATGACGTTTGACGCAGCCCTATTTCAGGACTTGACCCATGCCTACAATAGACAACTCAAACCACGATTCTGTGAAATTTTAGTTACGGCTGCAGAAGCTGGTGTCCCTCTCAAAGCCGTGATTTGGGCTCTTAGCGATGCGTTTCACGAGCAGTTTCCTGAAAATACGTCAGTGCGCCGAGATGTTGATGATGCTATCGAGACCTTGATTATCAAAGCTGAGCGATTTGAAGAGAGTTATTTTGAGGAAATAGGAGCCTACAAGCTCATCTGCGACTGTGGTGATACCCCTGTTGAAATCACTGAATGTAGCTGAGCTAGGGTGAGGCTACAGCGTCTCTTCCCAAGATGGCCCAAAAGCACTGCCCAAGAGGGATGCTGAGACGACAGAAACCCGATAACCTTTTGAGGTCAAGTTATCAGCTATTAGTCGAGATGATTATGCGGGGACTCAGCGGTAAAAATGTATTGGTTACGGGGGCTAGCTCAGGCATTGGTCGGGCGATCGCCCAGCAGTTTGCCAAAGAAGGGGCCAACGTCTCAGTCAACTATTACAGCAGCATAGAGGATGCAGAGAAAACAAAGCAGCAGATGCTGGATGCCTGTAAAGAGCTTGAGAGCTGCGGGGCAAAGCAGCCGGTGTTAGTCCAGGCTGATGTGTCTAAGCCAGAGGACGTGACGCGGCTATTTGACGAGACCCTGACGGCCCTCGGCGGCCTAGATATCTTGATCAACAACGCTGGCATTCAAATGGAGGGGGCATCCCATGAAATTGAGGTCTCCAAAGTCAACAAAATGCTGGACGTAAACTTGCGAGGGGCTTATCTTTGCGCGCGTCGAGCGCTGCAGCACTTCATTGAAAATGATGTGAAGGGCGTCATTATCAATAATTCTAGCGTCCACGAAGTTATTCCCCGCCCTGGCTACTTGGCTTACACCATGAGCAAAGGCGGTATGGAAAACATGACCCGTACTTTGGCGTTGGAATATGCCCGCAGAGGAATTCGAGTCAATTCTATTGGCCCCGGTGCCACCGTAACCCCCATCAATGACGATTGGATCAACGATCCAGAAGAGCGGGGAAAAATCGAAGAATTTATTCCCATGGGGCGAGCGGGTACCCCCGAAGAAATGGCCGTTGCGGCTGCATTTTTAGCTTCTGACGATGCGGCCTACATCACGGGGCAAACCTTGTTCGTCGACGGTGGCCTCACCCTATATCCTGGGTTTCGCGAGCCGATAACGTAGGTGCAGATGCCTCTAGCTGCATCTGGCTAGCCCAACAGACCGCGGGGCCAGTAACATCTAGCAGCGTTGTCTTGCGATAAAGTCCTAAGACAACGCTGCTTGTCCTGATTAAGATTAGGACAGGTCAGGCTACATGCTGTCGTATCGCCCTTCAAACCTATGCTCCAGATCACAAAGCGCACTGCCATTTCCATGGGCGAAATTGACTTCAGCGCTGTCCGCTCCCAGGGGCCTGGGGGACAGAACGTCAACAAGGTGGCCTCAGCGATCCACTTGCGGTTTGATGTCAATGCATCATCACTGCCGGGACCGATGAAAGAGCGGATTTTGGCGCGCCGCGATCGCCGTATCACAAAAGATGGCGTCATTATTATCAAGGCGCAGCAGCACCGCACCCAAGAGCAAAACCGAGAAGATGCCCTTAACCGGCTGCAGCAGATGATTCGAGAGGCGACAACAGTTGCACCTCCTCGTAAACCGACCAAACCCTCTCGCCGTGCTAGACGAAGGCGGGTCGATCGTAAAACAAAGCGCGGCCAGCTCAAAGCTACGCGGGGCAATCTATCCGATTCCTATGAAGCCTGACAATCCTAGCCTGATTAGCTTGCGCTGGGTACCGCCTCTGATGCTGGTACTGATATGGGTTGGTGGTGCTCATAGGCCCACTGCGTCAAGTCCTCTAGGGCGCGATCGCGATATTTCCCATAGCGCTCCTGCTTTTTGCGAACCCGCTGCGACAGCCCTGGAATGATGCCAAAGTTAGGCGGCATCGGCTGGAAATGCTTGGGTTCAGCGGAGCTGATGAAGTCCAGTAGCGCTCCGGCCATTGTTGTTTTTGGTAGTGCTATGGGCGATCGCCCCAACGCAAGTCTTGCCGCGTTTGTTCCGGCCAGCCAACCGCCAGCCGCCGCTGCAGTATAGCCCTCAGTCCCCACGATCTGACCCGCCGCTAGCAGGGTAGGTCGAGCATGGAACTGCAGCGTTGCCCCCAAAAGCTGGGGTGAATTGATGAACGTGTTGCGGTGCATCACCCCCATGCGGACAAACTCAGCATGCTCTAAACCGGGAATCAGGCGAAAGACACGCTTTTGCTCTCCCCACCGTAGGTTGGTCTGAAAGCCCACCATGTTCCACAGCTGCCCAGCTTTATCCTCCTGGCGCAGCTGTACCACGGCATAGGGGCGTTTGGCGCGGTTTTCAGGGGTGCGGAAGTCACCATAGCGTGCATCAAAGAGACCTACAGGCTTGAGGGGGCCATAGCGCATGGTGTCCTCCCCTCGCCGGCCCATCTCCTCAATGGGCAAGCAGCCTTCAAAAAACTTGGCGGTTTCTAGCTCGAACTCCTTTAGCTCTGCCTGCTCCGCTGCACATAGCGCCTCGCGAAACGCAAGGTACTGCATTTTGTCCATAGGGCAGTTGAGATAAGCCGCTTCACCGCGATCATAACGAGAGGCCAAAAAAGCTACGCTTCGATTGATGCTCTCCCCTGTGACGATGGGGCTAGCAGCATCAAAGAAGCTCATGTACTCCTGACCCGTGAAGCGCTGCAGATCTTCGGCTAGGGCCTGGGTGGTGAGTGGCCCGGTTGTCAGGACAACAATGCCGTCCTGAGGGATGCAGTGAACTTCATCGCGGCGCAGCTCAACAAAAGGATGGTTTGCCAGAGTCTCCGTTAAATCTTGGCTAAAAACAGCTCGGTCCACCGCCAGCGCTCCGCCAGCAGGAACCTGATGCTCGCTGGCTTTGCCGATCACAATCGAGCCCAGCCGCCGCAGTTCCTCATGCAGCAGCCCTGAAGCGCGATCGCTTGACTGGGCTCCAAAGGAGTTGCTGCACACTAGCTCAGCAAGGTGCTCGCTATGGTGAGCAGGGCTAAGCCGCTGGGGCCGCATTTCATGCAGTACGACAGAAACGCCCGCTTGGGCAATTTGCCAGGCCGCTTCTGTTCCGGCTAGGCCACCGCCGATGACATGGATAGGCTGCTGCATGGTTACTTTAGTCGGGTTCTGCTCTGAGCTGTGTTCGATCTTGAAATATTCTAGCGTCTGCCGCATGACGCATATTGGTCACTGTACGGATTGAGCTCTAAAGTTAAAGTTCACCTCGCCGAGCCAGAAACCCCATATGCTCAAATTGATGAGTAACTTGCCTATGTCCAGCTACGACGCAATCATATTCGACTTAGACGGCACATTGTGGGACGCCTCAGAATCCTGCGCCAATGGGTGGAATCTTGCGCTAAGGCAGGCCGACATACAGGGCCTACAAGTTTCAGCAGATGACATCAGAGCGGTGACCGGTATGCCATTCTCCAAATGTGTCTCAAGTCTGTTTAGCGGAGTTGAATCGGTTGATTTGACAAGCTTAGGCCCACTGCTTGATGAGGCGCAGCGGCATGAAACAACGGTGTCGGGAGGTACACTGTACGACGGCGTAGAGACAGGCCTCAAAAAGCTGGCAGCGCAGTATGACCTATTTCTTGTGAGTAACTGCCAGTCCTGGTATCTCCAAACGTTTTGGACCCATTTTGAAGTGCGGCAGTACTTCGTAGATCAAAACTGCCATGGCGATTCTGGTCTACCCAAAGCCGACATGATTGCCCAACTCGTGACAAAGTATAGGCTTCGCAACGCAATTTATGTTGGCGATACAGCAGGTGATCAAAAAGCATCGCGGGATGCGGGAATTGCATTTGGCTATGCTGCCTATGGCTTCGGCATGGCGGACGCACCAGAGCTATCATTCGCCTCGTTCATCGAGATGACCCATAGGCTATCGTCGGCTACGCCATAGAATTACGCCACAGAATTACGCCATAGAGTAATGACGGGGCGGCAAANGCTCTGCCCCGTCATTATCGCGTCACACTCGCCAAGCTGAAACCTCAGCGATGCTCTTTCAAAACGCTTTTAGAAAATAATCTAAGCCACAATCAGCTATGACCGCCAGCAACTGCTGAATCTAGGTCTGGCTCCACCTTCAATTGGCTCTCAGAGACCTTCCTCGCATTCTCCGACTGCATGAGATTCACCTGAACCACAGGATCCAAAACACCAACTGCTTTGGGTAGAGTCAGCCACAGAATACCATGGCGGTAGTCAGCTTCAATTCGGCTATTATCAATCGCATCCATCAGCGGAATCACGCGCCGAAACCTACCGTAGCGGAATTCAGAGCGATCGCCTCGCTCATCGTTGAGTCGGGAGTCTGGCTGATAGTCGCCAGAGACCGCCACGGCATCGCGAGATGCTTGAATGTCTAAATCTTTGGGGTGGATGCCAGGTACCTGCAGCTTCAGCGTAAAGAATTCTCCTTCGTCCAACAGTTCAGCAGGTGGAGTCCACATACTGGTTAAACCGTTGCTGCTGTCGCTGGCTGCTACCGCATCAAATACTTGGTCAAGCTGTCGTCGAATAATCTCCATTTCGCGAAAGGGCTGCCAATATTGGGTCAACATATATTAAAGTTGCCTCCAGATTACAAACATCAAATGTAGAACAAAGTGATAGCTCAGGCGTAATATAAAAAGCCCTTCAGGCCAGATCGCGCTGTGCTTTTTGTCTACATTTCAATAGTAGTAAACCTTCACAGTTATACCAATCGGCAAACCCCACTGATCGAGTTCGCTTTACCGAATGGTATGAGTCTACTGTCATGCTGAGACATACTTAAAGTTCACCCTCTTCACCAGATTCACCGGGGTCATCAATACTGTTGACCTCGCCGTCTTCATCCTTGAACGTAGGCTGCAGCTTTCGGCTAGGGGAATTCTTTGGGCGATCGCTGCTGCCGCTGCCGTTTTCTCTCGCTTGTTCAGAGTCGTCAGCCGTCACCGAGCCATTGACCTGTACCGTAGGGCGATCGCTCATCTGATCGAACCAGCCTTCTAGCCTATCCTGGAGACCATCACCAGGATGTAGCCAGATGTCCCGCTGCGGAAAGGGTATAGACATGTCATCTAGACCCTGCATCGCCAGCTTAAAGCGTCGGCGAAACTCCCGCTCCACGTCCCACTGCTTCATTGGCTTGGTTTTGATCCAAACGCGAATGACAATAGAGCTATCGCCAAAGTCATCAACGCCAAGTACAGACGGCTCTTCCAAGATGAGCTCTTGCCAAACGCTATCAGACATCATCTCGTGACCTACATCGCGTGTGATATCCAAAAGCTCATCAATGTTGGCCTTGTAGCTCACAGGCAGCTTGAGGTCAGCGCGGGACCAGCGCAGGGAATAATTGGCTACGGCTTTGATATCGCTCATGGGAATTGTGATCAGCCGACCGCTAGCGTCACGAAGCTGAGTAATGCGTAGGGTAAGGTTTTCTACCAAACCGCCATAGTCACCAATTTGAACCACATCTCCGATGGCGAACTGGTCTTCCAAAATAATGAAGAAGCCGTTGACCGTGCCCTGGATCAAATCTTTGGCCCCTAAAGATATGGCTAGACCAATAATGCCGACGCTGGCCAATAGTACGCCTAAATTGATGCTGGTCAACGCTAACGCGATGACAACACCGATGACGATCCAGATCAGGGTAGCTACGTTCTTAACTACGCTGGTAATTGTCGAGATTCTAAGCTGGGTGCGGCGAGACACGTTGTCGTACAGCTCATCTTTCGTGAACTGTCTCACAAAGCGATCAATGAGGGCATAGCTGATGCGAATACCAGCGTAGGCTACGACAATGATGATGCCGAGAACCAGAGGAATCTTGGTCCAGACGGGCAGCTCCTGCTGAAGCTCACGGGTTTGCGGAAACAGCCCCGCTACGAGCAAGAATGCGCCCACGAGGAGGACGCCCTGAAGCAGCGGTAAAAGTCTTTGCTGCAGGTCCCGCAGGTGGTGCCATTGCTCTTCTTGCAAGCGATCGCTGGGAGGGCCATCCGTCAGTCCCCGCAGCGTCCAGTTCAAAACTCGATCGCTCCAAAATGACAGGAGCCAAGCCACTACGGCAGCTACTGCAATAATTGCTCCGGCAACTATACTTTTGTGCCGGATAGCTTCTGGCTGGCGCTCTTCCCGAGCACGCTCAAGCACTTCAGGAATAGTTTGCTGCAGATCCTCAGCGATCGCCCAGGGGCTTGTGCCCTGAACTTCAGCATCTTTCTCCGTCACGGTCATCAGGTACGAGCCGTCAATATAGAGGCTGGGCAACCCATCGGAGCTGATTTGCTCAACGTTGACGTCAGCTAAAGCCTCAGGGGAGTTCAAATACTCATCGCGGATGTTCCGTAAGTTGCCTTCAATCCGAGATTGACGCTGCTTGATGGAATCTTGAGGCGCGCTGACCTGAAATATCTGCCGACCATCCAGTTCAATCCAGCCTGAGACGTACTCCTGACTACTAGATGAGGACTGGGAGCCTAAGAAAGAAAGCTGGGCGAGGGGCGGAGTTATTGTGACAGTCGGCAGCTGTGCCGTCGAAGGGCGATGGAGACAGAGCAGTAGGCTACTGACAAATAGAGTCAGCAGCAGCAGCTTCCGCAGCCAACGTAGCCAGTGCCTGCGCCGTGGATAGAAAACCATAACTTAGGGATAGTGCCGCAACGGCTTAAACATTAGGGAATTACAGCCGCCAATACATCCATCAGAAGTTAGATCGCCTATCGGACAGGTTAGCGCTTATCTACTTGGCTCCGAATCCCATTCCTCGGTTTGGGGAGGGCGTACAAACGCAGGCTTCTATCTGCGATCGCAGGGTGTCGTGGTCTAGATCTTGACCGATGAGAACCAGCTGCAGCTTAGGCTCACCTTTCCACTGTTCGTCATCTAGGGTAAATCGCTTACCGCTGAGATGAAAGATGTGCCGCTTAGGGCTCTCATCGAACCACAGGATACCTTTGGCCCGAAAAACGCTCTCAGGCAGCTGGTTGTCGAGAAAACTCTGAAACTTACGAATGGAAAAAGGCTTATCGCTCTGAAATGACAGTGACGTGAAGCCGTCGTTTTCTAGATGGTGGGAGTGGTGGTCGTGGTCGTGGTCATGGTGATCGTGGTCGTGGGCTTCATGGCTGTGGGCTTCATGAGCTGTGGGCTTCATGATCGTGGTCGTCGTGGTGATCATGGTGGTCATGGTCATGGGCTTCATGGGCTCCGTGATCATGACCTTCGTGGTCATGGGCCTCATGACCAGACTCCGTATCCAAAGAGGGCTCAAAGTACTGCTCTGAATCAAACAACCCGACGCTTAAGATCAGCGGCAGCGGCACCTGGCACTGATTTGTCTTCAAAATTCGGGCATCTGCCTTCACCTTGCGCAGGCTAGATTCTAGGTACTCTAGTCGCTCAGCATCGACAAGATCTGTCTTGTTAAGCAAAATCGTATCGCCATAGGCCACCTGGTTCTGAGCGGCCTCGCTGTTGAAAAGATCGAGGCTATAGTTCTCAGCATCAACAACAGTAACGATAGAGTCCAGCCGAGTCATATCCCGCAGCTCTGTCCCAAGAAACGTGAGGGCCACCGGCAGAGGGTCCGCCAATCCTGTGGTCTCCACAACTAGATAGTCAACGTTCTCCTGCTGCTCAAGGACGCGGTATACGGCCTCCATCAGATCGTTATTAATAGTGCAGCAGATGCAGCCATTGCTCAGCTCCACCATGCCACCCTCACCGGCATCAACAATCAGATCATTATCGATTCCGATCTCGCCGAATTCATTGACGAGGACAGCAGTCTTTAGGCCATCCTGATTGGTCAGAATGTGATTGAGCAGAGTTGTTTTACCGCTGCCTAGAAACCCCGTAATGATGGTGACAGGAAGGCCCCGCTTATCAAGCTCCATAGCTAGCGGTTGGCCTTTGGAGGGAGTTGCCGCAGATGTCATAGCACTATCTCAAATGTTCAGGTACTGATCGTAGGGTGAGTGACATACTCCCGACGCTCATTCTGCGAATAGAACGCGGGCTTCTTGGCTCTCGCACCACAATTCAATGGGTGCCGCGCAAG
>JGI12210J13797_10075234_pt1 | contig 58622 bp, 46 predicted proteins | sample ElkSlonscriptome_3_FD_13797 | JGI IMG/M metagenome (IMG submission 13797) | reverse complement strand
CTTGGGTTGGGGGCGCGTGAGTCGCTGGGCCCCTGCTCAAGGCAGGGGTGACGGTGGTGGTTGGTTGGGGTGAAGGGGTGAAGGGGTGAAGGGGTGAAGGGGTGAAGGGGTGAAGGGGTGAAGGGGTGAAGGGGTGAAGGGGTGAAGGGTGAAGGGGTGAAGGGTGAAGGGGTGAAGAGGGAAACGGTCAAAAAGAATTGGAGGGTTTGGAGAGGGATTGGCCGGGGGTGTGGCGATTAGCGGGATTCGTGCACCTTCATCGGCTGGCCGCGCTGTGGGGTGAAGGTTTGGCCATTTGGACCGGCGAATTCGAAGGGGACGGAGACCAGCTTCATGTCGCGGTTGAGCTGGATAACGAAGTGCAGATGGGGCCCGGTGGAGAAGCCGGTGTTGCCGGAGCGGCCGATCAGCTGGCCGCGCTGGATCTGCTGGCCCGGCTGGACCACGACGCCCTCGTAGTCGAGGTGGGCGTAAACGGCCATGCTGCCGTCGTCGTGCAGAATCCGGACAAAATTCGCTCGCGGGCCGTCGCGCTTGACGTCGGTGCCGGCGCCGGAAAACCAGCGTGCAACGTCCATGACCACGCCCTCGCGTGCGGCATGGATGGGGGTGCCGACTGGCATCGAGATGTCGACCGCATGACGCGAATCCGGCGCCGTGTGGCTGAACGCCCCGCCAAAGGCCTGGCCGATGCGGAATTCCTGATTGCGGGCGAAAGGCGGGCGATAGGCACGCGATGGCTGATGCCGACCGGCCGGATCGCCCGGTAATGACTCGGCGCGAATCTGGTAGCTCCAGGACTTACGCGGATCGAAGGCACCCACGGTCACCAGCTCGCGAACGGCGCCCCCAGGAAGCACGAAGCGGGCCGGAAGCTCGGGGTAGCTGACGATGTTTTCGTCGCTCTCCAGCCACACCCGCACCGCCAGCGGACCTTGAGTCCGGTTGCTGAACTTCCAGACCGGTGCCGACGCGGTGCCCGCTTTGACGATCTCCATCATGGCCTCGGGCCGGGCAATGGCCCGCTGAACGCTCACTTCCTGCTCGATCATCGGACGCTGATCGGTGAAGTGGGTAATCCCGTCCTCGTCGGTCCAGGAATAGATGGTCTGAGCCAGCACAGGGTGGGTCAGGCCGACCAAAATCAACCCGAGCAGCACCCACCCTGACACCTGAAATCTGAACCCTGAACCCTTTCTCTTCAACATTCGATCACGTTGACGGCCAGGCCGCCGCGCGAGGTTTCCTTGTACTTGGTCTTCATGTCGCGGCCCGTATCGCGCATGGTTCGAATCACCTTGTCCAGGCTGACCCGGTGCTTGCCGTCGCCGGCCATGGCCATGCGCGTGGCGTTGACCGCCTTGACCGCACCCATCGCGTTGCGCTCGATGCAGGGGATCTGGACCAGGCCGCCCACGGGATCGCAGGTCAGGCCGAGGTTGTGCTCCATGCCGATCTCGGCGGCGTTTTCGACCTGGCTCATGTTGCCCCCAAGGGCTGCCGTGAGGCCACCCGCGGCCATTGAGCAGGCCACACCGACCTCACCCTGACAGCCGACTTCGGCCCCGGAAATCGAGGCGTTTTCCTTGTAGAGCAGGCCGATGGCACCCGCGGTGAGCAGGAACTCCACCACCCCGTCCTCGTCGGCGCCAGCGATGAAACGGCGGTAATAATGCAGTACGGATGGAATGATGCCCGCGGCGCCGTTGGTTGGCGCGGTGACGACCCGGCCGCCGGCGGCGTTCTCTTCATTGACGGCCAGGGCGTAAAGGTTGATCCAGTCGAGTTGGTCGAGATTGTCTTTCTCGGCCCGATGCTTGAGCTTGCGATAGAGGGTCGGCGCGCGCCGCAGCACCTTGAGACCGCCCGGCAGATGACCGGTCTGTTCCAGGCCCCGCTTGACACAGTCCTTCATTGCCTGCCACAGGCTGAGGATGCCCGCCCTGACCTCATCGGCGCTGCGCCAGACCTGTTCATTAGCCAGCATCACATCCGATATTCGCAGGCCTTGATCTTCGCAAATGGCGAGCAGTTCATCGCCGCTGGAAAAGGGATGAGGTAACGGTGTGGTGTCGGGCATGATCCGATCGGCAGCCGCATCCTCAGAATTGACGACGAAGCCACCGCCCACCGAATAGTAGTCTCGCTCAAGGACCAGCTCGCCATCGCTATCGAAAGCACTGAAACGCATGCCATTGGGATGATGCGGCAGGGTCTGGCGCTTGTGGAAAATCAGGTCCTTGCGCAGATCAATCCGGATGGCGTACTCACCCGCGATGCGAAGGCACCCTGAACCGATGATTTCGTCCATGCGCGGGCCGATGTGATCTGGATCGACCTGATCGGGGAGCTGGCCTTCCAGGCCCAACAGAACGGCCCGGTCGGTGCCGTGACCCCGCCCGGTGTGTCCGAGCGATCCAAACAGATCCACCCGCAGGCGGGCCACGCGCTGAAGGGCTCCGGCCTCGGTCAGACGATCGAGAAAAATCGCCGCGGCGCGCATCGGCCCAACGGTGTGCGAACTCGAGGGTCCGATCCCGATCTTGAATAGGTCGAATATGCTGACAGCCATGATGTCCTGTGAGTGCGGTCACTGCCGGTAAGTTCCAGCCGTCATTATGCGGTTTGCAACTCACGCTGACCAGACCACCGACCCCACTGGTGGGTGAACTCACTCCCCCTCGATCGGCAGGTCTGCGCCACCGCCGTCGCGGTTAGCACTCCTCCCTGGAACCCGGACCGAGGTACCGTTCATGCGGGATGGGCATTGTCCCTCACCAGGTGTCGAAAGGGCCGAGCCGGGTCGAATCCGGCGTGCCGGGCGGACGGGGCCGAAATGCCGCCAGCGTGACCGATCCTGGCATCACTGGACGCATCGACCCGACAATGAAATACTTGGCGGCCTTGTCGATGATCCAAGTGACCCGGGGTGGCCCGACCATGAGTTTGATTCTCTATTCACGCCCGGACTGCGGGCTGTGCGACAAAGCCGAAGCGCTGCTGACCGAAACCGGCCTGCGCTCCCGTTACCAGAAGGTCGATATCGAAAACGACCTCGATCTGATTTCGCGCTACGGCGATCAGGTGCCCGTGCTGTTCAATGACCAAACCGGCGAGAAGCTGGCCTGGCCGTTCACGGCTTCTCAGGCGCGTGCGTTGATCGATGACTGAGGCCGGTACTGCGATCACTGAAGTCGGAGCAGCGTCGCTGGCCCGCGCCCTTCAGGCCGGTATTGTCGGCGTGCTCAAGCGCCGTGATCACATCAACAGCATCAACGTCTTTCCCGTTCCCGACAGCGATACTGGCACCAACCTGGCCTTTACGCTGAGCAGCGTCCACTCCGCTCTGGAGCGAAGCGATCCGCGCACGCTGCCGGAGCTGCTTGAGCAGATCGCGGAAGCCGCCATCAACGGCGCCCGCGGCAATTCGGGCGCGATCATGGCGCAGTACTTCCAGGGTTTGAGCGAGTCGGCCAGCAACGCTCAGAGGCTCGACGCACAGCGCCTGTCGACCATGACCGCCGACGCGGCACAGTCGGCCTGGAGCGCAATGTCCAACCCCGTGCCAGGCACTCTGCCGACCGTGCTAGAGGACTTTGCCGACGAATTGCTCAGGCGGGTCGATGCCGGAGAAAGCGATATCGGCGTGGTGTTTCGGCACGGTCTCGATCGGGCGCGGCAATCGCTTGCCCACACCCCCAATCAACTCGCGGTGCTCAGGGAGGCCGGCGTGGTCGACGCGGGCGCGCAGGGCTTCGTCGACATGCTTGAAGGAATTGGGGACTATCTGCGCAGCGGCAAGGTCCCGGCCCTACCCAAGGGACGCGCCGGTCAGATGCCGAACGATTCTGCAGCGATAAAAACGGCCGGGCCTGAAGAGCATCGTTTCTGCACCGAGTGCCTGCTGGAAGGCGAGTCCCTGGACGTCACCGCTCTGCGTCAGCGCCTCGAGGCCATGGAGGCCAGCTCGCTGGTCGTCGCCGGCGGTGCGCGAAAGGCGCGCATTCATATCCATACCGACTCGCCGGGCGAGGTCTTCCGGACCTGCAACGAGTTCGGCGAGATCCGCCAGCAGAAGGCCGATGACATGACGCGCCAGCACGGCCTGATGAATCAAGTCGGCCAAGTTGCGATCGTGACCGATTCAGCGGCTGATCTGCCGGCCGATGAATTGGAACGTCTGGGCATCCACGTGGTGCCCCTTCGCCTGATCTTCGACGACGAAGAGTTCCTCGACAAGCTGACGATCACGCCCGCCGAATTCTACGCCAAGCTGGCCAGCTCGGAGCTGCAACCGCAGACCTCGCAACCGCCACCGGCCGACTTTCGCCGCCAGTTCGAACTGCTGACCTCGCACGGCCTGGACGTGCTCTCGGTGCAGCTCTCGGGGGCGCTCAGCGGCACGCTTCAAGCCGCCGAGACCGCCGCACGGATTATCAACAGGGATGGTGCCAATGCCGGGGAAGGTCAACCAGTGCAGGTGTTCGACACGCTCAATGCCGCCTGCGGGCAGGCTCTGATGGTGCTTTGGGCGGCCGAAGCGGCGGCGCGCGGCTGGAAGCGGTCCGAGATCGTCGATTTGCTCCAATCCACCATTCAGGATTTCCGCACCTTTGCTCTGGTGCGCGACCTATCCTGGGGCGTCCGGGGCGGAAGACTGAAACCCTGGATGGAAAAAATTTCGCGCACGCTGTCGCTCAACCCGGTCCTCACGGTTTCGCCGGACGGTCAGCTCAAAGCCAGCTCGGTGCTGGCCGGACGCAGCAAAGCGGTGGAGCGCTTCGCCCGCTTCACCCTGCGCAGAATGAAACGCGATGTCTGCTATCGAGTCATGATCAGCCACACGGATGCGCGCGAGGATGCGCGCAGGCTGCGCGACCTGCTGCTGGCGGGCCACCCTGAAGTGGACGCCTGCTGGCTGGAAGAAGCCAGTCCCGCGGTCGGTGCACACGCGGGGCCTGGCAGCCTGGTCGTCGGAATTCAGCCCTGGAACAAGCCGGAGCGACGTCATGTTTGAATGGATCTTGATGGCGATCGGAGGCTACTTGCTCGGCTCGATCTCTGGCAGTCTGGTGCTGGGCCGGTTCCGTGGCGTCGACATCCGGGCGATGGGTTCTGGCAATGCCGGCGGCACGAATGCGTTCCGAACCGTCGGTTGGGGCTTTGCCCTGGGCGTGGTCCTGATCGATGTCGGCAAGGGTTTGCTCGCCGCAGGCGTCCTGCCGCTCCTGATTGCCGATGGCGACCGCATCGAGGTTCTACACCTCGGTGCGATTGCCGGGTTCACGGCGGTGCTGGGCCATATCTGGCCGCTGTATTTTCGCTTTCGCGGTGGCAAGGGTGCCGGGACCGCAGTTGGCGTGGTGCTCGGCGTCGCGCCCTGGTGCTTCCTGCCGCTGCTGACGGTCTGGCTGGTGACGCTGATCGGAACCGGCTATGTTGGCCTCGCCACCATCCTGGCCGGCCTGAGTCTGGTCCCAGCCATGTGGCTGCTCGGTCCTGACCCCCTGCCCGCTGGACTCGGTGCGCTGGCCATCGCGCTGGCGGTGACGCTGGTCTTCACGCATCGCGAGAATCTGGCGCGCATGCGCTCTGGGACCGAGAACCGCTTTGAAAAGGCCCGCCTGATCAAACGTCGCTGATCATGGACCGGACCCTCGAGCAGGTCTTCGACCGCCTGGCCGACGGCCGCAGGCACAGCGGGCAGGCACTGGCTGATGCGCTCGGCATCAGCCGCAGTGCAGTCTGGAAACACATTGAAGCCCTGCGCAATCTCGGTCTCAATGTTCCAGCTCGCTCCGGAGGGGGATACCAGCTCGCCGCACCGATCCAGCGTCCGTCGATTGAATTGATAGGAAAACAACTGGACCCGCCGATCGACCTTGACGTGCGATTCCTGGTCGATTCCACCAATGCCTGTCTGCACCGGGAACGCGTCAACACGCGACGGCCCAAAGCGCTGATTGCCGAAGCACAAACGCTGGGACGCGGTCGACGAGCGCGCTCCTGGATATCACCGCCGGGCGCTGGGCTGTATCTGTCGCTGGCCTGGCGCTTCCAGGCCGGTTTAACCGGTCTGTCGGCCTTGAGCCTGGTCACCGGCATTGCGCTGGCCGGCGTCTTGAAGTCCTACGGCCTGGGCGGGATCAAATTGAAATGGCCCAACGATCTGTGGGTCGAGGACCAGAAATTGGGAGGCTGCCTGATCGAAATCAACGGCTCGGCTGAAGGCCCCTGCGAGGCTGTAACAGGGCTCGGACTCAACCTCGATCTGAGCCGTTCCGACAGCATCGATCAGCCCTGGACTGATTTGGCGCGACAGGAACTGGTGCCGGACCGTAACGCACTCTACGCCGACCTGATCAACGCGATCACCGAGGCCTACGGTGAGCTTGATCGCACCGGCTTTGCTGCTTTCGAGCCCCAATGGTTCGAGCTGGATGCCCTGCAGGGCCGAAGGATTCAGGTGTTCGGACTCGGCCACGAACCGATCGAGGGCGTCGCCAGGGGGGTGGATTCTCAGGGCCGCCTACTGCTCGAGGGCAGTGGCGGGATGCAGGCGATCGGCAGCGGAGAAGTCAGTGTCCGGCGCTGCTGAGGTGGTCGTCGACGCCGGCCATAGCCGGGTCAAATGGGGACGCTGCCGGCACGGTGAGCTGGTGAATTCGTCGCTTGGCGCTTGTGCGCTCGACGACCCCGGCCCCTTGCTCGCAACCCTCAAGCGCGAATCGATCGATCAGTTGATCTGGTCGCCGCAGAGCCACGTTGCAGCGCTCGGACGATTGCGCAATCAATTCAGGGCACTCGGGGTATCCTGTCGAACGGTGACCACTGGAGCTCTGGATTTGCCCGTCGCGCCCGCCTACCCCAATCTTGGAGTCGACCGCTGGCTTGCCCTGCAGTGGCCGTGGCTCCAAACCCGGAACGCGTTCTGCGTCGTCGACTGCGGCACCGCCGTGACGGTCGATGCGGTCGATGCGGATGGTCGTCATCTCGGTGGCTGGATCATGGCCGGATTGCGCACGATGATGAAAGGTTTTGATCTCACACTCCCAGGGCTTCCCGCTCCCGAGCCTGCACCTGAAACCTCGATGAAGCTCGATCCGGCGCGCGACAGCGCGAGTGCCATTGGCCGCGGCATCGGGCTTCAGTTGATCGGGGGCGTTGACCAGGCCCTGGGCCGCCTTGAAGCCACGCTGGGCGGTCAGTTCGCATGTTGGCTGACCGGCGGCGATGCGCCCCTGCTGGTCGATGCCCTTGACCGTCCCGTGCGCCAGGAGCCGCATCTGGTGCTGCGCGGGCTCGCATTGGCAGGGACAGCGCCATGACGGCACCGATCTGGCGCTGGATCGCGCTTATCCTGCTGGCTCTGAACCTGGGGCTGGGACTGTTCTGGCTCAACAGCGGATCAGAAACCGACCCTGAGCGCACGACCGCCCCGCCACTCGATGAATCCCTGCCCCGCCTTGAACTGGTGACCGAGCTCGCTGTCGAGCCGGTCAACCCCACCGCCGAGCGCTGCTACACGATCGGCCCGCTGCCGACCCTGCTGGCCCAGCAGCGTGCCGAGGATCGATTGCGCGCCTTTGCCAGCGCCCAGCGATCGCGCCAGACCACGGCCGACTCCGATCGAGGATGGTGGGTCTATTTACCGGCCAGCAGCCGTGCAGAAGCAACCAGCCTGAGTCGTGAGCTTGCCCAACGCGGCGTCGAAGACTATTACGTGGTCACCAGCGGTGCGATGGAAAACAGCGTCTCCGTTGGCCTGTATGAGGACGTCAACAATGCACGTGCGCGCCAGTCGCGCGTCCGTTCGCTGGGCTTCGATGCGCAGATGGAAGTTCGGCGCGAGACCATTCCTCAGTTCTGGGTCGACTATCGAATCGCACCGGAAGAACGCTCGCCCTGGCGCTTTATCGTGCGCGCCTCGCCCGGCGCGCAGCATCGCGAGATCCCTTGCTGGGATGAATAGTGTGAGCAGAGTTCAGGGTTCAGGAACACCGTTGTTTGCGCTTTACGCTTTACGCTTTACGCTTTACGGTCTACGGACAGGCGCGGGCCGCGGCCTGATCTAAGATGGAGTTTCGGCTGCAAACGGCGATCTTCGAGGGACGGCTGGGGCCCTGGCTGCGACTGATGCGCTTCGATCGCCCGATCGGCATCGCGCTTCTGCTCTGGCCAACCTGGTGGGGCCTGTGGCTGGCCGCCGGCGGCGTTCCCAGCTTAAAGAACCTGGCGATCTTCACGCTTGGCGTGATCGTCATGCGCGCGGCCGGCTGTGTTATCAATGACTATGCCGACCGTGACATCGATCCCAGGGTCGAGCGCACCCAAGGCCGGCCGATTGCTGCCGGCGAAATTCGCCCCCGCGACGCCCTGCTGTTGTTCATTGCGCTCCTGGCCCTGGCTCTGGCCCTGGTCTTGATGACCAATCGGCTCACTGTGCTGATGGCGGTTGTCGGCGCGCTGCTGGCCGGCACCTATCCCTTTTTCAAGCGCTTCACCCACTTCCCCCAGCTCATCCTCGGCACCGCTTTTGCCTGGGCCATTCCAATGGCCTTTGCGGCAGAAGCGGGTCAGATACCCACCCTGGCCTGGTGGCTGTTTGCCGCCAATCTGATCTGGACGGTGATCTACGACACCCAGTACGCCATGGCCGACCGCGCGGACGACCTGAAGGCTGGTGTCAAATCGACCGCCATTGCCTTCGGCCGATTCGACCTGCCCGTGCTGGCGGCATTGATGGGACTGATGACGGCTTTGCTGTTGATCATTGGCTTGCGTTACCTGCTCCATCCGGCCTGGTTCACCGCCGTTGCCCTGTCTCTGCTGCATTTCCAATATCAGCTCTGGCGAATCCGCACCCGAGATCCCGAGGCCTGCTTCAAGGCCTTCCTCAGCAACCACTGGATCGGCCTGTTCCTGTTCGGCGGCATTGCCGCAAGCCTCGCCGTGGGCGCTTACTGACCGTTCAGAAGGGCCTTTGAGCGCGCAGCGCGCCAACCACGCCAAGAGAAGATTCTCCCGATGGCCTCACATTCCTCGCGATCCTGACCTTGGACGGGTTTCACGCCCTCGCCAGCACCCAGAGATCGACGCGCTCGACGCCTGCGCGTTTCAGAACACGGGCACATTCATCCAGGGTCGAGCCGGTCGTCATCACATCATCGACCAGTGCGATATGACGAGTGCCGGGCGGAAGACGCTTGAGCCGGAAGGCGCCGCGCACGTTGCCTCGGCGGCGATCGGCCGGCAGCTCGGACTGAGTCCGGGTCCGACGCGGGCGGCGCAGGGCCGGGGCCCAGGGCAGGTCCCGGAGCCGGCAACTGAGGTCACGGCACATCATCTCGGACTGGTTGAAGCCGCGGACCCAGCGGCGGCGAATGTGCAGCGGTACCGGCACCATCAGCTGAGGACGGGGCCAGTCGCCGGCATCAATGCGTCGAGCCATCAGCTGTGCCAGCACGCGTCCGGCCGCGAGATCACCGCCAAACTTGAACCGCTGGATCAGCGTTTCTGCCGCGCCGCGATAGGCAAACGCCGAATAGGCGGCATCGAAGGCAGGCAGCCGGGTGGTGCAGCGGCCGCACAGGCGCACTGAGCGAACCAGCTCCAGTCCACATCGCCGGCAGCCAGCCTCGACACGGTCAAGGTCGGTCTCGCAGGCCTGGCAGCAATCCAGGCCCGGGCGACCGGCCAGTCCGCAGACCAGACAAACCGGTGGATACAGCCAACGGTCAACCCTAAGCAGCCGCTTCAGGTTGACAAGCCCCAGCCGCCCTCCGGATACTTGCTGTCTTGTCATGCCCACCAGGTCCCGATACCCATGCCCGCATCCGAGCTTAGCATTCGCCATGACTGGCACCGCCGCGAGATCGAGGCGCTGTTCGAACTGCCCTTCGCCGATCTACTGCATCGGGCCCAGGCCCTTCATCGACAGCATTTCGATGCCAACGAAGTCCAGGTCTCGACCCTGCTGTCGATCAAGACCGGTCGCTGCCCGGAGGACTGCAAGTACTGCCCCCAGTCAGTGCGCTGGAACACCGGTCTGGAAGAAGAGGAATTGCTGCCGCTGCACGTCGTGCGTGATGCGGCACGCAAGGCTCGCGAATCGGGCGCTGAGCGCTTCTGCATGGGCGCGGCCTGGCGGCGGCCGAAGGATCGCCAGCTCGATCAAGTCATCGAGATGCTCAAGGTCGTGCGCGCTGAGGGCCTGGAGACCTGCCTGACGCTGGGCATGCTGACCCCGGATCAGGCCGCCAAGCTCAAGGATGCCGGCCTGGACTACTACAATCACAATCTCGACACCTCGCCCGAGTACTACGAGGACATCATCTCGACGCGAAGCTACGATGACCGCCTTGCAACCCTGGAGGCCGTGCGCGAGAGCGGCATGAAAGTCTGCTGTGGCGGCATCATTGGCATGGGCGAGACGCGAAACGATCGGGCCGGACTGATCCAGGCGCTCGCCAATTTGCCCGACCATCCGCAGTCCGTACCGATCAATCAGCTCGTCCAGGTGCCCGGAACTCCTCTCGAGGGCACCGAAGCCATCGATCCCCTGGAATTCGTGCGCACCATTGCCGTGGCCAGGATTGTCCTGCCGGCCGCGCGCGTTCGTCTTTCCGCCGGGCGCGAGGACATGAGCGACGCACTGCAGGCGCTGTGCTTCCTGGCCGGCGCCAACTCGATCTTCTATGGCGACAAGCTGCTGACCACGGGCAACCCCGACGTCGCGCGAGACGACCGCTTGTTCGAACGTCTGGGCGTCAATCGGGACAAGGTTCGATCGCTCGCTGGAGCGCCTGAGAATTTGGACTGCGATCGGCGCGTGGCCGGTGCCTGAGCAGTCGGGCAGCGCTCACCTCCGTCCGTGAGAGCGCGCCTGGCCGATCGTCTGAGCAGTGCGCGTCAGCGGCGCGAGGCCGCCGGTCTGGTGCGCTCGCGGAATGCCATCACACGGGTCGGACCCGGCCTGCGCGTCCGCTTTGGCACGCAGGAAATGATCGATTTTTCCAGCAACGATTACCTGGGGCTCGGCCACCAGAGTTCGGTGATCACTGCCCCGGCCAGCGCCAGCGCATCAGCTCTGGTCACCGGGCACAGCCGACTGCACGCGGCACTGGAAGAGGCGCTTTGCGAATTCACCGGTTTCGAGGCCTGCTGTCTTCTCCCCTCCGGCTATCAAGCCAACCTGGCCGTCGGCCAGGCCTTGAGTGAACGTGGCGATCGCGCCCTGGTGGATCGACTCAACCACGCCAGCCTGAATGACGGCCTGCGCCTGGCTGGGGCCCGAATTCAGCGTTACGGCCACGCCGATGCCCAGGCCGCACGGGAGCGCTGGTCACCCGCGTGCCGGCTGCTGGTCAGCGACGGCGTGTTTTCCATGGACGGCGATTGCGCGCCCCTGCCCCAGCTGGTCGAGCTGGCCGACGACAAGAACCTGACCCTGTGGATCGATGATGCCCACGGCCTGGGCGTCATCGGCGGAACCGGACGTGGCCTCCTCGAAGCCTACGAGCTCGCCCCGGAGCGCGTCGATGTCTATGTCGCCACTTTCGGCAAGGCGCTGGGCTCGGCCGGAGCGTTCGTCGCCGGCGAACGCGGGCTGATCGAGCATCTCGAGAACCACGCTCGCGGCCTGATCTACTCCACCGCCCTGGCGCCGGCGCTGGTCGAGATCACGCTCCGAAATTTGCGCCGACTGATTCGCGAACCCGAACGTCGGCTTCGCTTGCACGCCCACATCCATCGCTTCCGGCAGCTGTGCAGGCAGTCCCACCTCCCGCTGGTCCCTAGTCACACCGCAATCCAGATCCTGCCCCTGGGCAATAACCAGCTGGCACTTGCCTGGAGTGATGGCTTGGCGCGGGCCGGCTTCCTGGTCAAGGCGATCCGCCCGCCAACCGTTCCCGACGGCAGCGCACGGCTGCGGGTGACCTTGTCCGCCGCCCATTCACCCCAAGATATCGACCGACTGTGTGAGACCCTCAATCAAATGGCCAGCGACAGTCGGGCCCTGTCCGCGTCACTCCAACCCTGACAATTCACCGCTATGTCCAATGCTTCATTGATCGTTGACCGTCAGGGCCAGGGGGCCAGACTTGCCCTGCTCCACGGCTGGGCCATGCACTCCGGTCTCTTCGCCCCCCTGGTCGAGCGTCTAGTTGACTGCGATGTTCACCGCATCGATCTGCCTGGCCACGGCCAGAATCGCGAGCTGCCCTGGCCGAAAGACCCCAGTCAATTGCTCGAACAGCTCGGGGAGTGCGTCGATGGTGGCGTCCTGACCGGCTGGTCGCTGGGAGGGCTGCTCGGCCTGAGATTAGCGCTGGACCAGCCCGATCGCATTCGCGCGCTGATACTGATCGCCGCCACGCCCTGCTTCGCCCAGCGCCCGCACTGGCCTTTCGGCGTTTCCGAAGCGCTGATCGGTCAGCTGGCGCACGAACTGGACTCCGGGCCCGAGCAGGTGCTCAACCGTTTTCTCGCCCTGGAGGTGCACGGCTCGGAGCACGCCGCGGCCGACCTCAAACTGCTGCGTCGGGTGGCTTTCAAGCACGGGCTGCCTCGCCCTGCGGCTCTGAGCGCGGGCTTGCGCCTGCTCAGGGACTGGGATTTGAGTGAACAGCTCGGCAAGATCGACCTGCCCGTACTCTTGATCGGTGGCCGACGCGACAAACTGGTCTCCTTCGATGCCCTCGAGGCCATGGCCGACCGGCTGCCAGGCGCCCGATTGTTGCGAATTCCGGGCGCGGCCCATGCACCCTTCCTGACCGATGCCTCAACGGTGGCCGAAGGCATGCAGTCTTTCATCAAGGAGGTCACGGCATGAGCCTGGACGATGAAGTGATCGCTCGCCAGTTTTCCCGCGCCGCGGTCACCTACGATGACCACGCCGAACTGCAGCGCAAGGTTGGCGAGCGATTGATGGATCGGCTGGAGGGCATCAGGTTCGAGCCTGAAGCGATACTCGACCTGGGCTGCGGTACCGGGGTGAAGACCCAGGCTCTGCATGCAAGGTTTCCCCGGGCGCGGCTGATTGCCAGCGACCTCTCCGCCGCCATGCTGGAACAGGCACGCGGCCGCCGCGGCTGGTGGAAGAAGCGCTTCGATCTGATCCAGGCCAACGCCCGAGCCTTGCCGCTGGCCGATGACAGTCTGGACCTTGTGTTTTGCAATTTGATGTTGCAGTGGTGCGAGCATCCAGACGAGGTCTTCGCCAGCCTGCGGCGGGCCTTGCGTCCTGGGGGCCTGCTGCTCCTCTCGACCTTTGGTCTGGACACGCTGCGTGAGCTTCGCCAGTCCTGGGCTGAGGTGGACTCGGAACCGCACGTCGGACGCTTCACCGACGCTCAGAAACTGGGCTCGGCGCTGACCCGGGCCGGCTTTGCCGAACCCGTGCTCGACACCGACTGGCTCACCACCACCTATGCTCGACCCCTCGACCTGCTCGGCGAACTGAAAGGCCTTGGCGCGACCAACGCCGATCGGGCACGATCACGCGGACTGATGTCGCCCGGGCGTTTGCGCGCAGCGCTGGCCGCCTACGATCGCTTTCGCCAGAGTGACGGTCGCTATCCGGCAACCTGGGAGGTGGTTTATGCCTCAGCCTGGGCACCGGAGCACGGTCAACCCCTGCGTCACGGCCAGGGCGAGGTCGCGAGCATTCCGGTCTCCAGCCTGAAGATCCGCAGGCGCTCTTGACCACCCCCACCTTCTTCATCACCGGCACGGATACAAGCTGCGGCAAAACCTCGGCAACGGTCGCGCTGGGGCATCTGCTCGGGCAGGCCGGCCACCGGGTTGCCTGCTTCAAACCCGTCGCTTCAGGCTGCGAACCTATTGCCGGCCAGTGGCGAAACAAGGATGCTCTTTCACTGATGGAAGCCGGTTATCCGACCCTCGACTACGCAGTGGTCAATCCGGTCGCCCTGCGCGAGGCCATCGCACCTCATATTGCCGCCGAGCGGCAGGGCATCAGCATCGAAGTCGAATCTCTGGCGGCCCCCATCCGATCCCATCAGGCCGATATTCGACTGGTCGAAGGGGCCGGTGGATGGATGGTGCCCCTGGACGGATCAACGATGACATCGGATCTGGTGCGGGCGCTTCAGGCCCAAGTCATTCTGGTGGTCGGACTGCGTCTGGGCGCGATCAATCATGCGCTGCTCAGCGCCCGGGCGATCGAAGCCGACGGATTCGAGCGCTTTGGCTGGATCGCCAATCGTCTCGACCCTGAACAGCCCTTCCAGAACGACAATATCGAGACGCTCATGCGCTTCCTCGGGCCGCCGATGGCGATCCTAAGGCACGGCGGCCAATGGCAGGAAGGCGCCGACCTGGACGCCCTTCCGGGACGGTTGATGCGCCTCTGACCAGTCATGATCAGGCGCAGGCTCGATTCCGGCCTGCATGCTTGGAGCGATACGGAAGCGTGTCGGCAATGCGGAGTGGATCAACTCGACTCATTCATCGAGTCGACAAAAAAAGAGCCGGCGGTTCCTCAAGGGAACAGCCGGCTCAACCCCATCAAACACATTGAATCCCTAAAGATCGTCCAACAGACTTTCCTTGCCAAAACCATGTCGGACACGCCAGTCCGACACGATGATCACAGATTACGCTAAACCACTGATTAGTCGAGTATCAGGGAGCGACAAGCTGATGTCATTACGCGACAATCAGGGTGGGCAAGCATGGAATACCCCCAGTTCAGGCGATCCTCGCCGCCAGATTGGGACTCACTTCGAGGATGGATCGACGGTCACCCGGTTTCTGCGCCAGCGATCCGGCGGCTGCCCGTACTCGCGAGAGAAGGTCCGGCTGAAAGTCTGGGGACTGGAGAAACCGCAGCTCAGAGCAATATCGTGGACTGAACGATCGGTTTCGAGCAATAGCTCGATCGCCTGCTGCAGTCTGAAATGTCGGATGAACTCACTGGGCGTCTGTCCGGTGAGCGCTCTTAGCTTGCGCTGCAGAGTCCGAGTTTCCATCGCTACGGCAGCGGCCATGTCCTCAACCGTAATCGAAGGATCCTCAAGGAGCTGCTCCAGCCAGTCCCGGAGACTTTCCAGCAGGGCCTGATCGCGCGCACTGAGATCAGGGGGTTGATCGCTGCCGGCCGTCGCCATTTCCCGCGACCCGCCAGCGAGTAAATAGCGTTGCATCCGCCTGCGATTATCGCGCATTCTTCGCAGTCGAACCCGAAGCTCTGTGATGTCGAAGGGCTTGCCGAGGAAGTCATCGGCGCTGAGCAGGAGCCCTTTCATGCGGCTTTCACGATCGTGGCGTGCCGTCAACAGGAGCACCGGAATATGACTGGTCACCAGATCATCGCGCAGTCTGGCCAACATCTGAAAGCCATCCATGGCCGGCATCATAACGTCACTGACGATCAGATCCGGCTGATCGCGTCGAGCAAGTTGCAGCCCCCGCAGACCGTCAGAGGCTTCGATTACACGCCACTCATCGCCGAGGGATTGCGCGAGATAGGATCGAATCTCATGCTGATCCTCGACAAGCAACAGCACTCCCAGAGCCTCATCACCGGCCGCCGATCCCGGCTTCGCGGGTGGCGGCAGGGGTCGTAACTGTGAAACTTCGAGATCCAGAGCCTTGCGGTCCAGGGAGACGGAGTCAATGCTCAGATCGGGCAGGCGCTCGCCGGGAAGGCTGACCCGAAACCTGCTGCCACGGCCAGGCGCACTGTCCAGCTCGATCGTACCGCCCAGGGCAGCGACCGTTTCACGGACCAGAGCCAGGCCGATTCCCGCACCCATCTGACCGCTGTCTCTGGCGCCTTTGGCCCGATGAAAGCGCTCAAAAACGGCTTCGTGTTCTGCCGGATCGATGCCCGGCCCCGTGTCTTCGACCGTCAGCTGAAGTCCTTCTGGTCCAGCGCGGAGTGTCACCGTCACCGATTCGCCTGACGGGCAGTACTTGAGGGCATTGCTGATCAGATTCAGGGCCACCTGTTCAACGTGGTGCTGGGAACAAGCGGTCAGGCAGTGGTCTTGAAGATCTGAAGAAAAATGGATATTACGCTGCCGGGCCAGCGGCTCGAAGGAGCGCACGATGAATCCAAGCACTTTGCTGATCGACCAGGGCGGCCCGGGTTCATGCACCCGCTCGGCCTGCAGCTCGGAAAGATTCAGGAGCTGATCGACCAGGCGGACCAAACGATCGAGGTAGGATCGTGCCCGAATCAAGGGAGGGGCATCGGGAAGTCGACGATGGAGGTCATCGAGGCTGGCTCCAATCAGCGTCAGCGGTGTCCGAAACTCGTGCGAAACATTGGCGAAGAAAGTGGTTCTGGATTTCAGGGCATGCTTGAGTTCATCGGCCTGTTGACGCACCAGACCCTGCTGGTGGACCAATTCGCTGGTTCGCTCCATGACCTCCTCCTCAAGCCTGGACTGACGCCGTCGAGTCTGGAGCCAGAACAACGTCATGGCCGCCAGAATCACCAGAATATAGGCGAGAAAAGCCCAGGGGGAGGCCCAGGGCGGCGGTCGAATGTTGGCCGTCAGGAGAAGCGCATCACCAGACCAGACCCCGTCACTGTTAGCTGCGCGTGCCCACAAGCGATAGTTGCCCGATGGCAAACCGCCGTAGCGGACCTGGCGCTGAAATCCGACTTCTCGCCAGTTGCCATCCAGCCCTTCCAGCCGATGCTGATATCGATGGCGCTTAGGATGAGCTGAGTGAAGGCCGACGAAACTGATTTCAAGATCATTTTCGTGGTGGTCGAGGACGATCTCCTGTGGAGTTTTCAGCGGGGTTTTAAGGGTTTGGCCATTGATTCGCAGCTCGCTCAGACGCAAGCGCGGTGCCTCCTGAAATATCCTGATCTCGTCCGGCCGAAACGCATTCGCGCCGTTGATCCCACCAAAATAGATTCGCCCCGTTTCACCGCGATGAGCGACCGTATTGTTGAACTCGAAGTGCTGAACGCCATCGGGCGGAGTGAAATGACGCAGGTCATCCCGCTCGGGATCGAACCGCATCAGACCCTGGTTGCTGCTGAGCCAAAGCCGGCCGCTGGCCTCCGGAACGATGGCATAAATCGTGTCATCGACCAGACCTGTGCTCGAATCAAACCAGGTCAGTTCCGGCGCGGCGGTTCCCGACTGCAATTGAACACGCGCCAGACCCGCTTCCCGGGTGCCGATCCAGAAGCCTTCAGCATGGTGACGCGCCAGACCGTAGATTTCCTGCGTCCCCGGCGTGAGGAAGGTCTGGTTGCGCAGGACCATGGAGGTCTGACCGCCGTGAAAATCGACGATCGAGAACCCGTTGCGACCGCCGACTATCAATCGCCCGTCATTCAACTCCAATAGATTGAACTGCCCAAGTTGAGGCAGATAAACACCATTGGGACAATCGACTAGCGTCAGCCGGTCGGCTTGAACGTGAAACTCATTGACGGCGGCGTGGCCAACCCACAGGCGAGCACCATCCTCGGAAAACAGAAGCGAGGTGATCTGGCGAATCGACGGGTCCGAATCCAGCACGTCATTCTCGATCACTTTTCCGTTGCGCGCATCGATAACCGCCAGACGCTGGCCCTGACCGATCCAGATGCGATCGCTGCGCGGATCGCGCGCCATCGCCCAGACATCGTTGCTATAAAGGCGCTGAGAGCCGTCGGCCTCGCTGTGAAACGAGCGCAGCAGTTCATATTGCCCATTGGTCCGGCGCCGGTACTGTCGAAGGCCGGCAGAATCGAGCGCTAGCCAGACATCCTCCACTCCGTCGAGGCGCGTCTCGACCACGCCGCGGATCACGTTCTGACCGGCAAAGGGCAGCGTGCCCGGCGGGCTTTTATCCACGAGATGATCAAATCGGCGCATGTAGTAAGGCAGTCGCGCCAGGCCGCCAAGCTGGCTTCCGATCCAGAGCGTCTTGTCGCGATCGACAAACAGGGAATAGGGCATGCTGAGCAGGGTCGGCGGTAGGCTGCGGTCGTTTTGAGGGTCGTGAATGAACGATTGAACCTCGCTTCCAGACGTTCCCCAGTGCAAAACGCCGTACTGGGTGGCCAGCCAGTGACCCTGCTCACCGACCGCCACCACCTGAAGATGTGTTGGGGTTGATGCATCGCTCGCTTCCGTCGAGAATCTGGCCAGCGGTTGCACCCCATCAGGGCCTGATCGGAGACCTGCAATGGAAGCACCGGCTGCAATCCACAGGAAGCCTTCAGTGCTGGCAGCGACCGCGTCGATCCGATCCCCGACGAATCCGAACTCTGTCGGACTGAACACGCGGCTGGCCCGATTCTGCTCCGGTCCGACCAGAACCAGTCCCCCCTCGACGACGACGGCGATCTGGCCCCCGGCCGTTTCTGCCAGACCGGCCATGGTCGCCCGCTTTCGCGCCGGCTGCAGACCTTCGATGCGGCGAAACACTTCGGCTTGCGCGTCCAAGCGCCAAAGGCCGGCATCATTGACGATCCAAAGGCGATTGTTTGAGTCCAGCAGCCCCCCCATGCTTGCCCGACCAAGCTCCGAAAGGGGAATTTCGAAGGGCATCAATTCGAGCTCAGCGGCTTCGGGTTCGAGCACCGCGATCTGGTTCTCGAGCAGAACGAATACGCGCCCGGAGGGTGTTTCACCAAGAATCCGCCTGATATCGGTCAAGCCGCCGCCCGGAACTCCGCGATCGGTCGATCCAGCGCGGTCCCCGACCGCAAGGAAATAGCTTCTGGCCTTTCCGGCCATTGGGTCGAAGCGGTTCAGACCATGGCGGGTGGCGACCCAAAGATCGCCGTTGCGCGCCAAGGACAGATCGGAAATCTCCGAGTCACTCAGGGAGTTCGGGTCATCTGGTCGAGCGCTGAAATTCTGGAACCGATAGCCATCGTATCGGCTCAGACCGTATTGAGTTCCGAACCATAAAAAGCCTTGCTGATCCTGCAGCATGCCCGCGATCGAGGATTGCGCAAGGCCATCGCTCATCGACAACCGCTGGAATTCGAGGCTCCCGTGAGCCAGGCCGCCACAAGTGGCGAACAATAGAGCGATCAGGAGCCGAAAGCGGCGGCGCATAGTGACCATCTCGCTATACAATCAGCATTAAAGACTAGCATGTCGGCGTGCGCGTTCACATCGCACGCTTCCGAGCGATTCCAGTCACGTGGTATTCTTGAGAATTGGTGAGATGACCGCTCGGGTTCGTCTCCAACGCAGCGAAATTCAACCAGGCGAGCTCCATGTCCGACAAGCAAAAACAGATCGACGCACACAACAAGGCCACCGAACGATTTGTCAAACTGGCTAACGAAATGGCCAACGACGAAGGCCAAGATATCAAGATGATTTCAGCCGCCCTCATGGCCGCTTCTGGCGTGTATGCGACCTTCATGGCCGCTGGCAACCAAGGTTTCCTCGCTCCAGGCGGGGTCGAGCGCGTCGCCCAAGTCTACAAAAACAACCTGGGCTACATCCAGGAGCGCAAAAAGCAGGAACTCGAAGCGCAGGGCATCGAAGCCAAGCCCATGGCCGAAGTCAGTGGCACCGCCGACACGCCAAAATCCTGAAGACTTGTTTCCGGGCCCTTAGCTCAGCTGGTTAGAGCAGCCGACTCATAATCGGTAGGTCGTAGGTTCAAGTCCTACAGGGCCCACCATCTTATTGAATTCAATGAGTTTCCCGCTGGGAGACTCATTGATTCTGGGTTGGGTGGTCGCATCGGCGGCTGGTGTGAAATATTGCCTCAGGTAACCAGGGTCTTCGCGAGCCTAATCGACAGGCCTGATTTTGGGTTTGGTAGCGATTGACTCTACTTCGGAGCAACAGCAATTTTCAGGGTGGTTTCCGTTCACTAGCGCAGCGGTTCGAGACTACCCAGCCAGCCCCGCAGGTCTTGCGCCATATTGGTTGCGCCGTAGCCGCTGTCCTCGAAGAAAGCGAGCGACGCGCTCAGTACTTCCCGCGCCGCTGATGAGTCGCCGCCAGTGGCGGCCTCAGCGAAAGCGATTGCGCCATCGAGGAAGTAGTGCTCCGGGTGACCCTCGGGCCAGGCGTAGGCTTCGCGAGCGTCGCGCAGTAGTTCGAGCGCCTCCTCTCCTCGATCTGCTTCGAGGTAGGCAAAGGCCAGGAAGCTCCGGTTGTAGCGTTGCTGCCGGGGATGGCCGTCCGAGTCATTCTGCAGCAGCGCCTCGAGGATCTCGATCGACTCCGCCAGCCGACCCCTGGCCTGCAATATTCTGGCGCGGGTCCGATCGATGCGGCGAAACTGCTCGTCACCCGGTTCCGTACCCAGATCGACGAGGCGCTTTCGAGCATCCTCAAGGACGATCTCGGCGTCATCGAGTCTGCCCATCCGCAGCAAGGCCACGGAGATTCCGTAAGTCACCATGGCCTCGGGATAAGGGCGCGGTGTCTCGCCGGCGCGGATCATCTGCAAAGAGCGGTTGAAGGCATCGAGCGTCTCGTCGTACAGCCCATTGGCCATCAAGGACTGGGCCAGGTTGTTGTACTCGACGGCCATCCGTGGATCATCCTCGCCGACGAAGGCCGCGCGATCGGCGAGCTGCTGGCGCTGCAGTGCGAGTTCCTCGTTCCAGTTCCCGAGATCGCCCTGGATGCCCACGAGCATGCCGCGGAACTGAATCGTGGAGTAGCGGACCTCCTCCGTGGGCTCGAGTTGCTCGAGGATGGCCAGGGCCCGGGAGCCGTTCTCGATTGCCGCCAGGTACTGCGAGGCACGCCGCTGCGCCTCCGCGAGATCATAGTAAGCGACGCCGAGCGCGAGTGACGGCTCCGGCTGGACCACCTCGATCTGGTCTATGCCCTGCTGCGCGAGGGCCAGCCCTCGCTCGACCTCGTCGAAATGGGTCAGGCGGGTGCCGACGACCACCTTCATCTCGCCCAGGGCCAGCGGCGTTTCCGCGAGGCGTTCGTCGCTGAACTCGTCGAGAAAATCCAGCACCGCGCGCACCGTGCCGAGCCCGCGCTCCGCTTCCGGGGACATGCTGCGCACGCTGTCGATGAGGAAGTCCTTGCTGGTCTGGGCCTCGAATCGGGCCCGCTCCGCGTCGACCCGCGCGATCTCGGCCTCCTGCCGGGCCGACTCGGAGCGCTGCAGCAAAAACAGCGATGTCGCAAGACCCAGGGCGAGCGATGCCACGAGTGCGCCGATCGCCCGTCGCCGAAAGCGCCGCTGAGGCGCTTTCGCGAGGGCGTCCAGCGCCGCTCGCAGCTCATCGAGCGAGCATCGGTCTTCCGGCCGCGCGGCAAGCAGGGACTCGATCAACCGGGCTTCCTCGGGCGCTTGCCTGCGAAGCGCCGCAAAGTCCGGGCGACGAGCGTCGCGGTGTGCCTCCTCAATGTCCCGGGCGGTCTTTCCTGTAATCGGGTAGGTGCCGGTGGCGGCGAAGTGGAGCAGGGCACCGAGCGCATAGAGGTCGCTCTGCGCCGTCGGCGCCTCCCCTTCGAAAAGCTCCGGGGCCATGGTCACGGGCGATCCGTAGCGAGCTGGCATCGAGCCGCCCCGCTTCTCCGCGGCCCCGAAATCCATCAGGATCGCCCGCTCCTGCGAATCGAGCCAGACGTTGGCAGGCTTCAGATCGCCGTGGATGATGCCCTCCTCGTGGACGGCCGCGAGTCCTGCGGCGAGATCGGCGGCGAGGCCACGGAGCCTGTCAGTGCAAAGCATCCCATCGTCGAGAACCCGCTGCCTGAGATCCCCGCCCTCCAGGAGATCGGTCCAGAGCCCGGCAATGCCGTTTTCGACATCGGCTCCGTGCACGGCAAGCACGCGGGGATGATGCACGCGCGCGTGTTGCCGGGCCTCGGCGATCAGCTGGTCGGCGTCCAGGTCCGTGCGATCGTGGCGGAAGAGCTTCAGCGCCACATCGCGGTCAAGCACCGGGTCGTGCGCCCGAAAGACCGTGCCGAAGCTCCCCTGGCCGATCACGGCCCGCACCTCGAGACGGCCCCAGTCGAAGGGGCAGGTCGGCTCGTCTGGCATCGCGGCCTCCGCGTGCGCACTGAAGACCCTGCGCAGGGCCGAGATCTCCCGAAGACGCGCGGCGATCCGGGCCTCGTCCGACCCGTCTGCGAACCGGTACAACGCGTCGCTATCCTCGCCGTCGGCAACCGCGAGGCTAAGGGCTTCGAGGGGATCAGGCGTGTCGTTTGTGGTCATCTCGCTTTCCGGAGCAGGATCGGGTCAGGTTCCCCGGCGTTTCACGACGCGCGTTTTGCGCTGCATCGACGCCGGCCTGCGAGCGCTCGATCAACGCGTGGATCAATTCAAGGTCCATGGCCAGTACTCATGCTCATGATTGTCCCATACCTGCAGGCGGCCGGGACCGGCCGTTTACTTTTCCCAATTGGCAGAATCGGTGGGATGTCGGTTCAAGGCCTGAGGGGTCACCATCCTAAAACATGAAACGTGCTGGGGCAGCCGCCCCAGCGCATTCTTTTGGCGAAATTAGCCCTGCGATCAGACCGCGGCGGCTTTGGCTTCCTGGGTTCTCTTAGCGCTGGCCACGGGATGAGGTTCCTGGCAATCCGAACCGGACGGCATGCGGAACTCGATCAGATTCGTCATGTTTCCTGATCGATCAGTGCCTGCGGCAAGACACTGGATTTCTTCCTGCGTCAGCCCTGGGTCGCAGACCGACACTTCAACCTGCAGGCTCACTGCCTGGCCCCGAACGGCGATTTTTTTCTTGCAGAAGGCCTCCTGCAGACGCTCGGCAAGTGCTCTGGCGCCATTGTCGTTTGTCATCGGCAGCGCCATGGTGAAGGTGTCTTCCGACGTTCTGCCGACGGAGTCTTCTTCGCGCAACGTTGTTCCAACGATGTCTTGGGCGAAGCGCATCACCGATTCGGCGATTCGGTCGCTGTGGGCCGATTCGATTTCATCAAGATTAACCACCTTGAGCTGCATGACTGACAGGGGAAGGTCATGGCGCAGATGCAAAGCGAGCGTCTGACGCAGGCGACGCTGGAAGCGCTCTGCGGTTTCTTCGATGCAGATGGGCTGCACATCGGCCTCATCAGCCAGACGCACGGGCGCTTCTGTCTGTTCGTCGGCCTTCTTCGGATCGAGAATCTGCTTAACTCGAAGAATCAGTGTCTCTGGCGTAAAGGGCTTGGTCATGATCCCCGCAACCCCTGCTTCCGTGACCTTCTTCGGGACGTCTTCTGCTGCCGAGCCGGTTACAACGAGCACTGGCATTTCACGCCGGCGCGAATCATTCGAGTTCTTCAGGTGTGCAATCAACTCATGACCATCCATTTCAGGCATCGAGAGGTCAGTGATGACGGCCTGAATATCGCTATGCACATTGAGGAGGCGCACGGCCTCCCTACCGTCGCAGGCCAGCAAGACTTCAAACTCCCGGGATAAGGCGCGCTCGGCTGCACAGCGCATCAGTTTGGAGTCGTCAACAAACAAAACGGTGTTTGAACGCTTCTTGTTATTCGGCATGGGTCAGCCCCTCCTTCATTCTCTGTTTCAGGCAGTCAATTGATAAGGACTGCGTTCAGCAACGTATATGCAATTAATGCGCCAACCGCATATGGGAGAGTGATAGTTTCACCAAACTGGGATCAAAAGTTCCGGGCATTCAAAAAAACCTTCTTTGCGACCGCCTTCGTTGGCGATGCCCGGCGGGAGGCGTCACCCTTGGGTGACGATTTCTCGTTTTAAACGACTTCCTGCCAGCAGAGCGGACCAGGAGTGAACTAGGGGCCTCTGAATAACGATGCATGAAGCGCGTTTCAGTCGGAAAAACCGCAGATCGTGTGGTGCGATCCGAGTGACAGTCGCCCGAGCTACGGCCGAATGGCGATTGTCATCACAATCCGCCCGAGATGCGACTTTTCCGGTGAAACCCGTACGGGACGGGGTTTTGCGTGGCCTCCGCCTCGTTTGGACTCGCTCACTGGGAATGGCTCGCCCAATACGTGCCGGAGCCTCCTGGAAAGATGCCGTCTCGCCCGCACACAGTTGTTAAGAAATTCCCTAGGAACTTCCCCGAAAAGCCAAGGACACCAAGGTTCCAATACCCCAAACGCTGGCTCTAAACGCCTCGGATTTTGCCGCAACCCATAGTCGGTGGAGCGGACCGGAACCTAGAAGACATCCTAGGGTCGAAACCTAGATGACGGCGCACGACGTGGTTTCATGGCTTCGATCGCAACTGTGGCGAAGCAATCAACCCATTTTTACGGAGTTTCAATGGGCCTGTCCCACCTGTTTCTGATCACCGCCCTGCTCGGACTGCAGCCCGAGCCTCAAACCGAGGCCCCACCCCCGCACGAAGCCGTCCTTGCGATTCCTCAGGAATTGCTCGAACGACTCGAGCAGGATGTGATTGCCGAAGGCAGCGGCGCCGACGGCAAGCTTGATCTGCTTGCCAGCTTTATCTTTTCCAGCGACGGGCTGGCGTTCCAGTACAGCAATACGCAAACCTCGACCGTGGCCGAAACCTACGCGGCCGGTCACGGGAACTGCCTGTCGTTTACGCTGTTATTTCTTGCCCTGGCAGAGAAAGCCGGCATTGATGCGGAGCCGCGTGAAGTCTACGTCCCGGCGAGCTGGCTGCAAGATGGACAGACCCTGTTCGAGACCGGTCACATTAATGTCCTCGTTGAAACCGAGTTACGTCGCGCGGTCGTCGATTTCGAGCCCAATCCAATCCTGTCCCGTCGACTGTCGCGTGCTCGGCGCGGTGAAGTGATCAGCATCGACCGGGCCCTGGCGCATTTCTACAATAATCGGGCGGCGGAAATAATGGCCGGCGAGGGCCAGGCATCGGCGCAGGAGGCCCTGGCCTGGAGTGATGCGGCCCTCGATCTGGCGCCCGATTTCACGCCGGCCCTGAACAATCGGGGCGTTATCGAACAGCGGCTGGGAAACTGGCAGGAAGCGGAGGCCTTTTTCGAGGCGGCGCTGGCCAGGGACTCGCGCAGCGCCAGCACCCTGTTCAACTTGCTGCAGCTTTCCCTCGAACAAGAGCACATTTCAGAAGCCCAAAGGATCATTGCCCGCCTGGAAGAACTGCCCTCCGACGACCCCTATTTCTCCTGGTCGATGGGTCGAAACTACGAAGGCCTGGGTCAGTTGGAGCTCGCTCGTCAGCATTATCGTCAGGCCCTGATTGAGAATCCGGATAACGCCCGGTTTGCCCTTGATTTTGCACGCATCAATGACCGGGCCATGGTCAGCCCCTCATCCTCATCCCTTCCCGCCCTATCCGAGCTTAAATCCGAGTCGTTTAACAAGTCGCTGCAGTAATGAGAGCGCACAAGAGTAATTGACTTCATCCTTAAGACAGCGATGAATCGGTCGCTTCGAGCAGGGGTTGGAGGCTGCGCTTGAGGCTCTGCAGGTGGTGGGCGTAGCGCCTCCAGCGGCCGGAGGCTTTTTGATAGAGCGGATTTCGGACCTGCCAATAGCTTGCGGTCTGGACCTGGCCGGCGTGCATATGAAAATTCAGGCATCGCGGGTCCCAGGGGAGATCAAGAAACTGCAGAATATCTTTAAGATTCGTCTCCGGGTCGTGAACCAGTTGATCATAGTTACACTCCTGAATGCGGTCCGGTAGGACGGTTCGCCAATGGTTGATCAGACGCCGGGTCTGGATCGAGAAATGGCTGATGTCTTGAAAACGATTGGCATAGGGCACCCAGCCTGAATCCAGATGCTGCATGAAGATGGATAACGCGTTGTCCAGGGGGTGGCGGTGGGTGTGAATGAAACGCGCCTCGGGAAACATCTTCGCCAGAAAGCCGACCAGAAAATGGTTGTCAAGGCGCTTGTCGGTGACGACCTTGGCCTGATCGAGGTCGTCGAAGCGCTGGCCCAGGAGCTGCCAGTAGCGCGACCCGAACTGATCGAGCACCGCGGCGTCCGGTGCAAGCTCTCGGCGCTGATCCGAGCTGAACGGGTTTCCAAACAGCCGCGGCAGGATGTCGAGCTCACCGCCGGTCAACACGTCCGGATGCGCGGAAAGCATCTGCTCGACGAGGCTGGAGCCAGATCGATAGAGACCCAGGATAAACACCGGACGCGGACGGTCGCTCGGCGCTGGCGCGGGTATTGATTCGACGTCGGGAAAGGCCCGAATCAATTCGTCCACACGCGCCTCGACCTGTTTGGGCCGGTAGGCGGGGCCGACCCGGGCGAGGAGCGCCTTGCCTCGAGACATGGCCTTGAACGCCGGGTCGACCTGGCCAAGACGATCCAGAGCTCGGGCGCTTGCCAGGTGGAGTGAGGCGGCGATGACCGGATCCAGACCAGCCTGGGACGCGGCTTTCGACAGCGAATCGAAGGCCGGATCACCCACTGCTTTCGGCGGCTTCAAATGGGTCAGACGCGCGAGGGCTCGGGCGCGATGGTTTGGATCGAGCTGTGACAGTTCAAGCAGCCGCTCATAGCAGGCCGTGGCCTCCCGGGCCTCGCCCAGTTCCTCGTGGAGATTGCCTAGGTTCAGCAGGGCGGCGACGTAATCGGGCCGAATGGCCAGCGCCGCCCTCAGGTCCTGAAGGGCCTCTGCTGGACGATTGAGCTGATCGGACAGGATCACCGCGCGATTCAGAAGAACTTCCTCTGGCCCGGATACACCATAATTCAGAGCCTCTTGGTAGGCGTTCAGCGCCTGCTCGTCTTCTCCCGTTCGGCGCAGACAGACGGCCAGGTTGAACCAGTCATCCGGCCGGTGGGGATCGCGTTTAAGTGCCTCTTGATAGAGTGGAAGAGCGGACTGAAAATGACCCCCTGCCACGAGGCGGTCGGCCTTCAACGAGATCGCAGAGGCTTCGTTGCTCAAGGATCGACTCGTGTGAACTGGAGTCGCCAGCCGACCAGCTTTTCCTCGGCGTGATGCTGCAACGCGCGCTCTGTGCATTCCAGGCCGCTGCGCTGAGCCAACTCGATCAGGGCATTCACGGCGGCTTCGTCGCTGGCGTGTGCAAGCAAGTCCTTGACTCGCTGCGTCGCAAACTTCAGATCGCCTTCGACTCGGTTGATCTCTGCGAGCAGCTCCTCGGAGGAATAGCGGCTTCTCATCGAGAGCAGCTCGCGCAGGGCGGCCAGGGTGACACTGATGATTTCAGTGCCGCCGGACAAAAACTCGGTCTGGGCTCGACCCAGTCGACGCATGGCCGATCGAAAGGTTGCGGTGGCTTCGGTGACGAATTCCGGCGCCTGGCCGGAGGAATTCACGACCCGGCGCAGCGCATCGTAGACCTGGGTGACCTGCAGCACAAGACTGGCCTGGAGCAGCGACTGCCGCGCATTTTCCGCGAGGAGGGAGCGGTCATGGTGCATGACGAACTGGGCCCTGCCGCCGGGCTTCAGTATGCGCGCGACCTCCGGGACGGCGCGACTTGAATCGGCGTATTCCAGTGCGTATTGGCCGCAGACTGCATCGAAGGACGCGTCATCAAAGGGCAGCTCCTCGCTGGCGACCCCGGAATGGAAAATCACGCCCTCGAAACGGCGTCTGCCGTTGGCCACCTGACGTGGTGGGTCGATGGTGGCCAGATCCGTGCCGTGGATCGTCCAAGCAAAGTCCTGAGCATCGCCAAGCTCCTTGACGATCAGGGCCAGAGCGCCGTTCCCGGTGCCCAGGTCAAGGATGGTGGCCTCGTTCGGCAAGGGCGATAGAAATTCCTTCCAGACCGACCGCAACTCCTGATCGTAGCCCCCGCTTGGGGATGCCGGTCCGGTGGCCAGAGCGCCGCTTTGATAGTAAGACTCCCAATGTTCAAGACTCATTTAAGGCCAGCTATCCTCGTTTAACTTGATGGTTGGAAACAGAACCGCTTTATAGAAAAAGCAGCTTGCCACAAAAAAAGGCGGCGAGCTTTTCAGCCCGCCGCCCAGAGTCATCTTAAGACAACTGTCGGAGTCGATTTAGAAATCGGCGCCGATGGTTGCGAAGATGTAGCGACCCAACTGGTCATATCCACCAATGGAGTTACCGTTCAACGCCAGTGTGCTACCTACAAGAGGCGGCTCTTTGTCGAAGATGTTGTTCACACCCAAGGTCGCCGAGTAGTTGCCCAGGAAGTTGTAGGACCCGGACAGATCGTAGAAGTGGTAAGAACCAACACGGCCACCGTTGTTGACCAGAATCTGATCGGTCGACTGCGCACCCTGACTGTCACGGTAGTTCATGCGACCAATCATGCGCCAGCGCGCGCTGACCGTGAAGTCACCCGTCATGTAGCGAACGTTGGCCACGTGCTGCCAGTTCGGTGTTTGACACCCATCGGTAGCATTGATGCGACCGGCACAGTCATAGGCTGCGTCATCATCTGAGCCCGGCAGCGGTACAATTTCTTGCTCAAGGTAGTAGGCACCCGCCAGTGAAGTCGAGATGGTGCCCCCGAAAGCGTCAAAGCTGTAGGCCACGTTTAGGTCGATACCGCTGAAGTTAAACTCACCGAAGTTCTGCGAGCTGTTCACAATCAGGCCCGAGTTGTTCGGATCCGAACCAATCCAGAGGTCACCAGAACTGCCTCGCTGGACGTTACCACACAGCGCGGTATTGCCCTGAAGGCACTGGTTGAGGATGGTGCTGGCACCAATAGTACCGATGCGATCTTCGAGATTGATCTGCCAGTAGTCAAGAGCAACCTGCAGGCCGGAGATCGGGGTGGCCACAACACCGAGAGTCCACGTATCCGCAATTTCCGGATCCAGGTCGGGGTTACCACCGATGAACTGGTTGTACTGGCTCGCTGGGTTATCTGGCACCTGGCCGTACTGATCAGCACTTACGCCAGTCAATGCGCATGCCGCAGCGCTGGCCGTTGGATTCTCGCCTGCACAGGGATCAGCACCACCCCAAAGGGCAATCTGCTGCTGCGCGAACAGTTCGCCAACGTTCGCCGCACGAATGGCTCGGTTGTAGCCACCACGCACGCGATAATCATTCAGGATTTGGCTAGCGAAGCCAATCTTGTAGGTCTCGACCGAGCCGGAGGTATTGTAGTCCGACCAGCGGAAGCCGAGGTCAAGCGCGAAATTGTCGATGATGCCGGCATCCGCGAGGATCGGTACCGCGGCCTCAGCAAAAACTTCATTCACGCTGAACTCACCTGCAATCGAGGGGCGCGGTCCACCTAGTCCAGCGAAATTGCCGGCTTCCATGTTGGCGTCACTGATTACCTGGTAACGATCTTCGCGCCACTCGTAACCAGCGACCACAGAGATTGGTACGCCGTCGGCGGTTGGGAGTGCGAAGCCGGTATCACCGGATACGAAAGCGTTGAAGACCTGCAGCTGGTTACGACCAATACGGGTACCAGTGCCACCTTGAGCCAGCGCCTGAGCCGGCGAGACGTCGCTGGTCGGCGTCCAGACGTTGTAGGGCTGACAGCCTGATGATGATCCCGGCGGGCACAACAGTAGCGCTTCACCCAGACGCGACGGAATAAAGTCGTTCTGGTTGGCCTCGGAAGAGGTGTTGCGTGCATGCAGGTAAGAGATGTCATAAACCCAGGAGTCGTTGATGTCGCCTTCGAAACCAGCCACAACGCGGTAGTTCGACGCATCCAGGTTGGCAATACGCGGGCCGCCCTCGATATTGCGCTTCAGCACGTAGACCTGTGCAATATTTTCCGGATTCACTCCCAAATCGCCGCACAAAGAGGTGATCAGCGGATCAGAGCAATCAAAATTCAGCTGGTTGACCGCGAACGTGCCTGACTGGGCAATCTGCACCGAGCCGGAGGTGTTGGAGAACAATGTTTCCATGTAGGGACGGAAACGATCGTTAACGTCATAGCGGATGGACGAACCAAAAGTCCAACGCTTATCCGGGCGCTGGTAATGGTTGATCGGCGCGTAGTTATAAACCGCATCGAAACCTGGCTGCCAAACGCCATTTTCATCAATGTGCGCTTGCCCGCCCGGAGTAGGAGTGCCAACGAAATTCAGGTCCTGATCAACTTCAAACACCAAGAAGTTCGGATCGGGAGCAGTCGCAGAGCCTCCGCAAGATGTGCCGGCACCGTTGAGTGCGCAGGAAGAGTAGTCGCGCTCACCTTGGAGCATCTCTTCGTTGTCGCGGTACGTGACCCAGCCCATGGCGTGGCCGCGACCGCCGTCGAAGAAGCCACCGAAGGAGACATCGACAAACTTGGACTGGCCGTCAAAGCCGGAATCGCCGGAGTCGTATTCAAAGCCGGCGTTGTCCTGCAGACCTTGCATGTAGCTGTTGCTGTTGTCGTGCTGGTACGCAGACCAACCGCCCTGGATGCTGAAACCGGTGAAATCGGTGTCCAGGATGAAGTTGACAACACCCGCCATGGCGTCAGAACCGTAAACGGCTGATGCACCACCGGTCAGGATTTCAACGTTCTTGACCAATGCGGCGGGAATCTGGTTCAAATCGCGCGCCTGGGAGCGGATACCACCCGGCGGCAGGCGGTGACCGTTGACCAGGGTCAGGGTCCGGTTGGCGCCCAAGCCACGCAGGCTGACGGTCGGGAAGCCGGCGGTCGGGTTGACCGTGAAGGCATCACTGACTGCAGCAGCCTGCGGGTACTGACCGACCAGGTCTTCGATACGGGTGGTTCCCGTGAATTGAATTTCTTCTTCGCCAATTTCGGTCACCGGGGCAGATGAGGTGACGATCGGGCTGATGATTCGGCTACCCGTGACCTGTACGCGGTCAAGAGTTTCAGCATCTTCTTCATCTTCGTCCTGAGCAACGACGGGGGATGCCGTCATCGCCAGACTGGCGAGAACGCTGGCACCTAGGCCATAGCGAATCGCCTCAGCAAGTGGGTTACGGTTGTGCTTCATCAGACTCTCCAATTGTGTCTTTTGATAGTGCTCTTCAGCATTCGATACTAGTATCGACAGCAAGCTGTCGGAGCGAAGTGCCTCCGCCGATGCATTCGCCCACAGGCAAAATTTCGACAGATGACCTCCGACTCTCAGCCGATACTAGCACCATCGGTCAGGGATGAAAAGGCTTTTGTTAACGTCCTGTAAACCTATTTTCAACCTCGATTTTCCCTTTAAGCCACTGATTTATAGTGACAAAAGAACCAATCCTTTGACGCGCGGACAAAATTATTTATCTTTTCCACAGCCTCCGGGAGAAACAAGCGCGGGGCCGTGGATCAATCGTCAAGCGCTGCGCGAACGCGCGCCAACTCCTCATAGAGGGGTTCCGGCACACGGGGCCCGTGGGTGTCGAGGAAGGCCTTGATCGATGCCATTTCCTCGCGCCATGGTTCGTGATCTACTTCGAGTAGCGTATCGAGGTCAGGCGGCGCTTCCAGGCCGGCAATATTGATCGATCCCGTTTCCGGCACCAGACCGACCGGGGTTGCAACCGCTCCGACCGTGCCTTCGGCTCGAGCGAGGATCCATTCGAGCACTCGCAGATTCTCGCCGAAGCCGGGCCAGATGAACCGGCCTTCCGCGTCGCGTCGAAACCAGTTGACCTGGAAAATCTTCGGCGGGTTGCTCAGACCTTGGCCCAGTTCGAGCCAGTGGGCCCAATAATCAGCGAAGTGGTAACCGCAGAACGGTTTCATCGCCATCGGGTCGCGGCGGACCACGCCAACCTGCCCCGAGGCCGCGGCGGTCGTTTCCGAGGCCATGGCTCCGCCGATGAGCACCCCATGCTGCCAGTCGCGGGCCTCCATGACCAGCGGTGCCAGTCCGGCTCGCCGACCGCCGAACACGATGGCATCGATTGGCACTCCCGTTGGACTTTCGGCCTGGTCGGAATAGGTCGGACAGCGTTTGATGGACACGGTGAAGCGCGAGTTGGGATGCGCCGCCGGGCCGTTCTTGGGGTCGAAGGACCGCCCCCGCCAGTCGATCGCGGGCACGCGCTCGTCCAGGCCCTCCCACCAGGGCTGGTGGTCGCTGGTGGTGGCCACGTTGGTGAAGATCGCCTCGCGGTCGAGCATCGCCAGTGCGTTGGGATTGGTTTTCTTGCCCGTCCCCGGCGCGACACCGAAGAACCCGGCCTCGGGGTTGATGGCATACAGCCGCCCGTCATCACCCGGGTGCAGCCAGCAGATGTCATCGCCGACGGTCCAGATTTTCCAGCCGGCCTCGCGGTAGGCCTGAGGCGGGATGAGCATCGCCAGGTTGGTCTTTCCGCAGGCCGAGGGAAAGGCCGCGGCGATGTAGCGCACCTCGCCCTGGGGATTCTCGATTCCGACGATCAGCATGTGTTCGGCGAGCCAGCCCTCGGTTCTGGCCTGATGGCTTGCGATGCGCAGTGCATGGCATTTCTTTCCGAGCAGCGCGTTGCCGCCGTAGCCCGAGCCATAGCTCTGGATGCTCAGCTCTTCGGGGAAATGCATGATGTAGCGGCGGTCCGGGTCCAGCTCACCGATCGAGTGAAGACCCTTGACGAAATGACCATCGCGTTCAATGCGAGCCAGTGCCTCGCTTCCCATGCGTGTCATCATCCGCATATTGACGACAACGTAGGGGCTGTCGGTGATTTCAACGCCGCATCGTGACAGGGGAGAATCGATCGGTCCCATGCAGTAGGGGACCACATACAGGGTCCGTCCGCTCATGCAGCCGGCAAACAGGCCGTTCATCAGGGCGTGCGCTTCGGCGGGTGCCATCCAGTTGTTGTTGGGACCCGCATCGTTTTCGCTCGATGTGCAGACGTAGGTCAGGTGCTCGACCCGGGCCACATCGTCAGGGTCGGAACGATGGATGTAACAATCCGGGTGTGTATCCGGGTTGAGGCGCTCCAGGTCGCCCGTAGCCAGCATCAAGTCGATCAGGCGCGCGTTCTCGCTATCAGAACCGTCGCACCAGTGAATTCGATCAGGCCGCGTCAGCGATGCGACCTGATCCACCCATTCATTCAGGGCGGAAAGTTTGGAAGTCATTCGTTTAAGGAATCTCTGCGTAACGCCGGGATTTTGGAAGCGCGTCAGAGTACCTTCAGCGCCATTGAGAATGCAAGTCAACGGAGTCCGATGACAGGTTTGACTCGCGTTTTACGTTGTCATAATCACACGCCCTGATTCGGAACCGTGGTGCTTTCGGCCTCGCAAAGCACTACACTTCAACCAGGAGCCAATGAAAAGCCCAAGGAGAACATGATGCAATACTTGATGATGAAGGGACAGCGCATTCTGATCGCCGCCGTTTTATTGATGGTGGCCGGCCACGGCTTGGCGCAGGACCGCCCGGTGCTCGGCGTTGCTGAATTCAAGAACGAATCGGGTGCCGGCTGGTGGGGCGGCGGCGTCGGTTGGGATCTGTCCGGCATGCTGACCAACGAACTGGCCTCGATCGGAGCATTTCGCGTGGTCGAGCGCTCCAACCTTGAATCCGTGCTCAATGAACAGGACTTGGGCGCTTCGGGTCGCGTCCGTCCCGACACGGCCGCGCGCATTGGCGAACTGACCGGTGCCGAATACATCGTGCTTGGCACCATCACGGCCTACGATGAACAGACGCGTTCGACCGGCGGGGGCATTAGCTTTCGTGGCATTGGCATCGGCGGCCGGAAAACCGAGGCCTACCTGGCAGTCGACCTGCGAGTCGTCAACGCTAACAGCGGCGAAATCGAATATGTGCGCACGATCGAAGGCCGGGCTGGCGGCGGCGGAATCAACCTGAGCGCCTATCGCGGAGGGTTCGGTGGCAATCTGTCGAACTACGAGGACACGCCCGCGGGCGAAGCGATCCGGGCGGCACTGATGGAGATCACCGACTACCTCGAATGCGAGATGGTGATCCAGAGCCGTCGCTGCCTCGCCAAATACGATGAGCGCGAGGACACTCGGCGCGAGCGCACTCGTAGCCGGCTCCGCTTCTGATCAGAAGCTTGCACCTGCCGGACTGACGCGCCGCCCGCCACGGGCGGCGTTATTATTTCCGCAGGCATCGCACAGGACGTTCAATTCTGGATGTCGGTCTGCACAAGCGTGTTCGACCGCGTAAAATCCTGTCGGTCTACCCTGGCTCGGGCCTTCACCTTGGTCATCTACATTCTTCCACGCCGCTTGCAGTGCATCGTCCTGCTGTCGTTTCTCCTCTTCTCCGGCTCGGCGGCAGCCAGCCAGAATGGGGACTCCATCCTTGTCATGGGCCGCGTCAGCGATAATCCGGCGGCGCACTACGAGCGCCTTGAGCCGCTGCTGAACTACGTGGTCGAGCGCATGGCCGATGTCGGTATTCGCGAAGGGCGTATTTTGATGGCCCGGGATGTCCAGGTCATGAACAGCTACCTGCGTCAGGGCCGCGTGGACTGGGTCACCGAGACCGCAAGCGGCGCGATCAGCATGATGGATCGCGGCCGCGCAGATCTCTTCCTGCATGCCTGGCGCGGCGGGCGCGCTGAATACCACGCCCTGTTCATCGCCCGCGGTGACAGTGGCATCACCGATCTCGAAGACCTTCGAGGTCGATCCATCGGATTCCAGCACCCGATGTCGACCAGCGGCTATCGCGTGCCGGCCGGCCTGCTTATGGATGCGGAGCTGGAGCTCGCCATCTTGCTTTCGCCGATGGATCGTCTCGATCCGAATTTCGTCAGCTACGCGTTCACCGGCCACGCCCAGAATTCGGTGACTTGGGTTCAGAAAGGCGTGGTCGATGCCGCGGCCATCAGCGATCAGGACTGGGAGGAGTATGTCTTACCGGTCGATGACTATGTTCGCGATCTACGCGTCGTTGCTGCAAGCCCGCCGATCCCGCGTGGCTTGGAGTTGGTTCGGAGCGGTTTGAGTCCACGGATCCGGTCCCGCCTCAGGGAGGTCCTGCTGAATGCTGATCGCGATCCGGCCGCCAGAGAGGCCTTGAGCAGTTATTTCGGGACCGAGCGATTCACGCCGCCGGACGAGGCCTTGCTTGAGCAGATCAACGCCCTGCGCCAGCCCTTTCGCCGGGTCAGGGAAGAGCTGGAATGAAGGCCTGGGGGCTCCAAAGCAAGCTGTTCGTCGCGCTCTTGGCGACCGCCTTGCTTTTGCTCGCGATTCTGGCCGGGCTCTGGTATGCGGGCAGTCGGAGCCAGCTGGACCTGGCTGAGAGCACCGCCCGCTCGATGCGCGACCAGGCGCAGGCCGAGCTTGCCGAACGCGGCGAATTGATCAGCGAGTTTCTTCTGAAGTCCCTGCCCAATCAACTCTATTACTTCGACCTTCAGGGTTTGCGGCAGACGGCACGCTCTGCCCTGGACGAAGAGGGCGTCGAGTACGTTCTTATTTTCGATAGTGACGGTCGCATCGTGCATGACGGCAGCCAGTCGCTGGAACGATTTGGCGAATTCATGACCGATGAGCTGGCCGGCGACATCGTCGACGCGGATGGCATGGTGATTCAATGGACCGATCGACTGGTGGATATCAGCCGACCCATTCTGCTCGGACAAGAGCCGATCGGTGGCGTCCGGATTGGCCTGTCCCGTGCCCCGTCCGAGGCATTGATTGCTCAGCAGCAAAGCGCGATGAGGGCGCGCGTGCAAGACTCTTTTATCCACCAGCTGTCCATGCTGCTGTTGGGCTTTATGGCCCTGCTGTTGATTGCGGCCGTTCTCGCCTGGATGGTTGGTCGCGGATTGGTCAGACCAATCCGGACCCTCGCCGGCGCAGTAAAGGATGTCGAGTCCGGCCACTTTGATCAGATCAAGCTCGATAATCAGCTCGACAATCAGCGCGGCGATGAGCTCGGTGCCTTGATGCGGTCGTTCAGCCAGATGGCGCGCACCATGCAGAACCACGACCAGGCAATCCGCCGGCTGGCCTTTCAGGACACCCTGACGGGCCTGCCGAATCGGCTGATGTTCCGGGACCTGCTCGACGAGTCCCTGGCCGAACATGCAGGCACCGGCCGGTCCATGGGTCTGATGTTCATCGATATCGACAATTTCAAACGCATCAACGATACGTTAGGACATGACGCGGGTGACGATGCCCTGATCGAAGTCGCCCGACGCCTGCAGGTTAGCGCAAACTCGAGCAACGGCAGCGAGAGCGACCGGACCCTGGTCGCCAGACTGGGAGGCGATGAGTTCGTGGCGCTGGTTTCGGGCGGTGACCTTGTCGACCGCAGCCGTCGCCTGGCCGAGCGGATTCTGGCCGCAATCAGTCAACCCTTCACGGCCGGCGGCCAGAATCTGACCCTCAGTGCCAGCATCGGCATTACCCGCTACCCGAACGATGCGCGAACAGCAAAGCTCCTGCTTAAATGCGGCGACCTCGCGATGTATCAGGCCAAGCTCAGCGGCAAGAACGGTTTTGCCTTTTACAGCAATGAACTGACTCGGGCCGCCGATCACACGCTGCTCCTCGAGCAGGATCTCCGCCAGGCCATCGAGGATCTTCAGATCCGGGTGGCCTATCAGCCGATCGTGGACTCACGAACCGGCCGCCTCGTCTCTGCCGAAGCCCTGTTGCGCTGGAACCACCCGCGCCTCGGCGATGTCCCGCCCGAACAATTCGTGGCGGTGGCCGAGGCCAGCAACCTGATTGAAAATCTGGGGGCGCAGGCGGTCGATATCGCCTGCCGGGATGCGGCCCGATGGCAGCGCAATCTGCCGGGCGTGAGGGTGGCCGTCAACGTCTCCGGCCGCCAGATGCTCAAGCCGGGCCTTGATGAGCGAATCCTGAAAGCGGTTCGGACTGCCAGGCTCGACAGCAACTTGCTGAGTATCGAGCTGACCGAGAGCAGCTTGCTGCAGGATCAGTTCCTGGCATCGAAGACCATCGAGGGCCTGCGGGCCCAGGGCATCAGCGTCTGGCTGGATGATTTCGGCACCGGCTTTTCCGGACTGAGCCACCTGCGCCAGGTCCACGTCGACGGGGTCAAGATCGACCGCAGTTTCGTTTCCGACCTGGCCGACACGGGTGACGATCTGGCCCTGACATCGGCGATCATCGCGATGGCGCACTCGATCGGCATGCAGGTCATTGCCGAGGGCGTGGAAAACGAAGAGCAGCTCGAGCTGCTCAGGGCACACAGCTGCGATTACGTGCAGGGCTTTCTTTTTGGCCGGGCGATGTCGGTGGACGCACTGGTCGAGCAATTCACCGCTTGACCGGACGGGCAGAACCGATCAGCCCTATACTCGGTGGTGCCGGAAGCGCTTGAACCCCTGAACGCTTGCGGCACGCGAGGGCAAATCGGCCACGTGAATGACACCGACTTCGACGATTTGCTTTCACGCCGGGAAGCCGCCGATGGCGAGGCCTGGCGTTCTCTCGTGGGCCCGGTTAATGACGATCTGAAAAGGATCGCACACGAACAGATAACGCGGATCGCGCCCGGACAGACCCTGGGCACCACCGTGCTGGTCCATGAGTCCTTCGAAAAACTGGCGGCTCAAGGCCGTTTACCGGTGAAGGAAAAATCATCCTGCTACGCCCTGCGCGCCAGCGCCATTCGCCAGATCATCATTGACCACTACCGCAAGCGGTCGGCAAGCAAACGTTCGCCTGCGCCAGCGGTCGCGGCCGATCACGAGGCGCGGCGAGTTTCGCCCGATATGGACAGCGCCATGGTTGACCTGGGTCCTGCTCTTGACCTGCTCGCGCGCCGGGACGAGCGCCTCCTCAGGGCTTTTGAAACGCGCTAGTTCGCCGGCCTCAACGATCAGGATATCGCTCGACGCATGGACACATCCCTCCGGTCGGTTCAACGGCTGATCGCGCGAGCTCGTTCCTGGATCACGGCCTCGCTCGACCCGGACCACTGAGCACGGGCCGTGATCAGTCAGCGTCTTAATCTGCTCAGCCCGGAGGCCTGGCGCCGCATCGATCAGGAACTGGCTCTTCTGCTTGAGATAAATAAAAGTAGGCAAGCGGATCACCTGAAGGTCCTGGCTCGCCGCTGCCCGGACGATGTCCCGATCCTGCAGGGCCTGCTCGAGGCGACAGACCATGGGCAACGCCTCGATCAGCGCCTCCTGGCCGCTCTCAGCCACCTGGCCGGACAGGCCGCGCAGGAGCCCGGCAGCCGAAGCGGACCCTGGCAACGGATGCGGCCGATCGGTCGCGGCGGGATGGCCGAGGTGAATCTGGCCGAACGCGCTTTTGCCATCCGCGAACGCCTGCCCAACGACGCCGTCGGTGCCGCAGGCTGGCGAGCGAATGCCTGCCAGATTGTCCTGTTAGCCGGCGGCCCCTGCAACAACGCTCAAAAAGGCATCGGTCGACGCGCCCTCGATTCAGCGCGTCTCGAGCGTGCTCGGCAAGGGCTCTGCCGACGAGCCGGGCCGACCGCTGATCGGGAATGGGCCTGCTCGCCGCATCGCTTCGACGCCTGATCCATATTGTCCCCCGACAACGGCCGCGAGCAAGCCATCTGATTCAAATCGAAAGGCGGGTCGACGGGCCGGCTTCGTATAACTGTTCAGCTCGAGTTCTTTCTGCCGCTGAATGGAGGCATCATGTCGATAGGAAATGGGCTCACCCGGGGCTTGCTGGCCCTGTTCATCGTGTCCCTGAGCTGGCGTCTTGACGCCGCTTTTCTGGTGGTCGATTCCGAGGCCGATGCGATCGATATCGCCCCGGGTGACGGCCTGTGCAGCGCCGGGCCCGCCCTCCCTGGAGGGGGCTGCGCGCTGCGCGCCGCCATCATGGAGGCCGAGGCCCACGGCGAGGCCGATACGATCCTGCTGCCCCCTGGCGCGAACATTGCCCTGACCCTGTCTGGCGAGGGGGGCAGCGAAGTCGGTGATTTTGAGATCAACAGCGAGATCGAGATCCTCGGCTTCGAGGGAAGCACCCCCCGGCTGAATCCAGCGCTGCTGCCGACGATCAATGCCGAGGCTCTGAACGATCGCCATTTCGAAGTCACCAATGGACAGCTGGTCCTGCGTGGACTGCGATTGATCCGCGGCGCCGTGTTCGGATCCGGCGGGGCTATCCGGGCCAGCAACGTCGGGGCATCGCAGATCACGGTGGACTACGTTGTGTTCGCGGACAACTTCGCCAGCATCAGCGGCGGAGCGATTTCGGTCGGCGGAAGATCCAGCCTCGAGGTCAACGATAGCCAGTTCCTCTTCAACAACGCAGGACTGGGGGGCGCGACCGGTGGCGGCGCCGCCCTCATCGTCAATGGTTTTGAAACCGCACCAGGCCAAACGGTCATTCGGCGATCCAGTTTCCTCGACAACCGCAGCACCATTTCCGGATCGACCATCACGGTTCAGGGCTTCGGACAGATCGAAATCGAGAACAGCACCCTGGATGGGACGCTCTTCAGCGCGCCAGCGCCTGGCAGCAGCGCGCTGACAGGCGTCGTTGCGCAGGGCGAATCGACCCTGAGTAAACGCAACGTCACGATCACGAACTTCCTCGAAAGCGCGTTTGACCTGCGCGACCTCGGCGCGATCGAGGCCCAGGCGCCCGATGCCCTGTTCAGAGAGGCCTTCGAGATACTGTTCCAGAAGACCATCAAAGCCGCTGGCCCATCGTGGAGGGAGTAGACTACCCACCAGGCACGCATGTCACCGGAGGAACCCCATGGCATTGATCCTACACACCCATCCGAAGTCCCGCGGACGTATCGTGCGCTGGATGCTCGAGGAGTGCGGCGCCGATTACGAGACGCGCCTGCTGGAGTACGGGCCAGACATGCAGAGCGCGGCCTATCGCCAGATCAATCCGATGGGCAAGGTACCCGCGATCGAGCACGACGGCCAGACCGTGACCGAATGCGCAGCGATCTGCACCTACCTGGCCGATGCCTTTCCAAAGGCTGGTCTGGCGCCGCCTCCAGCTCAGCGAGGCGCTTACTATCGCTGGCTGTTTTTCGCGGCCGGGCCGCTCGAAGCGGCCATCACCAACCAGGCACTGGGGGTGACGCTCTCACCTGAACAGCAGGGCTTTGTTGGTTACGGCAGCCTGGAGCGAGCACTGGACACGCTCGAGTCGGCCTTGGCCAATCGCGATTTCATCGCCGCCGATGCGTTCAGTGCCGCCGATCTCTACGTCGGGTCACAGATCGGCTTCGGCCTGCAGTTCAACACGATCGAGCCGCGTCCGGCCTTCACCCGCTACTGGGGTCGAATCAGCGAGCGCGAGGCCTGTGCGCGCGCCACCGCCCTGGACGATCAACTGCTCGCCGAGGCGTCGTGAGCCAACGCTGATGGGACCCGCATTCCGATCAGCCGCCCGGTTGGCGACTGGACTTGTGGGGCAGGGTTGATCAGGGTCGCTTTGAGCGAATCCCGCCGTGAGCTACCGGTCCTCGCCCGCGCTGAATGGCGTCACCGGCCCTGATCCTTCCCCTCGGTCGATGGCGGTCGCTGTGGGTGCTTCCGATCTGAACACCTCGCGCCAGAAGGTGGTCGTGATCTCGTTCAACACGCGGGTTTCTGCGTTCAGCAGCACCACCAGTCCGATCTGGCGTTGGCGCGAGTAGGCCACTTCAGCGACGAATCCCCGTACCCAGCCGCTGTGCAGGTAAATCGTTTCATCGCCAACGCGGTAAATCCGCCAGCCCAGGCCGTAGTGCGCGTCGGTCAGCAGGTCGCGCCACCCTCTTCGTCTGAGCTCGCGGGTGGTGCGGACCCGCGTTTCGGTCAGCGTCGTGAGCTGTGCCTCATCAATGACCAGGGGGCGGTGACCCATCTGTGCCACCAACCACTGGGCGAGGTCGCGAGCACTCGAATTGACGCCGGCGGCCGGAGCAACGCGATAATAATTCGAGTTACTCGCGGTCTGCATCCACGGCAGATGGCGTGACATTCGAACATGGGCCATCGCTCGATTCCCGGCAGCCTGAAACCCATCCAGGCCAACCGTACTGGCGTCCATGGCAAGCGGCCGGAACACCCGCTCCGTCAGCAATTCATCGTAGCGCTGACCGGTCGCCGCCGTAATGACCGGCTCGACCAGTGAGAACAGGACGTTCTGATAGGTGTAGCACTCGCCAGGGCGACAGAGCGGCTGCAGGCGGGCGAACTGGGGGAGAATCTGGTCAAGCGACTGGCTGGCATCAAGAAGATTGTCATAGGCGTTGGGCACCACGCCCACGGACTGTCCGATCAGATGCTGCAGCTGCAGAGCGTTCGAGTGTCCGCTGTCGGCCAGTTCGAACTGGGGGACGCTCTGGCGAACGGGTTCGCTCCAGCTCAAGACGCCCTCGTTGACCAGGATTGAGGTGAGCTGCGCCGCGAAGGGCTTCGACACAGAAGCCACTCGAAACACCGTCTCGGAGGTCACCGGTTCTTGCCCGCCGATCGAGCGCACGCCGTGCCCCACGGTCGACAGAATGCGATCGCCCTCGACGATCGCGTAGGCCCCACCGGGGACCCGGTCGCTGGCGAGCAGGCGAGAGAACTCTCGGTCGAACTGCGAAAGATCCAGCGCCGCGAGCGGAGCAGAGATCAGCAGCATCGACAGCAGGACCAGGCACAGGCCCAGACGGGGCCGGCCGCCAGACTTCTCTGGGTTTGGATCAGTCAAGGACGGAATCTGAACGACTCAAGCCAGAACCCTGCGAGCCACCATGGCCCGGCTGTAGATCACCAAAAGCAGGGAGATCACCGCAATCGCGACGGAGAAGACGACACCGCCATCCCCCATAATTTCGGCACCGTTGCTCAGGCCAAAATTGTAAACGGACGTGACGACCATCGATATCAGGGACATCAGAAACAAGGGAGCAGCCCACCGGCTTCGAAACAGCAGCGCCAGGGAGCCGGCCACTGCCGACCAAACCCCAAGGGCCCAGAAGGCGACCGCCCAGGAGGGAAAGCCATAGAAATAGGCTAGCTGCTCGGCTGTGAATGCGGCCATGTAGCTCTCGATCCCAAGTTGCGTTGCCAGGTAGTCGAATGCGCCGCCTGCGTTCCAGAGCAGCGTCAGAACGCCAATGACCCACAGGTGCCAAGGGGTGGGCGCGCGACTGCTGAAGATTCTTGATTTGCTGGCCATGAGTTCATGCGTCCTTCAATAGGGAGGATGGATTCGTTCTACTCCAATCGCCAGCCGCTGCTTACGATGAACGAGCTCGCCTACTTTTGCAAGTCACTGAACTGGTAATTTGACGCGCGGCGTGCATACTCAGGACTCGTATTCACTCCAATCGATGGGTTCTCAAATGCGCCGATCCGCCCTGCACCTCCTTATTTTCCTGGCCGCTGTTCTGGTTTCCACCCTTGCGCTGACCAACCCCGACGATGTCATGATGCGCGCGATTTCCGGACAGTCCGAAGCGCCAAACGGTGAGCACATCAACTATTTCGAGGATGATCCGGACACGCGTGGCTACCTGGCCCTGCCCGAAGGCAACGGGCCATTTCCGGCGGTCATCCTGATCCACGAGTGGAACGGCCTGGTCGACCGAGTTCGACAGACCGCAGACGCTTTTGCAGCACACGGCTACATCGCGCTGGCCGCGGATCTTTATTCCGGTCGTACCGGATCGAATCGTGACGAAAACATGGCGCTGGTGCGGGAAGTCCGCGCCGATGAATCCACCATGATCGCCAACCTCGACGCGGCCGTGGCCTGGCTGGCATCCAGCACGCCCACCACGGGCCGGGTGGCCACGATCGGCTGGTGCTTCGGCGGCGGCATTGCGCTCTCCTATGCGCTGGGCGGTGAAGAACATGAAGGCACTGCCATTTTCTACGGGTCACTGCTCGACGACCCCGAGCAGATGTCGCATGTCCATCATGAGATCTACGGCACCTTTGCAGAAAATGACCGCGGTATCCCGGTGGAGGAGGTCAATGCGTTTGTCGAAGCCATGCGGGCCGCAGGGATCGAAAACGACGTCCACATTTATGACAACGTCGAGCACGGCTTCTGGCTGCACACGGAGCGCGATTCCGACACCAACCGCCCTGCCGCCGCGCACGCCTGGGAGCGACTGAGGGCCTACCTGAAGCGCACCATCGATGGCCCCGATCCGACCCAGGTGAACTCCGGTGATGAGCATCACTGACAGGGACGCTCGGCGGCGGGGCCCAGCCGCCGGCCTCGCTCTGGCGATTTTTCTTCTGCTCAGCTTCGCCGCTGCCTCAACGGGCTATTTCTTCCGGCCCGGCGAATGGTACGACCGCTTGAACGCACCGGCATTTGCGCCACCCGACTGGTTGTTCGGGCCGGTCTGGGGCGTTCTTTACATTCTCATGGCCACTTCCGCATGGCTGGTCTGGCGACGGGTCGGCTGGCGCTCGGTGCTGATCCGGCTCTGGCTGATTCAACTGGCCCTGAACGCGCTCTGGGTTCCGCTGTTCTTCAGCCTGCATCTCCTTGGAACCGCGCTGATTGAAATCGGCTTGCTCTGGTTCGCTATTGCAGTCTGCATCTTCAGGTTCCAGCCGATCTCCAACGCCGCGTCCTGGCTGCTGATTCCCTATCTCGCCTGGGTGACCTTCGCTTTCGCCCTGAATCTGGGCTATTGGTGGCTGAATTAAGTCGAAGGCCGGCGCCTTGAGTCAATGTCCTGCGTCCTGAGCGTTTGAAGCTGGGCGCTTTTCCCTGATGCGGTCGATCAGCTTAAGCAACGTGACCATCAGTGCCGGCAGAAAGGTCAGGGTCACCAGGGTCGCGAACAGGAGGCCGGCAAGCACCACCACCCCCACGCCGCGATAGAGCTCCGTGCCTTCACCCGGAATGAAGACCAGGGGCGCCAGACCGAACAGGGTCGTGATCATTGACATCATGATCGGGCGGATGCGAGCAGCGACCGCCTCGGTCACCGCCTCGACCGCGTCGTTTGTGCCCTCGCGCATCAGCGTCAGAGTCCGGTCCACGATCAGGATCGGGTTGTTGACCACCACGCCCAGCAGAATCAGAAAACCTAGCATCGTGATCATGTCGAACGGCTGAGTGATCGGCTGGAGGCCGACGATGGGCAGCAGCGATCCGATCCCATTCAGAAGCGCCAGACCGCCAATTCCGCCGGCAATGCCCAGCGGTACGGCGGTCATGATGACAAAGGGCCAGCCCCAGTGGCCGAAAATGGCCACCAGCACCAGAATGCACAGGACGATGGCGACACCATAATTGCCGGTCAGGGCGGCGCGTGTTTCCATCAGCTGATTGCTGGCACCGGAGATATCGAGGCTTATGTCCTCGCTGAGATGGCCCTCGTCGCCCAGCCAATCGACGACGTCGCTCTGAACGCGTCCCAGGGCGGTTTCCAGGGCCACGGAATCCGGCGGAATGATATTGAGCGTGACCGTCCGGCGACCGTTCAGCCGGCGAATGGCATCCGTGTCGACGGTTTCGACCACCTCGGCAAGACTGCCGAGCGGGACAACGCCGACCTTAGGAACGAAGATGGGTAGGGCGTCGACTCGATCCAACTGCTGCTCGCTGCCGGCCTGGCTGAATAGGAAGATGTCGATCTTGTCGTCGCCCTGAAAATACTCGTCCACGAACGCACCATCGGTCAGGGCCGCGACGGAAAAGCCGATCTCGTTTCCGCTCAGCCCCATCTCGGCCGCTCGGTCCCAGACGGGACGTATTTCAACCAGGGGCTGGTCCAGCGACAGCGAGGACGGAGACGACCCAAGGCGTGGATTGTCAAACACCGCTTCGGCGCGCGCATAGGCCAGCCCGGCCACGCGGTAGATCTCGACCAGTTCCCGCCCGGTGATGTCTAGATTCACGCTGCGCGAGCCGCCGTCGTTGCTCGAAATGATCGAGCCGCGATTGGCAAAGGCCCGCATGCCCGGAAAGGTCCGGTAATAGTCGGTGACAACATTCATGAAGGCATCGATCTGGCCCGGATCGACGGTCTCGGCCAGCAGCCAGATCTGCTCTGCACTGACCGACATGCTCATGTAGGCCAGGGCCGGCACCTCGGATTCGCCGCTGGCGAAGCGTTCGGGGTCATCTTCGATGTAGGGCAACAACCAGGCCTCGACCTGGCGGCCGATCGCTTCCATTTCGTCGAGGTTGTAGCCTGGTGGGGCAAACATCAGCGCGAAGGTCTTCGGTTCCTCGCCCTCGGGCAGATATTCCGCCGGCGGGGTCAGCAGCCAGATGATGGCCAACACCCCGATCAACACGCTGCCCAGGGTGGCAAACCGGCGAGACGAGGTGGCAATCAGCGCGCTGACCAGGCCAAGCAGGCGATCCCGAAGTGCGTGGCCCGTCGCGCGCCCACGATCCCGAACGCCGAAGTTCAGCCGCGCACTGAGCGTCGGTACCACTGTAATGGCAACCAGCATGCTGGCCAGAATCGAGGCCGAAATTGCCACCGCCACATCGGAGTAAAGCTGACCGGCTTCCTGTTCGATGAAAAAGATCGGCGCGAACACGAGCACCGTGGTCATCGTCGAGGCCAATACGGCCGGCCAGACCTGGCGAACGCCTTCAGCCGCGGCGGCCAGACGATCCTGTCCCTCACGGCGGCGGCGTTCGATTGCTTCCAGCACAACGATGCTGTTGTCCAGGGTCATTCCGACCGCAAAGGCCACGCCGGCCAAGGAGATCACGTTGATGGTCCGGCCGGCCAGAAGCAGCCCGAGAAAAGCCGCAATGGTGCACACGGGAACGCCGACCACGCCGACGACGGTGGCGCCAAAGGAGCGCAGAAAAGCAAACATCACCAGGGTCGCCAGCACAGCCCCAAGCAGCAGGTTCTGCCAAACATTGGCGACGGACGCCTGCACGTAGCGGACGTCGTCGCTGAACAGACGCATCTCCATGCCGGCCGGCGCCAGCACGTCGCGGTTGATGCCCTCGACGACCGGAAGGAGTTCACGTTTGATGTCGATGACGTTCGAGCCAGGCTCGCGATCGATCGAGATGCTGAGGCCTGGGCGACCGTTGGCGAAGGACAGGCTGCGAATCTCGTAGAAAGAGGATCTCACTTCGGCCACATCCGAAAGCCTTACCAGACTCTCGCCCTGACGCGCCAGAATCAGGTCGTTCAACTGGTCCAGCTCATCAAATCGCCCGACCGTTCGAAGCAGATAGCGACGCTTGCCAAGATCGACGTCGCCGGCCGAAACATCGCGATTTCGACTACGGATGGCGTCGCGCACCTGGGTCAGAGTCAGGTCCCGGTCGGCCAGCGCCGCCGGGTCGATCAGGATGCGAATCTGGCGCTCGGTGCCGCCACGGATATTGGCCCGCGAGACGCCCTCGACACGCTCCATCCGCGGCCGCACATTGTCGTCGAGAAAGTCGAACATCTGCCGCATGTCGAGATCGAAGGGGTTGCCTTCGAGCGGCAGAACGCGGAAGAACATGAAGGAGTTCTGCGAAAACGAGCTGGCCTCCAACCGCGGTTCATCGACGTTCTCGGGATAGCCGGGCACCTGACTCAGCGCGTTGTTGACCCGAATCAGGGCTTCATTGATGTCCGTACCGAACGGGAACTCCAGGTCGATCGAGGCCTGCCCATAGCTGGCCGAGGAGATCATGCGCTCCATACTGGGGATGGTTCGCAGGTATTGCTCCTGCTCGATCAGGATTTCCTTTTCCACGTCCTGGGGCGTGGCGCCGGGCCAGACGGTCTCGACGCTGATGACACGAACTTCCAAGTCCGGAATCATCTGAACTGGAATCCGAAGCGCCGCCATGATGCCGAGCACGGCAAAGATCAGCACGATAACCGTGACAATGGTGCCGTGGCGAATGATGTATTCGAACATCAGTCCGACTCTCCGACGATCCGCACCGTTTCGTTCTCGCTCAGCCCCTCATTGCCGCGGACCACGATTCGGGCGTCCGCGGGCAGGTCGTCGACCAGCTCGACCTGGCCGCCCAGCAGTCGGCGAACCGAAACCTGTTGCTCGGTCGCCCGGTTGCTGCCCACGGGGACAACCCAGATCGTTGTCGTGCCGTCCGGGTAGCGAAGCAACGCGTCTCGAGGGATGAGTGTCGACCGCCGATCGGACCGCAGATCGAGCTCGACCTGGGCCGACATTCCCGGCGTGAGATCAAGCGAGGCCGCCTCAACGGCCAACCTGAGCAGGAAAGTCCGGGCCGTGGCATCGCTGACCGGGACCCGTGCCGCGACCTCCGTGTCGAGCGACCGGTTGGGCGCTACGTCAGCGTAGGCGCGAATGTCGATCCTTTCGGCAGCAATCTCGGACCAGTAGCGCTGGGGCACACGAACATCGAGCCAGAGCTCGTCCAGCCGGACCAGCTCAAAGACGCCGGATCCGGGCTCCACCCATTCGCCGCGTTCGGTCAGCCGCTCGACGATCACACCATCGAAGGGTGCGCGTAACTCATGGCGGTTCGCGCGCTCGCGCTCGGTCAAGAGCTCTGCTTCGACGCGAGCAAGTGCGGCCTCGGCGAGCACGACCGCGGCCTCCCGGGCGCGCACTTCCGTGTCCGGCAGAAATCGATCCTGGACCATGCGGCGGCCTTCTTCGGCCAGCCGATTGGCCTCGTTCATATCAGCCTGCGCTTCGGCAAGTGCCGCGTCGGCGCGCCGAACATTGAGTCGAGCGAGCTCGCCATCGAGGGCGAGCAGCAGCTGCCCCCGTTCGACCGTGTCCCCGACGTCCACGCTCAGGGTCTCGACCAGGCCTGCGGTCTGGGTCGACAGTCGCGCCGACTGCCGGGCCACGAGATTTCCGGTCAGACGCAGCGTTTCAACGCTTTCAGAGCTGGCCGGTCGCACGACTTCGACCGGCGTCTGCGCCTGAATGGCGGCGGCGAGTGTGCACAGCAGCAGCGCCAAAGGGATTCGGTTTTTCATGCCTGACTCCTGAGCCGATAGCAATCCTGAGGCGCGGAGCTTACTGGGTGCGGCGCCAAATCCGGGTGACAGACCGCCAGCCGGTCAGTTCCTCGTTTCCTCTTGCGCGCTTTTGCTCGTCTCGCCCCGAGCGGGATACTGCTCGAACCAGTGCAGGATGTACCCCACCTTGGCCATCAGGTTGCTCGGACGACGGTAGATCGAGTGCGAGGCCTCTGGAATTCTCACCATGGCGGTGTCGATCCCACGAAGCTGGAGGGCCTGGTAGTACTGCTCGGTCTCCGAGATCGGGGTCCGGTAGTCGTCCTCGCCGGTCATCAGCATCGTCGGTGTGCTGACGTTACCGACCAGTGAGATCGGCGATCGCGCCATGTAGTGATCAAGATGCTCCCAGGGCGGGCCGGGAAACCAGTACTGGGTAAAGTAGCTGTAGCCATCGGCACTGAGCACGAAGCTGTACCAGTTGATGACCGGTTTGACCGACACCGCTGCCGCGAACCGATCGGTCTTGCCGACGGTCCAGGCAGTCAGCACGCCGCCGCCGCTGCCGCCGGTGACATAGAGTCGATCCGGATCGGCGATACCGCGCTCGATCAGCGCATCGACCCCGTCGATCAGGTCGTTGTAGTCCTCGCTCGGATAGTCGTGGTGGATCAGGTTGGCAAAGTCTTCGCCGTAGCTGGTGCTGCCCCGAGGGTTGGTGTAGAGCACGACGTACCCCTTCGCCGCCATCAGTTGAAGCTCCATCGCAAAGCCCGGGCCATAGGTGGTGTGCGGGCCACCGTGGATTTCCAGAATCAGCGGCCAAGGCCGATCGGAATCAGAGTCCTGATCGACGCCGGGTGGATAGACGATCCAGCCCTGGATCGGCCGCTGATCGACCGACGATTCATACCAGAACATCTCGACTTCGCCGAGTTGATGGTTGGCCAGGAAGTCGTCGTTGAGGGCGGTCAGAACCGACACTTCATTGCGATCAATGACGGCCACCTCGGCCGGACGTGAGCTCGAGGCGTGGGTGAACGCAATCAGCCCACTGTCAGAAATCGCGAAATCACCACCGCTGTAAGGGCGGCCGTAGGACGTACCACCGAGCGCTTCGGTGAGTACATCGCGGCGGCCGTTCAGGCGCTGCCGCGCAATCAAGCGATCGCCTTCGCTGTCGTAGGAAATCAGCAGCGAACGGCTGTCGGGCGACCAGTCATAGGCGCGAATCCCGCGATCGAGTTCCTCGGTCAGATTGCTGATCTCACCGCTATCAAGCGCCTGGACATGGAGCCGATTGGATTGATGGGACAGGACCCGGTCTTCGAAACCGAGCCAGGCCAGATAACGGCCGTCGGGAGAGATCTGCGGACTGCTGTGCGGCCCCGGTCGAGCGTTGAGTTGCTCGAGCGTTCCGCTGGTCAGATCGAGGCGATAGATATCCTGGCGCATCGGTTCGCGCTCGGCATTGCCTGAACGATTCGCCGTCAGGAGCAGCGCATCGCCTTCCGGGGTCCAGCTGATGTCGCCGTGGTGGTAAGGCCCATCGGTCCGTTGAGAAGGAGACCCGCCCATGGCCGGCAGGGTGTAGATCTGGCGAAATCCGCGCTCGAGATAGCCGGCGCCGTCGGCGCGGTAGAACAGGCGGTCGATGTAGACCGGATCCGGCGCCCAGTCAGCGCCCTCAGGTCGTCCCGGTAATTTGACCGGCAGGGCTTGCGGATCGGGCGTCAGCATGACAAAGGCCAGGGTGTCGCCGTCCGGCGAAAAGACCAGGTCGGAGGCAGAACGGTCAAGATCGGCGATCTGCGCCTCTCGGCCGCTGTCGAGCCAGCGCATCCAGATCTGACCCCCTGACACATAGGCAATCCGGTCACCGTCCGGCGACCAGCGTGGCGAACTGGCCGAGCGCTCGCGCGACGTCAGTGGCTGGAGCTGGCTGCCGTCGGCGTTCATGATCCAGAGACCGGGGCGTGCGCGGTCAGCCTGGCGGTCCATCCAGATCCGCTCGAACACGATTTGCTTGCCGTCCGGAGAGGGTCGGGGGTCGCCGGCGACCTCCAGGTCGAAAACATCATCCAGCGCCAGCGGGACCGGCGGGGCCGCATGGAGCGCTGCATGGGCCAGCAGGCCGAAGAGAAACAGACTGGACAGTCGAAGGATCGGAGCCATCTTTACAAAGCCTTAATTTCCGGGGGGCGTAGATCTTCTATTATGCGCGGTGAAGGGCACGGCATCTAAACCCATTTCGGGTCCGCTGGATTCGTGCAGTCATTTGACCCGATCGAACGGATAACAATAAGCGGCGGCGCAGTGCAATTGACGAGCAAACAGGTGGATCATTTTCGAGAGCAGGGCTTCCTCTGCTTCGATCCCGGACTGGACGCGGATCTGACCGAGCGCATCGTTGCCGATCTGGCGCCTCGCTACTATCAGCATGACCTGCGCAACAGCCCAAACGGAACCCGTGTGCAGGACGCCTGGGCCTTCAGCGCGGCGGCTCGCGAACTGGCGACCCATTCGACGATTCTCAGCGCACTCGAGCAGCTCTACGGACGCCGGGCTCGGCCTTTTCAAACGCTGAATTTTCCGGTCGGAACCGAACAGCGAATCCATTCCGATACGATCCACTTCAACAGCGACCCGCCCGGTTTCATGGTCGGTGTCTGGGTGGCACTGGAGGACATCGATGAAGACAATGGTGCGCTCAAGTACTACCCCGGAAGCCATCGCCTACCTGAGATCACCATGCAGGACGTTGGCAAGGGCATCGGCTATGAGCACTACCCAGACTATGAAAACCACCTCGAAGGGATGATTCAGGCCCACGATCTGAAAAGCGAGCGGGCCCGGGTTGCGTGCGGTCAGGCCTTCATCTGGCACGGCAACCTGTTACATGGCGGGGGATCGCATCCTGATCGCAGCAGGACGCGTCACAGCCAGGTCACCCATTATTTTTTCGAGGGCTGCCATTACTACACGCCGATGAACTCGACACGCTCCAGCAGGCAGTGGCGCCAGCCGGTCTGGGTCGATGGGCCTTCCGATCACCCCGGTCCTCGGCCCTCGGTGGCACGCCGCGCTGTCCGCCGGCTGAAACGACTGATCGGATACTGATCAAGCCGTTTTGCCGTCGCGATTCTCGACCGATGGCTGACAGGGGGTCTTCCTGCCTCCGGCTGCAACAATTCGTCACCCTCCGGAACGGTTTCGAGCGCTATGCTTGTGGCATGGGCGAAGACGGCAACATTCTCATCATCGACGATGATGAGTCACTCGTGGAAATGCTCGTGGCCTTTCTGGAGCGCGAGGGCTGGAAGGTCGATTACGCGCTCGACGGCCGCAGGGGCCTGGATCTAGCGACCGGTCGCACGCCGGAGGCAGTGGTTCTGGATGTCATGTTGCCGGGCATGGGCGGATTCGATGTGCTGCGCGCGCTGCGAACGAAATCCTCGGTGCCGGTCATCATGCTGACCGCACGCGGCGATGAAACAGACCGCATCGTGGGTCTGGAGCTCGGTGCCGATGACTATCTTCCCAAGCCCTTCAATCCGCGAGAACTGGCGGCTCGTTTGCGCGCCATTCTAAGGCGGGTGGCCCCGGACGACGCAATGACTCTGGCCCAGAACGATCTGCAAATGGACCGGCAGTCACGTCGCGTTACGCTTGACCAGAAGGCGATCAATCTGACGGGCGCCGAGTTCGCCATTCTGGAGCGACTGATGCTGGCAAGCGGTGAAGTGGTCTCGAAGGACGATCTTTGTCGTCATGCACTGGGCCGTGAGCTTTTGCCCTATGACCGAAGTGTTGATACCCATATCAGCCGCCTTCGAGGCAAGCTGGGTGAGTACAGTGCGAGCGAGCATCGCATTGAGTCGATCCGCGGCCGAGGTTACGTGTTGATCGACGCCGACTGATGCCCCGGCTCGTCTGGCGGATCTTTTTTGCGTTCTGGTTGGTGATCGTGCTCAGCATCACCGGCACGGTCATACTGAACGCGCGGCTCGATCAGGCCCGGCAGCAGGATGGACAGACCACAGAACGCCTGGATCGAATCGCCCGGGGGGTTCGTCTTCGAGCACTTCGAGAACTCAACAGCGGGGGCCCGCCCGCCCTGGCTCGCTGGGGGCGAATACAGACGCGCACCGGAGGCCGTGTTCAGATTCTGATCCTTGACTCCGAGGCACGCGAGCTCAACGACCGGCGTATTCCGCCGTCACTGAACCCGCTGGTTGCCGCATGGCGCAGCGACCGGGATCTGCCGGCGGCTCCTCGAGCGGCGCGCAGGCTGGCGGCGGTGGAACATCCCGTGCACGGTCGCTTTCTGGTTTTGGCACAGACACCGCCACGACCTTTGTTGCTGAGACTATTCGGGCCGCTCGGTCCGATCGGACTGCTGGCCATCGCGCTGACTGCCAGCATCCTGATCAGCTGGCTGCTCGCCAGAACCCTGACCCGTCCGATCACTCGAATTCGCCAGACCGGACGCGCCCTTGGCCGGGGTGAACTCGATGCACGGGTGGGACCAAGCATCACCGGGCGCAATGACGAGCTCGGAGAGCTGGCCAATGATTTCAACGCCATGGCGGCCCGCCTACAGGCCCTGCTGCAGCGACAGCAGGATTTGCTGCGCGATGTATCGCACGAGCTGCGCTCGCCATTGGCGAGAATGCAGGTCGCCTTGACCCTGGTCGAGGACGCGAAAACAGACGCTGAACGAACCAAGTATCTCGTGCGCATGGAGACAGAAATCCAGCGCCTGGATGGCCTGATCGAAAACGTCCTGCGCTACGCACGCCTGACCCAGCAGGAGTTACCCGCCAGGACGATGGAGGATCTCGGCACGATGCTCGAGACTCTGGTGGAGTCGGCGCGACTCGAAGCGCGCCCCAGGGCCATCGACGTGAGCTATAGCGGCCCGGAGCATTTGCGCTTCAGCGTCTACCCCGAGCTGCTCGAACGGGCGCTAGAGAACGTACTGAGAAACGCCATCGCACACAGCCCAGAAAGCACTCGAGTCGACGTTCGACTGACCGAAGCGGATCACGGGGTGCAGATCACCATTGATGATCAGGGTCCGGGCATACCGGAGAAGCAGCTGGAGGCCGTCTTTGAGCCGTTCGTGCGCTTGACGGTCGAGCGTAGCGAACAAGGTCGAAGTGGCGGTATCGGCCTGGCCATCGTCCGAGCAGCGATTGATCATCACCGGGGCCGTGTCATCGCCCGAAACCGGCCGCGTGGTGGGCTGGCGGTGGAGATCACTTTGCCCAAAGCGCCCGATGGCGTAGGCAGTCCTGAATAATTCAGCACGCTCGGCACCGAGTTCTCCAAAGAGCCCTTGACGCTTCGTCACCAAAATCGACCGGGCGTCACCCAACGTCATGCGGTGGTGGCAGAAAATAGCAATCAAGCTCACCGACTCACAACCCAACGGAGAACCAAAATGACGACTGGATTCAATCGCTCGTTTCGAATCACCCTCACTGCGGCACTGATGACTTCAATGCTGCTCAGCCTGCCCGCGTTTTCCCAGGACCGGGACCGGCTTGATCGCCTGGCCGAACACCTCTCGCTCAGCGCCGAACAGCAGTCCTCGGTTGCTGATCTGATCGCCGCACATCGTGACCGAATGGCGTCCATTCGGGACCGCATCTCTTCAAACGATCCGCAGACCCTACGACAGCACGCACGCGCCGAGCGCCTGGCGCTGATGGAAGAAATCAAGGCGCAGCTTGACCCCGAGCAGCGCGAGGCCTTTCGAGAAACCCGCCGTCGTTTGCGAGATCGTCGGGGGGGAAGTGAAACTCGATTCAGGCAGGCGATGGGCCGCCTGGATCTAAGTCCCGACCAGGTGATTGACATCGAGACCCTGATTGAATACCAGAAGGCCGAGCAAGCGGTTCAACGCCAACGATTTTTCGCGGAGGTCGAATTCATCCTGAACGCGGATCAAAGCGCTCAGTGGCAGGAGATGCGGCGGCGCAAAGACGCTGGAGGTCACTGACCCTACCCTCAAGGTGCCATCCGGGTCGCCCGATCCGGAAAGGCGCGCTCAGGGGGTCAGCCCTTCCAGCGGAAGAGATACTCTTTCTGGCCGTTCCCCAGCAACATGGTTTGATCGGCAATCATCCCGGGCAGGCAGGCCAAGAGTCCATCGGTGGAATGGCGGGGGGCGGGTTGGCGATTCGCTGCTGACCCTTCATCCGAGTGAGGCCAGATTCTGATCAGGTCCGCTTCATCGAGTGCAACGGGCGCAGGCGTTGCCGGCATATCCGGGGACGATGATTCGATCAGGGCGTGTATGCGCGCATGCGCGGACAGCCTGGGCAGAAGCATCGCCATCAGAGCACCGATTTCGGATCGGGAAAAATAATTCAACTGGTTCCAGCACAGCAGGAGGTCCGCCAATTCACCGCATGCTGCTGGCAGCCGTTCGCCGAGTTGTGTCTGCAGTGTTCGCCGCTGATCCAAATCCTCCTCGACCCCTGAAAACTCGAGATCAATGACGTCAAGACGACAGGGGAAGTCCATGAGCCGGTTCAGGGTGCCTTTCCTGAGTCCGCCAAGATCAATGACGAAGACCCGATCTTCTGGATTGAAATCCGCAATAACGCTTGTTAGTAGCGGGGCTCGAACGGTCTGACTCTTAGCGGGGATTGCTGGAAACTGATGTTCCTCCTGCTTTGAAGCGCGCATTCGTTCGGTCCTGAACAACGCGATCAGTCGGGTTGCTTCGAATCGTTGCCGGATCGTTTGGCGCTGCGTGGCATCGTCGGGCTCGTTGACGTGTGACCGCCGAACACTTCGGCCAGCACCTTGGCCTGGGGGTCCATATCAATGGTCCCATTGAATCTGGCGCCGTCTTTCAAGCTGATACGTGGCGCAGTGATAGTGCCTTTGATTCTTGCGGTGGGCAGTATTTCCAACTGCTCCTGCACGACCAAATGACCGTCCATCTGGCCTTCGACGCAGGCCATCTTTGCATGAACATCGGCGAAAATACGGCCTGATTGACCAATCGTGACTTTATTTGCCTTCAATTCCACTTTTCCGCGAATCTCACCCTCGACCAGCAGATCTTCTTGGCCAATGACATCGCCCTTAATCTGAATACTCGGTCCGATAAACGCCGCTCCGTTCTTCCTGGAAGAATTTGCGCTAGAAGCCGGTGGGCGATCATGGCCAGAACTCTGGCTTTCGGAATCTCGTCGGTTGAACATGATCGGGCTCTCCACGTCGCAGGGGGATTGATTCTAACTTGATTCGCAATCGCGCACCGCCAGATCCGCTGGTCGACACCTTAGACGGTTCACCCCTGTTTAAAGGACTTTTCGATTTTCGCCCAAGCGTCTCTGAGCGTCACTGCACGATTGAAGACAGGGTTTTGAGAAGTGCCATCGGGGTCTGGTACGAAATAGCCCAGGCGTTCAAATTGATAGCACTCGCCGGGAGCAGATTGCTCCAGTCCAGCCTCGAGCTTGGCGTGGCTCAGCACCTCAAGGGAATCCGGATTCAGATGGTCGAGGAAATCAGTGTCCTTGTCGGCAGTCGGGTTGGGAACATTGAACAGTCGATCATAGAGCCGAACTTCCGCATCAACGGCATGATCGGCAGACACCCAGTGAATCGTACCCTTGACCTTCCGGTCTGCACCCGGCTGGCCCGAGCGAGACTGCGTGTCGAAGGAGCACCGCAATTCGATGACCCGACCCTCAGCGTCTTTGACCACCTCTTCGCACTTGATGATGAACGCATTCCGGAGGCGGACCTCACCACCCGGTTTGAGACGGAAAAATTTGCGCGGCGCTTCCTCAAGAAAATCATCGGATTCGATAAACAGCTCGCGAGTCATCGGCACCTGGCGCTCGCCCATCGCCGGGTTCTGCGGGTGGTTGGCGGCGCTAAACCATTCAGTTTCACCGTCTGGGAAATTGGTCAGGACGAGCTTCAACGGTTTCAAAACTGCCATGCGTCGTGGCGCGCGCACGTTCAGATCGTCCCTGAGATTTCGTTCCAGTTCACCGAAAGGAATCACGCTCTCGGATTTGGTGACTCCGATATCACTGCAGAAATTACGAATTGATTCGGGCGTGAATCCACGACGTCGAATCCCTGCAATGGTTGGCATCCGTGGGTCGTCCCAACCGGTCACGCGACCCTCGTCGATCAGGCGAGTGAGGCGCCGCTTCGACAGGACGGTGAAATCGAGATTGAGGCGCGAGAATTCGATCTGATAGGGGCGGCCAGGCACCGGAAGGTGCTCGATCAACCAGTCGTAGAGAGGCCGATGATCCTCGAACTCCAGGGTGCACAGTGAATGAGTAATGTGCTCGATGGCGTCGGATTGGCCGTGGGCGAAGTCGTAAGATGGATAGATACACCAGGCGGAGCCCGTGCGCGGATGGGACTGATGGCGAATGCGGTAGATGACCGGATCCCGCAGATTGATGTTCGGGGCAGTCATATCAATCTTGGCGCGGAGCACGTGCTCCCCATCGCCGAATTCGCCTTGCTTCATGCCCTTGAACAAGCTCAGATTCTCATCGACAGAGCGATTTCTGAAGGGGCTTGGTTGGCCCGGTTCGGTTAGCGTTCCGCGCTGGCTTCGGATCGCATCGGCGTCCTGACTGTCGATATAGGCCAGACCCTTCTCGATCAGCGAGAGCGCATACCCGTACAGCGTTTCAAAATAATCTGAAGCGTAGCATTCGTTTTGCCAGGTGAAACCCAGCCAGCTCACATCATCCCGAATCGCATCCACGAAGCGCTGCTCCTCGCGGGCCGGGTTGGTGTCATCAAAGCGCAGATTGGTGTAGCCACCAAACTCTTGCGGAAGGCTGAAATTCAAGACGATCGACTTTGCATGTCCCAAGTGAAGGTAACCGTTGGGCTCGGGAGGGAACCGAGTCACCAGCTTGTCGTACTGTCCGTTCTCGAATTCTTTGCGGATGCGATTGCGAATGAAGTTGCTTGATGAGTTCTCTGCGTGCGACATGACATCGGATTATCAGTACGGGACCTGCATTGTATCTGCCCGGACCCTATACCGTGCAAGGTAAACGCCGGGGTCGGCGCAATCGATCTGGCATACTGTCAGGCTCCAACAAAGCGGCCGCAATGAAATGACTGACCTGACCTTCAACCATAAAAAGCTCTCTAACCGCATCCTGCTGGCGATGCTCGTCGGGTTGATTTTCGGCGCGATTATCAACGTTTTTTTCAGGGATGTTGTCTGGGTTCAAAATTTCGTCATCGATGGCGTTCTGGAAGTCGTTGGCGAGGTTTTTGTTCGGTTTCTCAGCATGCTGGTCGTACCACTGGTGTTCGTTTCTTTGGTTACAGGAGTCTGTTCACTGAGCGATCCGAGCAAACTGGGCCGCGTCGGAGGAAAAGCAGTCGCTCTCTACATGCTTACCACCGGTATCGCGATTTCCCTGGCCCTTTCGGCTGCAGTGATCGTCAAGCCTGGTGTCGGTGCCAATCCCGGAGAAGTGGTCGAGCGTGAAGTATCGGCCCAGCCATCCTTCAAGCAGGTTCTTGTCGACATGGTGCCAAGCAATCCCGTCGAAGCCATGGCAAACGGCGATATGCTCCCGATCATTGTATTCGCTGTTCTGATCGGATTGTCCATTGCCCTATCAGGTACCGCTGGTAGAAACATTGGCCAGTTTTTTTCTGATTTCAACACCGTTATCATGCGGCTGGTCGGCTTTGTCATGCTGTTGGCGCCCTACGGCGTGTTTGCGCTGATCGCCGGCCTGGCCGCAACCACGGGCTTGAGCACCTTCGAGGGCCTTGCCAAATACGTCGTTCTAGTGCTGATCGTGTTGGTCCTGCATGCAACGATCACCTATTCAATGCTCTTAAAACTGCTGACCGGACTCAGCCCCCTGGTTTTCTTTTCAAAGCTCCGGGGTGTGCTCGCGTTCGCATTCTCGACCGCATCGAGTGGAGCGACGATTCCGGTCACGCTGAAAACCGTCGAGCAACGTTTGGGGGCTGACAACAAGGTCGCTTCATTCACCGTCCCCCTGGGCGCAACCATCAACATGGATGGGACGGCCATCATGCAGGGAATTGCGGCCGGCTTCATCGCCCAATACTACGGCGTGGATCTAAGCATCGGGCAGTACCTGATGATCGTATTGATGGTCATCATGGCGTCCGTTGGGGCTGCTGGCGTGCCCGGAGTCGGGTTGATTCTCCTGGCCGGTGTCCTCTCGGCCGTTGGCCTTCCGGCAGAGGCCATCGGGTTGATTCTTGGCGTTGACCGACTCCTGGACATGACTCGTACTGCGGTCAACGTCACGGGCGATGCGATGGTCACGACCATTGTTGCTCATTCCGAAAATGAACTGGATGTCGAGGTCTTCAACGCTAAAGAGCCGGGCCTTGAGATCAAGCAGGCCGGCTGACTTGACTAGGCACTCCTGAGACGGCGTAGCAACAGGAGATGTTTGGCCAACTTTCAGCTCGATTCGAGTCAGAGATCATAAAAGAGGCCCGAGCTTGGATATCGAGCAATGGGCATTGCTTTAAAGAAACGGCCTGGCAGCGACTGGGGCAGACCAACGCGCCCACTTGGCTTAGTGACTGCCGGGCCCTTGGTCGATCGTCGGGCATAAAAAAACCCCGGAGCTCAAACTGAACTCCGGGGTTTCCGTATAAATGCCTGGCAGTGACCTACTCTCGCATGGGATCCCCCACACTACCATCGGCGCTGGCGCGTTTCACTTCCGAGTTCGAGATGGAGTCGGGTGGTTCCACGCCGCTATTGCCACCAGGCAAAGCTAATCGTACCGGAACACGTATGAATACGTGATGCCGGTCATCAGAAATCTGTTCAAGAGCGTCTTGTCAGTCGTGCCAACAAGTTAGTGAATTGATTCGCCGATTGTCATTGAGACAATCAATTGGCTTTAGTGTTATATGACCAAGCCTCACGGGCAATTAGTACTGGTTAGCTTCATACATTACTGTACTTCCACACCCAGCCTATCAACCTGGTAGTCTTCCAGGGCCCTACAGGGACCTCAAGG
>JGI12210J13797_10087489_pt1 | contig 58946 bp, 45 predicted proteins | sample ElkSlonscriptome_3_FD_13797 | JGI IMG/M metagenome (IMG submission 13797) | reverse complement strand
TTGCCTCTTGATGACGAGATAGGCACGCCAGTAATTGAAGACGCCGCCAAGAAAGAACAGACAGCTGCCGATAAGGTACTGCCACGCCAGAAAGCCGTAGAGGAGTTCGCGATCCGCCGGGGCAACCGACCACAGGTAGGGCACGGACGCGACGGTAAACAGCACCGCGCCCACTACGAAGCAAAGGGCAGTCAGATTCATGAGCTGCAGCGTGTCCATGGATTTGGCTGCAACGATCTGGAGCACGTTGATGCAGGCGCCGAGCACAAAGAGGAGGCTCCCAGCAACGAAGCACCAGGCACCTGCCTTCACCAGACCGACCTGAGACAGAAAGAAAATGCTCCCCAGGGTGAACAGCAGGGTCCCGATGAGGTAGGCAGCCGCGGCCACGAGTTCAAAGCGCGATGCGCGCGTCGGCCGAGCCAGCGTCAAGCGGTAGCGGATGGCTTCAGCCATATCGTGCCCTGTAACAATCAGATACAGCAGCGATCCGTAGAAGAAGGTCCAGGCTCCCAAATCGGCATAGGCTTCGAAGCGCGGAAAGAACAGAACGCTGCCGACGATGAAAACCGCGCCGCCGATCTTGTACAGGATGGCGTTGATGGTTTCCCAGCGAAATTGGGCCTTGGGGTCACTCTGACCACGGGTTAAGTCATACAGTCTTGGTCGGTTCGAAAACAGATGTGGCATGAGTTCCGTACCTTCGAGGCCTGGGTTCAAGACATCAAGTTGCTGATGTGCAAATTGCATGCTTTTTACGGTTGCGACAACGGCAACGGCAACAATCGCGGCTTTGCCGAGCGCCGAATCACCCGGAGACCGCCGCCGAGCATGCGAGCATCGCACACCGGCGGCGCACCCACTGTCCGTCGATCTGAGCCGCGGCGAGCAAACAACAAACCAGGCAACCGGGACTAGCGACGACACTCCAGCGTGGCTACCAGGGCGGGCGCTCCAGGGCCCGGTCGCAGCAGGCTGTGGAGCGCCCGCCGTAGGCTCTCGCGGGGGTCCGCGATCGCGGAAAGCTATTCCGAATATTGAACCGCATCAGCAAAAATCTGCTAGCATTTCGCGGTTTAACGACAGCTTTTCCTCCGCGGCTACGCCTAAGGCAATCACAGGCCGTATCCCGCAACCATCTCGGAGCCCTTTAGTGGACGTCACAATTTTCGGTAGCGGCTATGTCGGCCTAGTCACGGGCGCTTGCCTGGCGGAAGTCGGAAACAACGTGCTTTGCGTCGATGTCGACGAGCGCAAGATCGCCGTTCTAAACAACGAAGGCGTGCCGATCTTCGAACCAGGGCTGGAGGACTTGATCCGCAAGAACCGGGAAGCAGGCCGACTTGCCTTCTCGACCGATCTCGCCGCGGGCGTCGCCCACGGCCTATTTCAGTTCATAGCGGTCGGTACGCCGCCGGATGAGGACGGCTCGGCGGACCTGAGTCATGTACTCAGCGTTGCCAAGACCATCGGCGAGGAGATGCCTGGATACCGAATCGTCGTGGACAAGTCGACGGTGCCGGTCGGCACCGCCGACCGCGTTGCCGAGACCATTGCCGCAGCCCTGGCGGTGCGCAGTGCCGCGCACGAGTTCGACGTGGTTTCCAACCCGGAGTTCTTGAAGGAAGGCGCGGCAATTGAGGACTTTATGCGGCCCGACCGCGTCATCGTCGGCACCGACAACCCTCGCACCGGCGAGATACTGCGCGCCCTGTACGCCCCCTTTAATCGCAATCACGACCGCCTGATGCTGATGGACATCCGCTCCGCGGAGCTGACCAAGTATGCGGCCAATGCGATGCTGGCGACCAAGATCAGCTTTATGAACGAACTGTCGAATATCGCCGAGGCGGTCGGCGCCGATATCGAACAGGTCCGACTCGGTATCGGCTCGGACCCCCGCATCGGCTATCAGTTCATCTACCCCGGTTGCGGCTACGGCGGCTCGTGCTTCCCGAAAGACGTGCGGGCACTGGAGCGCACCGCCGTCGCGCTTGGCTATCAGCCGGAACTGTTGCAATCGGTGGAAGCGGTCAACGATCGCCAAAAAGATGTCCTTTTCACCAAGATCAACGCCCACTTCAAAGGCGACCTTGCCGGTAAGACGATCGCGCTCTGGGGACTGGCCTTCAAACCCAACACCGACGATATGCGTGAGGCATCCAGCCGACGCCTCATGGAGCATCTGTGGAGCGCGGGGGCAAAGGTACATGCCTTCGACCCAGTGGCCGCCGAGGAGACCCAACGCATCTACGGCGATCGCGACGACCTGGTATTGGTCAACGACCAGATGGCCGCCGTGGAAGGTGCCGACGCGCTGGCCATCGTCACCGAGTGGGCGCAATTTCGCAGCCCGGATTTCGGCGCCCTGCGGAACAGATTACGCGATGCCGTGGTGTTCGACGGACGTAACATCTTTGACCCGAAGCAGATTGTCGCGGCAGGACTCACCTACGTCTCCATCGGTCGGATGCCCACCGCTTCGCTAGCAGGCGAAAACGACTAGAAACGATGGTTCCAGCTGATCTCGATGTCCTGTTGCTGCATATAGATGCTGCCGGTCTGCGCCTGCGTAATTGAAGGACTCGTGCCGTCGAGGGTCTCTTTCGGCATATAGGTATAGGACAGGTTAAACTCATCCCTCGCGCTGTGGACATAGGTTGCGCCGAGGCTCAGATGCCAGCGGATCGTGGCCGGGGTCAGAATGTTAAAAAGGGCCTGTTGGCTAGACTTTAACAACTCGGTGTTGTAGCTCAGGCCACCGAAGAGCTTAAGCTTGTCGCTCTGATCCCAGCGCAGACCAAGCTTGAAGACATCCAGACTCTTCCAACCGAAACCTAGACCGGACTTTGCACCCAGGCAGTACGACGGTTTGGGTTCAACGCCGAAACAGGGCGACAAATCGATATCGTTGGAGTTAGAAATCGCTTCAATCTCGTCATAAAAGATGTGTTCGTAATCAAAGCCCAGGGTAACCCTCGGCTTGACCTTGTAGGCCAGGCCAAAGTTGAACATGGCGGGTATATCAAAGCCGCCGCCGTCCGCAAAGAGTCCGCTGTAGTTGTCGAAGTCGGACATCCACATCTTGGTCCGGTAAGACAAGCCAAGTGCCAGTTCCTCCGTCACCTCAGCGTACCAACCGAGGTGCAGACCGAGACCATAAGACCAATCCTTGCCATTGTTGGTCACCTTAGTCGGATCGACCGAGGCGACTTGAAAGGGTTGCAGGCCCTTGGCCTCGAACCTCTGAGCGGCAAACACCGGCGCGATACCAAACGCCTGCTTGCCCTCACCGATCTTGATCGTGTAAGGGACTTCGATAAACAGTTGCTCCAAGTTCACGCCGGTCGGCTGGGTCGCGGTGAGCACTCCATTTGGATTGCCATTTCCCACCGGCGCCATGGCGCCGCCACCCCCTGGTATGGGAATTTGGGTAATGCTCGGATTGGTGATGGGCACCGGACGACCGCTGGAGAAGTCGTACAGCGGCAACTGCTGGCCGTCGACCGACGCAACTCGCTGATTTGGCGCGACGGCAAAGTTCTCCCAAACTGCGTTGCTGTAATCGGTATTCATGCCTCCATTGGCGTAGATGCTGATACCGATCGTGCTGCGCTCATTCAGCGGATGGTTGTAACCCAAGCTCGGGATGACGAACCAATCGCTATCGCTATCGTATCGGCCCGGGGTTATGAAGCCGCCGGATGGGAAATTGTCCGGCCCGCTGGGATAGGGCGCGGTCGAAAAATCGTTGTTGGCCTCGTAACCACGTGGGGAAGGCGTGAAGAAGGACAGGCCCAGGTCAAAACGCTGGCCAAGAAACGCCATCCCGGCAGGGTTGGTCGCCGACACCAAGGTGTCCTGCGGTAAGGCCGTTGCGACGCCCGCCATCGCTTTCGACTTCGTCCCCCAGCCATGGGAGAAGTAACCGTTTGTTGCCCAGGCCGATGCCGGCAACGCCACCGCCAGCGCAACCGCTGTGGATAAGATCTGTCTCGATGTCTTGTTCACGCCAACCTCCTCAGATTGATTGTTGACCGTCTTTGTTGTTCTCTTAAACACCACCACAGGTGTCGGTCAAAGCCCCGACAGACTCGCCTTGTCTCAAAAACGCTACCGTCATACGGCAACTGTATCAAAAATAAAACGCTGTCTGTTAAAAGCAAAGAATACCCCATCCTTGCGGTTTGTCAACCGAAGAACTCCAGCCCCAACAGTCTGATAAATAACTAAGTAGAATATTTCTATTTGACTTCTTGGCAACCGCGAGAGTCGACCAGCACCACCGCTGTGATCTGCTCAAACGGATGAAAAATCACCACACACAGATCACGATCACCCGCTGGGCTGCCGGCGGGCGTCCGTTCACAACATCGGCGAAACCGCGACCCTGTCAGGGCGCGGTATGCAAGCGGTTCATAGCCAACTGGAACTCGCCGGCCAACAGATCCGGAAGACTGCGCTCGGCATCATCGATCGCGTCGAGAATCGCGGCAGCATCCTCTCTTGAGGGCCGACCCAGTACGTAGCCAACCACCTGTTGCTTGTTGCCCGGATGATCGATACCGATACGCAACCGCCAGAACGCCGGACTACCGAGCGCCGCGATGCTGTCACGCATGCCATTGTGGCCCGCATGCCCACCGCCGAGTTTCAGCTTGACCCGCCCAGCGGGCAGGTCCAATTCGTCATAGGCCACCAGAATCTGCTCGACCGGGATGTCAAAATAGCGCGCGACGGCCGCGACCGAGCGTCCGCTATGATTCATAAAGGTGGTGGGTTTCAGCAGGCGCAAATCCTGTCCGGCAACACGGATGCGCGCCAGCATTCCATGAAACTTCGCCTCGGCACGGAATTGCCCTTGATGGTCGGCAACCAAGCGATCCACCAACCAAAAGCCGGCATTATGCCGCGTCGCCTCGTAGTCCGGCCCCGGATTGCCAAGGCCGACGACGAGCCGGATGCCCCTGTCTGACATCTATGACGAACCTCCTAACCCGGCAGAGCCGGAATCGTTGTCGTTCTTCGACGGTTTGTTCAAGACTTGCTGGGTAAGGGTCTAAGCAAGAAAATGCCCGCGACAGCACTCGGCTGTCGCGGGCGTTGGAACCAGGCAAGCATAGACGGCGTCAGGATGCCTCTTCGTCCTCGGCGCCTGCTTCGCCTTCACCGCCGCCTGCTTCGCCGTCCTCGCCGTCCTCGGCGTCGGTGTCGCTGTAGCCGGCATGGATCAGCACGACCGGCGTCTCGACATCAGTGGTGCTAATCAACTCGACGCCTTCGGGCAGCGTCAGTTCCGAGAGGTGCAGGATGTCGCCGATCTCCATCGCCCCAAGGTCCACAGCGATGAACTCTGGCAGGTCATTCGGCAGACAGGTGATCTCGACCTCGGTCAGGTTGCGCGATAGCTTGCCACCCGCCTTGATGCCAACAGCAGTCTCTTCGTTCTCGAAGTGCAACGGAACCGTCATGCGCAGTTTCTCGGCCATGCTGACGCGCTGAAAGTCCACGTGCAGGATGAAGGGCTTGGCCGGATGGCGCTGCAAGTCCTTGAGAACGACCTTGGCCCGTTCTTCACCGACCTTCAGGTCAAGCAGGCTAGAATAGAATGCCTCTTCTTCCAGACTGCGCACCAGCACGTTGTGGGGCAGCGCGATCATTTGCGGTTCCTGATGCCCGCCGTAGACGATTCCAGGCACTAAACCTTGGCGACGGAGGCGGCGGCTCGCACCCTTCCCCCCGTCGTCGCGCGTCTGGGCAACGACCTCAATAAATTCACTCATGGTTGATCTCCGTAACAATACAAGGGCGCCGATAGCCCGCGACCAGGCATCGGCGCTGGCGTTGCCGACCATCAATGGATGGGCGGATAGAGGATGGCCGGATAGAGGCTGGCCGACTCGGGAATGCCCGGGCAGGCGCAAAGGGGTGATGGCGCTCAGTCCACGAACAAGGAGCTGACCGATTCCTCGTTGGACACTCGACACATGGTCTCGGCCAAGAGTTCGCCGATGCTCAATTCCCGAATCTTTTCGCAGCCGATCGCCTCTGGTCGCAACGGGATGGTGTTGGTCACCACCAACTCATCAAGCACCGAGGCGTTGATGTTAGCGACGGCCGGGCCAGACAGCACCGCATGGGTGCAGTAGGCCACCACCTGAGAAGCGCCCTGTGCCTTCAGCGCCGTCGCCGCCTGACATAAGGTGCCAGCGGTATCGACCAGATCGTCGACAAGCACGCAACTGCGATTGCGAACATCGCCGATAATGTTCATGACCTTGGCTTCATTCGCCCGAGGTCGGCGCTTGTCGATAATGGCCAGATCGGCATCATCCAAACGCTTGGCGACAGCGCGGGCGCGCACCACGCCACCGACGTCTGGCGATACGACCATGAGCCCGGGGTACTTGCGGCGCCAGATCTCCCCGAGCAAGATCGGCGAGGCATAAACATTATCCACCGGGATGTCGAAAAAGCCCTGGATCTGATCGGCGTGCAAATCCATGGTGAGCACCCGGTCGGCACCGGCGGACCCGATCATCTTCGCCACCAGTCGGGCGGTGATCGGCACACGCGCGGAGCGCGGACGACGATCTTGGCGCGCATAGCCGAAGTAGGGAATGACCGCGGTGATACGCTTGGCCGAGGCCCAGCGCAATGCGTCGATCATCACCAGCAGCTCCATCAGATTGTCGTTGGTGGGGGCGCAGGTAGGCTGGAGCACGAAGACGTCGCGACCGCGGACGTTTTCCTGGATCTCGGTCATGACCTCGCCATCGCTGAACTGCCCAACGACGGCCTTGCCCATTGGAATGCTCAGGTGGGCGGCGATTTCCGCGGCCAAGTCTGGGTTAGCATTCCCGGTGAACACCATCATCTGGCTGGCACGCACGACTTGCCCTCTCGTCGGATCAGCCATCTCAGCTTAGATGGTTTGGTTGAAAAATGGCCATTAGACTTAGATAGAAATCGACATAAATGGGATAGACATCGACATAAATGGCTGGGGCGCCAGGATTCGAACCTGGGAATGCTGGGATCAAAACCCAGTGCCTTACCTCTTGGCGACGCCCCAATTGTCAGTCAGGATACGGCTCGGCCCCGCGAACCGCGCAGAGCCAACGCTATTCTTGCGGCCCCCACAACGAGCGCGCTTTCGCGGCGAAGCTTGGCGCGATCGCGAATGTTTCGCCCCCGTAGGCAAGACAGCCTTGGGGTCTAGCCTATTCCTCTTGTGGGTCTTTACCCTTGAAACAGCGGCGAAAGATTGCAACCACGGGCTGCGAAGGCCCCGAAGCGGGCTGGCGCCTCCGCGGCAAGTTCGCGCGCGTCCCTCTCGTTGGCAAAGACCGCGAACACACAACCGCCGGTGCCGGTCAACCTGGCCGCGCCAGCGCGCTGCTCTAGCCAGGTGAAGGCATCGCCGACGGCCGGATAGCGTGCCAGAACAACTTCTAGGCAGTCATTTTCCACAGCACCCGCAAGAAAGTCGGCGATTGTGACGGACCGTGAATTGCGTGTCAATTCTGGGTCGGAAAATACTGCCGCGGTGGCCACCGAAACCGGTGGTGTCAGCACCAGGTACCAAGGCTCCGGCAGTTCGACCTCGGTTAAACGTTCGCCGACGCCCTCCGCCCAAGCAGCACGGCCGCGCACGAATACCGGCACGTCTGCGCCGAGCGAGAGCCCAATCTCGGCGAGCATCTCTGTGTCGAGACTTAGACCCCAAAGCCGGTTCAGCGCGATCAGCGTCGTCGCGGCGTTGGAACTGCCACCACCAAGCCCGCCACCCATCGGCAGTGACTTTTGTACATCAATGGTGACGCCGTCAGCGCAGCCGCTTCGGACCTTCAACGCCTGCGCCGCGCGCACTACCAGGTCTTGCTCCGGCAGCACACCGGGTGCCCCGCGGCGGCGCACGACCTGACCGTCACTGCGTGGCTCGAAGTATAGCCGATCACAATGATCAATGAACTGAAACACCGTCTGCAACAGGTGGTAGCCGTCGGTGCGCCGGCCGAGAATACGCAGCATCAGGTTTAGCTTTGCGGGCGCCAGCCAAGCGCCGCTATCATCCGCAGAGGGATACACCTTTAAGACCCACTCTGTGTGATGCGATGCCGACCGATGGTGCGTAACAAGTACTCGTCTTTCGGGTCCTCCGCTAGTGCACGCTCCCAGATCGCTCGGGCCTCGTCACGCTTGTCGAGCGCCCACAGCACCTCGCCCAGATGCGCGGCAATCTCGGCGTCGAAGGCGGCCTCCAGCGCTTGGCGCAGATAAGGCTCGGCGCCCTCGGCATCGCCCTGTCTAAACAACAACCAACCCATGCTATCTAGGATCGCGGGCTCATCGGGGCGAAGTTGCAGCGCCCGTTCGATGAAGCGCTGCGCCTCGCCGAGGCGCTCGGTGCGATCGACAAGGGTGTAACCGAGGGCATTTAATGCGTCGACATGGTCAGGGTCGCTGACGAGGATGCGGCGCAGGTCCTGTTCGAGCAGTTCCACGCGATCCATGCCCACCGCGAGCATGGCGCGGGCATAGAGCAGGTCTGGGTCGTCCGGTTTCGCCGACAGGCCATCGCTATAGACCTTGAAGGCCTGTTGTTCGAGGTCTTGCTCTCGCAGCAGCTCGCCTTCGATCAGGTATAGCGCCGTCGACTCCCCCGGATACTGATCGCGCAGTTGCTGCATGATTTCACCTGCCTGCTCGACCTCGCCGCGCTCGGCATAGATGCCGGCAATGCGAACACGTGCATTGGTCGCATTCTCACCGCGCACCTGCTCGTACCAGTCGAGGGCAAGCCCGGAATCGCCGGCCAGTTCCTCGACCTGACCGAGCAAGAATGCGGAGTCATCGGCTCGGGCGCCGGTCTGTCGCAACCGCGTCAGATAGTCACGCGCCTTGTCGAGCGCCTCCACCTCCAACGCCACCACGGCGGCGGTGAACAGGACATCCGACTGACCGGGACCGCGGCTCAGGATCTCATCGAACTGCGCCAGCGCCGCTGTATAGTCTTTATTGTCAACGTAGAGCTGGGCCAGCAACAACTGAAGCTCTGGGTTATCGGGCTCCGCCGCCAGGAAACCCTTAAGAACGGAAACCGCCTCATCGCGCCGCTGCTCCGAGACCAGCAGCCTTACCAAGAAGATTCGCGGCTCATTCCAGTTTGGTCGTAGCGCCGCGGCACGCTCGGCATGCGTGCGGGCAGCCTCGACGTCGGCTGCACCCGCCGCCAGCATGGCCAAGGCGTACTGCCCCTGCGCGTCGTCGACATCATCGGCGACCAGATCGCGCATCATCGTCATGCGCTCCGCGGGATCGGCAACACGAGTAAGCATTTGCGCCGCTTGTATGTAGCCCTGCCCGGTATCCGATGAGAGCCGAATTAAATCCCTCAGCGACGCCAGCGCGGCGGCACGATCGCCGACGTCGATCTGCACGTAAGCGGCGATCTGTCGTGCACGTGTCGACTCGGGCTCTAGCTCTTGCCAAAGACCCGTGGCGCGCACGGTCGCTTGCGGGTTGCGCAGCGACAGCCCCGCGCGCGCCGCCAATTCGGCCATGGCCGGGTCGCGCGACAGCCGCGCGGCGTGCAGATAATGAGTGAATGCCATGCGCGGGTCGTCGCGCTGCATTGCGACCTCACCCACCAACACAGCGTAGATCATGTCGGCCGTGAGCTCATGGGTATCGCTGTCGTCATCGAGCCCTGCGCCGGGCTGGGCTCCATGTTGTGCGGCGACGGGTTCCGAAACACCCTCTGGACCAGCGGCGGAATCAGTGGCTGGCACAGATTGCGGAGCGCTTGTCTCGCTCCCGCTCGGCGGCTCGTCAGGCGCGGTTTCCGCTGTCGCCGCTGTGACGCCTGCCAAGGCGGCAACCAGCAACAGCCGGGCGCCGAGCAGTTTGGCGCCACCCAAGGCGCCACGGGGTAAATTGGTCATAACGTTTAGGTATCGGTTTTTCGGGCAATTGATCGCGATCAGCCGTCTTGCGCCTTTGATGGCAGTATACTGTTCCAGTTCCGGCATCGACACGGGTCCTATCACGGCGTGGGCACGGGCCGATGAAACCGCCGTTCAGCGCGACAAAAGAGACTCAACAGCTTTCCGCCAGCATCATGACGATATTGACCCTTGGCCTAAACCACAAGAGCGCGCCTGTCGACATCCGCGAACGCCTGTCCTTCGGACCGGACGTGATTGTCGGGGCCCTGCGCACGGTGACCGAACAGACAACGGCAAGCGAGGCCGTTATCCTGTCCACCTGCAACCGCACCGAAGTCTACTGCGCGCTCGACGAACGCGGGGACGAGGCCGACCTCCGCAACTGGCTGGGCCGCTTCCACGGAATCGAGCCACAGCTCTTTGCGACCCACCTATACGCCCACTCCGATCGAGATAGCGTTCGCCACCTGCTGCGCGTCGCCAGCGGCCTGGATTCGATGGTACTCGGAGAACCGCAGATACTCGGGCAGGTCAAGTCCGCCTTCCAAACCGCCTGCGACAGCGGCAGCGCCGGGCGCATGCTCGGTCGGCTATTCCAACACACCTTCTCGGTGGCCAAACAGGTTCGCACCGATACCGCCATCGGCAGCAGCCCGGTATCGGTCGCATTCGCCGCGGTCAGCCTGGCGCGGCAAATCTTCAGTGATCTGTCCAAGCAGACCGCACTGCTGATCGGTGCTGGCGAAACCATCGAACTCGCGGCACGGCACCTACACCAACACGGCATCGGACGCATCATCGTCGCCAACCGCACCGTCGAGCGTGCGCATAGCGTCGCTGCGCAGTTCGACGGCTACGCGATCTCTCTCACCGAGTTGGCCAACCATCTACCCGAGGCGGACATCGTCGTCGCCTCCACCGCGAGCCCGCTACCGGTACTCGGCAAGGGCGTCGTCGAGCGAGCGCTAAAGAAGCGCCGGCACCGGCCGATGTTCATGGTCGACATCGCCGTCCCGCGCGACGTTGAGCCCGAGGTCGGGCAACTCAGCGACGTCTACCTCTACACCGTCGACGACCTGCAAGGCGTCGTTAACGAGGGCATGCGCTCGCGCCAGCAGGCATCCGAACAGGCGATGGAGATCGTCGACCTGCACACCGAAGAATTCATGGCCTGGGTGCGCTCGCTGGATGCGGTGTCTCTGATCCAGGACTACCGCTCCCGTGCCGAGCAAATCCGCGATCTGATGGTCGAACGCGCGCAGCGCCAACTCGCGTCCGGCAAACCGCCAGAGGAAGTCATCGGTCAGCTCGCGCACACGCTAACCAACAAGTTGCTGCACAACCCAAGCGTCCGTTTACGCCGTGCCGGACGCGAGGGACAATCGGACCTGTTGCAAGCCGCCAACGAGCTATTTCAGCTACAGCAGGAACAAGACGCCAGCAAATGAATCCGTCCATTCGCGGTAAGCTGGAGCGGCTAGCCGAGCGCTTTGCTGAGATCACCGCGCTACTCGCCAGCCCGGAGACACAAAACAACCAGGACCTCTTCCGCGATCTCGGACGCGAATACGCCCAGTTGGAGCCGCTGGTGAAATGTTACCAGGACTACCGTGGCGTCGAGGAAGAGATTGAGTCCGCCCGCGAGATGCTCGACGACGGAGAGATGGCGGAACTCGCACGTGAAGAGATGACCGCTGGCGAGGCCCGACGCGATGCGCTGGAGCCGAAACTACAGCACTTGTTGTTGCCAGCGGACCCGAATGATCAACGAAACGTTTACCTGGAAGTGCGCGCTGGCACCGGCGGGGCCGAAGCGGCATTGTTCGCCAGCGACCTACTGCGTATGTATCTACGTTATGCCGAGTCCCGCGGTTGGCGACATGAAATCGTCAGCGAGAGCGAGGGAGAGCAAGGCGGCTTTAAAGAAGTTGTCGCTCGCATCAGCGGCAACGGCGTCTACGCCAGCCTCAAGTTTGAATCCGGCGCCCATCGCGTGCAGCGCGTACCCGAGACCGAGTCACAGGGACGCGTTCACACCTCCGCCTGCACCGTCGCCATCCTGCCGGAGGTCGAGGCGGTCGACGAGATTCCAATCGACGCCAACGATTTGCGTGTAGACACCTACCGCGCCTCCGGTGCCGGCGGCCAGCACGTTAATAAGACCGACTCCGCCGTGCGCATCACGCATCTGCCGACCGGTATCGTCGTTGAATGCCAGGACGAACGCTCCCAACACAAGAACCGCGCCCAAGCGATGGCCGTGCTACAGGCAAGATTGCTGGCGCAGGCGGTCGATGCGCAGACCGCCGAACAGAGCCAGTCGCGCCGGCTGCAAGTAGGCAGCGGCGACCGGTCAGAGCGTATCCGCACCTACAACTTTCCGCAAAACCGCCTGACCGACCACCGCATCAACCTGACGCTGTACAAGCTCGACGAGATCATGATGGGCAACCTGGCCCAGGTCGTGGAACCGCTGCGGCAAGAGCACCAGGCAGATCAGCTTGCAGCGCTGATGACGCATTAAATCAAACCATTGCCGTGAAACCGAAAACCCTCGGTGAGGCCCTGCATGAGGCGATCGCAACACTTGCCGCCCGCAAACAGGACAGCAACCTAGGCAGCAGCCGAATCGACGCCGAGTTGCTGCTAGGCGAGGCGACCGGAAGCAGCCGTACCGCGCTCATCGCCTGGCCGGAACGTACACTAGAGCCGGCCCAACGGGCCCATTTTCGAACACTGGTCGAACGCCGCGCCTCGGGGGAACCCATCGCCTACATCCTCGGCCAGCGGGAATTCTGGGGCCTGCAATTGGCGGTCGCGCCGACCACGCTGATCCCCCGCCCAGACACCGAACTCCTCGTTGAATGCACATTGCAGGCCCTGTCGGCGACGAGCCCCATCGTCTGCGCTGACCTCGGTACCGGCACGGGGGCCATCGCCGCCGCGTTGGCCCATGAGCGGCCGGCTTGGACGCTGATCGCGATTGAACGGTCCATCGGCGCCATGGCTATCGCCGCCGCAAACGCGCGCCAGCTGCAGCTCGGCAACCTGCTCCCGTTGCAAGCCGACTGGTTGCAGGGTATCGGACCCGAGCGCCTCGACGCCATCGTCAGCAATCCGCCTTATGTGGCGGACGATGATCCGCACCTGCGACGCGGCGATCTCCGTTTCGAGCCCCGCACAGCGCTAGTGGCCGGCCCGGATGGGCTCGACGCCATCCGAGCTATCCTCGACCAAGCGCCGAGGAGCCTGCGTTCCGGAGGCTGGATCGGCATTGAGCACGGCTGGGATCAGGGGGCAGAGGTGCGTCGTTTGCTGAAGCGAGCCGGCTTCGAGAAGGTCAAGACCCATCGCGACCTCGCGGGCCATGAACGCGTCAGCAGCGCAAACAAACCAGAACCTAAGCAATGAGCTTCCAGGAACCGATGCTCGATTCTATGCAGATCCGCCGTTGACTATTCTCGGCGCTCGACTAGCATACAAGCATCATGGATATCTCAGACACAGATCGCATCAAGCAACGCCAGATCCACTTCCGAGATCTGCACCCTGAGCGCAACGACGCCCGCGCCGCCGCCGAGTTCGTGCAGCCGGTGGACGGCGTGCTCGCGGCCGATCCTGCGACGCCGATCCAGCTCAATCTCAGCTACGACCTGACGCAGACCTGCCTGCAAGAGATTGAGGCGGCCCTCGACGAACTCGGCCTACACCTCGACAACGGCCTGTTATTTCGCATCAAGCGCGCGTTGCACTACTACACTGAAGAGACCTTCCGCGAAAACTGCAATTGCAAGCGCGGCGGCAGCAACTGCACCACGCGCGTCTTCGCCAAGCGCTACGAAGCGCTGGAGCACGGCTGCCGCGACCAACGGCCCGAGCACTGGCGGCGGTATTTATGAAGCGTGGCCCAGCGCCTGGCGAGCCAATGCCTCAATCTGACGGGCCCACTGCACTCTGTTGCTCGACCAAGGCCAGCCTTTGCATGGTTCTAGCGCTAAGGGCCAAGGGCCGCCTTACAACCGGATCGCGCGGGGCTGGGCTTTGGCCCTCGGCACTTAGCCCGTCGGAGGGCCAGCTTGCTGTCATCAGAAAACTCAACTCATCTGCAAGGGCTTAGCACCCGCAAGCAATCTGTTGCCTCGGCCGGGGCCGGACTCGGATGCTTTGCACCTTGCGCTGAGAGCGGATGTAAGCGCCTGGATTTGCGCGGTCAGGTTGCGGCGTGAACGACGAGCAATCTGTACGCTACAGTCGGCAGATCATGTTGCCCGGGTTCGGCGTGCAGGGTCAGCAGCGACTGCTCAAGGCGCGTGTGCTGATCCTTGGTCTCGGCGGGCTGGGTTCCCCCGTTGCGATGTATCTGGCCGCGGCTGGCGTCGGCACACTGCTGTTGGCGGACTTCGACGCCGTGGATCTGTCCAATCTTCAACGGCAGTTACTGCACGGCGACGCGGATATCGGTCGTACCAAGGTCGACTCCGCCATCGGCAGGCTGCAGGCCATCAATGCCGGTATCGAGCTACAAGCGATCAAGGGCAGCCTCAACGCTGATCGCCTAGCGGAACTCTGCAAGCGGGTCGACCTGGTTGTCGACTGCTGCGACAACTTCGCGACCCGCTTCGCCGTCAATGCGGCCTCCGTGGCACATCGCATCCCGCTCATCTCCGGCGCCGCGATCCGCACCGAGGGACAGGTCTGCGTCTTCTCCGGGCAGCCAGGTGACCCCTGCTATCACTGCCTATATCCTGGCCAGGGCGACATCGAAGAAACCTGCGAGCGAGACGGCGTTCTAGCGCCTTTGGTGGGTATCATCGGCAGCGTCCAGGCCACCGAGGCGATCAAGGTGCTGACCGGCCTCGGCGCCCCGCTGTTCGGTCGCCTGCTGCTGCTCGACGCGCTGCACATGGAATGGCGCAGCATCCGCTTGCCAGCCGATCCCGCCTGCCCTGTTTGCAGCGGTCGCTGAACGCTTCTGGCCAGAAGGTTACAGACGAGAAATGCTAGTCGGAGGTCTAACCACCCGAGCATCAAGCAGCGCGATGCGCCTCTTGCCGGCTAGTGTCGAGGTGCTGATCGATCCATTCGCGCAATTGGTGGGGGGATCGGGAACCGCTGAACCGACCGCGTTCCTCGCCGTCTTGAAACAAGATAACGGTTGGGAAACCACGTAGTCGAAATTGGCCCGCGAGTTTCATGTTATCACGCTCGTCGACCTCGACCTTGGCCAGCATGATGCCGCCGTTACGCTCATTGACGACGCGATTCAGATGCGGCGTTAAATGACGGCAGGGCGCGCACCACTCGGCCCAGAAATCGACCAAGATCGGCTTTTGGCGGGAGGCATCAATGACATCGGCCTGGAAGTGTTCACGATCTACATTGAAGGCGTGCTGGCTGTATTCTTGGTGGCTGTCGAAATGCATCTTGGTTCCGTGCCTGACGGGCTACTGCTTGATATAGACAAAGTGTAGCAGCACGCCGAGGCTAAATCACCGATCGCGACGCACCCGGGTCGCGACAAACGGCCAGACCACCAAGTTAGGCCGCCAAGCTGGCCGCGTGCGTCGGAACTGCGCCTAAGACTGGAGAGGACATCCGGGTTGGGTTAATCTTGGCGTCTTTCCGTGCCGTTAAGCTCAAGCCGAAGTTTCATCATGACCGACGTCCTGCCGAATCGCTCCCCCTATCCCACCACCCGAATGCGCCGGATGCGCCGTGATGCCTTCTCTCGGCGCATGATGCGAGAGACCATCCTGACCCCAGACGATTTCATTTATCCGGTGTTCGTGCTGGAGGGGAGCGGTGAACGCGAGCCCGTCCCGTCCATGCCCGGCGTAGAGCGCCTGAGTATCGACCTGCTGTTGGAAGAGGCACAAGCCATCACCGCGCTGGGTGTTCCGGCAATGGCGATCTTCCCGGTCACGCCGGTGAGCGTCAAGTCGCTGGATGCCCGCGAGGCATTCAACCCGGAGGGCCTGGCACAGCGCGCGGTGCGCGCCTTGAAGGAGGCGGTGCCGTCGCTCGGCATCATGACCGATGTCGCGCTCGACCCCTTCACGACCCACGGCCAGGACGGGCTCATCGACGATACCGGCTATGTCATGAACGACGAGACCGTCGAGGTCCTGTTGAGGCAGGCGGTCTCGCATGCCGAGGCCGGCGCCGACATCGTCGCACCGTCGGACATGATGGACGGGCGCATCGGCGCGGTACGCTCAGCGCTGGAGCAGGCCGGTCAAATCCATACCCGCATCATGGCCTACTCCGCCAAATACGCATCCAGCTTCTACGGCCCGTTCCGCGACGCGGTGGGCTCGGCCGCCAACCTCGGCGGCGGCGACAAGTACAGTTATCAGATGGACCCAGCCAATTCAGACGAGGCCCTACACGAGGTGGCGCTGGACCTGCAGGAGGGTGCCGACATGGTCATGGTGAAGCCCGGCATGCCTTATCTAGACATCGTTCGCCGGGTCAAGGACCGCTTCGGCGCGCCGACCTTCGTCTATCAAGTCAGCGGCGAGTACGCCATGCTCAAGGCCGCCAGCCAGAACGGCTGGCTCGACGAGCGCGCGGTGGTCTTGGAGGCGCTGACCAGCATCAAGCGGGCTGGCGCAGACGGCATCCTGACCTACTATGCCAAGGACGCAGCTCGCTGGCTACAGGGCTAAATCGCGAGGCCATGGCGCAAACCGACAGCGACAGCGAAAAACCTGACTCATCGATGACGATACGGCACCCCCAAGCAATCTGCCTAAAGTCCTAACAGCGCTGTCTCAGGCCATCTCTCTATTCAAACTCCAAAACCGACCCGTGACTGACCACTACGCCGTCATCGGCAATCCGATTGCCCACAGCAAATCGCCGACCATCCATGCCGCCTTCGCTCGCCAGACCGGGCAGCACATGGAATACCGGCGCATCCTAGGCAGCGCCAACACCTTCACCGACGATGTGCGTCGATTCGTCGCCGAGGGGGGGCGCGGCCTGAACGTGACCCTCCCGTTTAAAGAGCAGGCCTGGCGGCTGCTGGCCGATTGCAGCCCGCGCGCCGAGGCCGCGGGCGCCGTCAACACCCTGATGGTACTCGACGGTGGCCTGCTGCACGGCGACAACACCGACGGTGTCGGGCTCGTACGCGACCTGACCGCTAACCAGGGCTTCCAGTTCACTGGCAAACGCGTCCTCCTGCTCGGCGCTGGCGGCGCCGCCCGCGGGGTGCTCGGGCCGCTGTTGGACCGCGGCCCAGCAGAGTTGCGGATCGCCAATCGCACCGCGTCCAGTGCGACAGCATTGGCCAGCGCCGTCGACGACGAGCGCGTCACCGGCCACGGACTCGAGCGGCTTGCCGGACGACGGTTCGACCTGATCGTCAACGCCACGTCCATCGGCCTCGCCGGCGGTGTACCGCCGCTGCCAAACGACTGTTTGGCCGACGGCGGCTGGGGCTACGACATGTTCTATACCAACGAACCAACCCCCTTCTGCCGCTGGGCAACCGCCCACGGCGCCGCGCACGCCTCAGATGGACTGGGTATGCTCGTAGAGCAGGCGGCGGAGTCCTTTGCGCTCTGGCGCGGCGTCCATCCCGACACGGCGCCGGTCATCGCGCTGCTGCGCGGCGCGGACTCTCCTTGATTCCATTCCGGAGGCAAAAATGAAACTGGCAGTGCTTGGCACCGGTCTGCTTGGCAGCGAGATCGCCCGGCGGCTCAGGGCGAACGGCTTCGAGGTTGCCGTCTGGAACCGCAGCCCCGAGAAGGCCGCGCCGCTAGTCGCCGACGGACTCATGCAGGCAGACGACCCCGGCACGGCCATTGCCGGGGCCGACTGCACACTGCTGTTGCTCAGCGACGCCGCGGCCATCCGTGAGACGTTGTTCTCCGTCGCCACAGAACCGACGTTGGCCGGACGCACCATCGTACAGATGGGCACTATCGCACCAGACGAGAGCCGTGCCATCGCCAGAGGTGTCGAGCAAGCGGGCGGCGCCTATCTGGAGGCCCCCGTTCTCGGCAGTTTGCCGGAGGCACGCGAGGGCCGGCTGATCATCATGGCTGGCGGCGACGATGCCTTGTACCAACGCTGTTTGCCGCTGTTTGAAGCCCTGTCCGAGTCACCCCAGCATGTCGGCAAGGTTGGGCAGGGCGCGGCGCTGAAGCTGGCCATGAACCAGCTCATCGCCGGTCTGACCGCCAGCTTTGCTTACAGCCTTGGCCTGGTCCGTGGCGAAGGGCTCGAGGTTGAGCCGTTCATGGCACTGCTGCGGCGCAGCGCGCTGTATGCCCCCACCTTCGACAAGAAGCTGGCAAACTATTTGAGCCACGACTACGGCGGCGCCAACTTCCCGCTCAAACACCTGCAAAAGGATATTTCACTGTTCCGCCGCGTGGCCGAAGGACAAGACCTCGACACCGCCCCGCTGGTGGCGCTGGAGGCGGCATTCCTGCGCGCCATGGCCGCGGGGCTGGAAGATGCCGACTACTCCGCCATCTATGAAACCCTGGCGGCGGGGCGAGAACCCCAAGCGCAGAGCTAGCAAGGTTAGAGTCTATCCGCGGCGTCACGCTTTCTTTGGTGCTCCACATCCTGAGGCCCTGACGAGGGCAAGCGGTAGAGCCGACCGGGATCGGCATTGCAAGCAGCGACCAAAGACCGCGGTCGAGCGTGCGCGGTTGGGCCGAGCTTCCCGCCTGCGCAACGGCTTGGATTTCCGATCTCAATCCCTATACCTAACCCTACTAACCCTCACCTTTTTGCAACACCAGATGGAAAGTTTTGCGAACCGGATCCGTAGCTTCTACGAGAACCCTCTTGACCCCCTGGCAAAGGAGTTCATGTTCCGACGTCCTCCGACGGTGGGCGAGTTGCGTCGGCCGGCGCAAGTCTTGCTTTTAGGCAACCACTCATCGGGTAAGTCCACTTTCGTCAACCACGTTTTAGGCGACGACATTCAGAGCACCGGCGTCGCTCCCACGGATGACGGCTTTACCATCATCACCTATGGCGCGACCGCGACCGAGCGGGATGGGCCTGCCGTTGTGAGCAATCCTGACCTACCCTACGAAGGGCTGCGTCCCTTTGGAGATCAGCTGGTCTCGCATTTGCGGCTGAAGCTGCGGCCCGCCGAGATCTTGCAAACGGTGACCCTCATCGACAGCCCGGGCATGATCGATGAGGCCAAAACCGAGAGCGGGCGTGGTTTCGACTTCCCCGGTGTGGTGCGCTGGTTTGCCGAACGAGCCGACCTGGTGATGGTCTTTTTTGATCCGGATAAACCCGGGACGACTGGCGAAACGCTCAAGGTCTTCCGCGAATCCTTGGCGGGCATCGATCATAAGATGCTGATCATACTGAACAAGGTGGATCAGTTTCAAAGCCTGCACGACTTCGCTCGGGCCTACGGGGCGCTTTGCTGGAACCTAGGTAAGGTGATCCCACGCAAGGACCTGCCGATGATCTACAACACCTTTGTACCGCTGGCCAACCAGCCGAAATCGCGCCTGCCGATGGAGGACTTTGAGAAGGCGCGCAACGATCTCATCGGCGAGTTACGCCGCGCAACGACCCGGCGGATGGACAACCAGATCACACAGATCCAGGCCTATGCCGAGCGGCTCCGTCTGCATGCGATGGTGATCGGCGAGGCCGCCGACAGGCTCAGGTCGATCCGCGCGCGCTGGGTAGGTTTCTCGATCCTGCTCTTCGTCGGGCTAAGCGCTGCCGCATTCATCACCGGCATGGTTGTGGCGTTGCCGGGAATTGCATTGGCTGCCGTCCTAACCTTCCTGTTGATCGCGTACGTGATTCTCCCGCGGACCAGGAGGCGTTTGATTGCTCGCTTCGACCAGATCTTTGAAAAGCTGCATGATCGAGAGTTGCTGGTGCGCGACCGGGCGGAAGACCTGCGTATGATGTGGCAAGAGGTCAGCCCGCACGCCCGCGAGGTTGCTGAAAAGCGCGGCCTCCAGTCGTTCGAAAAGATGCGTTGGGACGACCGCGAACGCCTTGAAGCACTGACGGGCGAGTTGATCCCCCAGCTTCGCAGCGAACTCTACAACGCCATGCGTGACAGCGGTGTGCCTGAACCCGCTTTGGAGGAAGGTCGCTCGGCGACCTCCCCCGCATCAGAGCCTCCCCGCCCGCGATTGGTCGAAGGTGTCAGGTCAGCGACACCTCAGCGTAAGACGTTCTTCTGAGCTGAGCCGGCTGGGGCGGGTTGACCTGCCTCAATCGGGCATGGACCGCTACCACCAGATCGACCGTTGCTTCCGCCGACCGTTGCGCCCGCGACGAGGACCTGCGCGCCGACTGCCAGCCCGAGTTCACCCAGCTCGACATGGAGGTCTCGTTCATGGGTTGCGCTTCTCCCCAAGAGGCCTTGCTCGTCGCTCGCCTGGTTGTTTGCCTGCCCCTACCTGTGAACCTGACAACCGACACTCGATGCCGTCTGAGACCCGGGGGGACCGTTGGTGCTCGTCTCTTGCGTACCGCCCGCATGGCCTGCGCCCGACCTGACAGGATCGGCTCTCTCCCAAAATCGATGCTTCTCGGGGCTAGGTGTCGGATTCAGGGCGACACCCTTCACCTCCTGTCACTCGTTTATCCGACCCTCCGGCTTGCGCCTTCCGGTCGTGGCAGGATGCGGCATGCGACGGGGCGTTGTTTGGCCGCCTCGGGGTCGTTTGGATCATCCACGTAGAAGCGATCATGATGGATTGTTGCAGCAGCCGTTCTAGTTCTGTCGCCGTGCGGGCAACCGCACCCATTGGCCGCTTGAGGGCCTGCCGCTCAGGTTCAGACGGCCTTAGCGCGGGGTGTTTTCCGTTTTGTGGCGTAAGCCCCGAAAGCGAATCCCGCGGCGGACACCGCCCGGCATCTTGAACTCAGGGTTCGGCAGCAGCAACGACCCCGTGCAGTGTCTGGCCAGTCATCAGCAGATCGGCACTGTAACTACTCCAGCCAGGCAGCCGCGACGTACAGCCCTCGGCGATGCCTTCAGAAGGTGTTGATCTCGACCTCGTAGACGCCGCCGATGACGACGAACTCGTCCTCGCCCTTGAGCATGCCGGGAAGCAGGCTGTTGTAGAAGAGGATCTTTGGCAGCGGCACTCGCGCGCAGAGGATGTAGTCGCCGAACTCGTCGGCGCGCTCGCGCACGGCGGTGAAGCTGTTGAGGTTATTCAGCAGCACGCGGTAGCAGCCGTCGCCGCCGCGCTCAAGCACCTCGTGCTCGTCGATGCGGTTGATGCCGCGATACAGGGTTAGGTGCGTGGCGTTAGGGTGTTGGCGCTGGAGTTCATACTGACAATAGGTGTAGAGGAGGTCTAGTTGCGCCTCCAGCGCGTTGGTCGCATACAACCCCTTGCTGCCCTCGGCCAGATAGCGGTGGTAGGCGTCGCTGTCGCGTCCGTCCAGCGCGCCGCCGTGGTGGCGCGCAAGCAGCCCGAAGCGGGTCTCGACCCAGTGTTTGAGTACCGCTCCCTCGCGTCCGTCGGAATCGAAGGACCAGCCGCGCACCATACGCAGATAGTTGGCGTTACGGCGCGACTTGCGCACGCGCTCCGGCGAAAGTCCAACGTCTTCCAAGGTATGGAGACAAAAATGGACGGCCATGTAGTCGACGAAACACTCGGCGCGCTCGCGGTGTTGTTGCAAAGGCGCCAATACATGGAACAGGTCCCGATGAAAGGCGCGGATGCCGTCGATCTCCAGCGCCACCGGGTACAACTGATAGGTGAGGCCGCCGAGGATGACGGCTGGCAGGTTGCAACGATTAATGGGGAGGCGGGCGGTCGCGGGCAGAGTTGGAGCGGAATTGGGCATCGGCTGTCGCACTTGGCTGTTGTTATACGCACATGTCGTGCGGCTTTGTCGCCTATCCTACCAGGGTTTCACTGTGGTTGCCCTGCATAAATTGTATTCTGAATCATTTACTTAGACAGTAATTCAGGCTTTGGCACGGAGGTTGCTTTATTCCAGTCGAAGGCGAATTTGTCCACTGCCCCACGGGGCGAACAACCTGGAGAGAGAACCATGGCAATGCGTCAATGCGCAATTTACGGTAAAGGCGGAATCGGCAAGTCCACCACCACGCAGAACCTGGTGGCCGGTTTGGCTGAACTCGGCAAAAAGGTCATGATCGTTGGATGTGACCCGAAGGCCGACTCCACGCGCCTGATCCTGCATGCCAAAGCACAGAATACCATTATGGAGATGGCCGCGGAGGCCGGTTCGGTCGAGGACCTGGAGCTTGAAGACGTACTCAAGGTCGGTTACGGCGACATCAGGTGCGTTGAGTCCGGTGGTCCTGAGCCCGGTGTCGGCTGCGCCGGTCGCGGCGTTATCACCGCCATCAACTTTCTGGAAGAAGAAGGCGCCTACGAGGCCGACATCGACTTCGTCTTCTATGACGTGCTCGGCGACGTGGTCTGCGGCGGCTTCGCCATGCCCATCCGCGAGAACAAGGCACAAGAAATCTACATTGTCTGCTCCGGCGAGATGATGGCCATGTACGCGGCCAACAACATCTCTAAGGGTATCGTGAAGTACGCTAGCTCCGGCAGCGTGCGCCTGGCCGGCCTGATCTGCAACAGCCGTAACACCGCCCGCGAAGACGAGCTGATCATGGAGTTGGCGCGTCAGCTCGGTACCCAGATGATTCACTTCGTGCCGCGTGACAACGTGGTGCAGCGCGCCGAGATCCGCCGCATGACCGTCATCGAGTATGACCCCAAGGCTAATCAAGCCGACGAGTACCGTGCCCTGGCGCAGAAGATCATCGACAACCAAAACTTCGTTATCCCGACCCCGATCACGATGGACGCCCTGGAAGCACTGCTGATGGACTTCGGCCTGCTGGACGAAGAGGACGAGAGCATCGTCGGCAAGACCGCGGACGCCGAAGCCGTCGCCTAAACGATCCGCGTAGCTTCGTCATCCCCTCGCCCCTGTCCTCTCTCCCGAGGGGAGAGGGGACTCCCCTGATGTATCAACGAGCGATCGTCCGCGAATTAGCGGCGGCGCCGATGAGAGGAAAAGCCGCAATGGCAACAATGACCCGCGAAGAAACCCAGGCCCTCATCCAAGAGGTGCTTGAGGTCTATCCCGAGAAGGCACAGAAAGACCGCACCAAGCACTTGGCCGTCAACGACCCGTCGGTCGAGCAATCGAAGAAGTGCATTACCTCTAACCGTAAGTCCCTGCCGGGCGTTATGACCGTGCGCGGTTGTGCCTATGCCGGCTCCAAGGGCGTGGTCTGGGGTCCGATCAAGGACATGGTCCACATCTCCCACGGCCCGGTTGGCTGTGGTCAGTACTCCCGCGCCGGTCGTCGTAACTACTACGTCGGCATGACGGGCATTAACACCTTTGGCACGATGAACTTTACCTCCGACTTCCAGGAGAAGGACATCGTCTTCGGCGGCGACAAGAAGCTGGACAAGATCATCACCGAGATCGAGACCTTGTTCCCATTGGCCAAGGGCGTGACCGTGCAGTCCGAATGCCCGATCGGTCTGATCGGTGACGACATTGAGGCAGTCTCCAAGAAGAAGGCCAAAGAACTCAACAAGCCGGTCGTGCCGGTGCGTTGTGAGGGCTTCCGCGGTGTATCCCAGTCTCTGGGCCATCACATCGCCAACGATGCCATCCGCGACTGGGTCATCGGCAACCGCGACGGCGATGAGAGCTTCCAGACCACGCCTTACGACGTGGCCGTGATCGGCGACTACAACATCGGCGGCGACGCCTGGGCCTCGCGCATCCTGCTGGAAGAGATGGGCCTGCGCGTGGTGGCACAGTGGTCCGGCGACGGCACCCTAAGCGAGATGGAACTGTCCCCGAAGGTGAAGCTGAACCTCATCCATTGCTACCGCTCGATGAACTACATCAGCCGGCACATGGAAGAGAAGTACGGCATTCCGTGGATGGAGTACAACTTTTTCGGTCCGACCAAGATCGCCGAGTCGCTGCGCGCCATCGCCGCCCGCTTCGACAAGAAGATCCAGGACAACGCCGAGAAGGTGATCGCCAAGTACCAGGCCGAATACGATGCCGTCATCGCCAAGTACCGTCCGCGCCTAGAAGGCAAGCGCGTCATGCTCTACGTCGGCGGTCTGCGCCCGCGCCACATCGTCGGCGCCTATGAGGACTTGGGCATGGAAGTGGTCGGCACCGGCTATGAGTTTGCCCACAACGACGACTACGATCGCACCATCAAGGAGATGGCCGACTCGACCCTGCTGTATGACGATATCACCGGCTATGAGTTCGAGGAATTCGTCAAGCGTGTCAAGCCCGATCTGGTCGGCTCCGGCATCAAGGAGAAATACATCTTCCAGAAGATGGGCGTGCCCTTCCGTCAGATGCACTCCTGGGACTACTCGGGTCCGTACCACGGCTACGACGGCTTTGCCATCTTTGCCCGTGACATGGACATGACCATCAACAACCCCTGCTGGAAGAAGATGCAGGCGCCCTGGCAGAAGTCCGACGCGGACGACGCCGCCGCACCGATAGCCGCCAGCGCCTAACCAGTAGGAGCGCCGCCCCCGGCGCGACCGGCACTAGGCGCGGCGAAGGCGCCGCTCCTACCAAAGCCAGACATCGTTGATTTACCCAAGCCGCCGTCCGCGGATTAGCGGCGCGGCAGGAGCACCCCATGAGCCAGACAGTCGACAACATCAAGCCCAGCTATCCCCTGTTCCGTGAAGACGAGTACGTCGAGAACCTCGGCGCTAAGCAGGACGGCGTCGAAGAGCGCCACGAACAGGCGAAGATGGACGAGGTCTTTGAGTGGTCTACGACCATGGAATACCAGGAGCTGAATTTCGCCCGCCAGGCCCTGACCGTGAACCCGGCCAAGGCCTGCCAGCCCTTAGGCGCGGTCCTTTGCGCGCTGGGTTTCGAGAAGACCCTACCCTATGTGCACGGCTCTCAGGGCTGCGTTGCCTATTTCCGCACCTACTTCAACCGTCACTTCAAGGAGCCGATCGCCTGCGTATCCGACTCCATGACCGAGGACGCGGCGGTGTTCGGCGGCCAGAAGAACATGTTTGACGGCCTGGAGAACGCCAAGGCCCTGTACAAGCCGGAGATGATCGCGGTCTCCACCACCTGCATGGCCGAGGTCATCGGTGATGACCTCAACGCCTTCATCGGCAACTCCAAGAAGCAGGGCTCCATCCCGCAGGAATTCCCGACCCCGTTCGCGCACACCCCGAGCTTTGTCGGCAGCCACACCACGGGCTGGGACAACATGTTCGAGGGCATTCAGCGCTACTTCACGCTGAACTTCATGGAAGACAAGGTGGTCGGCTCCAACGCCAAGATCAACCTGGTGCCGGGCTTCGAGACCTACCTGGGTAACTTCCGCGTACTGCATCGGATGATGCAGGAGATGGGCGTCGGCTACACGCTGTTGTCCGACCCCACCGAGGTGCTGGACACCCCGGCCGACGGCGAGTACCGCATGTACGACGGCGGCACCAGCCTTGACGAGATGAAGGACGCGCCGAACGCCATCGACACCCTGCTGCTGCAGCCCTGGCAGTTGCCGAAGACCAAGAAGTTTGTCGAGATCACCTGGAAGCAGCCCTGCAACCATGTCGACATCCCGATGGGCCTGGAAGGGACCGACAACTTCCTGATGAAGGTCTCCGAGCTGAGCGGCAAGCCGATCCCGGCGAGCCTGGCCAAAGAGCGTGGTCGCCTGGTGGACATGATGACCGACAGTCACTCCTGGCTACACGGCAAGAAGTTCGCCCTTTACGGTGACGCCGACTTTGTCATGGGTCTGACCAAGTTCCTGATGGAGCTGGGCGCCGAGCCGACCCACGTGCTTTGCAACCACGCCAACAAGCGCTGGAAGAAGGCCATGGAAAAGATGTTGTCCGAGTCGCCCTATGGCCAGGGCGCTACGGTGCACATGAGTAAAGACCTGTGGCACATGCGCTCGCTGTGCTTCACCGACAAGCCGGATTTCTTGATCGGCAACAGCTACGGCAAGTTTATCCAGCGCGATACGCTGCAAAAGGGGCCTGAGTTCGAGGTGCCGCTGATCCGCATCGGCTTCCCGATCTTCGACCGTCATCACCTGCATCGCATGACCACCTACGGCTACGAGGGTGCCATGTACATGCTGACCACGCTAGTCAATGCCGTGCTTGAAAAGCTCGACGACGACACCCGCGGCATGGGCACGACGGACTTCAACTACGATTTGGTTCGTTAAACGGACCAACGACGACGGCCGCGCCTTGCGCGGCCGGTCAACCTGAGGATACCCAATGCCTAGCGTAATGCTCAGAAGGAATGATACCGGCGGCTTGCTGTTCTATGTCGCGAAGAAGGACATGGAAGAGACCATCGCCAACGTCGAGACCGACACCGCGGACGCCTGGGGCGGCGAGGTCGAACTCACCGACGGCTCACGTTGGTACATTGACCCGATCAGCCCGCCGCCGACCTTCCCAACCACGCTGCGCTTCAAGCGCGCGGACGACTAAGCACACTTTAGAATCAATCTTGGAGACTTCACCATGGCCCTGCAAATTGTAAGAGAAGTATGCACCGCTTGCGGCGACTGCGAGCCCCTCTGCCCCACCGACTCGATCAAAGCCTTCAAAGGCGTCTACAAGATCGAGGCCGAAACCTGCACCGAGTGCGAAGGCGAATTCGACGTGCCCCAATGCCTCGACGCCTGTATGGAAGACGACTGTATCATCCCTGCCTAATGCCACTCCTGGAGGCCCTTACCCGGAGGTCCCTGAACGCCGCTGGCGCTATCAGACACCAATAGGCGCTCCCGGATGACTTCGGGCGCTCTCGGACAGTCTGATTCAGTGGCCATCCCGACCAACAATTGGCCTTGAGCACCCTGCCCCGCTCGGGAAACGCTGACCTATCAGCGTTTCCCTTGATCGCGGGGCTCGCGCAGAATCAATCCCTGTTCGCCAACCCAATCGCCATAAGGGTCCGCCGACATCCGGGTCCAGCATAGGGACAACACAGACACCCATCAATAGGTGAATCCATGCCTCAGCAAGCCCTCTCCGAAGACATCGCGCTGCGCATCGGCCTCGCTGCTCGCGTACTGCCGGACACCGACCCGGCGCGGCTGCTGCGCGTGCTCAGCGATGCGGTCGGCCTGCCGCCAACCCTTGCCAAGCTCGACGGACTGAGCGTCAAAACCCTTAAGGCCGCCGCCGACGGCGAGCTGGCCGAAATCAATGCAGGCTCGCTGAAACAGGCGCTGGCTTTGCTGAAGGGCCAGGGGGCCGAGGATGTGGAACCCGTCCCGGACATCGAACCCTATGCGGACGACGACTTGCCAGGTTCGGTGCGCGTGGCCTGCGCATCCAACGGCGGCGAGCTGCTAGACGGACACTTCGGCTCCTGCCGGCGCTTCCTGGTCTATCAGGTGGCCGCCAACGGCTTTCGGCTCATCGACGTACGCAGCATTGACAATAGCTCAGGCGAGTTCCAGGACGACAAGAACGCCTACCGTGCCGGTTTGATCAAAGACTGCCAGGTGCTCTACGTCGCCTCCATCGGTGGCCCCGCGGCGGCTAAGGTGGTCAAGCTCGACATCCATCCCATCAAGTTTCCCGACGGCGGCAATGCCCGCGAGCACATCGCCGCCTTGAGTGCCGTGCTAGCCGACAAGGCACCGCCCTGGCTTGCCAAGATCATGGGGCAAGACAATGACCAGCGCGTGCGTTTTGAACGCGGCACCGAAGAAGCCTGATCATGAGCAGGCGAGGCATCACCGACGCGCTGATCGAGCAAGTCACCACCATCGTTACCCAAGCGGGCGCCAGCCCGGCGTCCATCGCCGCGCTGCGCGAGGCCTTCCCGGGGGTACACTTCACCTATTGCCTCGACGACGAGATTGGTGTCGGTATCGATGCGTTCCGCGAGACCGAGGGCTGCAATCTCTATCTGGTCGACGGCAGCGCGCACTGCGTCTCGTTTACGAGCCGCCTCGACAAAGCGACCGGCTTGGTGCTGGCAGAGGTCCGCGACGAGCCCTGACGCGGCACGACCCATCTCCGCGAAGCCGAGCGCACCATGACCCACCGCCATTTGAAGCTGATCGCATTACTCCTCGCTCCGCTCTTGGCAGCAGGGCAAACCCCATCTGACGAACAAACGCAACCGGAATTCCCACAACAGCAGAACGCTGGCGACATGTTGCTGGCATGCGCCTCAAGCCGCCTATCCAGACTGGGCAGGGAACGTCGACGTTACTGCGCTGGTTTCGTCAGCGGTGTCGAGGAGGCCGTCCGATTATTGCGGATGAGCGGCCAAACCAGCATCGCAACGCCCGACCAGATGAGCGAGCCGACGGGGAACCAAGCCCCCACGCGCATCTGCACACCGAAGGACATCAGCGCCAGCCAATTGGCCGATGCCTTCATCCACTACGGCGCTAATCACAAGGGCGAACTCCCGGACCCAGCCGCATTGGTTGTGCTGCATGCGTTGCAAACCGCTTTTCCCTGTGCGAAACATTAGCCCTCGGGCGGAGCCTCTAGTAAGGGCGATTTGCAGTCAGGACGCGCAATGATGCCAATTGGCACACAGGATCGCGCCCTATGCTGTGTTCTGTCGCTTGCAAATCGCTTCGACTGGGATGTAACTGGCGGGGATGAGACTGGGCAAAAACTCCAAGACTCAATAGGGCGGATACTGCTTGATTCTCCCCGTCATGTCTGTATCATTTGACTGGCCCCTAGGTCGACAATGCTGAACTCCATCGTCCGGCCGCATCAGGGCGGCGTTTTGCCGCCACATCAATAGAGCGTTGGTGCAGACCCGCGCGCGACTACCGCCTATCACGGCAAGCTTCGGCAAATTTCTACGTCAACTGTACTGCCCAAGGTGGCGGTATGTCTTTAACGGCGCTAAGCCGCAAATGGCTTTGTGTCGCCATTAGCGACCCAAGCAGGTCCAGGAGCTAAACCATGTCAAATCCCGCTCATGCCCGTCAAGACTATGGGAAGGACCCCCTCGCGATCAGGGATACGGACCACTACCAGGCCGAATATATTGAGGCCTTCGTCGACAAGTGGGACCAACTCATCGACTGGCATGGACGCTCGGAGAGCGAGGGGGATTTTTTCATGCGGGTGCTGCGCGAGCACGGCGCGAAAAAGGTGCTTGACGTCGCGACCGGCACTGGATTTCACTCTGTACGCCTGCTCAGAGAGGGCTTCGAGGTGACCAGCGCGGACGGCAATCCGAACATGCTCGCTAAGGCCTTTGCCAATGCCCGCAATCATGGAAAGCTGCTGCGCACCGTCCAGGCGGACTGGCGTTGGCTCAACCAGGATGTTCACGACTACTACGATGCGGCCATCTGTCTCGGCAACTCCTTTACGCATCTGCACAACGAAAACGATCGCCGTAAGGCCCTAGCGGAATTCTACGCCACCCTTCGTCACGACGGCATCCTGATCATCGACCAACGCAACTATGACGCCCTGCTCGACCATAAGGTGAAGCCAACCCACAATTACTACTACTGCGGCGACAACGTCCGCGCCACGCCTGAGCATGTGGACGATTCGCTCGCACGCTTCCGCTACGAATTCCCCGGCGAGCAGGTCTTCCATCTCAACATGTTCCCATTGCGCAAGGGCTATCTGCGTCGTCTGCTGCTTGAGGTCGGATTTCAGAAGGTCACGACCTACGGTGATTTTCAGGAGACCTACCGGGAAGAACAGCCCGATTTCTTCATCCACGTTGCCGAGAAACGCTACATTCCGGAGGAGAAGAGCGAGTGAGCGTCAACTACTCTGATTCGGTCGAGACCGCCCGCACTTACTACAACAGTGACGACGCCGACAACTTTTACTTCCACGTATGGGGTGGTGAAGACATCCACATCGGCCTATACCAAGACAGCGATGACGACATCGCCGCCGCAAGCCGACGGACCGTCGAGCGCATGGCGGTCGTGGCCGGCCCGCTCGACCAAGAGACCCGCGTCCTCGATATCGGCTCCGGATTCGGCGGGGCGGCGCGCTATTTGGCGAATCGCTTTGGCTGCCAGGTCACTTGCTTGAACCTCAGCGAAAAAGAAAACGAACGCAACCGCGCGATGAACCAGGAGCAGGATCTCGACCATCTGATCAGCGTGGTCGACGGCAGCTTCGAAAGCATCCCAGCGGCTGATGAGCACTTTGATCTCGTTTGGTCTCAGGATGCAATCCTCCACAGCGGGGACCGAGGTCGGGTGGTTGGCGAGGTCGCACGAGTGCTGCGTCCGGGCGGACGCTTCGTCTTCACGGACCCAATGCAGGCGGACGATTGCCCCAGCGGCGTGCTGCAGCCCGTCCTCGACCGTATCCATCTGAGCACGCTCGCTTCGTTTGCCTTCTATCGCCGCGCGGCCGCCCAGCACCATCTTGAGGAGGTGGAGGTGATCCCGCTGACCGAATATCTTCCGCTCCACTATGAGCGGGTGCGCCAAGAGCTGGAGCACTCCCGCGACAGCCTGACAGGCAAGGTCTCAGAGAGCTATATCGAGCGCATGAGCGCGGGGCTCGGACACTGGGTCGAGGCCGGACGCAACGGCTATCTCAGCTGGGGCATCATGCACTTCCGCAAACCAGCCGGCTGAACAGCGAGCCTTGGCTTTGCCTCAGGGCGACGGCGCTGTACCACCGGCCCTCAAGCCTTGGAATCGGCGCCGTTCTCCCCTTCTATCTTGCGTGGACCCTCCGCGTTCGGCATGACCGACGCCTCGCGTATCGCCCGGTTGCGTGCTTCGATCTCGCGCCGGAATTCACGGCGCAGTCGCGCGCCCTCGTTGCGCCGACGCTCAAGCGGAGTATCGACCCGCAAAGGCGGGACCGGAACCGATCGCCCCTGTTCGTCGACCGCGACCATCGTGAAATAACAGGTCATCGCATGGCGGGCCGTCTTATGGATGATGTCTTCGGCGCGGACGCGAATGCCCACTTCCATGGACGTGGAGCCGGTATAGTTCACCGATGCTAAAAGGCTCACCAACTCGCCGACATAGATCGGTTCACGAAAAAAGACCTGATCCACCGACAAGGTCACGACATAGTGGTTCGAATAGCGCGAAGCACAGGCGTAGGCCGCCTGATCCAACAGCCGCAGCGTGGCGCCACCATGGACATGCCCCGAAAAGTTGGCCATATCTGGGGTCATCAGCAATGTCATCGACAGCGATTTATGTTGTGTTTCCATCTTGCCAGCCTCTCTGCGCTGGTGGAGTTTTAGTTGAGCCGATGGCACCTATGGTAGCGAAAAAGCCGATCGCATGCGCCTCATGCTGCCCAACAGCGGCTGCCCGAGCAGACCACTCCCGCAGGCTCGTCCGCGCGGGCCTTTTTGGCCCCAAGACCTATTGGAAAGAGGGCCAGCTGCCGCGATTCTTAGCCCCTGGGGCGCAGGGTCAGCGCAACAGGCTACCGCTGTCGAGCCAGTAGCTATCTTGATCAAAGCCGATGCTGGCCAGGGTGTTGAGCTTCAGCGCGACGCTGGTGCGCGGCACGGAGCGGCCACCTTCGACCTCGATCGCGGCGACGCGAAAGCGCTCGGCCTTGGCGCCGCGCATGCGTTCTAAGCGCACCCGCAGCAGGCCACCCTGGTTGTAGACGACATCGCGTGCCTTGTCATCGGCGAAGTCGAGCACGTATAGCGGTGCCGCTACCCAGCGCTCCGCGGCAAGCTGACGGTAGCCGATGTGCATGACGCCGCGCATCTCAATGGGCGTGTCGGGGAGTTGATAGTCTGGGTCGTCTAGGTCGACGCCGCTATAGAACAGATCCCCGGCCTTGATCGTCAGGTTGCGGTCCAGCGGGCCTAGGTAGCGCACCGTGCTGTAGCTGCGAAAGGCATTGGCGCGGAAGAAAAAGTTGGGCAGTCGGCCCTGACCGAGCACGCATAGCATGGCGCCGACCGCGGCCGTGGTCTTGGGGTCCTGGATACGACCGCGACGGTTGAACGGATACCAGGCGCCGGTGCGATAGTCGTGCATCGGCAGGATGCGATCCGGGGGCAGCGGCAACAGGGCGCGGAATAGGTTGCGCACGCCGGGCAGCCGAGACGGGCGACCGGTCAGCAGCAGCAGGTCGCAATCGTAGAGATGGACGATCTCGCATAAGGACTTGACCGCGCGCACCAGCTCAAGCTTGTCACCGAGGAAGAGCCGGTGGATGCGCGCCAGATCAATGGGGACCGTCACGTCCAGCAGGCTGAAGGCGCCAACGGCGCCATCGGTGGCATCGCGTACGCCCTTGGCGACCCAGCTTAGGACCGATACCGTGGGGCCCTCGGCACTGCTCTCGGCCACCAGTTCGCCGAGCCTGGCCATGCGCGTCTCGCTGCCGAGCAGTGGGTCGTAGCACTCGTAGGCACGCTGTACCGACAACCCGGCCGGGTAGAAGACCTGCAACGCGAGCTGCTGGCGCTGCACACCCTCGCGCACGTCCAGCGGGTCGCTGCCGAGCAGGCGCGACAGCAGCGCATCCGGGTCGACAACGCCGACCTCGGCCATGGCCTGCTTCAGCGCGGGCAGGATGCTCTGATTGATGATCTCCAGCAGGATGTCGTCGCCGGCCACCTTGAAACCGTCGCGAAAGCGTTGCCGCGGCAGGATAGTGCGATTGCCGCCGCCTTGTCCGCCTTCCAGCCGATAGTCGTTGATGACCAGATCGGTGGTGCCGCCGCCGATGTCGACGGTGGCGATGGCCAGGCGTTCGCCGTCGTCGCGGCGACGTGAACCGCGGGCATGTCTAAACAGCTCCTCTGGCCGGCCAGCGAAGGTGTTCTGGATCTCGCTGAACAGATACACGGCCTGGCAGCAGGTGGCCTCGTCCCAGCGCACCTCGACACGGGGGAAGGGCGGCCAGGCCAGCTCGGCACCGGGTCCGTCCACCGGATCATCCTCGGGATGCCAGCCGAGCCCCTTCCAGACCAGGCCCAGGGCCTGCTGCATCCGCTGGGCAAAGATTTCGCGCTCCTGCTTGGGCATAGAGGGTGGAATGGTCAGGATCAGCGTGCGCAGATGACGCGGCAGGTCGGCGTTGGGCATGCGCAGGCGCTGTGCCGGGCTATTGATCTGGCACAGGGTCTGGGTCAGCACCTCGCTGAGCATGAACATCATCATCGAGCTGCGCGTATAGTGCGGCATGAACACCGGCATACGCTCGGCCTCGGGCAGCTCAAACAGCGCGGTCCCGGTCTCGTTGATGAGATTGCACAGCGGTGCGGCCGTGGCCATGGGCTCGATCTCGGTGCGCACATAGGCGCTGTTAAAGCGCCAGCCGGTCTCGAAGCCTTCCTCGTCCCACAAATAACGCTTGGGGCTGGAGATGCCGGTGGCGCCCTCGGTACCGCGGCGACGACCGGCCAGGCGCGCGGCCTCCGGGCCGATGCGGGCAATGGTCGGCCAGAGGAAGGCCCCGGCGCGTCCGCTCTTGTGTGCCCAATGCTCCTTGCCGAAGCCGGCCTGGGCCAGCTCGACACGGCTCTCAAAGGGCTCGCTGTAGACCCGATGAGGTTGGGTCAGATCGCGCAGGGCCAGCTCGTAGCGCCGACCCAGGGCGTCGCCCTCCTTGGCGTGCTGCTCGATGAGGATGCCGCAGGTGCGCGAGTTGCCAACGTCCAGCACCATATCAACAGGTACGGCCTGATGCACCTCGTCGGCGCTGTTGCCCAGCAACTTGATCTCGGGGATGCGGGCATGCGCACCGATGATGGCGAGCAGGTTCAGATAATGGGCGTGATGGGCCAACCGCTCGCGTTCGGCCTCCAAGTCTTCCGGCGGCAGGCGCAGCACGGGACCGGCGCGCTCGCTGAAGGCCTCCTCGATCCAGCCCGCGACCCAAGGTAGCTCCGGAAACCAGCCGATCTCATTGGCGCGATGGGCAAAGGCATAGGAGACGCCAGAGGCCAGGTCGGCCTGCGTTGGGGCCAGATACTTGATGTCGTCGGCATCGGCGAAGACGCTGGTGTCAATGGCCATCGTGAGCCGGTGGCTGTGGCCGCTGTCCGCGGCCTCGCCCTCGGCCAGCTCCACCAGCCGCGCCCGCGCCCAGGTCTCGGGGCCAGAAGCGAAGCGTCGCGGCGGATTGACCCGCAGCAGCGGCATCGGCAGCCAGAGCCCGTCCAACAGTTGCGCCGACTCGTCCACCGGCACGCTGAGTTGGGACTTGAGCGGAACGCCGGGCCGATCTGGCCAATGGTGCTGATCGTTGCGCTCGTCGTAGACCAGACGCCCGAGGGACTGGTTGCTATCTTGGCGGATGAACTCGCCGGTCGGCTCCTTGCGCAGGGCCAGGTGCAGGCCGAAATCCATAAACTGAATGCCACTGTCGGCGATCAGCGTGATCTTCTGTTCGAAGTCGATCGATTTAGCCAGCATGGCATCGGTTCCGCTGTTCATGTTGTTTCTGAACTCTGACCTAGGGCTGTTGCTGCATGTCGAGAGGGAAGGTCGAGCCATCCGCGTAGCGACCGACACAGCGCGCCCTTCCATCGGCCTGCGGGGTGCAGTCGATCCGCGGCCGCCCGAAGCTGGTGCCGTCGGCGCAGAGGATCTCGGTCGCGCTGTCGACCAGCAGCCGGTCGTCCTGAACCCGCGCGGACGCGCCACTTTCGCAAACGCTGCCGTCCTTACGCGTGAGCCTGAGCTTGCCGGCGCCATCCTTCAACCGGTAATCGAGATGGATGGGGCTGCCATCCTTGGGGTCGAGCAGCGTCGTCGAGGTGCGCCAACTGCTGCTGAGTAGGCGTTTGGGTGGGATGCGGACTGTCCTGGTGCCTGTGCCTGCGCTGGCGCTGCTACTGGTGCCGTCGCTGCTGCCTTCTTCGGCCGCGGCTCGCGCCGACGCGGCTGCCGACCTGGCTGGATCGAGGTCAAATGCGGTTGCCGCCGAGTCGCCGGCCTGTGCCGACTCCGCCGCGTTCGGGGCCTCTGCGCTTGGGGCAGCGGTCTCCACACCCCTGCCATCGGCCCTCGCGTCGCCGCCGCTCGCCGCTGCTTGATCATCGGCTGCCGCCTGCTCCGGGGTAGCCGCGCCTTCGAGCCCGGTCTCGGCGTCGAGGGTCGTCTGATCGGTCGTATCCGTCCCGGCTTCTTCGGCCACTGTTGCGGCATCAGCGAGTTCGGTTTCAATGGCGGCGTCCGGCGTATCCGCCCTGATGTCGTCGGTCGCGGCAGCGGCTCCGGCGTCGGCCGGCTCATCGGCGAGGCCCTCTTCATCCAGCGCTAGGCTCGCCTCGGTGTCTTCGTCCTCGGCGGCGACGGCATTGTCCCCAAGCGTCGCGTCCGCACCAACAGCGAGGGCGGCGTCATCGCCAACGCCATCGACAGCCGGGTCCACGCCGCCAACAACAACCCCGTCCGCGTCGCCATCGGCAATCCCATCGACAACTGGTTCCGCGTCGATGCCGTCGAGCAGCGTCGGGTCGGCCGCATCGGCGTCGGCTTGGTCGACATCGACGACTCCGCGCCCGCCGCGGTCGATCAGGCTGTCTCGGTCGATGCGCAGTTGATTGGCCTTCGCAACGGCTGCTCTCTCCTGCACCGGTGTCGTTGGTTCGATTCCCGATTCAGCGATCGGCTCGGCCATTGGCTCGGCCATTGGCTCGGCCATTGGCTCGGCGGGCGGCTCGATCAAGGCATCTGAAGCGGACTCAATGCCGGTCAGTTGCCGGGCTTCCTCGCCGCTAGCTGGCCTGGTGGCGTCCGCCACGGGCCTTGGCGCCTCGCAGCCGCGCAGCGTGGAAATCGCCAGCAATAATGCCAGCAATAGCAGCAGCCCAAGCAGCGCCCAGGCCCACCAGGGCAGCGAGCGGCGCGCGGGCGTGATTTGGGTCTCGGCAAGATGCATGTCCAGGCTGCGCAACGGGTCCGAGCCGATCGCGGCCCGATCCTTGACGAAGCCCCAGAAGGTCAGTACCGGCTGACCGTCGACCAGATGCACATCGTCGTCATCCGGAAAGCTCATGACCTGCGCCAGCAGACGCCCGAATACCTGTCGCTCGGGGGATGCCTCGGCCTCCATTTGCCGGCCGAGGTCCTCGATCTGCGTGCGCACCTCAAGCAGGCGCTGCTGCGCGTCGGCCCGCTCGCTGTCGCTCGCGGCGCTCCAGGGCACCACTGGGCCAGGCCGCGGTGCATACCAATCCACCGCATCGCCCTCTTGGTTACGCTGCGGGATGGCGAAGGTGTCCGCCACCTCGGCGCCAAGCCGGCGGGCGATGGCCGCGCGCAACTGAGACGCGGCCAGATAGACCGGGTTGCCTACGGCGCCCACCGGGTGGAAGGCGGTCAGGCTACCGGATTTGAGCAGTGCTCCCGTCATAATGATGTCCTAATGCGCGGCGCCGGCCCTCAGGTTGTCGGCGAATTATGTCAGATTGCGCAAGCTCCAGCCGAAGATCTCGTTGTCAGAGCGGGCCAATAAGCATAGCGCTTGCTTCGGATGCTCGTGCAGCACGGCCCTGATCATCGTTTCGGCCAATCCTCTGGATTCAGTTGCTCTTTTTCTCTGATTACGACTCTGATTACGAAGCTCCAGCTTCGTAACCCCAGCCCGGAAGCTCCAGCTTCACGAGACAGTCCCTTCGACAACCATGCTAGCAGGTCATGCGGGCTTCGCCGTGGGCGTCGCGCCGCGGCGATTAGGTCAGGTGGCCGGAAGGATGATCAAGGCCGCCATCGGTTGCGATAACATGATCGGTCCCTCTTGAGGTTGCGGAGCGAAATAGAGCGGCTCACGCGACGAGGATCAAAGGGGTTGGAGCAATCTGACGTCTGTTTCAGACCGACGGAAGCGCGGTGCCGTATTGCTTGACCTGCGCGGGCCAAGCGCCAAGGGCCGCTGCACGGACCGATCGCAGCCCTTTGGCCCTCGGCCCTCGGCCCTCGGCCCTGACGCATGATCTCAGTAGGCCGGCCCGTCTGCGTCGTAACTCAGCCCGCTATCCTGTGCCTGCGCCCGCAGAGTATCGAAGAGCTGACGATCCAGCGATGCGTCCGCGCCGCCATCCTCGGCAACCCGAGCCTTCAGGTAGGCCGAGCGTTCGGCGGCGGCCTCTTCGATCTGCTGTTGCAGGTCGGCGCGGCGTTCGGCTTGCTGGGTAATCAGCTCGCGCTGTTCGTCTCGGCTCAGGCGCTGCATCGGCTCCGGCAACGCCTCGGGGGCGATGGCGTCGAGCGAGACGGCGCCGCTGCTGACCTCGTCGACGAGTTCCTTGTCGCCGAGCAACGCGGCCTTGCCGCTGGCGGATGCGGCGAAGGCGGCCCGGCGTGCCAGCACCGGCGCCGGTGCCGCCTCGCGCACCGCCTCCGACTCGGCCAAATGCTTGGCGCGTTCGGACCGTTCGCTCTTGCTGCCATAGTACAGGCGGGTGTCGTCGAGCTCCCCGGACAGCCGCGCCAGCTTGTCATCATATGGGGTGGCGATGGCCACCGCGGCGCCGTCCTGCGCCACTTGCAGATAGGCGCCGTTACCGAGTTGCGCTATCTGTTGCCACAGCCGCAGCGTCTCCGACCCGTTGCCGCACTGGATGGCGTTGACACGAATGCCGCGCTGCTTGGCCTGCGCCAGGCTTTGTGGAAATTGGACATCGTCCTGATAGTCCATGTGTGGCGGCGCGTCACCGACCAAAAAGACCACACGATAGGCGTTCTGCTCCTGCCCCCAGGAGATCCTATGGATCGCCTCATAGAGCGCTTGGTTGACGCTTTCCGGACCGTCACCGCCGCCCTGGGCCTGGAGCTGGAACAAGGCGGCATGCAGCGCGTCGAGGTCCGGCGTCAGGTCCACCATTTGCGTCACATAGGCGTCGCCACGGTCGCGGTAGGCAACCAGCCCCATGCGGATTTGCGGTGCCGGTTCGGCGGCGGCCATGGTCGAGGCGATAGACCAAATTTTGTCCTTCGCGGCCTGGATTAGCCCGCCCATGCTGCCGGTGGTGTCGAGCACGAACACGGCCTCGACCACTGGCCGCTCGTCAACTGCTGGCTGGCTTGGGGTGATGCTTGGCGGATGCGCGGACGCAGGAGCGGCGCTCGCCGGGCCATTGAGCGTCTGCAAGTAGGCCAGCACGCCGGCGGTGGCGACGAACAGCGCCGCGCCGATCAGTGTAGTTTTGCGTTGGTGGGCGTTCATAGCGATGTCTCCGATCTGAAATGGGTTTGCTTGGGTTGAGGCCGGGCAAAGATACGAGGTTTCAGCGCCTGCCCGCGGCGCCCGCGAGCCGGCGCAGGCTCGCTGCCGCGCTTTGCTCGGCGCGCTCGAAGCGGTCGCCGCCGCCGAGGTCGACGTCAACGAGTTCGGCATCGGCGAGGTCGGCGTTGCCTGGGGTGAGGATTGAGGAGAGATAGCCGCCGACCGCGCCGAACGGTGCCTGCACCAGCAAGAAGGTCCAGATCGCCGCGGCCAGACTACCGCTGGCGCCGATGGCCCAGGCCCCGGCGCCGATACCGACAAGCATCAGCGCCAGATCACCCAACGCGGCACTGAAGCCCCGTTGCAGGAACAGTGATCGGGTCAGCCACAGCAGCGTAAGCTGCACGGCCAGCGTCCACCGCGGAACCAACAGCAGCACGGGCAAGCTGATGCCGGCCCAAAGCAGGGCCATGCTGATGCGCCCAGCCGATGCCCGACTCCGCCACAACAGGTAGAGCAGATAACAGAGGCTGGTGGCAAGGATGGCCAGCAGGCGCGCGTCCGAGGCGACGAGACCCTCGCCGATCCGCGGCGAGATCAGCGACCACAGCAAGAGGTGGAGCGTGCCGCCAACGACGCTCAGCACCGCGGCAACCAGGACCCCTTCGATAAAGCCCGGCGCACGCGCACCTCTGTTCATGACGACCTCCGGCGCTTAGCGGCCAGCAGCGCGATCTCGACCTCGGCGTCTCGGATCGGCGCCAGCGTATCGCCGGCGAAGCTGCCGGTGGGCTGGTCGTCCGGCTCCGCGGAGTCGTCGAACAGCCTCGCTCGGGCGCGGAGTGTTTCCAGTCGGCGGCGGCGTTGACTCAAGGTCTCGTTCAGGGCATCAATGCGGCTGTCGAGGTCGCGTTCGCGTTGGCACAGCAGCGCGTCCAGTCGCTCCTGTTCGAGCCCGCGACGCAGTAGGCTGCGCGCCAGGTCGTCCTGGTCGGCGTCGAGACAGATGTCGAGCTCCGTGGCGGCGGCGGCCTTGCGCCGCGACAGCCGCTGCCGGCGTTGCGCTAAGCGCTGCCGGTCGCGTTCCAAGGCCGCCAGCGCACGCTCGTTGTCGGCGAGCGCCTGTTGCATATCGCGCAGCGCCTGCGCAAGCAGGATGTCGGGCTCCTCCAGCCGGTCCAATACCGCGTTGAGGTCGGCCCGTATCAATCGGGATAGGCGGGTGATCAAGGCCATGGTCGAGTCTCCGTTGTTGCTTGACTGTGCCCTCAGTCTAGGAAGCCCCAACGGCGACAACCAGGCATGCTACCGCAAAGCCCGCGACCTGAATTTACCTAAATTTTACTCGGCTTTTGAACCGGTGCTGCTATCTTTATTTCCGTTAACCTGACCAGGCGGAGGCGGAATGTTTGTCGTTGTGTTGCGGATACTCGATGACGATTACGACATTGATAGCGATAACGATAGCGATAGCGATAGCGATAGCGACCGAAACATTGACGCTGCCGTGGGGCATCGGAAAGCGAGGAAATGGCAACCAAACACAAACTGCTGGTCGTCGAGGATGAAGAGCCGATCCGCATCGGACTCGTCGACCTGTTGCTCTACCATGGTTTTGACCTGGTCTCGGCCGCGGACGGTCGCGACGCTCTGCACAAGGCCCTGACCGGCTGTTTCGATCTGATCTTGCTCGATCTGATGCTGCCCGGCATCGACGGTTACGAGGTCTGCGAGCGGGTGCGCGCGCAGGACCCGGATCAGCCCATCATCATGCTCACGGCCCGCGGTGACGATGCGGACATCATCCGCGGCCTCAGGCTCGGCGCCGACGACTATGTCGCCAAGCCGTTCTCGGTGGCGCAGCTGGTGTTGCGGGTGCAGGCGGTGTTACGTCGGGCGCGGCCGGAGCAGGCGATGCCGGTCAGGTTCAGGCTCGCCGACGGCACCGAGATTGATGCGGACAACCTCTGCGCACGCCGCGCCGAGACCTGTATCGCCATGACGCGCCGAGAGATGCAGATACTGCGATATCTCGCCGCCAATACCGGTCGTGCGGTCGGCGCCGAGGAACTGTTGCATCAGGTCTGGGGCTATCCGAAACAGGCCAATATCCAGACCCGCACCGTGGCCATCCATATCGCCAAACTGCGTCGTAAGCTGGAGCCCGAGCGGCGCGAGCCGCGGCTGTTGATCACCCTGCGCGGCGCCGGCTATCGACTGCTGCTGGCCAACGCATCGACCTAGGTTCCAGGCGATGAACAAGCGCGTGGATCACAGCGAGCGCCGGCGGCTGCGCCTGCGTCTTGCGCTGTTCTTCGCCGCGCTTGCCCTTCCCTCGGCGCTATTGTTGATCAAGGCATTGGATCAACTCAAGTGGGAGGCCCTGCGCCAGTCGCAGCTCGCGGCAGAGGCGCTGACGCTCGGCATCGACGAGCGCCTGGGCGCCTTGATCCGTGAGCAGGATGAGCGCTCTTTCGCCGACTTCGCCTTTTTGACTCTGGCCGGTGATCCGTCCGCGGGCTTCGTGCAGCGCTCTGCTCTGTCCGACTTTCCGGTCGATTCCGCATTGCCGGGGCTGATCGGCTGGTTCCAGATCGACGCAGCGGGTCATCTCAGCACGCCGCTGTTGCCGACGGCCGGTCTTGATGCCGGGGCCTACGGCATCGACGCCGCCGAGTTGGTCGGTCGTCAGGCGCTGGAGCAGCGCATCCGCGCCATACTGGGCAGTAACGCGCTGGTGGAGCGACCGAGGCTTGCGCGAACAACGCCGGGCGCAGCGCAAGCCTCGGGATCAACGCCCGCGCCGCCAGCAGCTCAGTTATCAAGGGGCCGGATTCCCTCGGCGGAATATAGAGAGGAAGGTGCAGCACCCACATCGATCAACAATGCAACCGCGTCCGATGCGCTTCCGCGGCAGGCAGATCAGGCTCCCGCACTGGAAAAGAGCCAGGCGATCTTCGAGCGTCTATCGACGGCACAAATGCCGGGGCTTGACGAGACTGCAGTGCGCGGCGATGCGGCATCGCGGCGGGATCTGGCCGATGGCGATAGGTCAACGCTGTCGGGTGCCTCTTTTGATCAGCAGCCGCGGCGTGGGGCTCGACGAGAGCAGGCGGCACTGCCGGAGCCGGTCGCAGGGACCGCGATCCTGCCCTCGGACCAAGACGCCGAGATGATCGACGAGTCCCGGCCGCGCGCCTGGTCGGCTGCCGCGCCGAGGCCTGTTGCCGGGCCGGCGCCGGTCTCGCCGCAGCCCCTGATCCGCACCTTTGAGAGCGAACTCGACCCGTTTCGTTTCAACCTGCTCGACAGCGGCCATTTTGTCCTGTTCCGCTGGGCCTGGCGCGACGGTGCGCGCTACGTGCAGGGGGCCTTGCTCCAACCCGATGCCTTTTTGTCGGCGCTGATCGGCGATGCCTTCCGCGCCTCGGCGTTGCAGCGCGCCACGCGCCTACAACTGGCCTGGGGTGATCGGCCGCTGGGCGTCTATGGCACGGCAATGGATCGCTACGATCACTCTGGCGCCGGTTCGCTGCCGGACGGCACGGTCGTCTATCGCGGCCGGTTGCAGGAGCCCTTCGGCGCGCTACGCCTGGAATTCGAGGCGGCCCGACTGCCAAGCCCACCGGGGGCGGCCCTGATCTACTGGCTCGGGCTAGTGCTGGGCCTGGTCTTGGCGGTCGGTACATTGGGGCTGTATCGGCTGGGCCTGCGGCAGCTCGGGCTAGTGCGTCAACAGCAGGCGCTCGTCGCGGCGGTCAGCCACGAGCTGAAAACGCCGCTGACCTCGATTCGCATGTACGCGGAGATGCTGCGCGCGGGATGGGTCACCGACGCCAAGCGCGATCACTATTATCGCTCTATCCACGACGAGAGCGAGCGATTGTCGCGGCTGGTCGCCAACCTGCTGCAACTGGCGCGCATGAGCCGCGACGAGTTGCCTCTGCAGCCGCGTCCGCTGGCGCTGTCGGAGCTGATCGATCGGGCCCGCGCGGCCTTGGCGAATCAGGCGGAGCAGGCCGGCTTTGAGCTGGTCATCGACTGCGCCGACGATGCCCTAGTCAGCGCCGACCCTGACGCCCTGACCCAGGTGCTGATCAATCTAATCGACAATGCGATCAAATTTTCGGCCAAGGCAAGCGTCAAACGAGTCGAGATCGGCTGTTGGGCCGCCGCCGAACCCGAAGGTCGCCGGCGCTGGTATCAGGGTTGGTATCGGGGCCAGAGTCAGGTTCAGAATCAGGGTTCTCATCAGGGTTTGGATCAGGACTTTTCTCAGGATTCCGTTCAAAATTTAGGGCAATGGGGCTTGATCAGGATACGCGACCATGGTCCAGGTATCCCGAAGGCGGAACGCAGGCGCGTCTTCAAGCTGTTCCAGCGTCTGGAGCAGGAATCCACCCGCGACACCCAAGGCACCGGCATCGGCCTGGCGCTGGTGCAGCGCCTGATGCGAGCCATGAATGGCGACGTCGCGCTGATCGGCCGCGAACCGGGCATTGAGGTGCGGCTGTGGTTACCGCCTGGCCACCCGAAATGAACGCTGCACCGGCCTGGCTGACGAGCGCGAACTCCGATAGACTGTCGGTGAAGTTACTGTTCCCCTGCGAGCAGTCGCGATCTTAAACCAACCAGCCGCAGCGCAGGTTAGGCTCAGGTGGCCGAACCCGTATCATGACGCGTCGCGACTGCAAGTCGTGCCTATTAACGAGAGTTCCCACCCGCGGCCATCTCGGTAAATGCGACTTGCGGCTGCCATTTGCCACCACAGGCCAACCAACCCGGAGCGACGCCCAATGGTCGACAAACAAGCCGAAGCCGGTGTCATCCAGGCCATTTTGACGCAGCTTGAGCAGCAGACCCTGCCGCGGGCCCTGGACATCAAACGCAACGTCGACGCTGGCGAGACCCTTAGCGAATTGGACAGGATCTTTCTGGACGAGGCATTGGACAACCTGCGCCGCGACGGGCCTTATGTAGAGAGCCATCCGCAGTGGGAGCCGCTGTATTCGCGCATGATCGACCTCTACGACCAGATCACCCGCAAGGCACTAGAGAACGAGCAGCGCGGCAGCCGCGCCTAGGCCTCTTGTATCCTGCCCCGATTTATCTCAGTCCCTTGGAGCAGACCTCCCGTACCTGAGCCCTCGGACCTCAGCCCCTGGACCTGAGCTACTTGGATTAGGCCGTTGGAGTGACCATTTGGATGCGCCCCTTGGACTAGGCCCTTGGAGTAGGCATGTGAGGGTCAACGGACATGGCCCGGGCGATCCGTTCATTAGCGGCATTTGGAAGCCTACCCCTGTCGGTCGCGATAGCGCCGATTCCCAGAGACACAGACAAAGAGTTGAAACATGACCGATTCCACAAAATGGGTATACGCCTTCGACGAAGGTGACGGCAAGAACAAGACGCTGTTGGGCGGCAAGGGCGCCAACCTCTGCGAAATGACGCAGATCGGCCTCAACGTGCCACCCGGTTTCGTCATCACCACCGAGGCATGCCTGGCCTACGTCGAGCAAACCGACCAGCAACTCCCGAGCGGGATCATGGACGAGGTCGGCGCGCAGATGGCCGCGCTGGAGAAGAAGACAGGCAAGGGGTTCGGCGACCCGGACAAGCCGTTGCTGGTGTCGGTGCGTTCGGGCTCCGCAATCTCCATGCCCGGCATGATGGATACCATCCTGAACCTGGGGCTCAACGAAGAGACCCTGCAAGGCGAGATTCGCGCCACCGGCGATGCCCGCTTCGCCTACGACGCCTACCGCCGCTTTGTGCAGTTGTTCGGCAAAGTTGCGCTCGGCGTGCCGGATGAGGCTTTCGATAGCGAGTTCGACGATGTCAAACGGGCCGCCGGCGTCGAGCAAGACGTCGACCTGTCGGCGACTCAGCTGCAAGACATCAGCGAGCGATTCCTGAAGGTCGTCGAGGAGCACACCGGCAAGCCTTTCCCGAGCGACCCCATGGTTCAGCTAGAGATCGCGATCAAGGCTGTCTTCGGTAGCTGGATGGGCAAACGCGCGGTCGACTATCGACGCCAGTTCCACATCACGCCCGCGATGGCCAACGGCACCGCCGTGAACGTGTGCACCATGGTCTTCGGCAACCGCGGCGACGACTCCGCCACCGGCGTTGCCTTTACCCGCAACCCCGGCACCGGCGAGAACAAGTTGTTTGGCGAATATCTGACCAACGCCCAGGGCGAGGACGTGGTCGCCGGCATCCGTACGCCCAAGCCGATAGACCGGCTACGGGCAGAGATGCCGAAGATGGCCGAGGAGCTGGACGAACTGCGTGAAAGGCTGGAGACGCATTACCACGAGGTACAAGACTTCGAATTCACCATCGAGCGCGGCGTGCTCTACTGCCTGCAGACCCGCAACGGCAAGATGAACGCCCAGGCCATGGTGCGCACCTCGGTCGAGATGGAAAAAGAAAACCTGATCACCAAGGAACAGGCTCTGCAGCGTATCGACCCGATGAGTCTGGAGCAAATGCTGTTCCCGCGCCTGGACCCGAACGCCACGGCCGAGGCCGTGGCTCAGGGCCTGCCGGCGTCACCAGGCGCGGCCTCGGGCATCGCGGTGTTCGACGCCGACCGCGCCGAGCAGTACGGCCTCGATCTGGGGCAAAAAGTGATCCTGGTGCGAGAAGAGACCAAGCCCGAAGACATCCACGGCTTCTTTGCGTCCGAGGGCATCTTGACTTCGCGCGGCGGCAAGACCTCGCATGCCGCCGTGGTTGCCCGCGGCATGGGTAAGCCTTGCGTGGCTGGTGCCGAGGGCATCAGTGTCGATGTGAATCGGCGTGAGGCGATCGTCGGCGGAAGCAAGTTCAAGGAGGGTGACACCATTACCCTTGATGGGTCCTCCGGGCTCGTTTATCTCGGCGCAATCCCCACGGTGGAGCCCGACTTCACGCCAGAGCTGTCGACACTGCTGGGCTGGGCCGATGAGACGGCGCGGCTGAAGGTCCTGGCCAACGCGGATACCCCGGACGATGCCCGCAACGCGCGCAAGTACGGTGCCGTTGGCATCGGGCTGGCCCGCACGGAGCGGATGTTCAATGCCAGCGAGCGACTGCCGGTGGTCATTGAGATGATCGTCGCCGAGACCCCGGAGCAGCGCCAGGCCGCGCTGGACACGCTACTGCCGTTGCAACGCGATGACTTCCGCGAGCTGTTCGAGGTGATGTCGCCGCACCCGGTCACCATCCGCCTGCTCGACCCGCCTATTCATGAGTTTCTGCCCGACGCGCAGCAGTTGGAGCAGGAGCTTCAGGACTTGCGCGCCCTGGCAATGTCAACCCGCGGCATGACCGCGTTATCCGGCACCATGGGCCTGCTGCACACACCAGACAAGGCGCGCAACGACTTCGACGACCTGCGCCGACTGGTAGACCCAATCATGGTGGAGGAGGCCATCCTGAAGAAGGAGGCGGTGCTGCAAAAGGTACGTTCGCTGCATGAGACGAATCCGATGCTCGGACATCGCGGCGTGCGTCTGGGTATCTCCTTCCCAGAGATCTACCAGATGCAGGTCCGCGCCATCCTTGAGGCCACCGCTGAGTGCGCCAAGGCCGGCATCGAGGTGCAGCCGCAGATCAAGGTGCCGCAGGTTTGCACGGTGCAGGAATTGAAGGCAGTCAAGGTCTACGTCGACGATCTACGCAAGCAGGTGGAGGCCGAGTATGATCAACCGGTCAACTTCAAGTTCGGCACCATGATCGAGGTGGTGCGTGCCTGCATGCGCGCCGAGACCCTGGCACACGAGGCGGAGTTCTTCTCCTTCGGCACCAACGATCTGACACAGGCCGCCTTCTCGTTCTCGCGCGAGGACGCGGAGAACAAGTTCCTGCCGCTGTACAACCAATCTCAGATCCTGCAAGACAATCCCTTCGAGGTGCTCGACGTGAAGGGCGTGGGCAAACTGATGAAGCTGGCGGTGGACTGGGGCAGAGCAGCCCGGCCCGGCATACATGTGGGCATCTGCGGCGAACACGGCGGCCATCCGTCCTCCATTGAGTTCTGCGACGAGGCGGGGCTCGACTATGTCAGCTGCTCTGGCCCGCGGGTACCGGTGGCACGCTTGGCCGCTGCCCAGGCCGCACTGAAGCATCGGCCGCAGTAGGCTTGGCGAGGCCGCAGGGCGCTCAGGGATGGTGCCTTGTGGCTGAGCCGGTGCAGGCTGTCAAAAATAAGCCCAGCGCCGAGCGCTAGCGTGCGGCACGATGCCTAACTCGGCGCTTGGCGCTCGACCGTTCAGACATTTCCGTATTTGATACTTAGGCGGCAAACCCGTGGCTGCCTTGCGGATGACTACATCCGCGGACAGCGACTCCCCTCAAAAAGCCCCGTTAGGGATGCTGCCCCCCGCGGGCTCACGCCATCATCGCCTCCGGCCGTGACGCGCGGATGCTCGTCAACCGCTCAGCCGGACAACTCCCCTACGGCCACTCCCTCATGTGCGAGCCTGACCATCAGGGAGCGATTTGGCCAAGGCCGCTACGCTCCAAATCCTCCGCGCTCATCGGTCGGCCAAACAGGTAGCCCTGGGCCGTATTGCAGCCTTCATTGAGCAGGAAGTCCGCTTGCGCCTGGGTCTCAACACCCTCGGCCAAGACGTCCAGCCCGAGGCCGTTGCCGAGCGCGATCACCGCGCGGGTGATGGCATCGTCGCTGGGGTCGATGGTGAGATGGGCGACAAAGGCCCTATCCACCTTCAAGCGACTGATGGGCAACTGCTTCAGGTAGGCCATGGACGAATAACCGGAGCCGAAATCGTCCACTGCGATGGCAATGCCTAGGTCGCGCAAGCTGGCGAGGTTGGCGATGACCCGCTCAGCGTGGCGCATCAACATGGACTCCGTCACCTCCAACTCAAGCCGGCCCGGATCTAGTTTGAGCTGTTCAAGGACCTCGCGGACGCGCTTGTCCAGGTCGACGCGCTCAAGTTGCTGGACCGACAGGTTCACCGCGATGCGCGGCACATAGAATCCCTGCTGGTCCCAGTGCACCAATTGCAGGCAGGCTTGTTCCAACACCCAGGTGCCGAGTTCGTTAATGATGCCGAGTTCCTCGGCAATAGGGATAAATTGACCCGGCGGGATCTGACCAAGTTGCGGATGTGTCCATCGCAACAACGCCTCGGCGCCCAGCATCTGGCCGTTGTCGATGCGCACTTGGGGTTGGTAGTACAGCGTCAGTTCGTCGCGTGCCAGCGCACCGCGCAGGGCGTTCTCAAGGCGCAGACGTTCGATCGCGCCCTCGGTCATGGCCGCTTCGAAGAAGCGGTAGGTGTTGCGGCCGTGCTCCTTGGCCTGATACATGGCCACGTCGGCGTTGCTGAGCAGCGTGTCCATGCCTTCACCGTCCATTGGGAACACGCTGATGCCAATGCTCGCGGTGATGTAGAGTTCGCGCCCCTGGGCCTCAAACGGCTCGGTAAAGGTCTCCAGCAGCCGGCGCGCGAGCTGTGCGGCCATATTGGGGTCGGCCAGGTCTTCCATCAGCACCACGAACTCGTCGCCGCCGAGGCGCGCGATGCTGTCGGCGTCTCGAATCTTGGTTGCCATGGCCTCCGCAACGCGCTGCAGCAAGGCATCACCGACCGGATGGCCGAGTGTATCGTTGACGTTCTTGAAGAGGTCTAGGTCTAGGAACAGCAACGCCAGCAGCTCGCCCTCACGCTTGGCCCGGCTCAGCGATTGCTCTAGCCGGGCGCGCAGCAGGCTGCGGTTGGGTAGGCCGGTCAGTGCATCCTTGTGCGCGAGATCATAGAGCGCCTCCTCCGACTGCTTACGCTGCGTGATGTCGCGGAACACGCTGATGTAATTGGTTAGCTGCTGGTCCTGGTCATACACCGCGCTGATGGTCGAGAGTTGGGGATAGACTTCGCCATTTTTTCGCCGATTCCAGAATTCGCCGCGCCACTGTCCAGTGGCCTTTAGGGTCGCCCACAGGCCTTGATAGAAGCTGTTCTCTTGACGGCCGGAGCGCAACATGCTTGGCTGTTTTCCCAAAACTTCCGGTTCAGTGAACCCTGTGATTTCGGAAAAAGCGCGGTTGACGGCCAGAATCCGCTGCTCCGGGTCGGTAATGATGATGCCCTCGGACGTATTCTCAAACACCGTGCGAGCCTGTATCTCGCGTTTCTCGGCGGCCAATTGTTCGCCGATATCGGCGATCATGCCAATGGCGTAGATAGGCTCGTTGTTGGCCTCTTGAACCAATGCGATCGTCAGTCGACCCCAGACCACCTCTCCGTCCTTGCGCAGGTAACGCCTATCGCGGGTGTAGCTGTTTCCCTGACCGCGGAGCAACTCCCGATACAGGACCTGGTCGGCGTCGATATAATCCGGGTGCGTATACTCGGCACAGCGCATAGCCGCCAACTCGATGCCGCTGTAGCCAAGAAACTGCTCCAGCGCTGCATTGGCCATGACCGTGCGACCCTCTCGATCCATCACAGCAATGGCGAGCGGTGCCGAATCGAACACCGAGCGAAAGCGAGCGTCGCTCTCACGCTGTGCACGTTCGGCCTCAACACGGCCGGTAATGTCCTGAATGCTGCCGCGTAGCGCGCGATTGCCAATATCGTCCCAGACCGCCACGCCATTGGTCTTAACCCAAAGTTCGCGCCCTTTGGCCGTGCGCAACCTCAGTTCCAGCTCGTAGCCGACACCCTCGCCACATGCACGCTTAATGGCCTGGCCCAGCGTCTTGCGGTCATCGGGATGATAGAAGTCCAGCGCAGTGGCCATGTCTGGCTGGTAGTCGTCGTCGACCTCGTGCAGTACGCGGGTGATCGCGGTCCAGCGCAGCTTAGCGCCGTCAATGTCGAGCTCCCAGCCGCCGACGCGCGCCAGATGCCCGGTGGCATTCAGCAATGCCTCGCTGCGGCGCAGCGCATCCTCGATCGCACGACGAGCAGTGATGTCGCGGTTGACGCCGCGGCGCCCCAGGTTGCGGCCGTCCCCGGCGATGACCGGACCGCAGACATGTTCGATCCAGCGTTCGCATCCATCGCGGGTTCGGATGCGGAACACCAAGGGCGCGTGATCCCGGTCCTGTTCCAGCGGATCGGCTAGGTGCTGCCGCCAGACCGAGAGGTCATCGGCGTGCATGATGCGTTCTAGCAGATCGGGATCATTGATAAAATCGGTCGAGCCATAGCCGGTGGTCTCGTAACATGCCGGGGAGACGTGAATAAAGCGCCCGTCGGTGCCGAGCCAATAGTCCCATTCCGGGCTGAATTCCGCCAACACGCGATAACGTTCCTCGCTGCTCTCCAGGCGATCGTAGGCGACCCGCAGGGCCTCGCGCTGCCGGACCGCGGCGGTGCGATCAATGATGGCGCAGACGAAGCGCGGCTGGCCACCCTGCTCCGCTGGCAGTCGGGCGATATGCACATCGGCAAACAGGCTGATGCCATCGGTGGGCTGTAATCGCGTCTCTCGGACTTCGGTGGCCTGATTCTCGGTGAGGTGCTCCCAGGCACGAAGGATGCGTCCGCGGTCATTGCTATGCAGCAGACGGGCGAGAAAATACTGATGCGAGCGGGTGTCGCGCAGTTGCAGCAGGTCTCTGGCCTCCGGGTTGGCCTCGACGATCAGGCCATGATGATCGAGCACCAGTTGAGCGACCGGCGAACTGTCAAACAAGGCCTTAAAACGTGCCAGCGCCGTCTCGGTCTGAGCTTGGCTCTTGCGCAATTCCTCGTTCTGTATCTCCAACTCGGCCTGGTAGATGCGCAGGTTTTCGATCAGGCCTTCGAGCGTCAGCCCTTCGTCCTGCAGGAGCCGGTCGGCGAGATCAAAGCGGCCGTCGCGTATCGCCGACAAGGCGCGCGCTCTGAGGCTGGGTTGGTCTCGACCCTGCTGGATTTCCTCGTATGCCGCGAGCAGGCGTTGGTGAACGGTCTTGGGTCCGATCGTGCCGTCGTCGTCAGATTTCATGAGTGCGTCGTTGACATCCGTTGCTAGACCAAGCGGGGCGGGGCGCTTTTCGATTCCGCATCTAGATCCCCCGCATACCGCTCCCGCATGCTCAGGCCTGGCCGGCTCCATCTTTGGCATCGCTGGCCAACGGGGTGATGTCGATGTGGCTCACCAGAATGCCGCCCGCCGGATGCTCAATGGGTGCCGCATGCATTAAGAACGACAGCGTCCGGTCTTTTAGGCGGCAGGGATATTGCATAGAGAACGAATGGCTCCGTCCTTCAAGCACGGCGCGTAACCCATCGTTGGCCTGGCGTGCGAAGGCCCCGTCATCGGCGTCTTGCGTCTCGTTGGCATTGCAGACAGCCAGGTAATTGCTGCCGGGTCCGCAGCGGGCCAGTTCTGGATCGCCATTTTCGGCTGCAAAGCGGCGCCATGCACGATTGACCGTGACAATGATGCCGTCGCCGTCGAGCACCGCGACGTGCTCCGGTAGGGAATCGAGCACCGCTTGCAGGCGTTCGGCATCGCGCAACAAGGTAATGTCGACGAAGGTCGCAACGGCGCCGCGCGGGTCGTTCTCGCGCACCGCGTAGGGCAGCACGCGCAGCAGATAGACGCGTCCGTTACCGGCCCGCAGCTCATGCTGCAACATATCGCCCTGTACGATGGTGCGCCGAAGTTCGGCGATGAATTCCGGATAGTCGAGCAGGTTGGTGAAGTCGTCAATGGAGCGGCCGAGATCACCGTCACGAATCTTGAACAGCGTGGTCGCCTCTGGCGTGAAACGGGTCAATTGCAGCTTGTTGTTGACGAAGACCGTCGCGATCGCCGCTGCCTTTGCCATGCTGTCGAGGTCGGCGTTGAGCCGATTCAAGATCTCGATCTTCTCCTGATTCTCGGCGTTGACGGTATAGAGCTCTTCATTGACCGACTGCAGCTCCTCGTTGGAACTCTGCAATTCCTCGTTGGACGCCATCAACTCCTCGTTGGTGGCCTGAAGTTCTTCGTTGGCGGTTTCCAGTTCCTCAATGGTGGCCTGCAGGCTCTCGCGCGTCGCGGCCAACTCACGCTCCAGGGTCTCTACGCGCTCCCTGGTCTCGTGATCCATATCCATGGTCTCGATACCGCCGCGCAAGACCGGATTGCTTTCGCCGATTGCAGGCTCGGGTTCAAACGACAACAGCAGATGCGGCTCGCCCTGATCCAAATCGACGCTGCGCGCCACCAGCCGCAGCCGTTCTCGCTCGCCGTCGGGACGCTCCATGCTCAGCAAATCAGAGCGCAGCGGCTCCTGGCCGTGGGTGGTCTTATGCAGCAGCGCCTGTGCCACCGGAGCCAAGGTGCTCGGCAACAGCTTGGGCAACTCCAAGGTGACGGCACCTTCACCGATGCGCAGATAATGGCCGACGTCGCCAAAGACGTGCAGTAGTTCCTGCTTGGTATTGAGCAAGAGGCTGGTCGGCGCGTAGTTGCGCAGCAGCAGTGACTGGCCCGCGTCGATGGCCGCAGCGTCGGTGAGCGCGCGGCTGGCGCGCGGACTATGACGCATGCGGGCGCTTGTGCCTGCCATGCGTCCTTGTGGCAAAGAGCTGGAGTCCAGCGGCACAGACAGGTGGCGCAGAACACGGTAGATCTTTTGCTTGGAATCGACCGCGGTGAAATCGGTCTGCAGGTTAGCCAGGGTCTCGCTGGAGCCGAGGAATAGAAAACCGCCTGGGGCCAATGCGTATTGCAGTCGGCGCAGCGCTCGATCCTGTGCCTCGGCTCGGAAGTAGATCAACAGATTACGGCATGTGACCAAGTCCATGCGCGTAAAGGGCGGGTCTTCGAGCAGGTTATGCCGAGCAAAGACAATGCTCTGGCGGATATCGGACTTGATGACGAAGTGATTGCCGCTCTTGTAGAACCATTTCTCTAGGCGCTCCGGTGAGACCTCGGTGGTGATGGCCTCTGAGAACACTCCGGCACTACCGAAATCGACGTTGTGCTGTTCGACGTCGGTGGCAAAGATCTTCAGTGGCGGCCAGCGCCGAACGCGCTCGAAGGCCTCGGCGAACAGGATCGCAATCGAATAGGCCTCTTCGCCGGTGGAACTGCCAGCGGTCCAGGCGCGGATGGGCTGGTTCTCGCCGCGCTCCTTGACGATGGAGTCGATGGCCGTCCGCGACAGCACGTCGAAGGCCGCCGGATCGCGAAAGAAGTTGGTGACCGGGATCAGCAACTCGCGGCGCAGGGCGTTGAGCTCGGTGCGGTCGCCGTTCAGCAGTTGGGCGTAATTGTCGAGGTCCGGGACGTGGCGCACCTGCATGCGCCGCTCAATGCGGCGCATCACCGTAGCCGGTTTGTACTCGCGGAAGTTGATGCCGCCCTGATTCTGGAGCAGATGCATGGTCTCCTCCAGCGCACTCTCACGGTCGACGGAGATGCTCTCGCCGGAGGTACGGATACGCGGTCGCGGGGCTTGGCTGATGTGATCCATGACCCGCGGCCCGAGGTCCTCGGGCGGCAGGATGGCATCCACCAGGCCGGTGGCGATCACGCTGCGCGGCATGCCGTCGAACTTGGCCGATTCCGGCTCCTGGGCCAGCAACAAACCGCCGGCGTCGTTAATGGCAACCGATCCGCGGGTGCCGTCCGAGCCGGTGCCGGAGAGCACCACGCCGATGGCGTACTTGCCAAATTCCCTTGCCAGGGCGGTAAAGAACAGGTCGATGGGCAGTGTCAGACCGCGCGGATTCTTCGGGCTCAACCTTAGCTGGCGGCGGGAGACGCTCATGACGCTGGCCGGCGGAATCAGGTGTACCCGGTTCGGCTCGATGGTCATGCCGTCTTCGACGGTGACCACCGGCATGGTGGTATGCCGTCCGAGCAGATTGGCCATCATGCTCTTGTGATCCGGAGACAGGTGTTGGATTACGACATAGGCGGCGCCGGAGCGGGCAGGAAGGCCGTGGAAGAAGCGCTCCAGCGCGTCGAGACCGCCAGCAGAAGCGCCGACCGCAACGACGTAAAAGCGGGAATTGACCTGTGCGTCGGTTTGCTGCGGATCTTGCATCCGGCTTGTACCTCCAGTGGATATCTCACCGTGGATGTCCCACTGTGCATATCTTTGCGTGTGGATATCTTTGCTGTGGATATCGTTTGGGTGAAGCATTGGCGGTGTCGCACGAACTTCTGGTCCGCCGCACAATTGTACGCTATTGAAAAGTTTTCGCCTGCAAACGGAGCGCAACGCCACCTTGCCGAGAGCGGGAAGACCGATCAAGCGATCATTTTTCGCAAACAATCCTGCGATCGATTGGCATTGTGATCTTAGGTCGAAGAATGAGTCGACCGCTGTTCGCAAAGAATGCGTCTGTATTGATCGGAATCAGACAAGGTCGTTGACTGATTGGGCGCCAAAGCCTTATCATCCGCGGCTTTGCGATCAGGTGCCCCAAGATCTCGGCAGATCCTTGGGGTTCAACGGGAAATCGGTCCAACGCAATCTCCTCCCAATGTAATGAGGTCCCAATGTGATCTCGGCATTGCGAGTTGATCGCGTCATTCCGATGCTGCCCCCGCAACGGTAGGCGAGTTAAACCGCGACAGCATGCCACTGTGGCCCAGTATGCCTCCTACATCAGGCTGATGTAGCTGGCGTCAATGGCCATGGGAAGGCGTCACGGTCGGAAGGTGGAATCCGTTCCGCGCCCCGCTCGCAAGCCCGGATACCGGCCTGGTGCAATTGTAACGGTGCCGCGGAGGGCGGTACCCGCTTGCGCCCGTTGCCGGCACCGTCATCGGTTGCCCGCCGCGGTCCTCGTCATCGCGTCCTCCCCAGCATCATCGGCCGGCAGCGCCCGGCACAACAGGTCCCGCGGGTGAGCGGGCTCATGATGAGGCTTGCAATGAAGTATCCATTCCTGTCGGCAGCGCTGCTGCTGACACCTGTGCTCGTCCCGCAATCGGCTAGAGCTGCCGTTGAGGACGTAACCGTTGTTGATCCGGTAGTGGTGACGGCGACCCGTACTGCTCAGACGGCGGACCAAACCCTGGCCCCGGTGACCATCGTGTCGCGCGAGGAGATCGAGCGGCGCCAGTCTCTCACCACCATCGATATGTTGCGCGGGCTGCCCGGCGTTGCGATGGGCAATTCCGGCGGGCCCGGCCGCCAGACTGACCTATACCTGCGTGGGACTAACTCGAATCAGGTGTTGTTCCTGGTGGACGGGATCAAGGTCGGCTCCGCCACCACCGGCCAAACGGCGTTTCAAAACATCCCGGTCGACCAGATCGAACGCATGGAAGTGGTCCGCGGCCCGCGCTCAAGCCTGTACGGCTCCGAAGCGGCAGGCGGTGTGATTCAAATCTTCACACGCCGAGGCGGGGGTCCGCTGCGGCCCTTTTTCAGCAGCGTCGCCGGTCGTTACGGCACCGCTGGTGTTGCCGGCGGGCTGTCCGGCGGTGGCGAACTGGGACGCTTCAGCATCAGCGGCAACTTCGATCAGAGTGAAGGCTTCAATGCCTGCAACGGCAGCGGATTTCCGCTCTTCAACGGATGCGGCACCGACGAGCCAGACAAGGACGGCTACAGCAACACTGGTGTCAGCGCGAGTGCCGGCTACGACTTCACCGATCGCATCGGGCTGGACCTGAACTTTCTCAGCACCGAAAGCGACGTGGAGTTCGACGGCGCCTTTACCAACGAAACCAGCACCAAGCAACAGGTGCTTGGTGCCAAGCTTCTCCTGCGACCGCTGTCCAACTGGGACATGACGCTCTCCGCCGGACGTAGCTGGGATTACCAGGACAACTTCAAGGACGGCAATTTCTATAGCGAATTCGACACCCGGCGCGACACGCTGAGCTGGCAGAACAATATCGCTGTCGGCGAAGCGCACCTGGCCACCCTGGGCGTCGATTATCAGCGGGACCTGGTCACCAGCACGACCGACTATACCGTCAGTTCAAGGGAGGATACCGGCGTATTCGGACAGTATCAGGGGTGGTTCGGCCCGGGTAGCGTTAAGGCCAGCGTCCGCTACGACGACAACGAACAGTTCGGCAGCTATACCACCGGCGACATCGCGCTGGGTTGGGACGTCGCGCCATCCTTGCGCCTGGTGGCCTCCTACGGCACCGCCTTCACAGCGCCGACCTTCAACGACCTGTATTTTCCCGCCGATCCGTTCTTTGCCGGGGGCAACCCGGATTTGCAGCCCGAGGAGACCCGCAGCGCGGAACTCGGCCTGTCCGGTCTGTTTGACGCCCTGGGCAGCCCGCTGCGGTGGTCGGTTAACATTTACCAGACCGATGTCGATGATCTCATCGCATTGCAGCCGCCGCTGTTCTACGCCGAGAACATCGACCGCGCGCGCATCCGCGGGCTGGAAGGTGTGTTGTTCGGGCGGTTCATGGAATTCGACGTGGCCGCCAATCTGACCCTGCTCGACCCACGCGATGAATCTAACGGCGCCAACAAGGGCAACCTGTTGCCACGTCGGCCCGAGCAGACCTTCCGCCTTGATCTCGACCGTGCCTTCGGCCCCTTCGCCGCCGGTGGCACGTTTTTCGCTATCGGCAGGCGCTTCGACGACGCCGCCAACACAGTGACGCTAGACGGCTATACACTGCTGGATCTGCGCGCCGCCTACGCCCTCAGCGACTCGCTGAGCATTCAGGGGCGGCTCGAGAACGTCTTCGATCAGGACTACGAGACCGTTGCCTGGTATAACCAGCCTGGACGCGCCTTCTATCTGACCTTACGTTATCAGCCCTAGGCTTGAGGCTAGGCATCAGACCGACCAGAAAGCGGCGTCATGTTGCTCGACCTGTGGGCGACTTTAAGTGGGCCAAGCGCACAGGGCCGAGGGCCGTTGCACAAATTGGTGCGCAATTTTTGCCCTTGGCCCTTGGTGCTCGGACCTGCCGCTGCCCCGGGATCGCCGCATCCAGTCGGGCCGACTCCCGGAAGCTAGCTCATCAAGATCGTTTCACGCTATCAACAGAGGCTCTCCAAACCATGTCCACTCCCGATCCCGCCCGCGAAGAACGTCACCGCAAACGTATGCAGCGCCACAAGGCGCTGGTGGATGAGAAGATCGCCATGGCCACCGATGATCGTGGCATCATGCTCGTGCTGACCGGTAACGGCAAGGGCAAGAGTTCGTCGGCCTTCGGCATGGTCGCCCGTGCGCTCGGCCACGGCATGCGCGTGGCCGTCGTGCAATTCATCAAGGGTAGCTTCTCCACCGGGGAGGAGACCTTCTTTCGCCGTTTCCCTGAAGTCGACTATCAGGTGATGGGCGACGGCTTCACCTGGGATACCCAAGATCAGGAGCAGGACAAGCGCACCGCCCGTCGCGCCTGGGAGCAGGTCAAACTGTATCTGGCCGACCCCGCCATCGACCTGCTGGTGCTCGACGAACTGAACATCGTGCTCAAGCTCGGCTTGCTGCCGCTCGACGAGGTGCTGGATGCGCTGATCGAGCGGCCGACGCGGCAGCATCTGGTCGTCACCGGCCGCGCGGCGCCCAAAGAATTGATTGAAATCGCGGACACCGTCACCGAGATGCGGCCAATCAAGCACGCCTTCGATGCTGGCGTGCAGGCCCAAAAAGGCATTGAGCTATAAGCATCCCCGATTGGCCGCATTGGCCGCCGCCGATTGCGGCCGGCCAGCACCGATCATTTTCGGTCCAATGGGTTCAGGCCCGGCATGTCGACCCGCGAGACAACGCTGATATTAGGTGGCGTGCGCTCCGGCAAGAGCCGGCTCGCCGAGCACCTGGCGCGCACGTCGCGGCTGCCGGTGACCTATGTCGCCACGGCGCTCGCCGGTGACGCCGAGATGCGCGCTCGCATCGACGCCCATCGCCGACGCCGGCCGGCGGACTGGGTCCTGGTCGAAGAGCCGCGGTATCTGGCCGGAACCCTAGCCGAGGCCTGCGCGGACGGTCGCTGCGTGCTTATTGAATGCCTAACCCTTTGGCTAACTAACCTGCTCTGCGCCGAGGATGCGAAGCTGTTGCGGCGCGAGGTCGCGGCACTGCGTGAGCTGGCGCCCCTGCTGCCAGGGCGGGTCGTCTTCGTCGCCAACGAGGTCAATATGGGCGTGATCCCAATGGACGAACTCAGCCGACGCTATTGCGATCTGGCCGGCAACTTGCACCAGGCGCTGGCCGCCGATTGTCATCGTGTCATCCTGACCGTCGCCGGACTGCCGCTAGTGGTCAAGGGCGAGCCACTATCGAACCCGCTATGAATCAGACCAACAACTGGATTGAGCGCCCCGCGGCCGACCTCAATGGCGCGGCTCGACAGGCCGCGGCCGAACGCCAAGCGCAGCTCACCAAGCCGCCGGGCGCACTGGGTCGGCTGGAGGATGTCGTGCTCCAGCTCGCCGCCATGCAGGGCAAGACAAAGCCGTCGCTGAAGCGGGTGCGCATTTGCGTCTTCGCGGCCGATCACGGCGTCGCGGCTGAGGGTGTGTCCGCATTTCCGCAGTCGGTGACTGCGCAGATGGTCGCGAACATGGCCGCGGGTGGCGCGGCCATCAGCGTGCTGGCCGAGCAACTCGGCGCCGGACTCGAACTCGTCAATCTCGGTACCGTCGCGCCGTTGCCTAGGCGCCCGACCGGTCTCGAAACGGTCATCGACACTGCGATCGGACCAGGCACGGCCAATCTCGCCCGCGAGCCGGCCATGAGCGCCGCGCAGCTAGACCTCGCCTTGGCCGCTGGACGCCACGCGGTGTCGCGCGCCATCGCCACCGGTGTGGACCTGTTCATCGGCGGTGAGATGGGCATTGGCAACACCACATCGGCGTCCGCGCTCGCCTGCGCGCTGCTTGGTCAGCCGGCCTCGGCGCTGGTCGGTCCGGGCACTGGACTGGATGCCGCCGGAGTCAGCCGCAAGCAGGCCGTCCTTGAACAGGCGCTGGCCCTGCATCGCCCGTACCTCGCCGATACGCGCTCGGCGCTCTGCCGTCTGGGCGGGTTTGAGATCACGGCCCTGGCTGGTGCCTACGCGGCCTGCGCCCAGCGGCGCGTGCCGGTGCTCGTCGACGGCTTCATCAGCTCCGTGGCGGCGCTGGCCGCGACCCGACTCTGTGCGGGGGCTGGCGCTTGGATGTTCTTGGCCCACGCCTCCGCCGAGCCGGGCCATCGCGCCCTGTTGCAGGCCCTGGACCAGCAACCCCTGCTCGATCTCGGACTGCGTCTCGGCGAGGGCAGCGGCGCCGCCGTGGCCCTGCCGCTGTTGCGCTTGGCCTGCGCACTCCATGCAGAGATGGCGACCTTCGCCGAGGCCGGCGTGGCCGATGGCTGATCGGATCATCGACCTACTCCGCCATGGCGAGGTGCAGGGCGGTGGGCGCTTTCGGGGTAGTCACGACGACCCGCTGACGACCGCCGGCTGGGAGCAGATGCGCGTCGCCGTGGCCGCCGATGCCGCGGCCGGGCGTGCAACCTGGGATTGCATCCTACACTCGCCGGCGGTTCGCTGCGCCGGCTTTGCTCGCGAATTGGCGGCACGGCGCAACCTGCCGTCGGCAGTCTTGCCGGACCTGCGCGAGCGCGGCTTCGGCGTCTGGGAGGGCCTGCGTGCCGATCAGATCCCGCTTGAGGACCTCTCGCGCTTCTGGGCCGACCCGACAGGCTACGACCCGCCCGCTGCCGAACCCTTCGCATCCTTCCGCGAGCGCGTGCGTCAGGGCTGGCACGCGCTGCTTGCTGGCGACGCGGCGCATCCGCTGATCCTGACCCACGGCGGTGTCGTCCGTGTCGTCATCGGCGAGGTGCTGGGGCTAGCCGCGGACCGATTACTGCTGCTAGAGGTGCCGCCGGCCTGCCGAACCAGATTGCGGGTTCCGCTGGGAGGCGGGCGGCCGAGTCTAATCAGTCATGGGGCATGC